>Ga0209514_10000040_pt1 | contig 322757 bp, 308 predicted proteins | sample Subgrocontami58m_FD_187452 | JGI IMG/M metagenome (GOLD analysis project Ga0209514, IMG submission 187452) | Subsurface groundwater microbial communities from S. Glens Falls, New York, USA - GMW37 contaminated, 5.8 m (SPAdes) (version 3) | ecosystem: Environmental > Aquatic > Deep subsurface...
ACGCGGCGGTTGGTTGCGACGCTCGGTGATGTCGTGATCGTTTCAGTTCTCATGATGTGTGCTCCTCCCCGCCCTCTACTCTAATTTAAAGGGGGGCAGGTGTCTCACTATTATTGGCACAGAGGGCTCAGCGCGGAGAAGATCGAGGCGGTGGAGGCAGCGATCCGCTTCGCGCTGGCCATGGAATAAGAGGCCCTCAGTGGATCCGCTCCCGAGCCCAGCCTGGTCTGACCCCCCTTCCAGTTCTTCAACCCATGATAAGCCTGGTGTGGCTCACGCCATACCTGGCTCTCATGCAGCCACCCATGGCGTAGCTTGGCCGGAAGTCGACTCCGCGGATATCCTGACAGCGTGGCGACTCGGTAGTAGCCTATCCGCTAAGACGAAACGGTAAACGTAGCATCTCATCACAGAGACAAACCACGGCGGACAATATCAGGACAGACACTATTTCTTAACTGTTCTCGGTCTTCCTGTCGGCAGAACCTTTAACTTTATCCCAAGCTTCGACTGAGCCTCGTAGCGAACGAATCCGCTCCTAAAGGACGCCCGATTATCTTATCGCGTTCTGATTCGCTTAAATAATGGGGTCTGTCCCCATTTGTTAGTGTTAGGGCGTGCGTTTCATGGTCAAAAAGGCACCGCTACGCGCATGGAGCACTGCGATTCTGCGAACTTCTGTTGGCAGATCGAGGAGTTACGCCGGTCCGACCCGGACTCGGGGCGGACTCGGGGACTCGGACCTGGACTCGGACTGACGGCTTCCGCCCCATCACCACGGGTCAGAATCCACCGCTAGGTTCACCGCACAGTTACACGATACCTGCTACGGTACAAGGACCCTCATTCCATCGAGATTGGTCCCCGTCGAAAACCTTCCGTCGGGCTGACCCGTCGGCTTGTACACTGACAGTCGATACACGTACGTGTCGCCGCGGGAATCCGAACTCCCTAGCCTGAGCCCCAATTCCTTAGGCTCCCTCTCTGAGAATCGTGTTGAGTTTATCGCAAGAAGGACGGCCCAGTTTCGAACACGAGCGAACTCGTAGATATACTTGGAACTGATTTGAATCTCCTGAAGGTCGCCGCCGCCTACTGTCCAGCGCGCCACCACCGTACCATCGCCATCCTCATACGTACCTCCAGCTCGCTTGATTCCGGGAAAATCCCGCGTGAAAGCCTTACAGAGGAATTCCCTTTTCTTCAGACACAGCAGTTTGGGCTTGTGGCGAGAGCGGTAGAGGCCATTCCACATTGGATTGCTGAGAGCGTTTTGAATTTCTGAGCATCTGACGAGAATAGGAAGTAGTAATGAGCTCTGGAATGGATTGTCCTCCTCTCGGTAGACGGTCACGAATGTTGAGTTAATGGACCGGGATTCGAGCAGTGCGCGAGACTCTGAGTGTTGAATCCAGTCGATAGCGTCCGCCAGCTTCATCTACTCACACGCTTTCGGATAACTATTGATTAGCCCGCTACTACCGGTGCGTGTCCCTCTTGAGGTTGAAAGCTTTGCGAATTGCGCCATCGTAGACCTCCTCCTGGAACCATCCAGAGATGCTCTCTGAATCGAGTGTTGAAAGAGTCGGAACTGGTAGCTTGAAGATGTCGTGGAGGCAGTGGCGGAGGGCCTCGCGATACATAACTGCGGCCAAGTCGGGGAGTCGCGTGCGACGCTTGGGCCAGGGAACGAGGTGGCTCTTATGAAAACGGTCTCCATGGAGGAACTTGTTGCGAGCACGATAGATGAGCGAGCAGGTCTTTTGGAGGGCATTTAGCCTGAGGCTCTTGTTATGGGAGGCTCGGTAGCGGCGAGCCGCAAGCACACGGTCATCAATGGGGATCTGCGCCAGGAAGGTCAAGGACCGCTCCTGGCTGGCATGGCCGAAGAGCGGATACACAAGCACCTCAAGGGCGCTGACCCAGTGAGCGATCGTAAGGCCGAAGTCGTACAGCGAGCCAATGTTCTTTTGCGGAATCGCTGCGGCCTGGAAGGCGATCTCAAGCGATCGAAACAGGGGGAGGAGTTCGCGACGACGCTGGCGCCGCACAAATGCAGTACGCCAAGCCCGGCTCAGCAGGCGGCTGAGCGTGACGTCGCAGAAGCATAGGTCTAGGCGTCTATCCAAAGCGGGCGACGGCCCGAACGCAAGCGAATCCGGCTTACCAACGAAGTTGGCTAGGGCTGCCGAGTGGATCTGGACTCGACCCACCCGATCGATTTCGGCTGGGTGAAAGTCGAACAAGTCGCTGTAGGAGGCCTCTGTGCCATGTTTGCCAGCGGCGACGGCTGCTCGAGCCCTTAGGACAAAGCACATTGCAACCGCATTCCGAAAGGACGAAATCGAATCGAGGTGTCGGCGGATTGGAGCATCCGACCGAACGGCGAGAACGCTGGGAACAAAGGGCGTCGAGTCGTAGTCAGTGAACGCGCCCAGCAACACGCGTGCGGCCGGAAATGCCTTACGGAACGGCTTTAGGCGGTTGTCGTCCCCCGCCATGATCTCGATCCACGGCGATCGCAAGGATAGCGTGGCCCTGCCGGTCGCAGTGCCATTACTGGTCCACGCATCGGACTCCCTTGCCGGTAGCGCAAGGTTTGGTAGCAGGCGAGCGATCTCCCAATCGGGCATTGCTGACTGTCGAAGTGATAACGGTTAGCGGGCTAACGTTTTAAGTGATCCGCTCTGTTGGTCTCAACCCAATGGTTAGCCGTTCTTATTCCAAGGGGGCAATCTTCTGGAGCTCTTCTTGCGCCCGTGCCCTATCCCAGTCGGCGAGAAGCTCCCGCTGATGAAGCGTTGCCCACTCGATCACGAGACCTATTACGCGAGGCGGCAACCGCCCTGAAAACACGGCCAAACTGCGGATATCGATCAGTGCAAGGTCACCGCCGTATTCCGCATGAAAGTGTGGGGGATTGTGATCGTCGAAGAACATCTTGATGACGATGCCGAAGAACCGGCTGATCTCAGGCATGGGTCGGCTGGTTGCGTAGCACAGGAAACATGTCTTCCGGCTTCTTACCCGTCACCTTGAGGTAGAGCGCATCCGGGCATAGATCAATCCGGTCGTCCCAGACCAGTTCGCCGGATGAACCGATCCGAACCTGATCGAAGGCACGCGGGTCGCGCCACAGGGCGAACACACCTTTGCCGACAGCTTCGGAGAGGTCAACGGTCCCGGATACTCCGTCGTCAAATTCCAACTCCAGCCGGTATTCTGGTAATACCTTGACCTTGGCAATCCGTCTCATTGCTCGATTCCTCCACACGCCGATAATACCAGGAATGAAGGTGTCCGGAAAGGACTCCATGCGATGGCGGCTTACGTCTTGGCGTTGAGCCGCCGCGTTTCCGGCACGGGGCATCGCGTCTGTCTCAGGACGTGCGTTTCATGTATAGAAAGGCCCCGCTAAGCGCATTGGCCACTGCGATTCTGTGAGCTCATATCGCCAAATCACGGAGTTACGCCGGTCCGACCCGGTTTTGGTTTTGTGCGGCCTTGCCCTGGAGGTCGGCAAGCGCCGACGCTAACTCCCAGCTCCGTGTTGCTCACGAGCATGCCTGCGGAAGGCTTCCTTGGTCGAAAATTGCTCACCACACTGTGGGCAGTCAATGATAGGTATCTCCCCAGTGCCATTGCATCTGGGGCACGTTACGGTATTGTTTCCAGACTGGGACAGGACTACACCGTCGCCACCGCACCTGGGACACGTCATTGTCTTTCTCCTAATTTAGAGTTGGCTTGAAGCCTAACGTTGAGCGTGACCCTCGTTTCACCCGGCGTCCTCGCCGGGTGAAACGTAGTGGTCCGCGCTCTGGTTGGGCAGTCTCCCGACAATTCAGGCGTGACCGCCGAACAGGCAGCGCCGAAGGGCCTACTAAGCGGTAATATGAAGCTTGTTATCTGTCACTCGCGCTCCCTTGTCGTCCTCGCAATAATAGCCATCCACAATCATTACCTCCGCCGGATTGGTCATCGCGATACAACAGAAGTTGCTGCCGTCACGCTCGACATGCAACGATGCGAATCGCTTCCGATGCGTCGCCTGCCAGTTGTCAATGCATGAGTATAGTTCTTTCATCGACGGTGCCTCGAAGTACAGCAGGTTTCGCTTATTGTCGCTGGTCATATCTCCTCCGGTTTTCATATGTGACTTCTGCTCGACTCTTGCCCAACGCGCTGCGGATCAGCCGCGGACACGGAGGCGCGCTTGCGCGCTATAGCGGCCATCGGCTGCAACCGCTGGTTGAGAAGGCGCGAAGCGCCGAACGGCAGCGGGCGGAAAGCCGCAGCGTGTTGAGTCGGCGCATTTTTCGCGCTGACTCAACCAGTTATTAGATGGACGGCTAAGTGCAGTATAGATGTTTCTACACGGTCAAGATCAAAAAATAACTTGCCGTACACTATAAGGTTTCATTTACAATCAGCAAATGGCTAATAGGCGAGTCACGGAATGTCTAATTTGAAATGCCTAATACGCGGTCTGCGGATGAAGCGCTGAGAGCTGAATCGTGAAGATCGACGTCGTTATCAAGGTGGGCGGAAGTCTCGGCCGGTGGGGCGGACTGGGGAAGCTGCTCGATTCCATCGAGCGGTGGAAGGGCTCCACTAACGTGCTGGTGATTCCGGGCGGCGGGGTATTCGCTGATCTGGTCCGGGCAGAGTATCGCCGATTACGGCTTACTGAGCATGCCGCGCATCGGATGGCTATCCTGGCGATGGATCAGTACGGTCTTCAGTTGTGTGACCTTGCCTCCAAAGCTGCGCCTGCCTCCAGCCTGAATCAGGCCTTGGAGGTGATCCGAAGCGGCCGACTTCCGGTCTACCTCCCATCACGATCGCTTGCACGCCGGGATCCTTTTACACCGTCGTGGGGAGTGACCTCGGATTCGATCGCCGCCTATCTCGCTGGACTCATGAAGGCGGACGCCCTGCTGTTGCTGAAGTCTGTGGATGGGGTCTTCGCGCGGGATCCAAGGGTTGATCCCTCGGCACCCCTGCTGCCGCGCGTCGCACGCTCACACCTCTCGCGTTACAGCGGCGTGGATCGCGAGTTTGCCAGGTGGCTGAAGGGAATCGACTGTTGCTGGATCATCAATGGGACGCGCCCGGCTCGTGTCAAGGAGTGGCTGGAGCGTAGAACAACGGTAGGTACGCGCGTAGTTACGCGCGGTGCGAAGCACAGAGTGAGGGATGCGAAGTAAGACTCGCCTTCAGACGTTCCACCAACTTCATGGAAATGACGCCGCTCCGCTGTCCTCCCTCACAGGCCGCAGTGCGTACACCGGCAATGTCGGCGCCAAGCGCTAAAGCTCTAGTTAGATCCTCCTGCTGAAGAGAGCCCGCCAGGCCACAGAAAAGCCCCCGATCATGGCACTGTCGAATAAAGCGTAAGACGGCGTCCTCTGGAAGGCACTGAAACAGCGTCCGCCCATCTTTGATAGCGGTATCAATGAGGCACCCTTCGACAAAGGGGGCGGCAGCTTCGGGAAGCGCAAACGGATCAAGCGACCCAACGAGGGCGGCATCAGCGTACGTGCAGGCCACGAGACCCACCGTACCGTTCGCCATCCGTAACGCGCTACTGACGGCTTCGAGTAAATTGGCCGCCTCCGCTCCTGTCCTGGCCCCCAGCAGCCCCACCTTGACGAATCGAACCCCACAGGTCGCTGCCCCAAGGCCGGCGAGTGCCACAGTCCCCGGAAGATTCGGGACGTCGCCGATCGAGGCGCTGACAGGGGTCGCGGCCTGGACCGCTCTCATGATCGCCGTGATGGTCTCGGGATGCCCGGCACCCAGCGATCCCTCAGCCGGGTTCTTAACATCGATAATATCGGCTCCGCCGGCCAAGGCGGCTGCCGCCTCTTGCGCATCCCGGACACTGATCATCAGCTTCATCGTACTGCTCTCCCACTGCTCTTATGTTTACGTAACCCGTTGTCTTGTATCGGAAAGCGCCAGGAAGTGTCAAGGAAGAAATGCTTGCCGACCCTACTCCCCTTCGCTATAGTGGCAGCCATAGCGTCGTAGCGTCTTGCGTTCGTTGCGTTGGTGCATCGGTGAGATCGATTGCTTGAGGGGGTAACGACACAGTAGCGCGGTATGACACACGTGGGAGTCACCATGGCATACGAGGATCTGCGGGGCTTTATTGCAGCGCTGGAGCGGCAGGGACTGCTGAAGCGGATTACGACCCAGGTCGATCCAATTCTCGAGATCACCGAGATCACCGATCGGGTCAGCAAGCAGCTTGGACCAGCCCTGCTCTTCGAGCGGGTCAAGGATTCGTCGATGCCGCTTCTGATCAACGCCTTCGGCTCTGAGGCGCATCTTTGCCTGGCGTTGCAGCGCGCGTCGCTGGATGAACTGGCTACAGAACTGGAAGGCCTCCTCGAGATCAAGAGCCCGGAAGGATGGCTCGAGAAGCTCAAGATGCTGCCAAAGCTCACAGAAATGGCGAGCTACATGCCTAGACGGGTGAAGGATGGCCCGTGCAAGGAGGTACGCATCACGAAGGATCCCTCTTTTGACCTGTTGCCGGTCATCAAGTGCTGGCCGTTGGACGGCGGACGGTTCATCACGTTCCCCCTGGTCTTCACCAAAGACCCCGAGACCGGTACGCGCAATTGCGGCATGTACCGCATGCAGATCTTTGACGAACGGACAGCCGGGATGCACTGGCACATCCACCACGGCGGGGCCAGGCACTACGAGAAAAACCGGCGTCTGGGTCGCCGCACCGAGGTCGCCGTGGCCATTGGCCCAGATCCGGCAGTTACCCTCTCGGCTGTCATCCCGGCACCCGACGGGATCGATGAGATGCTGATCGCCGGCGTCCTGCGGAAGCAGGCCGTCGAATTAATCCAGTGCGAGACCATCGACATGGAGGTTCCCGCCAACGCCGAGATCGTGCTGGAGGGATACGTCGAGCCCAATGAGCTGCGCCTGGAAGGGCCATTCGGCGACCATACCGGTTTTTACTCTCTTGCTGACCACTATCCCGTCTTTCACCTGACGGCGATCACACACCGCCGGAATCCAATCTACCAAACGACGATCGTCGGCCGCCCGCCCATGGAGGACTGTCACATGGGAACGGCCGTGGAACGGATGTCGCTTCCACTCCTGAGAAAACAGTTACCAGAGATCGTGGACTTTCATATGCCTTTCGCCGGGGTCTTTCACAATCTTGTCATCATCAGTATCGACAAGGCGTACCCGGGTCACGCGCGCAAGATCATGCACGCAATCTGGGGGCTCGGCCAGGCCATGTTTTCAAAGGTGATCGTCGTCGTGGATAAGGATGTGAACGTCCGCGATTCTGCCGAAGTCACCTGGAAGGTGCTGAACCACATCGACCCGGAGCGCGATATCGAGTTTGTCATGGGTCCGGTCGAAACCTTGGATCACGCCAGTCGGCTACCCAAGTATGGCTCAAAGATGGGGATTGACGGAACGCGCAAGTGGAAGGAAGAGGGATTCACGCGCGAGTGGCCGGAAGAACAGGTCATGGATCACGAAACCAAGACCCTCGTGGACCGACGCTGGAAAGAGTATGGATTGGGTTGAGGAAAAACTAATGGAGGTATCAAAGATGAACAATCCCCTGCGACATGCGATGTTCACAGCCGTTATGATCGGCGCACTGCTGGTGGCCCAGGCAGTCCAGGCTGCGCCAGTTCCGGACTTTACGCTCCCACTCTTGGACGGAAAGTCCGTCGCACTGAAGGACTTTCGCGGCAAGCCGGTCTTAATCAATTTCTTTCACTCGAAATGACCACACTGTCAACGGGAGGCTCCCGTTCTGGCAAAGATCTACCAACAGTACAAGGGCAAAGGCCTCGTGATGCTGGGCGTGAACGTCTTCCGGGATACCGAAGCCGACGCGCGGAGGTTTGTTGAGGAGTATAAGGTGCCGTACCCCGTTGGACACGACAGCACCGGCGAGATCGGCAGGCTGTATAAAATCGAAGGTACGCCGACCACCTTCATGGTCAATAGAGACGGGAGCTTATATGGACGCTCGGTCGGGGCCATGACAGAGGAGGAATTTCAGAAATCGATCGATGCTCTCCTCGGTCAGAAGGACAAGTAATAGGCAAGGGTATCAGGACATAGGAGGTCCCTTTTCCAACTTAACGCTCGGCATTACCTTCGGTGCGATGCGTTGCAAGCCTACCGGTGCTAGGCTATTGCGGTAGTGAGGAACCCCACTCGATAGAACTGAACTTGGCAGATACTCGCATGAATGATGAACTGATCTATTATGGAGAGGGGAATCCTCTCTATCTGGTCGCCCACAGCTTGAGAACGATCTATGCCTTTGATATTGAGCGATCTGTCCTCAGATTTAATTGCCCGGAATCTGAAGAAGTTGGGATATTATGGGTGAGGATTTCTACAGCCAAATTTTGCGCGAGGCTGCGGCACAGGGACGCATCCACTGGCACCAGCATGCGTTAGAACGCTTCCTGGAGCGCGGGATTTCCCGAGCCGAGGTCGTGCGCGCTATCACAAACGGCGAGATCATCGAGGTTTACCAGACGGAACGTCCATATCCGAGTTGCCTCATTTTGTACGTCGAGGCAGAGCCGGTCCACGTGGTGGCCGCCACCGATCCTACCACCCGGATATGCCATGTCATCACCACATACCGCCCGGACCTTAAGCATTTTGAACCGGATTTTAGGACCAGGAGGAAAAAGTCATGAGCGACAACTTCGGGTGTTGCCCCCTTTGCGGTGGCGAAAAGCAGCTAGGGACCACGACCTTCGCAGTGGATTTGAAATTCGGCGTAGTGGTGGTCAGGGAGATTCCGGCGTTCGTCTGCACGAAGTGTGGCAATGCGTGGATCGACGACCTTGTAGCGGCAAAGCTGGAAAGTATTGTTGCCGACGCTCGCCGCAAACAAGCCGTGGTTGAGGTTACCCAATGGCAACAGGCCGCAGCGTAATCCCTGCCTGGACGGGGCGCACTGAACGTGTTCGCGCCAACGGCCATATGCTCCGTCCGGCCGGCTACGTCGGCGCCAAAGAGCAGGAAAGACGGCGGCAAGCCGTTCTATGACCTGAAGGAGCTTGTAATCGCGGCGACATCGTATTGAATCCGAGCCTTCCAACCCATGTATTGAGCAAACTGTTCCCAGAATTCAGGACACGACAGCACCGGCGAGATCGGCCGGCTGTATAAAATCGAAGGTACGCCGACCACCTTCATGGTCAATAGAGACGGGAGCTTATATGGACGCTCGGTCGGGGCTATGACACAGGAGGAGTTTCAGAAATCGATCGATGCCCTTCTGAATCAGAAAGAAAAGTAATAGGTAAGGAGACAAGGGAGCGCTCCTTGTGAGGGGTCCCACCACACACAAGGGCTCAGAACCATGAACCGATCGGCGACTGCCCTGTTGGCCTGCATCGCGGCACTGATGCTGCTTGTGTCTGGCGCCCTGGCACAGGAGAAAGCGACTGCTCCGGGCGCTGACACATCGTCTATCACGTCCGAACTCGATGCGGCAACGGATGTAGCGCAAGCGGCGGTGACCCTGGACGGTGTGGCGCTCTTTCACGTGCGCGGGCTGACGGCGTACCCGGCGGAGCAGCGCGCCCAGGCCATCAGTGGACGTATCGAGGCCCTTGCCGCCGATCGGTCTGTACCTGCCGATGCCTTGCACGTAGTTGAGGCAGAGGATCGTTCCAATCTCCTCGTCGGTGATCGCCCCGTGATGCGTATACTGGATATCGACGCCAAGATGGAAGGCGTCTCCAGACAGCTTCTGGCAGAGATGATCCACCAGAAGATCACGAAGGCGATCGCCTCGTATCGTGAAGCCCGCAGCGCACGTGTCCTGGCGGTCAACACCGTATACGCGCTCGGCGCGACACTGGCTGCCGGCCTGTTACTGGTCGCCCTTCGACGCGCATTCCGGCGGCTGGAGTCGGCCGCCGAGCGGCGCTTCGCATCCCGCATCGAAGTCGTAGAACGCCGATCTCACCAGTTGATTCAAGCACAGCAATTGCGGGCGATTGGGCACAGTATCGTCAAGACACTGTGCAGCTTGATAATACTGGTGATCGTCTACATATATCTGAATCTGGTGCTTGGTCTCTATCCTTGGACCCGGCCGCTCGCGCAGCGGCTGCTCTCAATCGTTCTAAATCCCCTGCGTACGATGGGGGCAGGTTTTCTTGATACCCTACCGAATCTGGCATTCATCGTACTCCTAACGATCGTTGCTCGCTATGTCCTGAAGCTCATTCGGCTGTTCTTTGCGGGCGTCGATCAAGGCACGATCACAGTGACCGGTTTCGTCCCTGAGTGGGCCTGGCCGACCTATAAGATCGCCCGCCTGTGCGTTATTACCTTTACGATCGTGGTGGCCTATCCGTACATTCCTGGCTCCGAGTCCGAGGCGTTCAAGGGAGCATCGATCTTCCTCGGTGTGCTCTTTTCGCTGGGCTCGTCGTCGTTCATCGCCAACATGATCGCCGGCTATACCATGATCTACCGACGCGCGTACAAGATTGGGGACCGCATCCAGGTCGAAAACATCTCCGGGGACGTAGTCGAGATGCGGCTGATGGTGACACACCTGCGCACGATTAAGAATGAGGAGATCGTTGTGCCGAATTCGCTGATCCTGAACAGCCATGTCATCAATTACAGTACGCTCGCCCGGTCTCGCGGACTGATTCTCCATACTACCGTCGGCATCGGCTACGAGACATCATGGCGGCAGGTTGAGGCAATGCTGCGGCTGGCCGCCGAGCGGACGCCAGGACTACTCATGGAGCCACCGCCCTTTGTACTGCAGAAGTCCCTTGGCGACTTCGCCGTGACCTACGAGCTCAACGTCTACTGCGATAATCCGCAAGGCATGGCGCGGTTCTACACGGCGCTGCACCAGAACATCCTCGATGTATTTAATGAGTACGGTGTACAGATCATGACGCCGGCCTACGAAGGTGACCCGGATGCGCCCAAGGTGGTGCCGCGGGAGCAGTGGTTCACGAAACCGGCAGCCGACTCTCCGCCCACGAGCAGTGAACAATGAACACTGGCTCAAGGGGTTCGGCTCGCTCTTTGCAGTAGCCGGCCACAGATCGCCCAGTGTCGCCAAATCGATGTCCGAGTTCGGCGATGTACACCCAACCCAACAAAGGAGGGTGATGAACATGTGGCAATTTACGTATCGAGCGGGCTTGTGGGCCGCACTGTCCATCGCCGCCTGTCTTGTGCCGGTGAGCGCCCTCGCCCAAGTCACGCCTGGAGCCTCTGCGAGTGCGCCGGGCTCGTCACCGCGGCTGTCTGCGGCTGAGTTGGAGCAGCTGGTCGGACCGATCGCGCTTTACCCGGACGACCTGCTGGCGATCCTGCTGCCGGCATCTACGACGCCGCTGGACATCGTCAAGGCACAGCGCTACCTCGACAAGCGCAAGAACAACCCAAAGCTCCAGACTGACCCGAGCCTACCCGAGCCGGTGCGCAACCTGCTGAACTACCCGGACGTCGTAAAAAAGATGAGTGACGATCTCGACTGGACGGATAGTCTCGGCAAGGCCGTAGCGAACCAGCAGAAGGATGTAGTCAACGCGATCCAAGCCTTCCGGCGGAAGGTGTACGCGGTAGGCAACCTCAAGACCGACGATAAGCAGATCATCGTAGTAGAGAAGGAAGTGATCAAGATCGTACAGGCCGACCCCAAAGTCATCTACGTGCCGCAGTACCAGCCATCCGTCGTGGTGGTTACCCAGTCCGTACCGGTCGTTGTCTACTATCCCACGCCCTACCCGATCTACTACTATGGCACGTCAACCGCATACGCGGTCGGCTGGTATAGCAGTACCATCTACTACGGGTACGACGTTGAGGATCTGCAGGAGGAGCGGATGGACTACGCTAACGAGGCTCGGGAAGACCGGCAGGAGCATCGAAAGGAGATGCAGGATCAGCGGCAGGAACGGCCGAGCCAGACCCCGGCCCAAAAGCAGGAAGCGGCGCGTGGAACTCAGGCCCAACCGAGTCAGACCCTGCGGGAGCAAGTCAAGCCACAGCCGTCAGCTACCGCTTCGCAGGCACAGCACCAGCGGGGAGCCGGTACCAGCCAACCGAGCGGTCAGCCCTGGAGCCCCCAGAAGCAGGCCGGGCAAGTCCCGAGCGCACGAGGGACAAGATCCGGTGACGCGCAATCCTTGCGCGGCGGCGGAGCGTTCGGCGGAGGTGGCTCGAGCGCGGATATGGCAAGTGCGAGCCAGCGTGGATTGCAGAGCCGGTCCGGTAGTGATTGGAGTGGTGGCGGCGGGCGTGGTGGCGACAGTGGTTGGAGCGGCGGTGGAGGGTTTGGTGGGCGTGGTGGCGGCGGCGGCGGACGGCGGCGATAGGGGGGGCAACCAATGATACGTATTGAACAGATAATCGCTACGGTCCTACTTGTTACGACAGCGCTTATCTTCTCGGCGACGTCCGCCACAGCACAGACAGCAGATGGGCAGCGTCGTTTCGACGTACCTGAGGCGGCGATGAAGGCGCTGATCGAGGCTACGAGAACCAACGATGAGCAGGCGCTGATCGAGATCTTCGGCGAGAAGCACCGCGACGTCATCGGTACGGTGGATAAGACCCGTGATCGGGAGAACCGTATGCGATTTGCCGAGGCGGCCGACGCCTATCAGATTCTGCGCCTCGATGGCGAAGGCAAGATGACGCTCATGGTCGGTTACGACGCTCGATCATTCCCTATCCCGCTGGTGAAGCAGGGATCAACCTGGCGCTTCGATACTGACGCCGGCCGGGAGGAGTTACTCAACCGACTCATCGGCGCCAACGAGCTAGGAGCCATCGACACGCTGCAAGCCTACGTCGAGGCACAGCAGCAGTACGCCTCAAAGCCTCGCGATGAAACGAACGTACGGCAGTTCGCTCGAAAGATCCGTAGCTCGCCAGGCAAACAAGATGGGCTTTACTGGGAGGCCGATCCGGCGAAGAGCGAGGAGTTGAGTCCGCTCGGTCCGCTGATTCGCGACGCCAGCGTGCGGCAGTCAGGAGACCCGTACAACGGCTACCACTTCAAGATCCTCACGCGCCAGGGACCCACTGCCCCGGCCGGTCGCTACGACTACATCATCAATGGCCGGTTGCTTGCGGGCTTTGCGATGGTGGCTTGGCCCGCCGATTACGGCAAGACAGGTATCAAGAGCTTCATGGTGAACCACTACGGTAACGTCTACGAGAAGGATCTTGGCCCGAAAACTGCGGCGATCGCGGCCACGATAACGGTATACAACCCCGATGCAACGTGGAGCGAGGTAACGGAGTAAAAGTTCTATGGGTCGACGCCATGATCGCGTGGCGTTGACAATGTCACATTCAGAAAGGGGAGAGATCGATGCGTATTCGATGTGCGGTTATAGCTCTGCTGTTGTGGTCCCTGGCCATACCGGTACTGGCGCAGGACAAGCCGACTGGTACCATGCAGATTGTGCGCGAGAAGGTCAAGGCCGACAAAAAGCTGCTAGTCGCGGTCAACATGGATCTGACCGAGAAGGAGAACCAGGCCTTCTGGCCGGTCTATGAGAGTTATCAGAAGGACCTCGGACTGCTAAATGGGCGCATGCTTGTGCTAATCCAGGACTTCGCCAAGGCCTATGAGGCGATGAGCGACGAGGCGGCCAAGAAGCTTGTGGCTGAGTTCCTGGCGATCAAGGGGGATCGGGTCAATCTCAAGCAATCCTACCTGCCGAAGCTGCGCCAGGCGTTGTCGGACAAAAAGGTCGCCCGCTACCTCCAGATCGAGAACAAGATCGAGGCGATTATCGACTACGAGCTGGCGGACAAGATTCCTCTGGTCAAGTAGCCCGGTCGTTGCCCACGTTTTCTTGATCCAGGACTATCAGTACGCCACTCTATAAGACACATCACAGGAGGAAAGACCATGTCTCCATATGTTCGAATCATAGGCACAGCGATCATCTTCGCGATGGCGGCTACAGCGCTGCTGCGCCCGCACCCGGTCATGGCGGCGTCCGCCGCCGAGATCAATCGTGACGCCGATGCTGCCCTGAAGAACCTGTACGACAGCGAGCCCGCAGCTAAACAACTCGCGGCGAAGGCAAAGGGCATCCTCGTCTTCCCGAGCATCATCAAGGCCGGGTTCATCGTCGGCGGGCACTACGGCGAGGGCGTCCTGCACAAGGACAACAAAACAGTTGGGTACTACAACACGGTCGCCGCCTCGTACGGCCTGCAGGCCGGCGCACAGTCGTTCGGGTACGCACTGATGTTCATGGACGACGCGTCGCTCCAACATCTGGATAAGAGCCAGGGCTGGGAGGTCGGCGTCGGCCCAAGTATCGTGATCGTCGATCAGGGTATTGCCAAGTCACTGACCACGACGACTGCTCAAAAGGGTGTCTATGCGTTCTTTTTCTCCCAGAAGGGGCTGATGGCGGGGATCGGCCTGCAGGGCTCAAAGATCAGCAAGATCGACAAATAACCCACGCGAACCCCTCCGATACCGGCGGGGGCGTTCTGTAATACGCGGTACACGGAAGAACCAACAACCAATCCGAAGAGAAGCTATTGCGATAAATTGTACGGCTGTCTTGCTCGGCAAGACCGATGGATCGGTTCTATCGCCCATAAGTCTCCTGGCATTCCGGTGCTATGTACCGGAGCTATCCCTCTTTAATCAACCATGCTCTCATCGCCGTCCAGGTGGAGTGTATTGTAAATTGACTACTTTAGTTTATCATGATATATAAATGTCATGATTCGACGAACATTACAGCTTCCAGCTAAGCCTCAAGAGAGCTTCTTTTTGTGGGGGCCCCGTCAGAGCGGAAAAAGCATGCTGCTTGAAGCCACCTATCCGGATGCGGTGCGGTATGACCTGTTAAAAACGGATCTGTACATCCGGTTACTGGAACGGCCGAGCCTGCTTCGCGAAGAGCTTCTGTACGCTCAAGGCGAAAAGAGAGCCGGTTTCGCTGTGATTGACGAAGTTCAAAAAATCCCGGCCCTTCTTGACGAAGTCCACTGGCTGATTGAACATGCGGGGTTTATGTTCGGCCTTTGCGGGTCAAGCGCCAGAAAAGTCAGACGGGGGCATGCCAACCTTCTTGGCGGCCGCGCGGTTCGGTACGAGCTCTTTGGATTTGTCTCGGAAGAAATCGGTCCCGGATTTGACCTTGTACGAATGATCAATCAGGGGTATCTTCCGCGTCACTATTTGAGCGCGTCGTATCCACGGCTGATCCGATCATATATCAACGACTATCTTACGGAAGAAATCGCCGCAGAAGCGCTGGTACGAAGGCTTCCAACATTTTCCAGCTTTCTTTCTGCTGCCGCGCTCTTCGATACCCAACTTGTCAATTATTCGACGATCGCGAGGGAATGTGGTGTGTCGGCGCCCGCCGTCAAAGAGTATTTCCAAATCCTGATTGACACCATGCTTGGCCGTTTCCTCGATGCCTACCGCAAACGGCCCAAACGACGGGTCATTGGCGCGTCGAAGTTTTACTTTTCTGACGTCGGTGTTGTCAATCACCTTGCCAAACGGGGGAGACTCGAGCCGGGTTCGGAGCTCTTTGGAAAAGCCTTTGAGAATTGGGTATTTCATGAATTAAGTGCCCACCGCGTCTATAGTGATCTCTATTATGATTTAAGCTATTGGCGACTTGCCGGCGGTATCGAAGTAGATTTTATCGTGAATGATATGGAACTGGCGATTGAAACCAAAGCAAGCCCCAGGATTCATTCCGATCATTTGCGTGGATTACGGGAAATCATCAAGGATCACCCCAAATTAAAGAGACGCATCGTCGTGTCACTTGAAGAACGAGCAAGAAAAACGGAGGACGGGATCGAAATCCTGCCGTATTCGGTCTTTATAAAACAGTTGTGGGCTGGCGGCATTATCTCGTCATAAGCGAGACAAGTATCTGAACATGGCTCTTGACGAGAAATCATTATGGAATGCGTAACTCCATTTTGAGTCAAAATGTGGAATAATTCAATTCCAAGATATTTTAAGGTTCCGAAACAGCAGGACAACCAAAGGAGGAGGTCTATGGGAACGAAGGCGACGAAATACTTCTTGTCGATGGGGAGTGTATGTCTGGTGGCGCTTACAGCCTGCGCCACCTCGCAACAGGCGGGGGGATTTGGGAAGGCAGAACCGTCCGGGTTTCTGCAAGACTATTCCAAACTTCATGCAGCGGAGAACGAGACCGAGGCGACTCTGGTGTACTTCACGCCGGATAAAGCGAAATTCAAATCCTACACGAAGGTCTGGCTGGAGCCGGTGCAGGTGTGGCGCGGAGAAAAGTCGGATGCGAAAGATCTGAGTAAGGACGATGCCCACTACCTGTCTCAATTCCTGTGGACGCGCCTCAATGAAGAATTGCGTAAGGACTATGCGATGGCGCAGGCGCCAGGGCCGGACGTGATGCGGCTCCGCGTCGGCATTACAGAGGCCGGCAAGAATACCCCGGTAATAGATAACCTCACTGCCCTCCATCCGGGTAGCCTGCTGTTATCGAAAGGGAAGAAAGCGCTCGCCGGAACCGAGTCGTTTGTCGGCAAGGCGACGATCGAAGCGGAGGTGACCGACGCCCAGACCGGTGAACTGCTGGCTGCCGGTGTCGATCGGCGGGGTGGCGGCAAGTATGCCTGGAAGTCGCTGCGTCAATGGGCAGATGTCGAAAAGGCCTACGCCTATTGGGCCAAGAAATTCCGCTGGCGGGCTTGCGTGCTGCGGGGTGAAGCGAACTGTGAGTTGCCTGAAGACTAGATGTGGGGACAGGAAGCGGAGAAAAAGTGGCTGATGGCGGAACTCGGCTTGCAGGGCTCAAAGATCAGTAAGATCGACAAGTAATCCACGCGAACCCTCCGGTACCGGCAGGGAGACGTTCTGTGGTACGTGGTACACGGAAGAACCTACGACAAAGGAGGCGTGTCGATGCAAACAGACAACCCGAAGACATACCGAGTGGGCCGTTGGCTGACTGCTGGACTGGCGGCACTGGCGTTGGGGCTGACCCTTTCGGTTGTTCCCGCCCAGGCTCAGCAGGCCAAGAAACCCAACATCGTCATCATCTGGGGCGATGACATCGGCCAGTCCAATATCAGCGCCTACTCGCACGGCATGATGGGCTACACAACGCCCAACATCGACCGTGTCGCCAAGGAAGGCATGATGTTCACCGACTATTATGCCGAGCAGAGCTGCACCGCCGGCCGGGCGTCGTTCATCACCGGCCAGTCCGGCTTACGCACCGGCATGACTAAGGTCGGCTTGCCGGGCGCCACGGTCGGGTTGCAAAAGGAAGACCCAACGATTGCCGAGCTGTTGAAAGCGCAAGGCTATGCGACCGGCCAGTTCGGCAAGAATCACCTGGGCGACCGTAACGAGTTTCTACCCACCGTGCACGGTTTTGACGAGTTCTACGGCAACCTGTACCACCTGAACGCCGAAGAAGAGCCGGAACTGCCGGACTACCCGAAAGACCCGGCGTTCCGCGCCAAGTTCGGCCCGCGCGGCGTGATGGACTGCAAGGCCTCAAGCAAAGACGATCCAACCGTGGAGCCGCGCTTCGGCAAGGTCGGCAAGCAGGTCTGTACGGACACCGGTCCCCTGACCAAGAAGCGGATGGTAACGATCGACGACGACATCGCCAACCGGGCCGTGGACTTCATCAAGCGACAAAACAAGGCCGGCAAGCCGGCCTTTGTCTGGGTGAACTTTACCCACATGCACTTCCGCACCCACACCAAGCCGGAGAGCATCGGCCAGTCTGGGCGCTTCCAGAGCCCGTACCACGACACCATGATCGACCACGACAAGAATGTCGGCCAGGTCCTCAAGGCGCTGGATGACTTAGGCATCGCGGACAACACCTTCGTTATGTACAGCACCGACAACGGCCCGCACATGAATTCGTGGCCTGATGGGGCCATGACGCCGTTCCGTAACGAGAAAAACTCGAACTGGGAAGGCGCCTACCGCGTGCCCGCGATGGTCCGCTGGCCGGGCAAGATCAAACCGGGTCAGATATCCAACGAGATGGTCGCCCACCATGACTGGCTGCCGACCATTTTGGCCATGGCCGGCGACACGCAAGTGAAAGAAAAGTTGCTCAAGGGCGACCAAATCGGTGACATGACCTACAAGGTTCACCTCGATGGCGACAATCTCGTCCCCTACCTGACCGGGCAAGCCGCAAAGAGCCCGCGGGAATCGTTCCTGTACATCAACGATGACCAGCAATTGACCGGCCTTCGCTACGACAACTGGAAACTCGTGTTCATGGAGCAGCGGGTCCAGGGCACACTGCGCATCTGGGCAGAGCCGTTCGTCTCCTTGCGGGTTCCGAAGATCTTCAATCTTCGCACCGACCCCTACGAGCGCGCGGACATCACGTCGAACACCTACTACGACTGGCTCCTTGATCACGCCTTCCAGCTTGTACCCGCGCAGGCGTACGTGGGCCAGTTCCTGATGACGTTCAAGGACTACCCGCAGCGGCAGAAGGCAGCCAGCTTCAACATGGATGAAGTCATGGAAAAGCTGAAGGAAGGCGGTGGGTCGAAGTAGCACGGACGTGGCGGGGCGCTTCGATGGACGCGCCCCGCCATTCCTCGCGCGGCGGCCGGCATGCCCGCGACAGCGCCGACCATCGCTTGGCAAATGCAAGGCTCACCAAAAGGATCTCTCGATGAAGCGTTTCGTATCCGTGCGGATCGCCCACCTGCTCGCACTTTGCGCATGCCTGCTCGTAAGCACCTTCGCTCTGGCTCAGACCGACCCTCTGCCGTCGTGGAACGACGGCGCATCGAAGAAAGCCATCCTCACTTTCGTCAAGCGCATTACGACAAAAGGATCGCCGGACTTCGTGCCGCCGCCCGAGCGCATCGCCACATTCGACAACGACGGTACGCTGTGGGTCGAACAGCCGATGCCCGTTCAATTTTACTTCGCGCTCGACCGCGTGAAGGCGCTCGCGCCGCAGCATCCCGAATGGAAGACCAAGGAGCCGTTCGCCTCGCTGCTCAAGGGCGATTTGAAAACCGCGCTCGCCGGCGGTGACCACGCGCTCCTCGAACTCGTCTTAGCCACGCACTCGGGCATGACCACAGTGGAGTTCGAGAAGATTGTGAAAGATTGGATCGCCACGGCAAAGCATCCGAAGACGGGACGTCATTACACCGAGATGGTTTATCAGCCCATGCTCGAGGTACTCGCCTACCTGCGGGCGAATGGTTTCAAGAACTTCATCGTCTCCGGCGGCGGCATCGAGTTCATGCGTCCGTGGACGGAGCAGGTTTATGGCATCCCGCCGGAACAGGTCGTGGGTAGCAGCATCAAGACGAAATTCGAGATGCGCGATGACAAACCCATCCTCGTGCGGATGCCGGAACTGAACTTCAACAACGACAGAGCCGACAAGCCTGTTGGCATCAACCAGCACATTGGCCGCCGGCCCATCGCTGCCTTCGGCAACTCCAGAGGCGACCAAGAAATGTTGGAATACACGCAGGGCGGCAGCGGCGCGCGGTTCATGCTGCTGGTGCTGCACGATGATGCGGCGCGCGAATACGCCTACGGTCCGGCCCGCGGATTGCCTGACGTAAAACTGGGTGTCTTCCCGCCTGCACTTGATGAGCAGGCAAAGAAGAATGGTTGGACTGTTGTCAGCATGAAGAATGATTGGAAACGGGTCTTCCCATTTGAGCTGGCCCCGGTCACAGCCATTGACATCTTGCTGGAACCGGACACAACGATGCTCCGGCATGCCGAAGCCAACAATGCCCGCCTGCTCAAGGCATTCCCAAAGGGCTTCGCCTTGGATGCGGCGCACCGTCCGCACATTACTATGATTCAGCGCTACGTTCGCACAGCGGACCTCGACCAGGTCTATGCCGCCGCTGGTCAGGTTCTCGCCCGCGCCAACGTGACCAGCCTGAAACTAGAGGCATTTAAATACTACTACATTCCGAGCAAGGCCATTGGCTTGGCAGGCATTATTGCGAAGCCGACGCCTGAATTGCTCAAACTTCAAGCAGACCTGATTGCCGCCGTGGCCCCGTTTGCGGTGGAAACCGGAGACTCGACCGCATTCGTCATCACGCCCGATGATCCGATTATTGACCCGTTCTTGATCGAATACGTTTCGACGTTTGTTCCGAAGGCTTCCGGAGAGCACTTCAATCCGCATGTCACCACCGGCGTCGCCCTACGAGAATATCTTGACCAAATGCTGGCTGAACCGTTTGAGCCGTTCACCTTCTCGCCGGCAGGCGCGGCCGTTTACCAGCTCGGCCAATTCGGCACGGCTGTGAAGAAACTCAAAGAATGGGATTTGAAGCCTTGAGGCGGCGCATAGGAACGATGCGCGCATCAAGAAAGGCGCATGGGAAGGAGTGTTTTGCTGCGGAGCAATTCGCTTCAACCATACCTGTTAAGCCATCTAAGAATGTTACCCTCTCCGGATCGGCCTTCGAAGACGCCCGCACGCGCTCCAGGGGCGTCTGGGGGCGGTCGTAGACCCGCCGCACCCGAGCACCCACGCGCGTAAAACGCTGGCGAATTGATCGAGCGGTGGCGTACAATCAGCGGTATCCACTTGTCGGCAAGGCGACGATCGAAGCGGAGATGCTCGACAGCCAGACCGGTGAACTGCTGGCTGCCGGAGTCGATCGGCGTGGAGGCGGCAAGTATGCCTGGAAGTCGCTGCGTCAATGGGCAGATGTCGAAAAGGCCTACGCCTATTGGGCCAAGAAATTCCGCTGGCAGGCTTGCGTGCTGCGGGGTGAAGCGCAATGTGAGCTGCCTGAAGAATAGATTGTGACGCCTTGATGTCGGCCTCGACCGCGGGAGGCCGCACACGCTGAAGAACCGGAACGGTGATGAAATTAAATCCATTACTCATTAAACGGCTAACCGGTTGAGGCGGCTCGACGACCCGTATCAGCTTGTCGGGCAGCTCACGCGGACAGCACCATGGCTCGCGGCGATCCTCGTCGTCCTGCTCGCGACAGGTTATGAACGCGAACAAGCGTCCGCGGCAGCCAACGCGACTTACGTCGGCGGCGAGGCCTGCGCTGCCTGCCATCAGCGAGAGGCTGAGCTCTGGAAAGGCTCCGACCACCGCCTCGCGATGCAATCGGCGGACAGGACCACCGTGCTCGGCAACTTCAACAACGCGACGTTCAGGAAGGACGGCGTCACCTCGACCTTCTTTACGCGCGACGGCCTATTCTTCGTGCGCACCGACGGCCTAGACGGTCAACTGCATGAATACCGCATCGCCTACACCTTCGGCATCCATCCCCTTCAGCAATATCTGATCGAGTTTCCAGATGGGCGCTATCAGGCCCTCAGCATCGCCTGGGACACGCGCCCTGCCGCGGTCGGCGGACAGCGCTGGTTCCACCTGTACCCAAAGGAAAAGATTGACCACCGCGATATCCTGCACTGGACCAAGCCGTCGCAGAACTGGAACTTCATGTGCGCAGACTGCCATTCGACCGGCTTGCGCAAAAACTATGACCCGGTTGCCGACCGCTTTCAGACACAGTGGGCTGAGATCAATGTAAGTTGCGAGGCCTGCCACGGTCCAGGGTCGTCGCACGTAGCGTGGGCTAACGCGAAGCAGGCGGGCACGCCTGCCGCGGATGACGAGGCCAAAGGTCTGACCGCACGTCTCGATGAGCGCCGCGGCGTCGTGTGGACGCGGGATGCGGCCGGCGACAACGCAGTTCGCTCGAAGCCGCGCACAAGCGACCGAGAGATCGAGGTGTGCGCGCAATGCCATGCGCGGCGCAGCCAGATCGCAGAGGGCTATGAGGCGGGCAAGCCGTTCCTCGATTATTACCGTCCATCGCTGCTCATGCGTCCGCTGTACCATACCGATGGGCAGCAGCGGGACGAGGTCTACAATTGGGGCTCGTTCCTGCAGAGCAAGATGTACGCGAACGGCGTCACCTGTAGCGACTGTCACGACCCCCATAGCGGCAGACTGCGCGAGCAGGGCAACGCCGTCTGCGCCACCTGCCACCTGCCGGCCAGGTACGACGCGGCGGCGCACCACCACCATAAGCCGGGTACGGCCGGCGCCGCGTGTACGGCCTGTCACATGCCCACCTCCACCTACATGGTTGTTGATCCCCGGCATGACCATAGCCCGCGCGTACCCAGGCCCGACCTCTCGGTTACGCTGGGGGTGCCTAATGCCTGTAACGCCTGCCACTCCAAGCGCGACGCGCGCTGGGCGGCCGCCAAGGTGTCGGCGTGGTACGGGCGCGACGCGCAAAAACATCGGCATCAGCAGTTTGCCGCGGCGTTCCGTGCGGCGGATACCGGAGCAGCCGACGCGGTCGCACAGTTACTGAAGGTAGCCCAAGAGCCGTCGCAGCCTGCCATTGCCCGCGCTACCGCCCTTACCGAGCTCGGCGGCCGACCCAGTCGGACCGCGTTCGACGCCCTGGCCGAGGGGTTGCGCGATCCCGACCCGCTTGTTCGCCTCGGCGCGATCCAGGCGCTAGCGCAAGCGCCTCAGGCCGCGCGAGCGTTGTCGGCGGCCCCGCTCTTATCCGATTCCGTAAAGTCCGTACGTATCGAGGCGGCGAGCATCCTTGCGGACGTGCCGGCCGAGCGGCTGAGCGCCGAGCAGCACGCCGCGTTCGAACGCGCCGCCGCCGAATATGTCGAGACCCAGCGCTACAACGCCGACCGGGCCGAGGCACGCGTCAACCTTGGCACCTTCTACGGGAATCGGGGTAATGTTGCCGGGGCCGAGGCAGAGCTGAAGGCTGCGATCCGACTGGAGCCACGCTTTATCCCGGCATACGTGAACCTTGCCGACCTCTATCGTGCCGCCGGCCGCGATGCGGATGGTGAGCGGGTCTTGCGTGAGGCGATCATGATGTCACCGCAAAACGCCATCCTGCATCATGTGCGTGGGCTTGCCCTGGTGCGTCTTAAGCGCGTCGGCGAGGCGCTCGCTGAGCTCGAGCGCGCCGCCACGCTTGAACCGGGCAATGCGCGCTTTGCGTATGTCTCTGCCGTCGCACTGCATTCAACGGGCAAGGTGAAAGTGGCGATCGCCAGACTTGAGAAGGCGCTCTCGACTCATCCCAACGATCGCGATATTCTTGCGGCCTTGGCGAGCTTCCACGCAGAGCGCGGTGAACGCGTCGAGGCACAGCGGTATGCCGACCGCCTTCGAACGCTTTCGGCGACGGAATAAGGGCCATGATCGTGGCCGTCGTGAACGGCGGGGCTAGCGTCGCTTTGACAACGAGATAGAAGTGTCGTTGAGGGTGTGGTAGGATTCGGTACCGTCGGCCGCTATTTCGAGCGGTCGACAATCATGTCCACGCCCCTGACCGCGCCCATTGAGTCGGTCGTTACGATCCGGGCGAATGAAGTTACTTGAGTACATGAGAGACAAGGAGAGTTCGATGAGCGCGGAACAAGAGCGACTGCGTGCGGCGAATGAACAAGGAATTACCTGGAGACGGTGGGGCCCCTACCTGAGCGAGCGCCAGTGGGGGACGGTACGCGAGGACTACAGCGAAAATGGCGACGCCTGGAATTTTTTCACCCACGAGCATGCCCGCTCGCGCGCCTACCGCTGGGGCGAGGACGGCATCGCCGGCATTTCCGACGACAAGCAGGGTCTCTGTTTTGCGCTGGCGCTGTGGAACGGGAACGACCCGATCCTCAAGGAGCGACTCTTCGGCCTCACCAACAGCGAAGGCAACCACGGCGAGGATGTGAAGGAGTACTACTTCTACCTCGACAGCACGCCGACCCACTCGTACATGAAGTATCTCTACAAGTACCCGCAGCGGGAGTTTCCCTATCAGGACCTGGTCGAGACGAACCAGGGACGGTCGCGGGAAGAGTTCGAATACGAGTTGCTCGATACGGGCATCTTCACGGATGACCGCTACTTCGATGTCTTCGTAGAGTACGCCAAGGACGGGCCGGACGACATCCTGGTGCGGATCACGGCCGTCAACCGGGGGCCGGACGCGGCGGATCTGCATCTGCTGCCGACGCTGTGGTTCCGCAACGACTGGTCCTCGTGGATTGCCGAATCCAACAGGGCGGCCGCGAAGCCCAGCCTCATGCAGATCAAGGCGGCGACGGGCACGAGCGCGGTCGCGGTCACCCATTCGCGGCTGGGTGAATATATCCTTTCCTGCGAAGGTGACGTGCCGCTGCTCTTCACCGAGAACGAAACCAACCACGAGCGACTTTTCCCCGGGCAACAAAACGAGAGCCCCTATGTCAAGGACGGCATCAACGACTGCGTGGTCCAGGGCAATCAGGGCGCTGTGAATCCCGATAAGCAGGGCACCAAGGTGGCGGCGCACTATCGTGTGACGATTGCTGCCGGCCAGTCGACGACCGTGCGGGTGCGCCTGACCGGCCAGGCGGCTGCCACGAAAAGTGGGAAAACGAAGGCTGCCCCATCGTGCTTCGGTCAGGAGTTTGACCAGACCCTGGCCACCCGGCTGCAGGAAGCGGACGAGTTCTATCGCTCGGTGACCCCGCCGTCTGTGTCCCAGGATGCGGCCAATGTGATGCGCCAGGCCATCGCCGGCATGCTGTGGAGCAAGCAGTTCTTCTTCTTCGACGGCGACAACTGGCTGGATGAGCACCACTCCAACCCGCTCCATCACGGCTATCGTCACGCCCGGAACTCGGAATGGTTCCACATGCTGAATCAGGACATCATCTCGATGCCGGACAAGTGGGAGTACCCCTGGTACGCAGCGTGGGATCTGGCCTTCCATACGCTCCCGATCGCGATCGTGGATCCCAATTTCGCCAAGGAGCAGATGGAACTGATGCTGCGCGGCGTCTACCTGCACCCCAACGGCCAGATGCCCGCCTACGAGTGGAACTTCAGCGATGTGAACCCGCCGGTCCACGCCTTTGCCACCCTGTTCCTCCATCGCACCGAGCAGGCCCTGCGCGGCGAGACCGACCTCGATTTCCTCAGGGTGGCGTTCAACAAGCTGTTGCTCAACTTCACCTGGTGGGTCAACCGCAAGGACCGCTTCGGCAAGAACGTGTTCGAGGGCGGCTTCCTCGGGCTCGACAACATCGGCGTCTTCGACCGCAGCGCCCCGCTGCCCACCGGCGGTCACCTGGAACAGGCCGACGGCACGGCATGGATGGCCCTCTTCAGCCAGAACATGGCCGAACTTGCGGTGGAGCTCGCTGTCCACGACCGCACCTACGAAGACATGGTCATCAAGTTCGCAGAGCATTTCTACTTTATTGCCGCAGGCATGAACCGGTCAGGACAGGACAGTATGTGGGACGAGGAGGATGGCTTCTACTATGACCTGCTGCGGCTCCCGGACGGCAGCTCCACGCGGCTTAAGGTGCGTTCGATGGTGGGGCTGCTGCCCTTGTGCGCCACGACGGTCGTCGAGCAATGGCAGCGAGAGCGCATTCCGAGGGCAATGGCTATGACCACTGAACGCTGGCGCCGGATGCCCGAATTGCTGAACACCATCCATCCCACTGGTCCCGGTCACTTTGGCGTGGCCGAGCGCGGGATCATGGCACTGGTCAACCCGGAGCGGCTGCGCCGGATCCTGACGAAGATGCTCGACGAGAACGAGTTCCTGAGCCCCTACGGCATTCGCTCGCTCTCGAAGTTCCACGAGCAGCACCCCTACGTCTTTCATGTCAACGGCCAGGAGCACCGTGTGGACTACCTGCCGGCCGAGTCGAACACGGGGATGTTCGGCGGCAACTCCAACTGGCGTGGCCCGGTCTGGATGCCGGTAAACGCGATGATCATCCGGGCGCTGCTGAACTTCTACCTGTACTATGGCGACACCTTCAAGATCGAATGCCCCACCGGGTCTGGAAAGATGCTGAACCTCTTCGAGGTGAGCAAAGAGATCGCCGACCGGCTTACGCGGATCTTCCTGCGCGATGAGCATGGCAACCGTCCGGTGTACGGGGGTACGGAGACGTTCCAGGCCGATCCGAACTGGCGTGATCACATCCTCTTTTACGAATACTTCCACGGCGACAACGGGGCGGGGCTGGGCGCCAGCCACCAGACCGGCTGGACCGGGATCGTCGCCAAGTTTATCCAGCTCTTCGGTATGCTGGACGCCACGCGGTTACTGGAGGGGGGCAAGCAGGCAGCGTTCGTGAAGGACACCCGTGGCTCCGAGGGGAAGAAGGGATGAGAACCTAATCCTGGGACTGGAGATCCTACGCCCCTGAGCGACAAAAGATAAGCACCACACGCACTCGCATCCTCGCTCCGCCGCGCTCGCCGAGTGATGCATCCGCTGCCTGCGCAACAAACGCCCGGACCAGGCGAAGGGTAAGGGGTAGTGTCCCGGCATAGCGCACTACCTGTACGGCTGGATCTCGTCGAGCAGTCGTGCGATGCTGACGGCTCGCGCACGCTTGGCCAGAGGGAAGGAATGATCGCCGACATGAATGACGTCAAGTCGGTGGATATATATGGAAATCTCGGTGCCTGCAACAGAATATTCAAGGTAGCATCCGATCGAAAGACGGTACGCGGCGATTTCGCCAACGTGCGATTCACCACGCCGAACGGCTCGTCATGCTCGCGCCCGGTGACCGCAAGGCGCAGGACCTGATAGAGTCGCTGCGGCAAGAGGTCGACTCTCGGTAAGACGGGAGATATGGTGATGCGACGGGCGGTGAAATGTCTGGGGCTGGTCATCCTTGGATTGACGATGGCGGGTATGACGGCCTGGGGTGCGGGGGCCCTCTACTTCGCGGAACCAGGCGGTCCGACCGTCCGCCAGGCGTTGGCCATAGCCTTGGGCGTGGCGGGGCTTGTCAGCGTCATTGCGCTCTTCTTCCGCCGCCGCCGGTGGCTAGCCGTCCTTGCGTACGCCGGCATCCTGGCGCTCCTGGCGGGATGGTGGAGTACGATCACCCCCTCAAACGACCGCGTCTGGCAGCCCGATGTCGCCGTACTTCCATCTGCAACAATCCAAGGCGACCTGATTACCGTGCACAACATCCGGAATTTTGACTACCGGACAGAGACCGACTTCACCCCCCGCTACTACGACCGGACCTTCGACCTGCGCCGGCTGAATCGGGTGGACCTGGTGGCAGCGTACTGGATGGGCCCCGCTATCGCCCATCTGTTTCTGACCTTCGATTTCGGCGGCGATCACCTGGCCATCTCTATCGAGGCGCGTAAGGAGCAGGGTGAGGGATACTCGTCGCTTGGGGGGTTCTTCAGGCAGTATGAACTGATCTATATCGTCGGCGATGAGCGCGACTTGATCCGCCTGCGGACCAACTATCGGAAGGACCCACCGGAGGACGTCTACCTTTTCCGAGTGCACGCGCCCATCGAGAACGGGCGCCGCGTGTTTCTTGAATATATACAGGCCATCAACGATCTCCAAAAGCGCCCTAAGTTCTACAACACCTTGACGACCAACTGCACCAACGTTATTCTTGTTCACAGCCGCGTGAACCCCGGCCATCTTCGCTATACGTGGAAGATTCTCTTAAGCGGCTATACGCCTGAGGCCATGTACGAAGCGGGCCGCCTCGACCGGAGCCTGTCCTTCGAAGAACTCAAACACCGTTCCCTGATCAACGCTGCCGCCAGGGCCGCCGACCAGGCTCCGGATTTCTCTCGTCTGATCAGGGTCGGTTCACCTGGGCAGGGAGGAGGCGAGTGATGAGCGGCATGATTGACGCCGCCTCAGCCCAGTGTTCGTGCGAGCGGGGACCGGCGATAGGAAGGGTATGACCGCATACGGAACGCTTCGACGATTTGTCGTCCTCGGCGCACTCGCCCTTTTGTCGGCCGCGTGTGCCACGCCCATCGGCGTGGTGCGAGGCAGCACCCAGGAGGTGCATCGTCATCTTACGGCAAGCGTCCTCTCAGCCGGGGAACCGAGCGACTGGTCCATCCAGGTTCTCCATCGTAACAACCTTCTCGGACGGTTCGAGGACGACGCTGGGGCAGCACTGGGGGAACTCCACGAGGCGCTCCAGCAGCGGGTCACCCGGGAGCGCATCTTTGCGCTGGCGGAGCTGTCGTTTCTGCACGCAGAACGGTCCGGGCAGCGGGAGTATTACCTCGCAGCGGTCGCCTACGCTTACGCCTTCCTTTTACCCGAAGACGGTACCCCGACGATCCCGATTGATCCGCGTAACCGCATAGCCGCAGATCTCTACAACCGTGGGCTGATCAAGGGGTTGGCCTTACCGAGCAGCAAGATCGATACGGACGACCGGGCCGTGACGACGGAAGAGGAGGTTGTCCTGGAGGCGGGCACCCATGCCCTCCCATTCGGAGAGCTGACGCTGACCGTGGAACCGTCTCAGTTTCTCTGGGGCGGCTACCGCTTCAAGCGCTTCATCCCGGTGGGCGAGTTCGAGGTGCGCGGATTACGGAACCGCTACCGCCAGGCCGGCATCGGGGCACCGCTGGCAGCCGAGCTGGAGCCTGTCGAGTCTGGCACTGCCGGGGAGATATCTCGCAAGCGCATCCCACCGCGGATAAAGGTGCCGCTGACGGCCTTTGTCCGTCTCACCGATCCGCAGCAGGGCATCCTTGAGGGACGGCTCCAAGGGCGCATCGAACTCTATCCGGCCGATATCGCCTCTACGGTACACGTAGGGGGGGTGGAGATCCCGCTGGAGCTGGAGCCGACGGCGGCGCTCGCGTACCAACTTGAAGGGGCGCCCATCTGGGATCTTGAGATCGCCGGATTTCGCTTCCCCGAGCAGCAGGTGTTCGGGGATGGCCTCGTCATGTTGCGTCCCTACCGTCCCGGGCGGATTCCGATCGTTCTGGTGCATGGAACCGCCTCCAGTCCGGCACGGTGGGCAGAGATGTATAACGAGATTCAGAACGACCCCGTGCTCCGTGGCCGCTTCCAGCTCTGGCTGTTTCAGTACAACAGCGGCCAGCCGGTCCTCTACTCGGCTCACCTGCTGCGCCGCGCACTCCACGCCATTGCCGCCGAGCTCGATCCGACAGGGCAGGACCCTGCTCTACGCCGCATGGTGATCATCGGCCACAGCCAGGGGGGACTCCTCACCAGACTGATGGCAGTATCGAGCGGAACCCACTTCTGGGAGAATGTCAGCAAGGTCCCCTTCGACCAAGTCAAGATGCCTCCCGACACCCGTACCCTCTTGAGAGAGGCGATGTTCTTCAAACCCGTACCCGCCGTTGAACGGGTCGTCTTCATCGCCACACCCCACCGGGGAAGTTTTCGCGCGATGGGCTGGATCCTCGGCCTTACCCGGCGGATCATCCGGCTGCCGGGTACACTGATCTCGCAGGTACAGAATATCCTGGCAGGCTCGCCATTCGCCGAACTGAGGATGGGTGGCCTGCCGACGTCCGTGGATAACATGAGTCCTGGCCATCCGTTCCTCCGTGCGCTGGGCGCCTCACCTATCGACCCCCGGATCACGGCGCACTCGATTATCGCGGTACTGGGGGGAGGCCCGCTGCTCGGCAAGACCGACGGCTTTGTCGCCTACGAAAGTGCTCATCTCGACGGCGTCGCCTCCGAGAAAGTCGTCCGATCGAGTCATTCCACCCAAGGGCACCCCGAGACGATCGAGGAGGTGCGACGTATCCTCCGAGAACATATCGGAGCGCGGTAACACCAAGGGGCGGATGTGTGCTTGGTACAAGTGATCTTGTGTCTGTCTTCGTTGATCTATAATTCCAGCGCTGCCGCAATAGCGTGTTGCAGTGTCGCCAGACCGGCGTCGATATCGGCGCCAAGATGGGCGCGCAGCGCGCGGCGGTCACGCTCCACGAGGACCTGAAAATCACCTCTGGCTTGGGCCGCCTTGACCACGCCGAACGTGTACGTGTGTCCCGGAACCGGCACATCGACGGCGTCATCGCACGTAATCTGCAGAAATACGCCTGTGTTTGGTCCGCCCTTGTACAATTGTCCTGTTGAGTGCAAGAAGCGTGGTCCGAATGTCAGACACGTCGCGATGTGTTTGGCATCACGAACGCCTTGACGCATCGTCTGTAACGTTCGTTCATGCGCCTCGTTCATCTCGATATACGCGAGAAGCGCAAAATACTCACCCGCGCCGAGCCGGTTCAGATGCGCCTTGAAATACCCCGTCAGTGTGTGATCACCGTTTACCGCCTTCGTCAATACCGCCGCATTCTTCTCATCCGTGAAGAGCCGGATCCCGTTCCCGGTAAAGATCGGCGTCTCTGCGGGTAGCGCTCCGGTTCTCTCGAACTCAGCAGTTAACTTCCGCGTCGCGAGTTTGCTTGCTTCCACATCCGGCTGATCAAATGGGTGAATACCAAGGATGGAACCGGCCACGGCAGTCGCGATCTCCCAACGGAAGAACTCCTCTCCCAGATCGTAAGGATCATCCACTCCAATTCGCACGACCGGATGGCCGGCGTGTTCCAGCTCTTCCACTGCCTTGTCCTGTGCTGCGTCCGGCGCCGACAGCAACCTCAGATACACAAAGATGCGGTCGCGGCTATACATCTCAGGTGCGCCGATCGCCTCGCGATCAATCGGAATCAATCCCTTACCCTCTTTCCCGGTTGACTCCGCAATCAACTGCTCCAACCAGGCGCCGAGATCGTAGATGCCCGGTGACGCAACGATGGTCACCTTGTCGCAGCCGAATCTGTTCGCGGCCGTACCGAGGATGGCGCCGAGCACAACACCCGGATTATCTTCAACCGGTACCGACGGCATGCAGGCATGGACCATCTCCTCTGTCCGATCCAACAACTTCGCCACATCTACCCCCATGATGGCCGCTGGAACCAATCCGAAATTGGAGAGTGCCGAATAGCGCCCGCCGATATTCGCCCACCCGAAGAAGACGCATCGGAAGCCGTCGCTCTCGGCCACCTGCTGCAGCTTTGAACCGGGGTCAGTGATCGCGATGAAACGGCTGCCAGCCTCTTGCGTACCAACAAGCTGACTGACGCGGTCAAAGAAATAGTCTTTGAAAATATTGGGTTCGAGGGTCGAACCTGATTTACTGGAGACGATGAAGAGGGTATGTTTCAGATCGACTGTGCTCTCTAACGCCTGTACCTGGGCCGGGTCGGTCGAATCGAGTATGTGGAGTTCCGGATAACCGCTGATTTTTCCGAAGATCATCTTCATTACTTCAGGACAGAGGCTCGATCCCCCCATACCTAACAGGAGGACATGGGAAAAGCCGGCGCTCCTGGCCGCTTCTGTAATGCTCGTCAGGCGCCCGATATGCGCCAATTGATCGTTTGTGATCCCGAGCCAGCCGAGCCACTCCGCTTCATCCCTGCCGGTCCATAGCGACGCATCCCGGCCCCACAGTCGTCTGACCTTACCCTGCGTATGCCACTCCGCCAACGAACTGTTCACCGCGGCGGCCAGGGGCTCGGGCAGTGTGTACGTCAGGCGATTGATTTTCCCCGCGCCTGCTCCCTTGCTTTGCTTCTCCACCGCCCTCAGCAGCTTTTTGAAGGCATCTGAGAAAAGCTGCACCCCCTCAGCGAGCAATCTGTCGGTTGCGTCTTGCATGGAGATTCCGACTTCCGCGAGTCTGCCCATTGTCTCGCGGGCAGCATCGACATCTTCCGTCAGGCTGGCGCGCGGCCTCCCGTGGTCGCGAAACGCCTCAAAGGTCGCAGGAGGAATCGTGTTCACGGTGTCTGGTCCGATCAGTTCTTCTACGTAGACGACATCGCGGTAATTGGGATCTTTCACACTTGTGCTGGCCCATAACAAGCGCTGCGTGTGCGCACCTTGTCCGGCCAGTACCTGCCAGTGCCGGCTGCCGAAGAGTTCCTGATAACGTTGGTAGGTGAGCTTGGCGTTGGCAATCGCCACCTTGCCGATCAGGCCACGCAGTACGCTCTGCTCCATTGCATTCGTCGTCGCCTGTAACCGTGCCACAATGAGTGCATCGATTGCGGTATCAATCCGGCTGATGAAGAAACTGGCCACACTGGCTACCCGCTTCGGGTCGCCGCCGCGGGCGGCAAAGATCTCCAGTCCGGCAATGTACGCTTCCGCCACCTGCTCGTACACTTCCCGCGCAAAGAGTAACGTCACGTTGACATTGATGCCCTCGCTGATAAGTTGCCGGATGGCGGGTATGCCCTCTGGAGTCGCCGGTACTTTGACCATCAAATTAGCACGCCCCACCGCGTGCCATAATCGCCGGGCTTCGTCCAGCGTACCCGCCGTATCGTGCGCAAGGAGCGGCGAGACCTCAAGACTGACGTACCCGTCACGCATGGAGGTCCCCTCGTACACGGGTTGTAGCGCATCGGCGGCATCTTGAATATCGCGGATCGCGAGTGTCTCATACAGCGCCTTCGTATCCAGTGCCCGCGTTCCCGGCGCATCAAGAATCTCCTTGTAATCAGAACTCCCGGCGACGGCTTTTTCGAAGATAGCCGGATTGGAGGTCACGCCCCGCAAGCCGTCTTCATTGATCAGTCGGCGCAGTTCGCCGCTGGTGATCAAACTGCGGCGTATATAATCGAGCCACGCCGACTGGCCGAAGCTCTGCAACGCGCACAATCGGTTCTCTATCGCTGCCATGTTCCGAGACTCCTATTCGCGGCCATCGACGCCGCAACGCCGCTGCCGACATTCCTTGCGTTCACACCGCTTTCCCCATCCGGACATATTAAGGGGAGTACTTAATAGATTGCACTCTTGCACGATATCTCAAGCAGTCTCCCCCTTTGAAAAAGGGGGATTGAGGGAGATTTTCATGCCCGCTTGCACTCCATTCCGTCTCGCCATGCCGAATGAGATACACGTGCTGGGTCTGCCTGGTCATCTCCACATCTCGTAGGACGCACGCTAAATAAGCCGATGCACAGCGGAGCTGCCTTCGTGAGCATTCCCGCCTTCATCCTGCAACCCCTGCCAGCGCCCCTCTGATGAGCGCTTGCGCCTCCTCCTGAATGCGACGCAGGTGCTCGCTCCCACGAAAGCTTTCTGCGTACAGCTTGTAGACCTCTTCCGTACCGGATGGCCGCGCAGCGAACCAGCCCTGCGTGGTGATAACCTTCAGGCCGCCGATGGCTGCACCGTTGCCTGGCGCGGTCGTAAGTATCGCCTGAATCGGGTCACCGGCAAGCTCGGATGCTGTGACGTCTTGCGGTGAAAGCTTCAGAAGAATCGCCTTCTGTTCTCCCGTGGCTGGCGCATCGATGCGCTCATATACCGGAGCGCCGAGTTCACGGGTAAGATCTGTATACAGCTCGGATGGATCGCGGCCGGTGCGCGCCATGATTTCCACGGCAAGCAGATCCATGATGATGCCGTCCTTATCGGTCGCCCATACCGTTCCATCGCGCCGTAAAAACGAAGCCCCCGCACTCTCCTCTCCGCCAAAGCCCAGCGATCCGTCGAGCAGGCCGGATACGAACCATTTGAACCCCACCGGCACTTCGACCAGAGCGCGCCCGACCTTCGCGGCCACACGATCGATGAGGCTGCTGCTGACCACAGTTTTGCCGACGGCGGCATCCGGGCGCCAGCCCGAACGGTGGGTAACGAGATAGAAAATCGCCGCTGCCAGGTAGTGGTTGGGATTCATCAGGCCGGCGCTGCGCGTGACGATGCCGTGCCGGTCGTGATCAGGGTCGTTGCCGAAGGCGATATCGAAACGGTCTTTGAGCGCGATCAGCTTGGCCATGGCATAGGGAGACGAGCAGTCCATACGGATCTTACCGTCCCAATCCAAGGACATGAAGCCGAACGTCGGGTCCACTGTGCTGTTCACCACCTCCACCTGCACACCGTATCGTTCGACGATCGGCTGCCAGTAGGCCGCTCCTGCTCCGCCAAGCGGATCGACGCCGATCTTGAGCCCGGCGTGTCGGATCACGTCCATATCCACCACCGAACCCAGGTCGCTGACGTACGATCCAACATAATCATACGCGGTGGTTGTGGCGGCCACGCGGGCTTTTTCGTACGCAACTCTCGCCACGTGTTGAAGACCGCTCAGCAGGAACTCGTTGGCTCTCTCTTCGATCCACCGAGTAACATCCGTATCTGCCGGTCCGCCATGCGGCGGGTTGTATTTGAAACCACCATCTTCCGGCGGATTATGCGACGGCGTAATCACAATGCCATCCGCCAAGCCCTCCATCCGGCCGCGGTTATATGTAAGGATAGCATGGGAGATCACAGGGGTAGGCGTATACCCGTTGTTGCAATCGATCATCACCTCAACCCCGTTTGCTGCGAGCACCTCCAGGGCGGTGGCGAACGCCGGATCGGACAAGGCGTGCGTATCTTTTCCGATGTAGAGAGGACCGGTGATGCCTTGGCTTGTGCGATAGTCGCAGATCGCCTGGGTGATCGCCAAGACGTGTGCCTCGTTGAATGCGCCGCGAAGCGACGAGCCCCGGTGGCCACTGGTACCGAAACTGACCCGTTGCGTACGATCCGTCATATCGGGCTTATACGCGTAGTATTCCTTGTGCAGCTTCTCAATGTCGATAAGCCACTCCTTCGGAGCTGGCTTGCCGGCAAGGGGATGAATCGTCATTGAATTACCTCACTTGTGACGCGCCTTCGTAGGGCGTGATGGTACGTAGCGTGGCACGAGTATGCTTACCACCGGGGGCAGCGATGCGCCCGGCAGGACCCTTACCTCTCACTTCTGAAGCAGTATAGTCCGCTCACCTAAGGTTGTCCAATATCCGGCTTGGTATGCGGACAACTACGCAGAGGGACATCCGTTATTCGAAATCTTTCGGCACTGAGCATATGGTACCCGGATATACTATAATCGCCTTGCCGGTAGACAGAGACTGTACTACGCTGTAGCGACGCAACAAGAAAGAGGTTGGTGAACAGGCACACTGTCCGCTCACTGTGTGGGCACAGGAATGAGGGAGGGGGACTATGCCCGATCTTCGCTATCCATCGCTTTACCAAATCAACACCCGCGTCTGGCTGACAGAGCTATCCCGAGCCTTGGGCCGGGCGGCCACGCTGGACGACATTCCCGATGCCGCCCTGGATCGCCTGGCAGAGCTGGGGTTCGACTGGCTCTGGTTCCTGAGCGTCTGGCAGACCGGTCCGGCAGGGCAGCGAGTGTCGCGCACCAATGCCGAATGGCGCAAGGAATTTCATGAAACGCTGCCGGATCTGCGCGAGGAAGACATTGCCGGCTCAGGGTTTGCGATTACCGGCTACACGGTGCATCCCGGCTTGGGCGGCGATGCGGCGCTGGCCCGGCTGCGCGCGCGCTTGCAGGCGCGTGGTCTCAAGCTGCTGCTCGACTTCGTCCCAAACCATACCGGCATGGATCACCCCTGGGTGGAAGACCATCCCGAGTATTACGTCGGAGGGATAGCGCTCGATCTGGACTGGGCGCCACAGAACTATACCCGGGCAACACGTACGCAAGGTGATCTGATCCTTGCCCACGGCCGCGATCCGTACTTTCCGGGTTGGCCTGACACCCTGCAGCTCAACTACGGCAACCCGGCCACACAAGAGGCGATGATCGGCGAGCTGCTGAAGATCGCTGGGCAGTGTGACGGGGTGCGCTGCGACATGGCTATGCTGGTCTTGCCGGACGTTTTTGAGCGAACCTGGAGCATTCAGACGCAGCCCTTCTGGCCCAAGGCGACACAACGCGTGCGGGAGCAGGCACCGGAGTTCTGCTTTATGGCCGAGGTCTACTGGGATCTGGAATGGACGCTGCAGCACCAGGGATTCGATTACACCTACGATAAACGGCTGTATGACCGCCTTCGCGAGGGGCACGCCAGGCCGGTGCGCGAGCATTTCCACGCGGGGCTCGAGTATCAGAACAAGCTGGCCCGCTTCCTGGAAAACCACGACGAGCCGCGGGCGGCTGCCACGTTCTTACCGGACACACATGAAGCCGCGGCGGTCATTACGTTCCTCACCCCTGGGCTGCGATTCTTCCACGAGGGACAGTTCCATGGGCGCAAGACACGCATCTCGCCCCATTTGGTGCGAGGTCCGCAGGAACCGATCGATTCGAGGCTGGAACAGTTTTACGATCGGCTGCTGGCCGTGCTGCGTCAGCCGGTCGTACAGGACGGCCGGTGGCAATTGCTCGACTGCGCCCACGCCTGGGATGGCAACTGGACCTCGGACTGCTTCGTAGCGTATGCGTGGACCGGACAGGATGGAGACAGGCGCCTGGTTGCCGTCAACTACTCAGACCATCCAAGCCAGTGCTACATCGCAATGCCGTGGACTGACCTTGAGGGACGCGTGTGGCAATTGCGCGATCGGATGGGGACGGCAATATATGAGAGGAGCGGGGACGACCTGGCGGCGCACGGTCTGTACCTGGATATGCCGGCGTGGGCTTATCACGTATTTGACATAGATGGGGCCGGCACTGTCTGAACACCGTTTGGCCTGCGATGGAGCGCTTGGTGCTCCGCATGATTAGTATTCCCCTGATGCCTTGGCTGCCACTGCCACCGGACGCAGTGAGGTGGAAGCTGGGCACGCGATCCGGCTTACAAGCAGCGGCTGTCGGCGTGGCAATGATGGTCGCGCTGTCGGCGCAGACGGCCTGGGCCGTAGAGCAGGCCGGTAGCGCCCCAGCGGGCGAGGAGGTGAATACAGGACAGGATCCCACCCGGCCCGTCACCCGAGTAGAGGTAGGGTTTAAGTACCAGGAGTCGGACCAAAGGGCCGTGGGCGGCGATTCGGTGCAGGTCCTGACCATACGGGCCGACCGGATGGTGCCGTTGCGGGACGGCTGGGTGCTGGGCCTGCGCGGCGATCTGCCTCTGTCGTGGGACGATACGCCGAGTGTCGACAACCCGCAGCATACCCGGCAGTTCGGACTGACAGACATCCTGATCCAGGGCTTCTTGATTACGCCGACAGCCGGTCGCTGGACGGCCGCCTTCGGCACCCAGGTGATCTTCCCAACGGCTGCCAAGGCCCAGATGGGCACAGGTAAGTTTCAGCTTGTTCCTTCGGGGGTCGTCAAGTACGATGTGGGCGACTGGATTCCTGGGGCCTGGACGGCGCTCCTCGTACGCCACGCCGTAGACGTTGGGGAGGCACAGGCCAACCGCCCCTCCGTCAATCAGACCATCGTACAGCCGTTTCTGAACTTCGATCTGCCGCGCGAGTGGTTCTTAACCTTCTCGCCTGAAATGCGGTATGACTGGCAACGTACTGACTGGTACATTCCATTCAACTTAGAGGTGGGCACGATGGTGACACGGCGGATCATGATGTCCATCGAATACAATGTAGCCATCACCAAGGATCTGCCCTTATCGAAGCAGGACGTAGAGTTCAGGGTAGGATACTTCTTCTAAGGGACCGTCGAAATATGTATCGACCATCTGTCGGCCTGATTGTAGTGCTGGTGAGTGCCTTACTCGGCGTATCAGGCTGCGCGAGCTTCGGCCCCGTGAGCGTGGATCGCGATCGGTTCGATTACATCCAGGCGATCGCGAACTCCTGGAAGCAGCAAACCTTGCTCAATGTCGTCAAGCTGCGCTATGCGGACACACCGGTGTTCCTGGAAGTCGGGCAGATCATCAGCTCCTATCAGGTGGGGGGGGCGGTGACCGTGGGAGGAACAGTCAACTTTGGGAGTGTTGCGACAAATGACCTGCTGAGCCTGGGGACCGGGGCTACCTACGTCGACCGTCCGACGGTGACGTACTCGCCTCTGACGGGCGCCCATTTCATCAAGACCTTGATGACGCCGATTCCGCCTCCGGCCCTGTTCCCGCTCATCGAGTCGGGCTGGCCTGTGGACCTGCTCTTTCAGATCGCGGTGCAGAACATCAACGGGATTGCGAACCGGAAGGGCGGGGCGCGAGGACACGCGGCTGAGCCCGAGTTCGGCCCTCTGCTGGCAGCCTTACGGCGTATTCAGGTCTCGGACTCGATCGGGTTACGGGTGCAGGTGTCCAAGGAGACGAAGCAGGAGGGCATGGTGCTGACGTTCAGCCAGAAGGATCTCTCACCCGAGGTCCTGGCCGATCGGGCGCTCGTCAGGAAGCTGCTGGGCCTGCGGCCCGATCTGCGAGAGTTTAAAGTTGTCTACGGCGCGGCGGCTGAGGGAGACGACGTGATGGCCATCCAGACGCGTTCGGCGTTTCAGATCCTGGTCGAACTGGGCGCCGACGTCGAGGTGCCGGCGGAGCATGTCGCGGAACAGCGCACCTACCCGTCGATCCCGGCACCGGCAGGGGGGCCGGAAGCGCTGCCGCCCCTGATTCGGATTCAGTCGGGGACGGCGAGGCCCACCGATGCCTTCGCGGCTATCAAGTATCGCAACCACTGGTATTGGATCGACGACCGGGACTACCGGTCCAAGGGGATCCTCACGCTCCTCATGATAGTCATGACGCTGGCAGAGAAGGACGAGAAGGCCCCGCCGCCGGTGGTCACGATTCCGGCCAACTAAGGAGATGACGCGAGAGTCAACGTGTACCGTGGTGCGGACGCGGTGAGTGCGCACAACTTCGCAGCCTCGTGAGGCGCGGGGCCAGGATGATACAGCGTATCAGGGGACGTCTCTAAGACGGTCTAGCATAATGAACGCCAAACAACCTAAGCCCATGGAGCCGGATTCGGTCATCGAAGCGTACAAACGCGACATCGATCGGTCGCTTCTTCGCGAGAACCTCCGGTTGACGGTGGAGCAGCGCTTCAGAAACCTTCAGCAACTCCAGCGATTCGCAGACGAACTGCGCGCCGCGCCTCGGAACACTGATTCATGACCGATTTCGAAACGCTGATTCGTCTTCTAGCGGGAAGCGGAGTCGAGTTCATTATGGTGGGCGGTGCTGCTGCCACTGCCCACGGGTCGGCGCGGCTGACACAAGATCTCGACATCGTGTATCGGCGATCTCCTGAGAACATCGCGCGGCTGGTTGCTTGTCTCGCCCCCTACCATCCTTATCTGCGAGGCGCTACGCGATGAGTGCGGGGAACAAGATACAGTCCCCGTGTCGATTGTATAACCGATGGGTAAAGAGGAGTCGTGCGAATTATGGATCGGGATTGTAACAGGTAACGGAGCCAAAACGTGACAACAAGAAGGAGATCGATCATGCAACGGATCAAGACGCAACGAACCGCACCTCATCCCTTAAGCATCGGCGCCTGTTTCCTGGTTGTCGTCGCCATGCTGGCCGGGTGTAGCGGCGCACCCAAAGTCACCGGTTCTGGCTTCCTGCCAGACTATTCGCTGTTGCAGCCTGATCCGGCCGATGGGGTCATGAGGTGGTCGGCGCCGAGCGAGAAGCTCAAGCTTTACAAGCAGTTCATCATCGATCCGGTCGTGGTGCACTTTTCACCGGACGCAAAAGGGACCGCGATCGATCCGACCAAGCTCAAGGAGCTGTCGGATTACTTTCACGCCGAGGTGGTGAAGACGCTAACGAAGACGGAACGGTACCGGGTGGTCAGCGCATCCGGGCCCGGCGTGGCCCGCATTCGCATTGCTATCACCGATATCTCAAAGACGGTACCCGTCGCGAATATCCACCCCGCGATGAAGTTGACGGGTATCGGGCTGGGTGGCGCGGCGATGGAGGCACAGGTGGTTGACTCAGCCTCGGAGGAACGACTTGCGATGGTAATGGACTCGGAATCGGGCGGGCGACTTGGGGTCGTCGCGGGCCTGCAGACGTACGGTCATGCCAGACAGGTCATGACCGGGTGGGCCGAGCGGTTCGTGAAACGCCTGGATGCCATCCACGGACCCACAGGGAAGTAACAACGGGTATGGTAGTGAACTCCATCTAACAATACTTGGCCACCCACAACACACAACGAAAGGAGCCTCACCAATGCTCTTACTCCGAATTGCCCTGATCGTGCTGACAGTTGCGATCGCAATGCCCGTCACGGCCCAGGACAAGGGCACGAACACCATGGATATCCTCCGCCAGAAGGTCAAGGCGGACAAAAGGCTGCTGGTAGCGGCCAATATGGGCCTGGCTGAGAAAGAGGACAAGGCGTTCTGGCCGGTCTACGATGCCTATCAGAAAGACCTGGAGCAGATTAACCAGCGGATGCGCAAGACTATCGCCGCCTATGCTGACGCCTACAACCAGGGCTCGGTATCGAACGAGACGGCGAAGAAGCTGCTCGACGAGGCGCTGGCCATCGAGGAGGCGGAGGTCGCCCTGAAACGGTCGTACACCGCCAAGCTCACCCCGATCCTCCCCGCGGCGAAGGTGGCGCGCTACATCCAGATCGAGAACAAGATTCGAGCCCTGGTGCGGTTCGAGCTTGCCGAGAATATTCCACTGGTAAAGTAAAAGGAGGGTAGGTCAGATGTGGCAATTCACACATCGAGCGTATCCGTAAGCGGCTCTGTCGCTCGCCGGCAGATTATCTTCTGCCGGCGAAGGGCGAGGAGCTGAGCCCGGTAGGTCCACTGTAGGTACGCACTACAGAAGAGGGTGTGGAATAAACGCAGAGAGGAGAACGTAAGATGAGAACGGCGCGTTGGAGCAGTGCAAGCCGTATTGTGTCATATCTGTTCGTTGTAGTCTTACTCGCCGGGTGCGCCTCGACCAAGGTTACTGAGCGCCAGATTCTCGATCCGCAAAGAAAGCTCCCCAGACCGGATCGCATCCTGGTCTACGACTTTGCCGCAACGCCGGCCGACGTTCCGGCCGACTCCGAGCTGACCGGCCATCCCGACGTGCAGCAGACACCCCAAACCGCCGAGCAGATCGAGGCTGGTCGTCAGGTGGGCGCTGAAATTGCGGCGAAACTGGCCGATGAGATCCGCAGCCTGGGGTTGCCCGCAGAGCACGCGTCGGCCGGCGCGATGCCGCGGATCAACGACATCGTGATCCGAGGGTACCTCCTCTCGGTCGAAGAGGGGAGCAGGGCCAAGCGCCTGGCGATCGGCTTCGGCGCCGGAAAATCGCAATTAAGCGTGGCAGCCGAAGGCTATCAGATGACGGCGCAGGGGCTGCGCAAGCTCGGATCCGGCACGATGGAAGCTGGTGGAAGTAAAGGGCCGGGTGCCGCCGTGCCGCTTGCCGTCGCCATTGCTACCGCTAATCCGGTGGGCCTCATCGTGAGCAGCGGGATGAAGGTGTACGGGGAGGCGAGCGGCAAAAGCAAGATCGAGGGCAGGGCCAAGGATGTTGCGAAGGCAATCGTCGAGGAGATGAAGCCCAGATTGCGGCAACAAGGGTGGATCGAGTGAGGGGGGCCCTGATACAGAGCTGGGCACCGCTTGGAGCCTATTGATTACGTGAAGGCAGCAGCGGACACATCACGCGAGGCCCCGGCGCTTACTTTCGACCACCCCACGGGTGATACGGTTATACTCCGCCTCTCGGGGAGCTGGACGATCGAGGCGAGGCTCCCGTCCATGTCGGAGGTACAGCGGCAGGTCGAAGCGAGTCCCTCGATCGGACAGATCAGCTTTGATACCCGAGACTTGACGCGCTGGGACAGTAATCTCCTGGTCTTCCTGACCAAGCTGATCGTTGAAGCCGAACGTCGCGGGATTGAGGTCGATCGAGCGGGACTGCCTGAGGGCGTCGGACGACTGCTCGCCCTGGCCACCGCGGTGCCTACACGCAAAGACATGGGGTCGGCCGGCAAGAGGGTCTCCCTGCTCACCCGAATGGGGACGGGCGCGCTGGCTGCGTGGCGAGAAGCGACGGCGATGCTCGCCTTCCTGGGCGAGGCGTTTGTTGCCCTCCTTAAATTCCTTACGGGACGAGCGCGGTACCGGCGCTCGGATCTTTTGCTGGTCATCCAGGAGGTCGGGGCGCAGGCGCTACCCATCGTCACGCTGATCAGCTTTCTGGTGGGGGTGATCCTGGCCTACATCGGGGCGATCCAGCTTCAGCAATTCGGCGCCCAGGTCTACGTCGCCGACCTCGTGGCGATCGGCATGATGCGGGAGATGGGAGCGATGATGGCCGCGATCATCATGGCCGGCCGAACCGGCGCGGCCTTCGCCGCCCAGCTCGGGACGATGCAGGTCAATGAGGAGATCGACGCCCTGACCACGCTCGGCATCTCGGCGATGGAGTTCCTGGCCCTGCCCCGGATGCTTGCGCTGGCCTTGATGATGCCGCTCCTGTGCGTGTATGCGGACCTTCTGGGGATCGTGGGCGGGGCGGCGGTGGGGATCGGCATGTTGGACATCGGCCCAACCCAGTATTACCTGCGTACGGCGGAGGCCGTGGGACTCGACTCCGCCCTGGCGGGACTCATCAAGGCCTCAGTCTTCGGTGTGCTGGTAGCGATGGCCGGGTGCCTTCGGGGGATTCAGTGCGGGCGAAGTTCTGCCGCGGTGGGGGCGGCAACCACCTCAGCCGTGGTAACCGGGATCGTCTTGATCATCGTGTCGGATGCGCTTATGACCGTCATCTTCGACCTGATTGGGCTCTAGGAGGTCCGCCGCGCGATGCCTTTGCCGGACGTCCGCATCAAGGTACGTAACCTGGATATGCTCTACGGCGATCGCGTCATCCAGCGCAATCTTAATTTCACGGTATGTGTGGGCGATATCTTCGTCGTCATGGGGGGGAGCGGCTGCGGCAAGAGCACGCTGCTCCGGCACATGATCGGCCTGATCCAGCCGGCGCGCGGGGACGTGCTCTACGACGGCCGGAGTCTCTGGGCTGCCGAGTCGGCCGAGCGGGAGCAGATGATGCGCCGCTTCGGTGTACTCTACCAGAGCGGCGCTCTGTGGAGCTCGATGACGCTTGCCGACAACGTCGCGCTGCCGCTCGGGGAATACACCGGCCTGAGCCCCGCCGAGATCCGGGAGATCGTCTCGCTGAAGCTCGCGCTGGTGGGGCTCGCCGGGTTCGAGGAGTTCTACCCCTCGGAAATCAGCGGAGGCATGCGAAAGCGGGCGGGCCTGGCCCGCGCGATGGCGCTGGACCCGGATATCCTCTTCTTCGATGAGCCCTCGGCGGGTCTCGACCCGATCAGTTCGCGCCTCCTGGACGATCTGATCCTCGAGCTTCGGGACAGCCTGGGCGCCACCGTGGTGATCGTGACGCACGAACTGCCCAGCATCTTCGCCATTGCGACCAACTCGGTCTTCCTGGACGCGGACACCAAGACCATGATCGCCGCCGGAGATCCGAAGGAGTTGCTGGATCACCCGCCGGACCCCAAGGTACGGCGTTTCCTCACCCGCGGCGAGTCGGAAGGGAGATGAGGCATGGCTAAGAAAGCGAACCCGGCCGCGATCGGGGCATTCGTCCTGGGAGCGATCGCGCTTGCTGTCGGCGGCCTGGTGGTGTTCGGCGGCGGGAAGTTTTTCCGGCAGACCCAGATGTGGGTCGCGTACTTCCATGATGAGTCGATCAAGGGGCTGTCCATCGGGTCGCCGGTCACGTTCAATGGGGTGAAGGTCGGATCCGTCACCGACATCAAGGTGGTCGTGAACCCGAAGGAGTTGAAGCTTCATAGACCGGTTTTCTTCGAGCTGGAGGCCGACCGGTTCACGGCCGCCCCGGGCACCGAGATCACGTTCCAGAAGGGCGCCCCTGGGATGAAGATCTTGATCGAGCGGGGCCTTCGCGCTCAACTCGAAACGCAGAGCTTTGTGACGGGCCAGTTGGGAATTACGCTGGAGTTCCATCCGGACACGCCGGTCCGTCTGACCGGGCTCAACCCAGACCTCCTCGAGATACCGACTATTCCTTCGAGCGCAGAGAAGATCTCCAAGACAATCGAAAACCTCCCCATCGACGAAATTACCCAGTCGGCGCTTAGGGCGATCCAGGCGGTGGACCGGCTCGTCAACGCGCCCGAACTGAAGGAGACTATCCGCTCCCTGAGCGCGTCGGCGAGCAGCCTTCAGCAGCTGGCACAACATGTGGATGCCGCGGTAAGGCCGCTGATGGACGATACCGCTAAGACGCTCGAGGTCACGCGCGGCGCCCTTGAGGACACCCAAACGCTGGTCCGGAACGTGGATAGGCGGGTCGGACCGATGATCGAGAGCATGGAGAAGACGCTGACTACAGCACGGACGGCCCTGGAGGGAGCACAGCAGGCCCTGGGGACGGTTCATGAAACGATGGGCGAGGGATCCTCCATGCAGCACGAGCTGAGCGGCGCCCTCCGAGAGCTCTCGGCGACGATGCGGTCGATCCGGACACTGAGCGATTACCTCGAGAGACACCCTAACGCGCTGCTGTTCGGCAAGGGTGCGGCGGGAGGCAAGTAATGCATACCTTCGTCAAACGGCTGATGGTACTGGTACTGGGTGGGTGGGTGATGGCGATCGCGGGCTGCGCCGGCTCCCCACACACGAGGTTCTATGTCCTGGCTCCTGTGGCAGGGGCGGAGCAATCCAACTCTGCTATGTCGGCTGAGGCTGGCCTCGCCGTGGGGATCCGTCGGGTGGCGCTGCCGGACTATCTCGACCGGCCGCAGATCGTGACTCGCGTCGGCCCGAACACGCTGGACCTCGCGGAGTTCGACCGATGGGCGGCGCCCCTCGGAGATGCGTTCTCGCGCATTCTCGCCGAGAACCTGGCCGGCATGATCCCGACAGATCGCGTGGCGGTGTTTCCGTGGCCTCGGGGCGTCCAGCCGGATTACGAGGTGACCGTAGAGGTGACACAGTTCGAGGGACGGCTCGGCGGCGAGTGCGCGCTGGTTGCCCGCTGGAGCGTCTTCGGTAGAGAGAGTAAGGCGCTGCTCACCACGGGGAAGTCGAGCCTGCGCGAGCCGGCGGGCGGTGACTACGAGACCCTAGTGTCGGCCGAGAGTCGGCTGATCGGCGCACTCAGCCGGGACATCGCAACGGCGGTGAAAACGATCCCGCGCGAGGACACGCAATGAAAGTTAAGAACCATCGAGCCGGTCTGCCGTACGGCTCCATGACCGGGGGTTCACGAAACCACAACAGCATAGAAGGACACCAAGAGGAGATCACAAGTGGTTGTCGAGCACCGTCGTTTAGAGGAGGCACGCGCCAAGGCAGCGCCGCAGTGGAAATGGGGACCGTACTTAAGCGAACGGCGCCTTGTGTCAATATCATGGTGGTGCCCCCCACCGCGCTTCTGACATGAAAACGCGGCCCGAGATTGAAAGGAGAAGACATATGCGTACATACGATCGACGGCTCTTCGTTGTGCTTGCGCTCACCGTAGTGACGGGCGTCCTCGGTGCGCCAGAGGCCCTCCGCGCGGCCACCGCGGGAGCGGTGCTGCCGGCAGACCGGACCGTGTTGCCGATCTCGGAGCCCCAGTACCCGCACAGCACCGTATTCAATGTCCGGAATGCCACGCCGCCGCCGCGGTTCGAGGTCAAGGCGCCCGCCAAGGCGCCCAATGTGCTCATCGTGCTGATCGACGACATGGGGTTCGGCCAGTCGAGCGCCTTCGGCGGGCCCATCCAGATGCCGACGGTGGAGCGCCTGGCCAACGCCGGGCTGCGCTACAACGAGTTTCACACCACGGCGCTGTGCTCGCCGACCCGCACCGCGCTGCTGTCCGGCCGCAACCATCACATGAACAACATGGGCTCGATCACGGAGACGGCCACGTCCTTCCCCGGACAAACCGGGCAGCGCCCGAACAGCGTGGCACCGCTGGCCGAGATGCTGCGGCTCAACGGCTACAGCACGGCCGCCTTCGGCAAGTCCCACGAGACTGCGGCCTGGGAGGTCAGTCCCTCGGGTCCGACCGACCGCTGGCCGACTCGCTCGGGCTTCGACAAGTTCTACGGCTTCATTGGCGGCGAGACCAATCAGTGGGCGCCGCTGATCTATGACGGGATGAACCAGGTCGAGCCGTCGCACGACCCGAACTACAACTTCATGACCGACATGACCAACCAGGCGATCAAGTGGGTGCAAGCGGAGAAATCGCTTACGCCGGACAAGCCGTTCTTTGTCTACTTCGCGCCGGGCGCCACCCACGCGCCGCACCACGTGCCGAAGGAGTGGATCGCGAAGTACAAAGGCAAGTTCGACCAGGGCTGGGACAAGCTGCGCGAAGAGACACTGGCGCGTCAGATCAAATTGGGCGTGGTGCCCGCAGGCACGAAGCTCGCGCCCAAGCCCGAAGCCATCAAGGACTGGGCTACGTTAAGCCCGGATGAGAAGAAGCTCTTCGCCCGCCAGATGGAAGTCTTCGCCAGCTTCGGCGAATACGCTGACGCGGAGATCGGCCGGCTGATCCAGGCCATCGAGGCGACCGGCCAGCTCGACAACACGCTCGTCTTCTACATCGTCGGCGACAACGGGGCGAGCGCCGAAGGTGGCATGGTCGGGCTCTACAACGAGATGACTTACTTCAACGGCGTGCACGAGACCGTAGAGGACATCCTCAAGCATTACGACGAGCTTGGCGGTCCGACGACGTACCCGCACTACGCCGCCGGGTGGGCGGTCGCGGGGGACACGCCGTTCACGTGGACGAAGCAGGTCGCCTCGAGCTACGGCGGCACCCGCAACGGGATGGCGGTTCATTGGCCCAAGGGCATCACGGCGAAGGGCGAGGTGAGATCGCAGTGGCACCACGTCATCGACATCGCGCCGACGATCCTCGAAGCAGCCGGCCTGCCCGAGCCGAAGAGCGTGAACGGAACGGCCCAGACCCCGATCGAAGGTGTGAGCCTGGCCTACACCTTCGCGGACCCCAAGGCCGCGAGCCGGCACACGACCCAGTACTTCGAGATCTTCGGCAACCGCGCCATCTACCACGACGGCTGGCTCGCCGGCACCGTCCACCGGGCGGCGTGGGAATTCAAGCCCCGGACGACGCTCGAAAACGACAAGTGGGAGCTTTACGACACGCGGACGGACTTCAGCTTGGCGAATGACCTGGCCTCGAAGAACCCTGAGAAGCTCAAGGAGTTGCAAGCGCTCTTCCTGGCAGAGGCGGTCAAGTACTCCGTGCTGCCCCTCGATGACCGGACCCTGGAGCGCTTCAACGCCGCCCTGGTCGGGCGGCCCGACTTGATGGCCGGCCGCACCTCCCTGACGGTTTACGAGGGGATGACCGGGATGTCGGAGAACGTCTTCATCAACACGAAGAACCGGTCCCACACGATCACCGCCGAGGTGGAAATCCCGAAGAAGGGGGCCAACGGCGTGATCCTGGCCCAAGCGGGTCGGTTCGGCGGCTGGAGTCTCTACGTGAAGGACGGCAAGCCGACATACACCTACAACTGGCTGGGTCTACAGCAGTACACCGTAGCCGCTACGCAGGCGCTGCCGTCCGGGAAAGCGACCATCCGCTTCGAATTCGCCTCTGACGGCGGCGGCATGGGCAAGGGCGGCACGGGCACGCTCCTCGTCAACGGGAAACAGGTCGCCACGGGCCGGATCGACCGCACCCAGTGCTGTGCGTTCTCGGCCGACGAGGGCGCCGACGTGGGCGCGGACGAAGGCACGCCGGTCACCGACGCCTACACCGTGCCGTTCAAGTTTACCGGCAAGATCGCCACGGTAACAATCAACCTGAAGGAGATGAAGACCGCTGATCACGATGAGGCGGAGACGGCCCACAGGGAAGCCTCACTGAAGAAGGCGCTATCGGACTGATCGTTCAGCCCACGACGTCATAGAACTGAGTTGTGACCGAGCATGCAGATTACCTGGACCGCCCCGTAGCCCTCACGAACTCCCTACGTCGGTGGCGGTCACGCTGAAGAAAAGACAGGACTCGATCATCTTCTTCTTCCTGAAATGAGCGGACGGCCAACACGTCTGGCGCACCCCATGGCCCAAGCACGGTAGCCAACCGATCAGCCTTAGCAGCGGCGGAGTCGGTAAGGGTGGCAGGGGACCATCACGTTAGCGGGCAAGACACAAGCCAATATCCTCTCGGCTGACGAAACGGCCGACGTGGGCGTACACGAGGCCACGCCGGTGACGAAGCGCTATAAGGAGCGATACACCCGGTCTACCGGCAAGACCTCCATGGTGATGGTCGAGGTAAAGCAATGCGTGGAGGAGCGCTATGGGGCGTCATGACCTGCTTATTCGGCGCGGCGCTAGGCGTGATCGCGCTTGTGGTGGTGGCCTCTGGTGTACACGCGCAGGAACTCGAGCCGAGAGCGTACGTCAACACCCCGGTCGGGTTGAATTTCCTGATCGCGGGCTACGGCTACTTGGAAAACGGCGTGCCGGACGATGCATCGGTGCCGTTGAGGGATGCCAGAGTCCAGACCCATGCCGCCGTCTTTGCCTACGTCCGTTCCCTGGATGTGTGGGGCAAGTCCGGGAAGTTCACCGTGATTTTGCCCTATGCCTGGACGTCGGGGAGTGCCACGATTGCGGAGCAACCCCGTCAACGCGATGTATCCGGATTCGGCGATCCGAGGTTCCGATTCTCGGTCAACCTCTACGGAGCCCCCGCCCTCTCGCTGAAGGAGTTCGCTGACTACAAGCAGGACGTCATCGTCGGGGCCAGCCTGCTGGTATCCGCTCCCGGCGGCCAGTACGACTCCAGCAGACTCCTGAATATCGGGGCCAATCGCTGGTCCGTCAGGCCGGAGGTCGGGATCTCCAAGGCCTTAGGGCCGGTGACGCTGGAACTTGCCACCGGGGTCACCCTCTACACCGACAACGGTAATTTTATCGGCGGCAAGACTCTCGAGCGGGACCCCATCTACTCCGTTGAGGGACACCTCGTCTACGACTTCGGTCGCGGTATGTGGGGAGCGGTGGATGGCGCCTACTACACCGGCGGGCGCACGACGGTTGCCGGTGTGAGGGGCAATGATCGGCAAGAGAACGTACGCGTTGGCGCTACCCTCGCGCTACCTGTGAATCGGCACAACTCGATCAAACTCTACGGCAGCGTCGGCGCATACACCCGAACAGGAAGCGACTTTGACGCGGTCGGGATCGCTTGGCAATACCGCTGGGGCGGAGGGTATTAATCCCGTCCGGGCTGCCAGTGACGCAAAGGGGGGTGAGAGGCAAAGATGAGGTCAGCGCCGGCACGAATCATCCGGGGTTGAGGTTCGTGAGGTCCGCGAACAATGTAGCCCGCAAAGGCAGTAGGGTACGATGGTCGCAGAGGTTCGCGTATAGAGGTTACCTTATACGCTTCTCAAGTGTTCCAACATCTGCGAGAGGTAAGGCTGAGATCTTCTTATCAATGGGATAGGGGTGTTTGCCGGGATAGATAATCCAGAGATGTTGCAACTGCAGGGTCTCCATGGCTATCCGCATAGATTTTGTGGTCTGCGGAGCTTCGCTGAACTTGAATTCAACACCGTAACGATGTCCGCGATGAAGGAAAAAGAGGTCGATCTCAACACCGCCGTACGTTGCCCAAAAGAACGCTTGAGACGGTTTAAGGACCTGAAGAGTTTGCTCAAGGGCAAAACCTTCCCAGGATGCACCGACCCGCGGTGACCCTGTCAGTGTGTGAAAATCCGGAAGGTTGAGCAGACTATGGAACATCCCGGAATCTCGAAAGTAGACTTTTGGCGCTTTCACTTGGCGTTTCCCGATATTCTCATGCCAAGGCTGGAGCTGCCTGATCATAAAAGTCCCCGTCAGAATATCGAGATATGAGCGAACCGTCTTATCTGATAATCCCATGGAGCGACCCAGTTCAGAGGCATTCCAGGTCTGTCCATGATAGTGGGCCAGCATGGTCCAGAAGCGACGCAAGGCAGAGGAAGGAATCGAAATGCCGAGGTGTGGGATGTCGCGCTCAAGAAACGTCCGGATGAACCCTTCCCGCCATGCCATGCTGTCCTCGTCAGAATCAGCGAGGAAGGAACGGGGGAATCCGCCCCGTAGCCAAAGGGTTTCAAAGGATGTGGCGCCGACCTCCTGAAGGTTGAATCCGATGAGTTCGACGAATTCCACGCGACCGGCGAGAGTTTCCGACACGTTCTTGACAATATCCGGCGATGCGCTGCCGAGGATAAGAAAGCGTGCCTTGCTGTTTGAACGGTCAGCCATCACCCGCAAGGTCCTGAAGAGTTCAGGCATCTCCTGGATTTCGTCAAGAATGACGATGCCTTGGAGAGAGCCGAGTATCAGTTCTGGATTTTGCAAACGCCTGGCGTCAGGCTGGGATTCGAGGTCGAAGTATGTTGAATGTTTGCTTGCTGCGAACATGCGCGCCAATGTCGTTTTGCCGCACTGGCGTGGACCGATCAGCGACGTAATAGGAGAGCGCTTGACGGCGCGTGTGAGCTGTGTAAGATAAGAAGGTCTGGAAATCATGAAAGAGATGATACCATGAATATTCGGAATATCAATCCGAATATTCATGAATCAATATTACTCGCGCTACATGGTTGGGAACAGAGAGATATGTAGCCATGACGCAAAGGAGGGGTACGATGGGAGAAGAAGGAGCTGACTGCGTGGTGACCGACCACGAGAGAGGGCTGCGTCAACGAGCCCTACCGAGGCGAACGCTGCGTCGAGCTCACGGGAACGCATCTAGAGGCAGGCGCCTACGGCCCGTTGGGTGGAGTATCGTCGCAGCCATCGCCCTTGCCGGCACGCTGGCGGCTCCCGCCGCCGCGCAGCCCATCGAGGAGCCAAAGGCGTATGCCGGGGACTTCTGGTCGCGGCCTCGACTGACCGGCGACTGGGGTGCGTATAGAGACAAACTGGCCACGCGAGGCATCCGGCTCGATGTTGACCTCTTGCTGACTCCCCAGGGCGTTGCACACGAGGGTCACGATACCGGAGCCGAGTTCTGGGGCAACGCCGAGTACACGCTCAACGTCGACACTGATAAGGCCGGCCTGTGGCCAGGCGGCTTCCTGCGGGTCGTCGCCAACAGCGGCTTCGGCGAGAGTGTGCTGGGAACATCGGGCGCCATCTCCCTCGTCAATACCGCAGCCCTGCTGCCGAAGCCAAACGATCCGAATACCGGCCTGATGCACGCTACGTTCATGCAGTTCCTCAGCCCCCAGTTCGGCCTTATTGCCGGTAAGATGTTCTTGCTCGATGGAACCCATGGGGAGTTCACCGGCAACTACCGTACGCAGTTCCAGAACGGGTCTCTGGCCTTTCCGCTCGCCGCCGCCCTGGTGCCGATCTCGGCATATGGAGGCGGCATCGTCGCCCTGCCGTGGAAGGGCGTGACACTGTCGGCATTGGCGGTCGATCCGAGCGGCACGCCGACGAACCACGATGCGGGCGAGGCGTTCCGCGATGGGGCCATGATGCTCAGCAGCGCTCATGTTGCCATCAAGCCGTTCGGTCTTGTCGGCCACCAGGGCGTATCAGGGATGTGGAGCAACAAGGAGCGCTCTTCGCTGACCCAAGATCCGTCCAACATGGCTCGGATCCTGATCTCCGAGCAGTTTCCGAGATTGGCCGATCCCGGTCCGGCTCTCCGGCGTATCCTCGAGCGGCTTATCCCAGGCCCCTCGGTCCCCATTGAGCCCTTGAATAAAAAGAGCGACACCTGGGCCATCTTCTACAACTTCGATCAGTATCTCTGGCAACCAAAGGACGATCCCAAGCGCGGCATCGGGATCTTTTTTACATTCGGCGCCACCGACGGTAATCCAAATCCCCTCAAGCACAGCTACAATATGGGTATCGCAGGCAACGGCATAGTCCACGGACGACCGAATGATACGTTCGGAATCGGCTGGGCTCGGTCTGATTTCAGCAGCAAGTTCGCCGCATTCCTGCGGAAGCAACTCCCCCTCGGCCTCAACCATGAGGACGTCATCGAGATGTACTACAACGCTGCGGTTACGCCGTGGCTCAACGCGACCCTCGACCTGCAGATCATCGAGCCGGGCCTCAAGAAGATGGTCGACTCGTCCGGCGGCCTCGAGGACGTCAACACCACCGTCGTTACCGGGCTCCGCCTCTTGGTCCGATTTTAGGATTCTTGAGGAGCAATGGAAGGCTGGCGATACCGGGACGGTAAAGCAGTCGCAGTGTGAAGCGGATGCGCCGTCAGGAGTTGTTGGCGCTGAGGGAGTGGCGGCTTACGGAGTACTGGAAGTTGGCCGTTCCGCCTGGGCGATATGATAGCTCAACGTCTTCAGCAGGGCCGATAGATCAACGTTTTGCACCTTCACTGACCTGGGAGCGGTCAGTTGAGCGGGGGCAAAATTCAAGACTGCGATGACTCCGCCCTTCACGAACGCATCGAGGATGGCTTGGGCGGCGGAGGCGGGAACGGCCAGGATCCCGATCTTGATCTTACGCTTGCGGACAACCGAGGCGATCGCCTCAATATCCATCACCGGAATTCCCTCAATCTGCCGACCTATCTTGTCCGGGTCCCGGTCGAACACGACAGAGATTTTGAATCCCTTCTCTTGGAATCCCTTGTAGGCAGCCAACGCAGCACCCAGGTTACCCAACCCGACCAAGGCCACATTCCATGCCCGCTTAAGGCCCAGAATCTCCTCGAGACTATGCCGAAGAGGCGTGACGTAATACCCCAGGCCCCTGATGCCAAACTGGCCGAAGTATGCCAGGTCTTTTCGCACCTGGGCGGAATTCAGGCCGAAGCGATCGGCCAGTTGCGTGGACGAGATACTCGCCGTCCCTTTACTCTCCAACTCTTCTACACATCTGAGGTAGATCGACAGTCTGGCGATGGTCTTATCTGGAATCTTGATCGCTTTCATGAATCAGGTCCCTCTTATCCTATAATTGCGGAGACCGACTGCCGCGCCAGATCCAGTAATCTTGCCGGAAATAGACCAAGATGAAGGGTTCCCATCACAGACATCGCGACAGCCAGGACCGCCGCGCGCGATGTTGAGACAAGCGATCCTCGTCCTCGATCGTGATCGGGGAGCGGAGAGGCTGTCTCACTCATGTACATGATAACAATGACACGAAGATAAAAGTAGACCGAGATGACACTGTTCAGGACGCCGAGTACCGCCAGCCCGGGATAGTCGCCTTCAAGGGCGGCGCTGAAGATATACAGCTTGCCCATAAAACCGGCTGTGGGAGGGATTCCGGCCAGTGAGAACATGAAAATCGCCATGCAGACGGCCAGGACCGGCCGCTGCCATCCAAGGCCGGCGTAGTCGGTGAGCAGCAGTCGCTCTTGCTTCTGACCTTGCAATGCGATCATCACAGCGAAGGCACCAAGGTTCATGAGGGCGTAGACGACAAGATAAAAGAGGATACTGGCGATTCCGGATGATCCGCCGGCAACCAACGCAACCAGCAGATACCCGGCATGGGCGATTGAGCTATAGGCAAGCATCCGCTTGATGTTGCTCTGCACCAAGGCAACCAGATTGCCTACGGTCATGGTCAGGACCGCTAACACCCATATCGCCACCGACCACTGTACGTGGAGGGCCGGCACTGTCAGAAGAAAGACCCGCAGGAAGGCGGCAAAAGCCGCTGCCTTGGTTCCGGCAATCATAAACGCGGTGACCGAGGTGGGAGCGCCTTCATACACGTCAGGGGCCCACATATGGAAGGGAACAGAGGCGATTTTGAAGCCGAATCCGACCAGCAGCAACCCTCCTCCAATAATGAAGAGAGCGGGGGGGGAATGTTCATCCACAAGAAAGGCGGCAATCTGCCGGAGCATCGTCGTCCCAGTCGCTCCATAGATCAGCGCAATACCATAAAGGAAAAAGCCGCTTGCAAAGGCGCCAAGCAGAAGGTACTTCAGCGCAGACTCGTTAGATCGAAGCTCTGCCTTCCAGAACCCGGCGAGTATGTACAGGGCAAGCGAGAAGGTTTCCAGCCCTAGAAAGATTACGATCAGGTCCCCCCCCGCGGCCATGAGCATCATCCCCAACACCGAAAAGAGCACTAGACTATAATACTCTCCCTGATCGGCGGCGGCAGTGTCCAGGTAGGCCATCGACAGTAGGATGGTCAGTATGCCGATCAGATCAAGCACAAGAAAAAAGAAGAGCGAAAATCGGTCCAATACGACCGCATCATGAATCGCATAGTGAACGATGCCCCGATCCGGGTCGAGGGCCGGCCCCCATGCGTTGATCGAGAGCACGATCGATATCGCAAACGCTATCAGGCTCAGCATGGCGAGAATCCGTTTCCGCCCCGGCGGGAGATACAGATCCGCCACCAATGTCGTCAGACCGCCAACGACCACCGGTATGAGCGGCGCAAAGGGAGCGAAATCAATCTGGGGTAGCGTCAGCTCCATCAATTCGCACTCCGCACTACAAAAACTGGGGATAGGGTATAGGGGGTTGGGTGTGGGATAACATATGGGGAGATTTGCCCAGCTCCGGTATCCGACACCCTCCACCATGCACCCTGTCTTTCGCACTCAGCACGCCGCATATCGCAGAGAAGCTGCGCGACCGACGCATCCATTCTTCGAAGGAGAGGATTCGGATGCAGACCAATCCACACAATGAGCAGGATGACCGGAGCCAGTATCACCATCTCGCGATAGCCGATATCGTTGAGTGTCAGATTCTCAGCCCGTCGACTTGTTCCCCACATCACGCGTTGCCACATCCTCAACATATAGACCGCTGCCAGGATAATCCCAAGGGTCGCGAGCACCGCAAATCCGGTGTGGACACGGAAGGTCCCAGCCAGGATCAGAAACTCCCCAACAAACCCGTTCAAACCTGGAAGACCGATGGACGACATCGTCACAATCAGGAAACAGAGCGCGAAACGGGGAATCGTCCGGCACAGCCCGCCGAACTCCTCAATCATCCGAGTGTGGCGTCGCTCATAGATCATCCCGACCAGCAGGAACAGGGCGCCGGTGGAGAGGCCATGATTCACCATTTGGAGGATTGAGCCCTCGACCGCCTGCTGGTTCATCGCGAAGATGCCCAGCATCACGAACCCCAGATGACTCACTGAGCTATAGGCCACCAGTCGCTTGAGGTCATCCTGAACCATGGCAACCAGCGCGCCGTACAGGATGCCAATGACGGCAAGCACAGAGATCAATGGGGTAAAGGCGACGGCGGCTTCCGGAAAAAGCGGAAGCGCGAATCGAAGAAACCCGTAGGTTCCCATCTTCAAGAGCACCCCGGCCAATAGGACGCTTCCCGCCGTCGGGGCTTCCACATGGGCATCTGGAAGCCATGTATGAAATGGAAACATCGGCACCTTGATGGCAAAGGCGATGGCAAAGGCGGCAAACAGCCACAGTTGTGTCCCGTACGGAATCGGCTTGCCAATCAACTCCAGGAGATCAAACGTCAACTGACCCGTACTCTCTTGATTCAGGAAGGCCACAGCGATCATCGCCAATAGCATCAGGACGCTTCCCGCTATCGTATAGAGGACAAACTTCAAGGTGGCATAGATCCGCCTTGGGCCGCCCCAGATCCCGATCAGAAAATACATCGGGATCAGCATCCCCTCCCAGAAGACATAGAAGAGTATCAGATCCAGGGCGACAAACACCCCGATCATGCCGCTTTGGAGCAACAACATGCAGATCATGTAGGGTTTCACGCGATTCGTAATCCCGGAAAACGAGGCGAGGACAGCGATGGGCGCAAGAAGGGTCGTAAGGAGCAGCAGCGGCAGGCTGATCCCATCAACGCCGAGAAGATAGCTGCTTCCGATCGAGTCGATCCACGGTACTCGCTCGACAAACTGCATACCGGCGATGGCAGGATCAAAGCGTACAAGTACGATCAGGGACAGAAGGAAGTTAAGGCTGGAGATCGCCAGCGTAAGTCCCTTGATCAGCGCGTCCCCCGCCCCATTGAGATATGCGAGCAGCAAGACGCCGCACAACGGCAGGACGATCAGTATCGATAAGATTGGCCAGTCCATCTGATTCGTACCTTCCCCCGCACCTTATCCCGACAACGCCAGATATCCCAGAAGGGCCACGGCGCCTATCAGGATCGAAAGGATATAGGTTGGAACATGGCCGGTTTGCAGGTGCCTCAGCAGGCTGCCGGCCCAGGTGGTCAGCGTCGCGATACCGTTGACCGATCCGTCGATGATGCGCACATCGAACGACTCCGATACGGCACGCGCAGAGGTCACGATCGGACGGACTACACCCTTTTCGTACAACTCATCAACCCAATATTTATGTACGAGGGTACGGTAGAGGGCAGGGTAGCGCCTGGCCAGCACCTCGGATCGTTGAGGATCCATCAGACAATAACGAAAGGCAACGACGATGCCGCCCACCGCCATCGCAAGTGCCACGATTGCGAGCACGATCTCATGGAGCAGCGGGGCTGCACCCCCTCCATGGGTTGAGGTCGGCAAGACCGAGCCCAGGAAGTGTTGAAACAGGCCTGACCCAGGCGGGACACCGATAAACCCGACGGTCGCCGAACCGAGCGCCAACAACACCAGCGGCAGGCGCATACTCCACGGCGCCTCGTGCAGGTGACTGAGCACGTGGGCGCTAAGCCTGGGCTTTCCTTCGAAGGCGATGAAGTAAAGTCGGAACATGTACAACCCGGTGCCCACTGCGGTCAGTATTCCAATGACCCAGAGGAATCGATGTCCTGAGTCAAAGGTGGCGGCAAGGATCTCATCCTTGCTCCAGAATCCGGCGAAAGGGGCAATCCCGGCATTGGCCAGTGCGCCGACAAGAAAGCACTTCGCGGTAATGGGAAGGAGCTTTCGTAGGCCTCCCATCTTCCCGATATCCTGCTCGCCGGCCAGCGCATGAATCACCGATCCGGCCGACAGGAAGAGGAGCGCCTTGAAGAAGGCATGCGTCATCAGGTGAAAGATCCCAGCGGCGTAGGCCCCGACCCCCAAACCTAAAAACATGTAGCCGAGTTGTGAGATGGTCGAATAGGCGATAATTCGCTTAATGTCGGTCTGAACCAGGGCGATGCTCGCGGCATAGAGGGCCGTGAGGCCACCGACCCAGGCGACGATCTCCAGACTGACGGGCGCCAGTTGGAACAGGGGCGCGGAACGAGCAACCAGGTAGACGCCCGCCGTCACCATGGTTGCGGCATGAATCAGCGCCGAGACGGGGGTGGGCCCCTCCATTGCGTCAGGTAACCAGACATATAATGGGAGTTGCGCCGACTTACCGGTTGCCCCGATAAACAGCAGGAGGGTCAGAAGTACCGCAGTCACAGAGCCGTACACCAGGACCGTCGGCGCCTCTGTCAACACGGTCTGGAAGTCTAATGATCCGAACAGCAGGATCATCCAGATCATTCCTACGATCATCGCGCCGTCACCGATTCGGTTGACCAGGAAGGCCTTAGTCCCTGCCGATGCCGCAGCATCTCGTTCGAACCAAAAACCGATCAGCAGGTACGAACAGAGCCCCACCCCCTCCCATCCCACAAAGAGCAGGAGGTAGTTATCGGCCAGCACCAGGACCAGCATTTCAGCCAGGAAGAGATTCAGCAGCGAGAAGAACCGATGATAGTCGCGATCCTCCTTCATATAGCCGATCGAGTAGATGTGTATCAACAAGCCCACACCGCAGACCACCAGCGTCATGACGGCAGAGAGTGGGTCGAACAGGAACCCGAACGACACTGAGAAATCTCCGGAGGCGATCCAGGAGCCAAGGGAGGAGCGAAGCAGCCGCGCCTCCTCCGGCATCTGCAAAAGATTGATCAGGGCCATCAAAGCGAGGAGTAGCGAAAGCGCTGGAGCGGCGCAGGCAATCGCCGACACAACACCTCGTTGCATACGGCGGCCCAACAGACCAACAATGAGGCTTCCGGCCAGCGGGATAATTGGAATCAGCCAGATCATGGTTGAGGGTACAGGGTATAAGGTTGAGGGTTCAAGGTTGTCCGCTCGAGGCTGGAAACTCGCAACTCGACACTAGCCCTTGAGTAGATTGATATCATCCACATTGACGGTCTCTTTATTTTTATGAAGCGCAATGATGATGGCCAACCCTACCGCCACTTCGGCCGCCGCTACCGCCATCACAAACAGTACTGTAATCTGCCCATCCATCGAGTGGAGAAACCTCGAAAACGCCACAAAGGTCAGATTGACCGCATTCAGCATCAGCTCGATCGCCATGAAGATCACCAGCGCATTACGTCGGATCAGTACCCCGGCGACCCCGATGGCAAAGAGAACGGCGCTTAAGATCAGGTATGCGCTCAGCGGTACGGTTGCTGTCATGGTACTTCAGGCCTCGCACCAAATCCTCCCAACCCTCCTTTGATAAAGTGGGGCGAGGGGGGATTTACCTTGAACCTTGAACATTGCACCTCGCACATGAATGGCTACCTCCTGGCCAAGACCATGGCGCCGATAATGGCGATAAGAAGGATAATGGAGGTAATCTCAAACGGGATAAGAAAGTCGGTGAACAAGAGGCGGCCGATGAGTTGGGTGTTTCCAACAGCATCGACGAGTTCAGATGTGTAGGGCCCCTGAGGACCCTGAGATGTCCTGGACCCGATGGGAATCGTCAACTCAAGAAGTAGCAGTACGGTCACGCCGATACCGAGCAGAAGTCCGGGACGATTACGCTGCAGCCAGGCGGGTGGTTCATGGTCCAGGTCAAGCAACATGACCACAAACAGGAAGAGGACCATAATCGCTCCGGCGTAGACGATGACCTGAACGACGGCGATGAACTGCGCCTGGAGCAACAGATAGATCCCGGCCAGCGCGAAAAATGTCCCAACGAGCGAGAGGGCGCAATAGACCGGATTGCGCAGGACGATAACCATCACCGCGGTGACGAGCGCCATTGCTGCCAGCGGGATAAACACCAGCCATTCCATCCCTACCTCAACGCCACGAACACGGCCGTCACCATCACGTTGGCCAGCGCAAGGGGTAGCAGAACCTTCCACCCAAATCGCATCAGTTGGTCGTATCGAAAGCGCGGCAGCGTGGCGCGAAGCCAGATAAAGAGGAAAATAAAGAGATAGAGCTTGATGAGAAACCAGACAACCGGCGGCAACCACGGCCCCTTCCACCCTCCCAGGAACAGTGTCGTCGCCATCGCCGATACGGTAATCATATTGGCGTACTCAGCCATAAAGTACATTGCAAACTTCATTGAGCTGTACTCGACGTGGAATCCGGCCACCAGTTCCGTCTCGGCCTCCGGCAGATCGAATGGGGCGCGATTGATCTCGGCAATCGCGCAGATCAGGAAGATCAGGAACCCGATCGGCTGTAGAATGATAAACCACGTCTCGACCTGGGCATCCACAATCTGCACCAGGCTCAACGATTGCGACAGCATCACGACACCCACGACCGATAGACCCAAGGAGAGCTCATAGCTGATCATCTGGGCCGACGAACGCAGCCCCCCAAGCAGCGCATACTTGTTGTTCGAGGCCCATCCCCCAAGGACGATTCCATAGACCCCGAGCGAGGCGACACCAAACACATACAGCAGTCCGATATTGACGTCGGCGATGACCAGGTCGATCGTCTGTCCGAAGAGTTGGACCTGGTCTCCGAATGGGATGACGGCAAAGGAGATAAAGGCGGGGATCAGCGCAACTGCGGGAGCCAGCAGGTAGAGCATTCGGTCAGCGGCCTGGGGAACGATCTCCTCCTTGAACAGCAGCTTGATCCCATCGGCAATCGGCTGCAGCAGGCCGTGAGGACCGACGCGCATCGGACCGAGCCGAACCTGGATGTCGCCGATGACCTTCCGCTCCAGCCAGGTCAGATAGCTGACGCTCAGCAACATCAGCCCGAAGACTACAATGATCTTCGCCACCATGATGACGAAGAAAGCGCCCTCTGGCATCATGCTCCCCTTTTGCGTGTCTACGATCGGTGCGTGGAGTCAAACGGACAGGCGTGCTCCACAATATGCTGCTCGAATTCATCGCGAAAGTATTTCAGATAGCTTTCAATCGGCATGGCGGCGGCATCGCTTAGTGGGCAGATGGTCTTGCCTTTCATGTTGTCGCAGATATCCAGCAGCAGATCGAGATCGACCGCCCGCCCGCGACCCTCTTCGATTCTTCTCAGCGTCTTATGGAGCCACGCAGTCCCCTCACGACACTGGGTGCACTGTCCGCACGATTCGTGATGATAGAATCGAGACACGGTCTGACCCACGCGGACCATGCAGGTCGTTTCATCCATCACAATGACGCCGCCGGACCCGGCCATAGAACCAGCCGTGGCCAGAGACTCAAAGTCCATCCTGGTATCAAGATGCCACTCGGTCAGCACAGGTACTGAGGAGCCGCCGGGAATCACCGCTTTCAGGCGGCTTCCTTCGGCCATCCCACCCGCGTGATCAAAGATCAGCTCTCGTAGCGTAATATCGATCGGGTATTCGTAGATACCGGGTCGGCGAACGTGGCCGCTCACCGAAAAGATTCGAGTCCCCGCACTCTTGGGGGTCCCAATACTCGAGAACCACTCGGCTCCACGCAGGACAATATGCGGAAGATTACAGAGGGTTTCGACATTGTTCACAACCGTAGGCTTTCGATAGAGCCCCGACGTAGCAGGAAACGGGGGCTTCAGCCTTGGCAGTCCCCTTTTTCCCTCCAACGATTCCAGCAACGCCGTCTCTTCTCCGCAGATGTAGGCGCCGGCTCCACGGTGTGCATAGAGATTCAGATGAAAGCCGCTTCCCAGGATATCCTGCCCCACGAAACCGCGAGCGGCCGCATCGGTAATCGCCTGTTCGAGAATGCGTGCTCCCGCCACAAACTCTCCCCTGATGTAGATATAGGCGGTCCGACACCCGATGGCGAAACTGGCCAACAGGATCCCCTCTATCAGCTGATGCGGATCCCGCATGATCAGCTCTCGATCCTTGAACGTCCCCGGCTCGCTCTCATCGGCATTACAGACAAGATACTTGGGCAGTTCCGGATCCTTGGGAATAAAGCCCCACTTGACGCCGGTGGGGAACCCCGCACCCCCGCGCCCCCTGAGTCCGGACCGCTTCACCAGCTCGATCAGGCTGGCAGGCGTATGCTCCTTGAGCACCTTCGCAATGGCCTGATACCCTCCGGCGGCCTCGTACTCCTCAAGCGTCCCGCGATACCCCGGAATATCAAATCGCTTCGTAAGTATCTTTTCGCTCATAGACATCACGCAGATTGCTGCTTCAACTGCTCCACCAGGTCTCCGACATCGTTGGCCGAGATCGGACCGTAATAATCCGGTCCCACCTGAATCACCGGGGCAAGCCCGCATGCGGCAAGACACTCCACCCGCTTGATCGTAAACAGCCCATCAGGCGTCGTCTCTCCAGCGCTGATCCCCAACGTCTCTTCAAGACGCCGGATCGCCTGCTCAGCCCCTAACAGCGCACAGCTCAGGTTGTGACAGACCCAGATCTCACGCCGCCCACCCGGCTTCAGCCGGAACATGTCATAAAATGTAGCGACCTCCGTGACCTGGATCGGCGGGATGTCAAGACGCGCGGCCAACATACGCATGGCGTCCTCGGTCAAATACCCGGCTTCCTCCTGGTACTGGTGCATCAACGGCAACAGGGCGGAACGGCGATCAGGATATCTGGACAGGATGCGCTGAATCGTCTCTTCGGTCATCGATCCACCTCACCGAGGACAATATCGATGCTCCCGATGATCGCCACCAGATCGGCCATCAGTCGCCCCTCTGCCATCTTTGACAACGACTCCAGGTTGACGAAAGAAGGTGTCCGAAAGTGGATACGGTAAGGTTTATTGCTGCCGTCGCTCACCAGATAGACCCCGTACTCGCCCCTCGGCGACTCGATACTCTGATAGACCTCTCCTGCCGGCACAGTAAAGCCCTCCGACCAGAGCAGAAAGTGGTGAATAAGGGCCTCCATGCTCTGCTTGATCATCGGTTTGGGCGGCGGGGTGAGCTTCGGGTCAGCCACAGCGATCGGCCCCTCCGGAAGACACTCCAGGGCTTGACGAACGATGGCCACGCTCTGCCGCATCTCAAAGATGCGACAGAGGTACCGGTCGTAGACATCGCCGTGGGTTCCTCTGGACATCTCGAAGTGAAATTGTTCATAGCCCGAATAGGGGTTGGACTTGCGAACGTCCCAGGGAATCCCGCAGGCCCGGAGATTTGGGCCGCTTAAGCCGAGATCGATGGCATCTTCCGACTTGATCACGCCAACCCCTCTGGTCCGTTCAATCCAGATAGGATTTCGTGTCAGCAGATCTTCATACTCGGCCAGGCGATCCGGAAAGCTTTCAATGAAGGCGCAGACCGATCGCTCGAACCCCTCCGGCAGATCGGCGAATAGTCCGCCGATTCGAAAGTAGCTGGACATCATTCTGGCTCCAGATACCTGCTCGTACATATCTACGATCGCCTCGCGCTCTCGAAAGGCGTACAGAAAAACACTCATGGCTCCAATGTCGATGGCGTGGGTGCCGAGCCAGACTAGATGGCTCCCGATACGGGTCAGCTCCGTCAGCATCACGCGAATCACCTGCGCGCGAGGCGGAGCCTCAATTCCTAGGAGCTTCTCGACGGCCAGCACATAGGCCAGGTTATTGCTGAGGGGAGCCAGATAATCCATCCGGTCCGTAATGGGAATCACTTGCTGATATCGCTTACTTTCTGCGATCTTCTCCATTCCGGTATGCAGGTAGCCGATATGTGGCGTACAACGAACGACGATCTCTCCATCCAGTTCCAGAACCAGACGCAGTACGCCGTGGGTACTGGGGTGTTGGGGCCCCATGTTGATGGTCATTGTACGCTGTTCAGCCACCTGCCGCCCCCTCTTCCCACCATTTTGGCGAGGCCTGCACCGGGTAGTCTTTTCTGAGTGGACATCCCTCCCAGTCTTCCGGCATGAGTATCCGCCGAAGATCGGGATGGCCCTCAAAGCGAATGCCGAACATATCGAATACTTCACGTTCATGCCAATTCGCGGTACCCCAGACGGACGCGACACTGGGTACCGCCTCGGTCTCCTCAATCTGTACCTTGAGCCGAATCCGCCACTTGTACTGAAGCGAGTAGAGATGATAGACCACCTCAAAACGCGGGTGGTCATCGAACCGATCGACTGCGGTGAGATCAGAGAGGAAATCGTACAGTAGGCTGGGGTCCTCTTTCAGGAAACGACAGATACGAATGATGTCGCCGGGCCTGATGAGGATGGTCGTTTCGTTGCGAAAGCTCCTGGTCGAGAGGGTCGCCTCTGGGAACCTTTCCCGTAGCTGTAAAACGGTAAGGTTCTCTTCCTCCCCCTTCACGTGATCCATTCCAGGCCCCCCTTCTTCCAGACATACAGGAGGCCGATGAGAAGAATCCCGAGGAAGAGAACCATTTCGATCAACCCGAATAGTCCCAGGCTATTCAGGATGACCGCCCAGGGATACAGGAATACGATCTCGATGTCGAACACAATGAACAACATCGCGACCAGGTAAAACTTGACCGAAAACCGCGCCCTGGCGGAGCCTACCGGATCAATCCCGCACTCATACGGGGTGAGCTTCGCATGAGTAGGCCGCCGCGGCCCAAGTGCATGAGATAGACAGGTGGTGGTGAGGGCGAAACCGGCGGCCACCAGGATCAGGATAACGATCGGCAGATACGAGAGAAGCACCGCCTCCTTCTCCTGGGCGATTAGTCGTCGCCCGAAGCCTCATCCCCCTATGCGCCGGGGACCACGTATTTGATAAAGGGATTCGCGAAGAAAATGATCAGGGCAACAAGCAGAACATAGATGGCCAGCGACTCGATCAGCGCGAGACCGATAATCATGGCAACCTGAATCTTTGGAGCCGCTGCCGGCTGCCTTCCGATCGCCTCGAGCGCACTGACGATAGCCTTACCCTGACCGATCGCCGCTGCACCAGAGGCAATCGCCATGGCAAATCCGCCCGTGAGGACCGATACGACAAAGAAGAGCGAACTGCCGGAAGAAGAAGGTTCTGGCGTGGCGGCCCCTTCAGCCGCAGACGCGATCTGGGATCCAATAGCAAGCATACCCGTGACCAACAGCAGAATAAGTGCACCTCGTGTACGACTCATCGACACAACTCCTTTCAGAATAAAATAGGGTTAGTGATGCTCCTCGTGCTCAGATTGAACTGCTCCAGCGATATACACCATAGACAGCATGACAAAGACGAAGCTCTGGACGATACTGGTGAAGAGACTCAGGGGCATCATGATGCCCAGATAGATGACATACGGAATACCTAACCAGATCAAAGACAGCAGGATCATCACGACGCTCTCCTCCCCGAAGATATTGCCGAACAGCCGGATCGACAGAGAGATCGGTCGCGCGAGATGGCCAATAAACTCAATAGGAAACATGATCGGAGCCAGCCACAGAATCGGTCCACAAAAATGGCGCAAATAGGCCACGATCCCATGTTCCCGTATACCGAAGTAGTTATAGGAGAGGAACACAGTAATAGCGAGAGCTGCGGTAGTATTGAGGTTCGCTGTTGGGGGCTTGAAACCGGGCACTACCCCCAGGAGATTCCCAACAAGGATGAAGAGACCAGCCGTACCGATCAAGGGGAGATATCGTTTTCCCTTTGGCCCGATCATCTGCGTAAGTAAATCTGTGAAGGCCTCAACCGTGACCTCCATGAAGTTCTGTACCGGACCCGGTACCGCGTCGAGCCGCCGCGTGGCCAAACAGGAAATACCGATCAGGATCGCCATCACAACCCAGGCCATCCATACATGTTCCGGTATCCAATCCCCGGGAACCCCGATTACCGCAAGAAAATTAGGAAGCTGAATTAGTGTAGGGTGATGCTCCATCACGCCTCTCCGTTAGTAACTAAGAAATCAGATGTAACCTTCAAACAATTACCCGCCCCAGCGCTTGAGATCTTTCAGGAGATTGGTAAAGCCCGCTGCAATCCCGAAGACGAAGAATAGGATCATCAACCACGGCGACGTTCCCAGCCAGCGATCCAAGGCAATACCGATCGCTGCCCCGATGGCTATGGAGACGGAGAGGGTAATCCCCAGCGCGCTCAACGCTGCAAGCTGACGCCACAGTCGAAACTGATTGTCCTTCATCACCCTGATAATGAGCCAGATACATCGCCTTGGCCACGCTGCAGCTCACTCTAGCCCTCCTCATCCACCCTGTCAAGGTCCGGAACAATGTTCAAGGTGCAAGGTTCTACGTTCAAGGCTTGACTTCGTGTTCATAGCTCACAACGTTGAACATCGAACGTTGAACCTTGAACGGTTATCCTACCAGAGTCCGGCAACCGAAGCCTTAGCCAACTCCAGGAATGGGCCCGGGTAAATCCCAATCGCAATGGTGGCCACCAGGGTCACAAGCACTGCAAACTGCAAGGGACGAGAAGAGCTCAAGCTCAGGCCCTGCGGCGGAAGGTCCCGCATATACATCGCTACTACCACCTTCATATAATAAAATACCGAGATGGCTGAATTGATGACGGCAATCACTGCAAGCCAGACATACCCCCGTTCGATGGCTGCGCCAAACAGATAAAACTTTCCGACGAAGCCCGCAGTAGGCGGGACGCCAGCCAACGAGAGAAGGAAGATCAACATGGCAGCGGCAGCCATCGGGCTTCGCTGCGCCAGGCCGGTAAAGTCATCAATGCGCTCCCCTTTGACCTCTCCCACACAGAGAAGGATCACAATGGCAAACGCGCCGAGCGTCATCAGGGCATAGACCAGTGTATACAGCAGCGTGGCTGAGATACCCATCTCTCGCCCCACAACTAAGCCGATCAACAGGTAGCCGATATGTGCAATGGAGCTATAGGCCAGCATCCGCTTGATGTTACTCTGTGCAATCGCTACAACATTGCCTACCGTCATCGTTAGCAGGGAAAGGAGGTAAAAAAGCATTGTCCAGCGATCCTGCAGTTCCGGAATGGCCACCAGAAATACACGCAACAGAATGGCGAGGCCGGCGACCTCTGAAGCCGCCGACAGGAGAGCCGCTACAGGGATCGGGGCTCCCTCATACACATCGGGGATGTACATATGAAACGGGACCGCCGCAATCTTAAATCCAAATCCGGCCACCAGCATCACCATACCCATAATGAGGGCCGGATTTGAAGCCGTATCTGTTGATAGCGTCGAGGCGATCTCTCTCAAGCCGATGGAGCCGGTCAGCCCATACAGCATGACGATGCCGTACAGAAGAATCGCAGAGGAGAATCCTCCCATCAGCAGATACTTCAGGGCAGCCTCGCTGCTTCGCCGCTCTCGCTTTAAAAAGCCAGCCAGGATATAGATCGAGATCGACATCATCTCCAACCCGATGTAGAGAATCAAAAGATCAACGGCACTGACCATCAACATCATCCCCAGTGTCGCAAACAGGATCATCGCGTAGAACTCCCCCTTATCGATCCTTTCGCTCTTCAAATAGCCGATCGACATCAGGAGGATCAGTGCGGTAGAGACTAGAAATACGACCTTGAAAAAGAAGGCAAAGGGATCGCTGAGGTATTGCCCGCTGAATGCAAGTTCCATGACCCCCCATTGGCGAAGAAGGGTCGCAAAGGTGATAAAGACGCCCAGGATACTCAAATATCCCAGCCAGTCTCGACTGCCTTTGGGCGCAATAAGATCGAGCACAAGGATCGCCATCGCCACCAGGCTCAGCGTCACCTCTGGTAAGGCCGTGGAGATGTCTACCATGTTGAAAACGTCAGTCATCGAGATCCTTTGATGGCGTGCATGATGGCAGGTCCCCCCTCGGTATGGCTTGTCACAGACCCCTTGACCGGTACGACATGTCCCGCTCGACTGGACGCAGAGTCGGCTTCGTTGTGGCCTGTAGTCGGCTTCGTCGAGCTGCTCGCGGCAGGTTCTTCAGCAGAGCTCAGGACAGGCTCGACAACGGCCTGTTCTTTATGAATCCGCGACAGCAGATAATTTACCGACGCCTCCGTCCGATTCAGGAAAGGGGAGGGGTAGAGACCGATCCAAAAACACATAATCACAATCGGTACAAGGGTGCTGAGCTCCCTGAGATTCAAGTCGGGAAGCTCCGCATTCTTTGGGTTCTCCAGCGCCCCGAACATCGTCCGCTGGTACAGCCACAGCATATAGGCAGCACCAAGGACGATTCCGGTAACGGCAAAGGCAGACCAGACATAGCTGACCTTGAAGACACCGACAAGAATCAAAAACTCGCCAATGAAACCGTTCAGGCCTGGAAGCCCCATGGAAGAAAACATAATGATCGCAAACAGGGTCGCGTAGACCGGCATCTGTTTCGATAGACCTCCAAACTCCGAGATTTGCCTCGTATGCCGGCGATCATAGATCAGGCCGACGATCAGGAACAGGGCTCCCGTCGATAGGCCGTGGTTGATCATCTGGATGATGCTGCCCTGGATCCCCTGGGAGTTCAGGGCGAACATACCCAACATGATGAACCCCATGTGGCTGACAGAGCTGTAGGCAATCAACCGCTTCATATCGGTCTGAACCATACAGACCAAGGCCCCATAAATAATCGCAGTAATCGACAGGAACATGATCATCGGAACAAAGTGTTGGGTGGCCTCCGGAAGCATCGGCAGATTGAATCGAATGAAGCCGTATGTACCCATCTTCAGGAGGACGCCGGCCAGGATGACGCTACCTGCCGTCGGGGCATCGGTGTGGGCATCGGGCAGCCAGGTATGGAATGGAAACATCGGGACCTTGATAGCAAAACCCAAAAAGAATGCGAGCCAGACCAGATCCTGAAACGAGAACGGAATACCCAGCAACGTAAAGACGGGGGTTGTGGGATACGTGACCTTCATCAACTCGAAAATATCAAATGTGTAGACCCCCGTCTGGGCGCCCTGATAAAAGTAGACCGCCAGGATTCCGAGCAGCATGATCACGCCGCCGAACAGCGTATACAGAAAGAACTTGATGGCCGAATAGAGGCGACGATCGCTTCCCCAGATACCGATGAGAAAATACATCGGCACCAGCATGACTTCCCAAAAGATATAGAAGAGAAAGAGGTCGAGAGAAAAAAAGACCCCGAGCATCCCTGTCTCCAGCATCAGCAGAAAGGCATAATATTCCTTCATCCGCATCTTGACCGATTCCCATGAGCAGACGACCGTAATCACGGAGAGGAAGGTGGTCAGCAAGACGAGCCATAGCGTGATCCCATCCAGACCAAAGAAATAGGTCGCACCGATCGAGCGAATCCATGATGCCTTCTCCACGAACTGCATCTCGGCAGTTGTCGAGTCGAAGTTGGCCGGGATCCAGAAGGATATCAGGAGATTGGCTACTGTGAAGGCCAAGGCGGTCCATCGGATGCCACCTTTACTCTCCTTTGGAAGCAGCGCAATAACAAGCATCCCGACGAGCGGTAGATACGTCAGCAAGGATAGGATCGGAAACTCAAGAACATTCATCGGAGCGATAAACCTCCCGTCTCAAGTGTCATATGCCGGGTTTCAGATGCCGGGTGTTGGATTGGTCGAGCATGCTGTCGGTATTCGACCTGGCATACAAAACGTAGCACTAAACACCTCTCTATAAGAATAGGTAGAAAACCGTCATACCAAGGATGCCGAGCGTCATGGCCAGAATATAGTTCTGGATCACCCCCGTCTGCAGCCGACGGAGGCTCAAGCTTCCGCCCTGGATCAGATCCGCGATGGCGTTGACCAGGCCATCTATGATCTTTATATCGTGCCAGGATGAGATGACGCTCATCCGTATCGTCAGCCAACTACTGCCGTTGACTGCGCCGTCGACGACCCGCGCATCAACCTTCCACAGAAAGCCGCAGAAACGCTTGCCGCCATCGATAAAGATCGCCTCGTATAGCTCGTCCACCCAATACTTGTTCAGTAACAGGTTATAGAGACCGCGCAGCTTGTCCGCCAGGGCCGCCGGTATATCCGGCCGTTTGACGTAGAACAGATAGGCGAGGCCGATCCCGGACAGTGCAACCGCCAGTGAGACCACGGCCATCATAAGCTCGGATGGGCCAGCCGCATGTCCGGCAGCCGCAACCGCAGCCACCGCATGCTCGGTACCCCCTTCCATCGCATGTTCGACGGCCTCGCCGACACCATGCTCGACAACCGCCTCTGATCCGTGGGCGGCCTCAAAGATTGGCGCGACGAATTTGTGATAGAGCCCATGATCCGGGGGGAACCCGAACACTGCCCCCGCAGTCACCGAAAGGACGGCGAGCACCAGCAGCGGATACGCCATGTTTGGCGGCGATTCGTGCAGGTGATGGGCGGTATGGTGGTCACCGCGAAAATGCCCGGTAAAGACCTGGAAGAACAGCCTGAACATATAGAACGCCGTAAGGAACGCCCCGATCAGTCCCAAAAGCCATGGGATCGTCAGCCCGCGCACGAAGGCATTGTATAGAATCTCATCCTTGGACCAAAAGCCGGCCAGGGGGAAGATGCCGGCATTCGCCAGCGAGGCCAGCAGAAAGGTCCAGGTCGTAATCGGCATCGCCTTTCGAAGTCCGCCCATCTTGCTGATGTCCTGCTCACCATGCAGTGAGTGGATGACTGAGCCGCAGCCAAGAAAGAGAAGCGCCTTAAAAAAGGCATGGGTCGCAAGATGAAACACTGCGGAGGCGTAGGCGCCGGCGCCGGCGCCGAGAAACATGTAGCCAAGCTGGGAGATCGTAGAGTAGGCCACGACCTTCTTAATATCATTCTGAACCAGCGCAATCGTCGCCGCAAAGACTGCCGTCAGCGCGCCAACCCAGGCCACGACCTCAAGGCTGAACGGCGCCAGGTTGAATAGGGCATTTGATCGGGCCACCATATAGACACCTGCCGTCACCATCGTCGCGGCATGGATCAGGGCGGAAACGGGTGTGGGCCCCTCCATGGCATCAGGAAGCCAGACATAGAGAGGAAGCTGGGCCGACTTGCCTGCCGCGCCTACAAACAAAAGCAGTGTGATTGTCGTATAAATCCCCGCACCCAGCGCAGGATCGATAGCCGCAAACACCTCTGCGTACTTCAACGACCCGAACGTAGTCCAGATAAAGAAGAGTCCGAGTATGAACCCGGCATCGCCGATCCGGTTGACAACAAACGCCTTCTTGCCGGCATCACAGGCCGACTTTTTCTCATACCAGAATCCTATCAACAGATACGAGCAGAGCCCGACCCCTTCCCACCCCAAAAACATCAGGAGATAGTTATTGGCGAGCACCAGTATCAGCATGGAGAACATGAAGAGATTGAGGTAGGTGAAGAAGCGGGCGTAGCCTCGATCACCGTGCATATAGCCGATCGAGTAGATATGAATAAGAAATCCAACGAAGGTCACGACCAGCATCATTACGGTCGAGAGGGGGTCAATCAGGAATCCGATCGGTATATCGAGCTCTCCGACCTTCACCCACGAATAGACGTCCCAATCAAACGGCTCGCTACCCATCGACTGGAAGAAGACGATAAACGCCACAAGACATGACAGCCCTGCGGCAGGTACAGCGACCAGATGGGCCCGATCCTTGATTCGATAGCCGAATAGTCCGTTGATCAGTACGCCGATCAACGGCAAGAGCGGTATAAGCGCAACAAGTTTCATCTCAAATTCCTGTTGACCCGTTCAACGTTCAACGTTGAACCCTGAACATTGAACCTTGAACGTTGCACGGTAGGTTGAACATCCCTACCACTTCATCAGGTTGATTTCGTCGACGTTGATGGTCTGAAAGTTCCGGTACAGCCCAAGGATAATCGCCAGGCCCACCGCCGCCTCGGCCGCCGCCACAGTAATGACAAAGATCGCAAAGATCTGCCCCTGCAGCAGCGGCTGGGGGAGATACCGGGAGAACGCCACAAAATTCAGATTGACGGCATTGAACATCAACTCTAACGCCATCAGTACGCCGACGGCATTGCGGCGGGTCAGGGCCCCGAACATCCCGATGCCGAAGAGCAGCACGCTGAGGATCAGGTAGTACGACAGTGGCACCATCTGTCAGTTCCTTCCCTGCTCGCGCCTGGCCAGGATGATGGCGCCCACCATGGCCGCCAGAAGAAGAAGCGATACAATCTCAAACGGCAGGACGTAGGTGGTCAGCAAAAGCGTCCCGAGTGAGGCGGTATTATCCGGCATGGTCAGAGGCGGGACCAGATCAGGAAAACCCTTGAGGTTGGCAAAGACCATCAGCCCGACTATTGCGAGCACGACGACCGCACCGATCCCAACCTGCTCATTCATAATCTTGACCCCTGTGGCCGAGATTCGACTGGTCAGCATAATCGCAAACAGTAAAAGAATTGTGATCCCGCCCACGTACAGCAGTACCTGTGCAGCCGCCAGGAACTCGGCATCAAGCAGGACGAACAGAGCGGCCACACCGAAAAAGCTGAAGACCAGCGCAATGGCACAGTGGACGATATTTCTGGCCAGCACTACCAGCAAGGATGCGCCCACGGTAAAGGCCGCCAAAAGAAAGAATACAACGTGAGTCACAGTCACAAGCGCAACCCCACCATACTAACCTCGCAGTACGAGGATCAATCCGGTAATCCCCATATTCAGGAAGGCCAGCGGCAGCAGGAACTTCCACCCCAGGTTCATGAGCTGATCGACCCGCAACCTGGCCAATGTCCAGCGCAACCACATCATCACGAAGATCAGGAAATAGGTTTTGAGAAGGAACCAGAGCCACCCCGGCAGCAACGGCCCATGCCAGCCACCCAGGAACAGCGCCGCAGCGATAGCCGACACTGTAAACATATTGGCGTACTCCGCCAGGAAGAATATTGCGAAACGCATCCCGCTGTACTCAACATGAAAGCCGGCTACCAGCTCCGACTCGGCCTCCGGAATATCAAACGGCAGCCTGTTACACTCAGCGATGGCCGCAGTCAGATAGATGAGAAAGCCCAATAATTGCGGGACCACAAACCACATCTGCTGCTGTGCCTCCACGATCTTGGTCATACTGAGGGAACCGACGGTCATAATGACCCCAAGGATCGAGACGACAAGGGGAACTTCGTAGCTGACCGCCTGTGCCGCCGAGCGGATCGCGCCGAGGACCGCATACTTATTATTGGAGCTCCACCCAGCCATGATGATCCCCACCACCGTCAGGGAGGAGATTGAAATATAAAACAGTACGCCGATATTCAGATCGCTGACAATCAGACCCGGGCCAAACGGGATGATGACATAGGCGGCGAGTCCGGCCGCAAAGACCACCATCGGCGCCAGGGCGAACACAAGCCGATCCGCCCCATCCGGAATGATATCCTCCTTGATGAGCAGCTTGATTCCGTCGGCAATACTTTGAGCCCAGCCATGCCAGCCGCCGACCCGCATCGGTCCAAAGCGCACCTGGATATGGGCACTGATCTTCCGCTCCCACCAGACCATAAACATGACAGAGACGGCCACGAAGATAAGAACGGCCGTAGCCACCACCACCATCACAATAAGCTGGGGGATAAACAGGGGTAGCCCCTGAGCCTCAAACGCGCCGTAAAAACTTTCCTGTAAACCTTCCATACTCAACCGGTTCCCGGTATCGAGTTTCGGGTTTCGTGACTCAAAACTCGGAACTTGAAACTCAAAACTCCATTGCTAGCGATCCACCTCGCCCAGTACGATGTCGATGCTCCCCAGGATGGCCACAATATCAGCGACGAGGCAGCCTCGACCGATGACGGGCAGTACACTCAGGTTGACAAAGGCCGGGGAGCGTACCTTGTACCGGTACGGTTTCTCAGTGCCGTCCGACACAAGGTAGAAGCCCAGCTCACCCCTGGGCGACTCTACTCTGGTGTAGATGTCTCCGACGGGCGGCTTCAGCTTTTTCGGCATCTTTGCGATAATCTCACCGGACGGCAGACCCTGAAGGGCCTGCTCAATAATCTTGACACTCTCTTCCATCTCGATACGTCTGACCATATAGCGGTCCCAGACGTCGCCGGAGGTTCCCACCGGGATGTCGAATTCGAAGCGATCGTAAATGGAGTACGGATCGTTCCGGCGCAGATCCCACTTGATCCCGGAGGCACGGAGCATCGGCCCGCTGATCGCATAGTTGATGGCGGTCTTGGCATCTAGCTTTCCGAGGCCCTGCACCCGCTTCTGGAAGATGATATTGTCGCCCATGATCGCGTCGTACTCAGGAAGGCGCGGCTTGAACCATTCCAGAAACGCCTTGCACTCAGTCAGAAAAGAGTCGGGGAAGTCTAACGGCATCCCACCGATCCGGTAGAAAGAGTAGTTCAAGCGCTGTCCCGAAACCGACTCGAATAGGTCCAGGATCTTCTCCCGCTCCCGGAAGCAGTACATGAAAATCGTGAAGTTGCCAAGGTCGAGGCCTAACGTCCCCAGCCAGATCAGGTGACTGGCGATTCGTTGCAACTCCCCCAGGATCACCCGCATATACTCAGCTCGCTCCGGCACAGTGATCCCGACAAGTCGTTCCACCGTCAGTACATAGCCGAAGTTGTTATACATGGAGGCAAGATAGTCCAGTCGATCAGTATATGGAATAATCTGGGTGTAGGTGCGGTTCTCGCCGATCTTTTCATGGCAGCGGTGCAGGTAGCCGAGGTATGGAATCACCTCGGTGACGACCTCACCATCCAGCTTCAATAAAAGGCGGAGAACGCCATGCGTACTGGGGTGCTGTGGCCCCATATTGACGTACATCTCCTCCATCGTCTCTGGAGTAAGCTCAGCGATTTCCGTCTCTTGTGGATTCATCCGCCTATCTCAACCGCACATATCACTAGACCGGCTCGTATGGAACCAGCCGTTCATCTTGATAGTCCTTACGCAATGGATACCCTACCCAATCTTCAGAGGTCAAAATCCGCCGGAGGTCAGGATGGCCATCGAACTGGATTCCCATCATGTCAAAGGCCTCCCGTTCATGCCAATCTGCCGTACCCCATAACGGGACAACGCTTCGTATGATCGGATCCGCTCGCGGGATTCGCACCCTTACCAGGATCTTCGTTGGCTGCGACAGAGAGGAAAGGTGATAGACCACCTCGAGCTCGCCGTTTGCGATCCTATCTACAGCGCTCAGGCAGTTTAAATAGTCGAACCCTGCCTCTTTCAGTGTGGTAAGGATCTCGCAGTTCTTCTCCCGCTGGATATCCATTCTCGCCTCGGTGCCCTTGACCTCTGAGGCCTTGATGGCGTCGCCATACTGCGACGTTATGGACTCAATGATCTCTTCCGGCGTCATTGGACCCACTCCAGGGCGCCCTTACGCCAGGCATAGGCAAAACCCACCAGCAGAATGGCAATAAAGAGCATCATCTCGACAAAGGCAAACATCCCCAGTTGGCGGAAGACCACTGCCCACGGTAGAAGATAGATCGTCTCCACCGCGAAGATGACGTAGACCAGGGCATACAGGTAGTACCGGACGTGAATACGAATCCAGGAGGCACCGATCGGATCCTCCCCGCATTCGTATGTCGTCAACTTTTCGCGTTGAGGGTTCGTGGGGCGAAGCAGTCGAGAAACGACGTCGACGTTCACCACGACGAAGAGAAGTCCGACTATTAAAAAAATGCCTACTGAGGCGTAATCTGCTGCCATATTCATCACCTACATGAGAAGCGCGCGCGTCCGACATGGACGAGGGCTTTATTACAACTTGGCCGCATAGAGGATATCGCCGAGGCCGAATCCTCTATACTACGACAAAAAAAATGCCCCGCGCAGGGCATCCTGAAGAGTTTGCCGACTGTTTGTTGCAGGGGCTAACAGAACTCTCTAGCCAACTTCGTAAGTTAACTTCGTGAAATTTTTAGCATACCCCCCTATAGCTGTCAATGAGAAAAGCGCATCATTTTTGGCGCGTTGCCCCCGCTGGCTTTGGCTGCCCTGGTGGGCTGGAAAAGCTCCTGATGTAGACCACCATGTCCTTGATCTCTGGATCGGTCAGCTTGAGCCCAAACGCAGGCATACCAGCCTTGCCGCCTACTTTGATAATCTGAAAAAGGACGTCGTCAGACCGTGTTCGCATATAGGCCGAATCAGCCAGGTTGGACATCTTCATCCAAAACACCATCTTTGCCTGCATCCCATCGCCTTTACCGCCTGCTCCATGGCATCTGGCACATGTCGCATCGTACTTCGCCTGAGCGCTTACCGCACCACCTTGGCTCTCAGCGCCGAATGCGGGGGACGATGCTGCGCCAAGCAGCGCTACAGCCACAAATAGCCACCGGCAACGAAGCCGGATCGGGATCAAGGTCAACATCTCAACGGTCCTCCTTTGTGGGTCGATAGTTCAATGTTGTCGATGGCGAAACGTAGCCAAGGCATCCTGTGCCGCCAGCAGGGTGGTCTCGATATCGGCGGCGGCGTGCGCATCGGACAGAAAGGCGGCCTCGAACTGTGAGGGCGGGAAATAGACCCCGCGCTCAAGCATGGCCCAAAAGAACGCGGCGTAACGATCGGTGTCTGCGGTACGAGCCGTCTGATAGTCGATAACAGGATGCTCGGCAAAAAAAGCGGTACACATCGAGCCAACCCGTTGACACTGTAACGCGACGCCCTCCTTTGCCGCCAGTTCCCGTAATCCTGTCTCTAATTGCTCCCCTTTCGCCTCAAGCCGCTCATAGAATCCCGGTTCGTCGAGCAGGCGAAGGGTCTCGATACCTGCTCTCATAGCCAAGGGGTTGCCGGAAAGCGTCCCGGCTTGATAGACGGATCCTAAGGGGGCAACCTGTTCCATAATCTTTTTCGGACCGCCATACGCACCAACCGGCAGGCCGCCACCGATAATCTTGCCAAGACAGGTCAGATCCGGCTGGATGCCGTACAGGGCCTGGGCGCCGCCCTTGCCAAGCCGAAATCCGGTCATCACCTCGTCGAAGATCAGCAGCGAGCCGTGGGCTGCTGTAATCTCTCGTAATGCTGCAAGAAACCCCGGCTTAGGCGGTACAACCCCCATGTTACCTACAACGGGCTCCACGATCACACAGGCAATCTCTGTACCGACCGACCGAAAGGACTCCCGTACGGCATCGGCATCATTATATGGCAGCGTAATCGTTAAACGGGCGAGGTCGGATGGAACGCCAAGGCTGTCCGGTACACCAAAGGTCATAGCACCGGAACCGGCCTTAACCAGGAGACTGTCGGCATGCCCATGGTAACACCCCTCGAACTTGATAATCCGGTCTCGCCTCGTGACCCCGCGGGCCAACCGAATAGCGCTCATAGTCGCCTCGGTCCCGGAGTTCACAAATCGGACCAGCTCGATCGAGGGGATCGCCTCAACGACCATGCGGGCCAGCATCGTCTCCCATTGGGTCGGTGCGCCATAGCTTACCCCAAGCGATGCAGCCTCCTGAATCGCTTTGACGACGGCGGGGTGAGCATGGCCGACGATCATCGGCCCCCAGGAGCCGATATAGTCGATGTAGCTATGGCCATCGACGTCGTCGAGGCGGCAGCCATGTGCTTGCTCGATCATCACCGGCTGTCCACCCACGGCCTTAAACGCACGCACGGGGCTGTTCACCCCTCCCGGCAGAAGGCGAGCGGCCTCCTCAAAAAGCGCTTTCGAACGCGGGCCAATCGGCATGCACCGTACGGGCGAGCTGCTCACGGTCTGTTCTCCAACAGCCGCGCAGCCTCCTTGGCGGCATAGGTCAGGATCAGGTCAGCGCCGGCCCGCTTGATTGACGTCAGCGTCTCCATGAGCACCCGCTCTTCATCGATCCACCCGAGCCGCCCGGCTGCCTTCAGCATGGCATACTCGCCGCTTACATGATAGGCGGCAACCGGCCCGCCAAACTCCTCCTTGATTCGCCAGAGGATGTCCAGATACGGGAGGGCCGGCTTCACCATCACGATGTCTGCCCCCTCCTCCAGGTCCAGTCCCACCTCACGAAGCGCCTCGTCGCTGTTGGCCGGGTCCATCTGATAGGAACGGCGATCGCCAAATTGAGGGGCCGCTGCAGCCGCCTCGCGGAATGGGCCGTAAAAGGCGCTGGCATACTTGGCCGAATAGGCCATGATCGGGGTATCCTCGAACCCTTCCTCGTCCAGCGCCTCTCGGATGACCGCTACCCGACCGTCCATCATGTCGGAAGGCGCAACCATATCGACACCGGACTCGGCATGAGAGAGCGCCGTTCTGGCCAATAGCTCCAACGTGGGATCGTTCTTCACCTGCCCGCGCTCAACAACACCGCAATGGCCATGACTCGTGTATTCGCATAGACAGACGTCGGTAATCACCAGCAGGTCGGATACGGTATCCTTGACCGCCCGTATCGCCTGTTGGACGACCCCATCCTCAGCGTAGGCCTCGGAACCCAGGGCATCTTTCGCGGACGGAAGACCAAACAGGATGATCCCTGGGATACCCATAGCAGCGACCTCTTTCGCCTCCTTGGCCAGTTCATCGACCGAAAGATGGTAACAGCCCGGCATCGAGGGGATCTCTTGGCGCACCCCTCGTCCATGAACGACAAAGAGCGGCTGAATCAGATCATCAAGATGCAGATGAGTTTCTCGAACCAGTCGGCGAAGGGTCTCATTCTGGCGCAGACGCCGTGGTCGAAATACCGGGTAGTACATGATTCCTCCTCGAAGGGATGATCCCTTAGGGGCTCGCTGCCTTCCTGTAAGCCATCATTCTACCCATACCGTCTGTCTCGGTCAACTGCCGTCAGCGCCGCCTGAGGTACTGAGCTCCACGCTCCGGAGGTGGAGGGGCCCCGATGGTCAACAGATCGAAAAAGAACTCGATACTGTTTTCCGAGCTCCCGATCCCTGACGTCTGCGAACGGTTGAGGAAATGGATGCCTGCCATCCAACAGCAGGTCGCATAGCTTACGACCACATTGTTCTCCAGGCTTTTATTTCGGCGGGGGTCGTAGCGGCCAAGAAAGTTAATGGCGACGTTCTTGAGCGGCGTGAGGAGGAACCGGCCAACGATCCCGGAGATCTCTCGATCGCTGAATGGGCCGGGTAGATCGTCTGTCTCTCCACCGCGGATAAACGTATGAGCCAGGTCTATCCGCCCGTACTGCGGATAGGTAAACCGTATCCCGGTCTCTACTCCATCCATCCGATTCCTCTCGGTGTTGAAGGCGGTGACCCCATAGAATGCCAGATTCTGTAAGGGAGAGGCGCGGAGGTCGGCCACCAGGTTCGAGAAACGGCGCTCTCGTACCTGCGAGAACCCATTACCCAAGGATTTAGCAGACACCTCTCGCACCGCCTGGTCGATCCGTTCCGGTGTCAGCGCGTTCAGGAACAGATCGGAAAAGGTACGTGTTTTACGATTCAGGTTGATACTCTGGCTGAGCGCAAAGGAGAGGGCCTCGTGAGTTCGGATGGAACCGTCAGATTCCTTGAGCTTGGCCAGCAGGCGGTTGGAGATAGAATAGGTCACCCTGTTCTGCGCACTGACAAAGTCGACATTATCGAACTGTGGAATCCTTTGCTGACCGACGGCGTTGATGAACCAGTAGCTGAGGCGCGGTTCGAGCAGGTGAACCAGCCGATCGACTCGTCCACTTGATACCTCAAATCCGCGAAAGAACCTGGCCTGAAGGTCGTTTCGAGCCTCGAAAAGTTCCCGGCTTGTCCCACCAGATATCCCGTCGGTGCGGTTTGTGTATGCGGTCTCCCGAAATCCGATCGAGGGCGTCATAGTCATCCATGGCAGCATGCGCCACGGAAGTGAGAGCTTCGGAAATAGATCGGCGCGGCCGCTATCCGTAGTCTCCTTCCGCTGCAGATAGGTCCCGGAGAGTTGCGTCTCCAGCATGACCGGTGATCCGAACAGATGCCGTGGAAACGCGGAGAAATTGACCGTGGGCAGTCGGCTCAGGCGGCTGTCATTGGTGCTCGGTTCAAGGGTACGCGTATCGTCGACCAGGAACTGCAGGCCGTAACTCGGCCACAACTGCGTCAGAAAGACGCGTGAGTTGGTCATATTCGAGGTCCGTAACTCAGGCGGGGTCTCGGGAAACCTGCGTTGAATCCGCCGGTCGCTCGTGTAATTGATGTCGCTCTTCAGGCTTAACTCCTGGTTCCATTGCTGATCATGGCGGGCTGTAATGGTGGCTCGGATCTCGGTTTCATTTTCTCGATCCTGGATCACCCGGCCATCCACCATACCGCGCGCCTCAGGTCCCAGGACATACCGATACGCGGCCTGGCCCTCCACACCACGCTCGGTTCGAAGGATACCGGTCAGTGTCAGATCCTGGGATTCATCGATGGCCCAGAAGAACGGCTGTCTCAAGGTAAACCCCGATCCGCTACTGGTCCCGACACTGGGGATAAGAAAGCCGGTGCGCCGCGGTCCGATAGGATAGCTGATGTAGGGGGTATACAGGGACGGGATGCCCCGCACCCGGAAGGTTGCCGATTTTGCCTCAATGGACTCGCCCTGTTCGATCACTGCATCCTTCGCCCACATCTCCCAATCGACGCCGCCGGGTTCAGGCTGGCAGATGCGGCAGGCGGTAAATTTGCCATCGATCAGTCGGTATCGTCGATCCCCTTCCTTATGGATCTCGACACCTTGAAAAACGGTTGCAGGGGGCATCGTCCCTTTGGCCTGATACATGACACCGGTATTGGTGCGGTAGTGGTATTCCAGTCGATCGCCATCCAGACGGCTTGCCCCATCGATCAACTGCACCCTTCCTTTGGCTCGGACGACCTCATGGAGCTGATCCAGCTCGACTTCATCGGCATTGAGGATACGGCCTTCCATCCGGATCCGGACGTCGCCCCTCGCAATGGTCAGCTTATCGCGCTCGCGGCGCTCGATTTCATTGGCCTCAATCCGAACGGTTGATTGAAGTTCGTTGATCTTCTCAAGAAGGCCCCTGGATTCTGTATCCTGGGCCGAGGCGGCAGGTATAGCATAATGGAGGATAAGGGCCAATAGAAACAGCAGGACAGGCAAGCGGTAGCGTGGCATCAACAAAGACCTCGTGAGGGTATCGAAAGACCTTCGTGGGGGCAGAACTCGACCTGCCAGCGATAGATGCGCCAAGCGGCCCCCCACAGGATCAGTCTGACTAAAGGTGTCTTTGCCTTATATCAGAGCGCCGTACCAAAGGCAAGAGGTTTCGCGCCGACGTTATCGCGCCCTGATAATTACCGCGCTGATTCGATCGATACCGACAAAAGCATCAAAAAAATCCCTCTTTGAAAGTTTCGAGAGATGAACCAGATGCTCACCCACTACAGATACAGTGCCTTCTATCTCCTCACTGGAATCCAACCGTACGACTACCCGTTTACCGACAGCATCTGTGAGAAGAATCTTCATCGTTGTCGCGGGCTTCAAATCGAATTTAGTCTCTTCTGCCGATACGATCGTGGCGGACATCACCATAAGACCCACCGTAAGCATGACAGCCGGTACAATTCTTCGCATCTTCATAACCTTGGCCTCCATTGGCAGATGTTGATCATCATCAACCCCTTCCTGATGGGGCAATTGAGTGGGTCATGCAACCTCGTTTCGATCGCTCTACTGCAATACGGATACAATTGCAATCGCTCCGATCGGGCGCACCGAACTCAGCGGGATTCTGGCTGTTATCTCTGACGGAGCCATTGTCCGAATTACGTACCGATGGCTTGGTGCAAGATTCGATGAAGGTCCTGGCATGTCTGATGGCATGACTCAATTGTGGTGCCGGGGGAGGGGGTCGAACCCTCATGGGCCGAAGCCCGCGGGATTTTGAGTCCCGTGCGTCTGCCAGTTTCACCACCCCGGCGTCATATATGTGTACCATATCTCGACAAGGGTGTCGAGAGGTCTACCGGCAAGACGGTGAATCTAACGCCCCGAGTAAACGCCCTTAACGCTCCATCAGCTCGGGCTTCAGGACACCGATACATGGCAGGTTGCGATAGCGTTGGGAGTAATCGAGGCCATAGCCAACGACAAACTTTTCAGGAATTTCAAATCCCCGATAGGCAATAGGAAGATCGATAATACGACGCGCCTTTCGATCCAAAAACGTGCAGACCTGCAGGCTGGACGGCTGGCGAGCTCGGAAGATCTTCAGCAGGTAGCTGAGGGTAAGACCGGTATCTACGATATCTTCTATGACGAGGAGGTCGCGGCCGCCAATGCTTTCATCGAGGTCTTTTCTGATGCTGACAACGCCGGATGCTCTGGTTGCGGGGCCATAGCTCGAAATAGAAATAAAATCAATAGTAAGCGGAATCGTAATAGCTCTTGCCAGATCGGCCAGGAAAAATGAAGCCCCCCTGAGTACCCCGGCAAGCACAAGCTCTTTCCCGAGATAATCCCGCGAAATCTCAGTCCCCAATTCCCCGATACGATGAGCAATCGCCTCTTCCGATATTAATACATCAGCCAGGTCCTTGATCATATCAGGGTGCATTGCCGACTCCTACAAAGACGGGGCAGTTATTTTATTTTCCCCCCCTTGACAAAATGGAGGTTTGTCCTATATTTCCAATAGCTCCAAGAGGTCTTAAGGCAACTTGCAGGTACCGGGGTATTTCAGAAGTTCTCGGGTCCAAGATTGGCCCATCAGGCCAAGCAGGCTGGTGAAAAAATCAGTGGTACCCAAGTAAAACTGAAGGGTGGTTTTCCCGGGAGTGCAAGGAGGCTGAAGGGTCACTTGGAGCTACTTTTTTGTGCAAGCCCATACTTGCCGAGTAAACTCCGATAGTCCCGCCCGTAAAATACCTTGAGCGTAACCTCGGGGTATAACTCTCGAAATCGCCTGATCTTTCGATTTTTCTCTGTTACCAGGCTCTGCTTCAGCGTGGTCAGCTCAATAAAGAGATCGAAGTCAACCAGGTAGAAGTCCGGCGAAAAGGCTTCGGTTGCATTGCCCGCCTCATCCCAGGCGAGAGGAAATGTCCTGGGTTCATACTCCCAGCGTATTTGGTAAAAATCCAAGACCTTCGTAAACTCCTCCTCGCTGGGATGAGCGAAAGAAGGTGGACGAGCTGTCTCAGGCCAACACTCGCTTGTTCGTTCCTTCCCTACGAAATCTACTAACTCTACCGCATGTTGGATGAGGCGCACCGTCGTTTCTACGCTCAGGCGATCGGTGTTTACGACCAGATCGTAGCAAGCGGTGTTGTCGATATCTTCTCCGTAGTGATAGCGGATCACGCCCCGCCTGGCTTCATCGTTTTCATCAACAAGGCGGACTGCAGCCTGTTCATCCATACCGCGTTCGTCCATAAGGCGCCTGATCCGCTCTTTCGTACCGGCTACCACTCGCACATGCAATGCGCCCGGAACCCCTCGAAAGATACAGCGACCCCCAAAACCAAGCACTACCAGGTCCTTCTCTGAAGCAAGATCCGTGATCAGCGTAGGCAGGAGGTCCACATAGACGCGATTCTGCTCGCGGCTCTGCGGTGCCTCATCGAACTCTTCACCATCGAACGCATCGAGGTCTGATTTCGAGAGACCTTGTGCTTGCAGCAACTCAACGAGCAGGGTGTGGTCTACGAGCGTAAATTGAAGCTCTTGGGCCAGCCGGACGGCAATCTCATCGCCGCCGCTTCCGATTTGCCTGGAAATGGTAACAATAGCCATACTATTCGGTTCATCACTCTGTTCCTGGCGCCTGACCCTGTCGATCGGCTATTGGATAATAGTCGCGGCGCAGCTGACCAAGATAGATCTGCCGTGGGCGGGCGATCTTCTGTTCGCGGTCGAGGAGCATCTCTTCCCACTGGGCAACCCAACCGGCCGTTCTGGGGATGGCGAAGAGTACTGGAAACATATCCGTCGGAAACTTCATCGCTTCATAAATCAAGCCGGTATAAAAATCGATATTCGGGTAAAGCTTTCGTGCAACGAAGTACTCATCCTGAAGCGCGATTCGTTCCAGTTCAAGGGCCACATCAAGCAAAGGATTTGTCCCCGTTACCTCAAAGACCTCTTCAGCAAGCCGTTTGATAATCTTGGCCCTGGGGTCGTAGTTTTTGTAGACTCGATGTCCAAAACCCATCAACCGCACTTCGCCGGCCTTGACCTTCTTGATATGCGCACTCACCTTGTCCTTCGACCCGATCTCCTTCAGCATTCGAAGCACAGCCTCATTGGCGCCGCCGTGCAGGGGGCCATAGAGAGCCGCTATCGCTGCAGCTACAGCCGAGTAGGGGTCGACATGAGAGCTGCCAACAGACCGCATGGCATTGCCGCTGCAGTTCTGCTCGTGGTCGGCATGCAGGACAAACAGGACATCTAAGGCTCTTTCCAGTACAGGATGCGGGTAGTATGTCGACTCTGTAATTCGGAACAGCATATTCAGGAAGTTGCCGGTAAAGCTCAGGCTGTTATCCGGGTAGGCATAGGGCAACCCGCGGCTATGTCGATAGGCATACGCCGCCAACGTCGGCATCTTGGCCATCAGGCGAATGATCTGCCGTTGGCGAGACTCCGGGTTCATGATGTCCTTGGCATCCGGATAGAAAGTCGAGAGGGCGCCAACCGTCCCCAAGAGAATCCCCATCGGGTGGGCATCGTGGTGAAAGCCATCCATCAACTTCTTAATATTCTCATGAACCATGGTATGGCGCGTCACCTGACTGACGAATCCATCCATCTCTTCACCGCTTGGGAGCTCTCCATGGATCAGGAGGTATGCGGTCTCCAGGTAGGTACTCTTCTCGGCTAACTGTTCTATGGGATAGCCCCTGTGCAGTAAGATCCCCTGCTCGCCGTCGATAAATGTAATCTGGCTCTTGCAGCACGCCGTATTACCGAACGACGGGTCATAGCTCATCAATCCGAAATCACCGTCAGAGGTCTTGATCTGTCGGAGGTCCATGGCCTTGATCGTCCCATGCTCGATGGGGATTTCATACTGCTTCTCGGTTCGATTATCAATAATAGTTAAGCTGTCAGCCATGAATCCTCCTCGCGCCGGGCGACCCTTCTGACGTCTCTCTTATAGTTGTAGAGCGTAGATTACAAGACACAAGCCAAGCAATCAACAGCGCTTGATACTAGCATAAATCAGGATAGGAGAATAGCGCCGATCTTACAAATCGGTCCCGGCTTCCCTGCGCAAGACATTATAGATAGTAACCTCATAGAGGATGCGAAGGGTTTTTGATGCGTTCGCATCTGCTTCCGCAGAACGGTGCAGGGCGCTGCACAAGAACTGTTTTGTCTCGTTCGCGCCTTAGACTATAATAGCGCTGACAGTATGAAGGGCGGCTTTTTTTAAGAGGAACACGTCATGCGGCACGGTCGCACCACGGCACGTGGAATACCTCTACTTCCAAGGAGCCACGGGAGGTTGTCCGAGTTGTCGGGTTACGCTACGTTAACCCGACCTACAGCTGAACGCTTATTATGAAAATCTATACACGGAAGGGTGATGCAGGCGAAACCGGACTGATCGGCGGGACGAGGCTCTTAAAATCCGCCCTCAGAGTCGAGGCGTACGGCGAGGTGGACGAGCTGAACGCCGTCCTGGGCTGGATCGCAACCAAGTTGACCGACAAAACAATCAGGGCAGAGCTATTGTATATCCAGCGCGACCTGTTTGCCATTGGTGCGCAACTTGCCGATCCGACCGGTCATGTGGAGCAGAAGGCTGAGAAGGCCGGCCTACACGAGGAACGGGTTCGCGAGCTCGAAGCGATCATCGACCGGTATGATACTATACTGAGCCCGCTGCACGCCTTCATCCTGCCTGGCGGTTCCGAGTGTGGCGCGCTGCTCTTCCTGGCCACAACCGTCTGTCGAAGGGTGGAGCGGCGGATGGTGGCGTTGTCGCAGGAGGCCACGCTCTCGCCGATACTCATTACCTATGTCAATCGGCTCTCCGACCTCCTCTTCACCATGGCCAGGGCGGTTAATCGTGATGCGAGGATCGAAGAGGTTTCTTGGTAGCAACGGGGGTGTAGATTGTCGATCCTGAAGGTGACACGTCTGGGGCATCCGGTCTTACGGCAGGTTGCACCACCCGTCAGACCGGAGACGATTCGAGAAGTCGAGATCCAGCGCCTCATCGATGATATGATCGAGACGATGCGGGAATACGAAGGTGTCGGGCTTGCGGCGCCCCAGGTTCATATCTCCAAGCAAATCGCCGTCATTGAGTCGAAGGAAAATCCACGCTACCCTGACGCCCACGAGATTCCACTTACGGTCCTGATCAATCTGGAGGTAACCCCGCTTGCGCCTGAATTGGAGGACGACTGGGAAGGATGTCTCAGTCTGATCGATTTTCGCGGGCAGACGCCGCGGTATCGGCAGGTACGGGCAAAGGCGCTCGATCGGCAGGGTCGGCCGCTCGAATTTGTCGCCACCGGATTTCACGCACGGGTACTTCAGCACGAGCGTGACCACCTGCTGGGGAAGCTGTTCATCGACCGGATGCCCAGCCTCGAGACCCTTTCATACCTTTCCGAGTTCAGCCGCTATAGGAACCGCTAAACAGTGATATGCTGATCTCGGGAGATTTGATGTACCAGCAGTAGGTTAGCCTCAGCTTTCCCCCATAACCTCTCCCCTCTCAGGCACGCCTCGACACACCCACCGAACCGATGATGCCAAGCGCTACCTCGATGGTCGGCGCAACTTCGGACATGGCACATCGTCCTTATCCCATGGGTAGGAGACGCAGAGTACCTGCATGGGGCAAATCCGGCAGTTGGATTTTCGGGCGGTACAGGTTGTCGCACCGAAGTCCATCATGGCCTGGTTAAAGTCGTACCATTTGCCCTTGGGGATTAAGGCTTCCGACGGGTCCCACAGATGTTTCACCGATCTGGATCCACCCCCGCCTGCCCGTGCATTGCACGCAGATAGGTTCATCGGACTCAGGAAGACCTGTTGCAGTAGCCGTCTTACATTGGTATCAGGAATTGGGGCGTCCTTGCGAAAGGCGAAACTCATCACCGCATCGGTCGTTGCTGAAATTTTCGCCTGATGGCGGGGTCAGGGAAGTGAACGTTGACGGGCGGCATGGGCCGTAGTATAAGAAGTTGTAGGCATGATTTCAATAACCTTCAGACATGCATCATTGCAAGCTGACGGCTGATTGCTGATCGCTTAGGAGAGAGTGAGGATTGGATGACGATACACCCGATGAAACCGGAGCGGTTTTTCCTGGAGAAGTTCGGATTAACGGAGCGGCATCTTGAGCGGGGATTGGGGGCCGCCCTCGGCGCGCAAATCGATGACGCTGACCTCTATTTCGAGTACCGGATCAGCGAGTCAATGCTGCTCGAAGAGGGAATCATCAAGCAGGCTACGAAGAACATCAATCAGGGGGTCGGCGTCCGGGCCCTCGCCCACGAGAAGACCGGATACGCCTTTTCTGACGAGATCAGCGTAGAGAATCTGGAACTCGCCGGCTCACGGGCAAAAGGGATTGCGGAGCGGGCAGGCGTCGGAACCCCTCCCCCGGTCAAGGTTGGCGGTATGCCTCGCCACAATCTATATCCGGTCCATAGCCAGCCGGTAGAGATTGCGCTGGAAAAGAAGATCGATCTGCTGCAGCGCATTGATGCTATCGCCAGACAAGCCGACCCCAGGATCGTCCAGGTGATGGCTTCATTTGCCTGCGAGTCCAAGATCGTCATGATCGCGACCTCGGCCGGCGTCATGGTCAGCGATATCCAGCCACTCTCACGCCTGAGCGTCACCTGCATCGCCCAGGATGGCACAAATCGACAGATAGGAAGCTGGGGCGGAGGAGGCCGGGCTGACTTTGAATTCTTTCTGGAGGGGGACCGCTTCGAGCATTATGCCAAGGAGGCTGTCCGCCTGGCCATCATGAACCTCAGTGCGGCCGACGCCCCTGCCGGCACAATGGATGTCGTCCTTGGACCTGGATGGCCTGGGATCTTGCTGCACGAAGCGATCGGCCACGGCCTGGAGGGAGACTTCAATCGTAAAAAGACTTCAGCTTTCAGCGATCGGATAGGGCAACGTGTGGCATCGGAGCTTGTCACCGTGGTAGACGACGGGACGATCCCCGGACGCCGCGGATCGCTAAATGTCGACGACGAGGGAACGCCGACCAGCCGCACCGTCCTGATCGAGCGCGGGATCCTGCGCGGATATCTGCAGGATCGCTTGAATGCGCGCCTGATGGGTATGGAGCCTACAGGCAACGGCCGACGCGAAAGTTACGCCCATCAACCGCTTCCACGCATGACCAATACCTTCATGCTGGCCGGCGACTCAACCCCGGATGAGATCATCGGATCTGTCAAATCCGGATTGTACGCCGTCACATTCGGTGGCGGCCAGGTGGACATCACCAGCGGCAAGTTCGTCTTTTCGGCCAGTGAGGCGTATCTCATCGAAGACGGGAAGATCACACGGCCGGTCAAGGGCGCCACACTCATCGGCCACGGCCCGGAGGTCCTGACTCGAGTGAACATGGTGGGCAATGACCTGAAGCTGGACGAGGGGGTTGGGACGTGCGGGAAGGACGGTCAATCGGTTCCCGTAGGCGTGGGGCTGCCGACTATCAAGATCGAGGGACTGACCGTGGGCGGGACCCAGGGCATGCCAAAGGGGGGGCGAGATCAATGATCAGCCAGCAGATCATCGAGGAGGTCTTACAAGAGGCGCGGCAAAAAGGGGCCACAGCGGCTGATATGGTTCTGATTGAGAATGAGCTGGTCACCGCCCAGGTCAGGCTACGGGAGACCGATACGCTCCGAAGCGCCAAAGAGGTTCGACTTGGATTACGGCTGTTTTTCGACAAACGGTCCGCTACCAGCTCAACCTCAGATCTTTCCAAGGAATCGCTTGCGCGATTGATCGAGGATACTGTCGTCCTGGCAAAGGCGACCGCCCATGATGAGCACTCCGGACTTCCCCTGGCAGAGGAGTGCGCCACAAACGTTCCGGATCTCAATCTGTACGATCCTGACGGCGAGGCCCTCACTGTCAAGGATCAGCTTGATCGAGCCAAGGCGGCCGAGGATGCGGCCCTATCCTATGACAGCAGAATTACCAACTCCGAAGGGGCAGAGTTTACAAGCAATCTCTTTCGGGTTATCTACGGCAATAGCCAGGGTTTCCTGGGCCAATATCGAGGCTCGACCTTCAGCCTGGCGGTGGCACCCATTGCCTCGTCTGAAAACGGCATGCAGCGCGATCATTGGTACTCGCGCGCCCGGCATCTGGGCGCTATGGAGCAGCCTGAGGCGATCGGGAAGCGCGCAGCCGAACGGGTCCTCGGACGCCTGGGCGCACGAAAGATCAAGACCCAGGAGGTCCCAGTGGTCTTCGATTCTGAGACCGCCGCCAACCTCATGCGCATCGTCTGCGGCGCGCTCTGCGGTCCCGCCCTCTACCGCGGCGCATCGTTCCTGGTCGGCAAACTGGATAATCCGATCGCCGCTGAGACTATTTCACTATACGATGACGGCACATTGCCCGGTCATCTGGGCTCAAAGCCGTTCGACGGTGAAGGGCTGCCGACTCGCCGGAATACCATCGTGGAAAACGGCGTTCTGCGCAGCTACCTTCTTGACAGCTATTCGGCCCGCAAGCTCGGGATGAAGTCGACCGGCAATGCAAGTCGAGGCACCGGCGATTCGCCGACTGCCTGGCCGACGAACTTTTACCTCCAGGCCGGGCCGCACAATCCGACTGAGATCATTCGCTCGGTGGACGCCGGGCTCTATGTCACCGAATTGATCGGCTTCGGCGTGAACCTTGTGACCGGCGACTACTCGCAGGGTGCGGTGGGGTTCTGGATCGAGAAGGGCGAATTGACCTATCCGGTGCATGAAATCACCATCGCCGGCAACCTCAAGGAGATGCTGTTGGGGATCGAGATGGTAGGCAACGATCTCAGCTTCCACCAGAGTGTCGTCGCCCCGACTCTCAAGATCAACCGCATGACCGTCGCCGGGCACTAAGCCAAGAGCTTTGATCCATTGGGGCCGGAAGTGAAGCCGCTGGGTTATGCGGGTTCCGACCTATCGGGATGGGCGTGAGACCGTCGGGAGCGGTCGGCTCAGCGCAGGCTGACATCCCAACCGTTCGTCCCGAGCCTGTCGAGGGAAACGGCTGTGGGCTTAGGACAGGCTTATCGAGCCATGAATGAAACATGCCGAAAATACTTCACTGTGGCTCGGTCTTTTTCGAGAAGACGCACATTACCCAAGGCATGCAGGACCTGATTAGTGCGGGTGCCGCGTGACCCCCCTGCTCCTCGCTTCACCTCTCCTATTGTACACGGCCGTCCTCCACGACATCCGGCCCCTTCGGTCACACCCCCTCCTGTGGACTCTCCGGATGGCGGATTCGTGGTTGAAGAAATCTACGCTACGATGTCAACGGTGATATTCCCGCTGTCGAATTGTCCGGTCGCGGATTCCAGAACCTCGGGAGATTGGAACACGGAGCATAGAAACCGAGGCGACTGGGGAGGTCATAGTCCTGTTGATCGATTCGGATTGGGTTCGGGCGACTCGCTGTCGGAAGGCTGGACAGGCTGACAGAGGTGCAGTATTTGCCGTCGTCCGCCTTCAGACAAATGTCTTGTTAAGTGCCGGAAAAGATTATAAAGTTTTGGCCAGCTTTACGACTGGCCGGTTGAGCTAGGCTGATCAGCATATGTAGTTGTTTGCCGAGAGGGATGGAATGGAACCGGTCTTCACACTTCAATGGCCAGAATTCGTGATCGCGCAACGGCTGCAATCATTGCTGTCGCGTAAAGACGGATACTCCGTTCTCGTTCCGCTCTCGCGACAAGAGAAGGGAATTGACCTCGCGGTGCTGCATCGCTCCAGGACCGGCACATCAGTCACCACGACAATTCAGGTCAAGGCCTCGCGCACGTATCTGCACGCACCGCCGAAGCGAAAGGACACCATTCGATTCCGGTTCAATACCTGGTTCAACCGTTTCGACGTCCCAGACCGGGCAGATTACGTGATCCTCTTTGGCATGTATGCGCCGGATCTAGCGCAGACCACGCGGGTATCGGCAACGTGGTACAAAGACTGCTCTTTGATATTCACGCGGGACGAGATGCGGCAGTTCATGGCGAACTGCAGAACGGTCAGCGGAGAACCCGACCGAATGTTCGGATTCGGGTTCAACGACTTGTCCCGAATTGTGCTGAACCGCGGTGACATGAATCGCTCTAGAAAGGATTATGCCGACCACCTTCTTGAGCGGAGATACAAAGACCTTATGAAGAAATGAATGGCGCACAATGGCGTGTACCAGAGCGGCGGATCGGGGCGGAAACAGAATGGAAAGTCACTTGGCCACCGCCGGGTGACACCTGTCGTTGAGCACCGAAAAGGATGTCCACGCTTCACGAACAAATTGACCGTTTGGGCGCAGAACTCGTCACCTGCAAGGATGGGTGCGCCGGTATCCTGCAGCGGCAAAGCGAAGGAATCTTACCCCGTTCGCTGTTCCTCGAACGCCCAGATGCGCCAGGACGGGGTTGTTTGGCCGTTGGCTTGAACCCGGGCACATCGAAACCGGCGGAGCGCGAGTTTTATCTCAAGAGTGGGATTACGTACGAGCGGGTCAAAGAGTACAGAGTTCGGATCTCCGAACGGCCCTACTTTGCGAGAACGCGGACTGTGATCGACGAATTAGGCCTCACGGGGCCGATCATTTGGTCCAATCTCGCAAAGTGTGAGAATGAGCGCGATCGTGATGGGTTGCCACCACTCCAGACCCTGCGTCATTGCACGCGCCGCTTTTTGGCTCGCGAGCTAGAGGAAAGTCCGAGCGATTGGGTCGTTCTCGGCATTGGATGGGAGGCGTATCGTGCATTGGCCTACCTGGAACCTGAATGCACCGTGATCGGGATTCCGCATCCGACGGGCGGTTACCGTGACTTCCGGAAAATGCTGAATGCCGGGTCTCTTCGCAGCGAACTCAGGAACCGCGCGTTAGCCGCCTTGAATTCGCATGAACCGAGTGCAGTATGGTTGGGTGCGCAGAAGAGCGGTGCCTAACCGCCGCATGTACGCCGACACTCGCATGAGTGGCGCGTGCTGGTGATGCGGAACAGTGGGCACGTAACGGAGGCGATCGATGCCTTTACGAAAACCCAGAACGAACGACTGGCCTCCACAGGTGCGTCTCTACGTGTATGATGAAGAGATGCGCTTGATAGAGGAATCAAGGAACCGTAAGTACGACTTGAATGACAACCTCTTTCAGGTTTGGCACGAGGATCACCGAACCGTTTACCTTGGCGTTGAAACTGCAAGCAAGAACTGGCCCGTCTGGGATGAGGGTTCACTCCAGTGGATTGAAGCGCGGATTGTGTGGGACCTTAAGTTTGACGGCAACGAAGTTAGTCTTTCACGACACACTCGGCAGACAGGCCGTCCATGCACTGAGGAATTCATCTGGAGACTGGATATTCGTGATGGCTGAACCTAAAAGATTGAACATGAGCGCACAGATCGTTGGAAACGCCGGGCTCTACTACGCCTGCTATCGGTTGTCTCTGCTTGGCTGGAACGCTATGCCCACATCCCGCAATGCCCGAGGTGTGGACGTGATCGCTTATAATTTCGATTGCTCCCAGATGATCAGCATTCAGGTCAAGTCACTGAGCAAACGAAACCCAGTGCCCCTGGGAACTTCTCTGGATAGAATCATGGGGGACTACTGGGTCATCATCAATAACCTACAAGGCAATCCTACAGCTTATGTGCTGCTCCCCGACGAGATCAAGCAACTCGCCCTCAAAGGTGAGAAAGATGGCAATGTGTCGTTCTGGCTTCGACCTGCCGCCTATGATAAGGACGATTTCCGTGAAGCCTGGAAGAGGATCGGCAACCCGAAGGGCGTCGCCCAACAATCGGCGGATGCGGATAGCTAACTGGTGCCGCATAGCCGTAGCGATCGCAGCCTTAAGCGATATCTTGTACTAATCGGGAAGGCATATGAACGAAGTTGAGCGCGACAAGATGGCGTATTCCCTAGCCAAAGAATACCTTTTGGGGCTAAGCATCGCAGGCGTAACACCGGAACTGATTGAAAAATATTTGCACCTTTCACAGACTAAACCGCGCCCTGGCACCATAGCAGAGATTTACAAGCGCATCTTGCAGTCCGCGCAAAACGCGAACATGAAGGCTAGTGTTGTAGGAGGCGCTATTGGCGGCGTTGAGAAATTAGGAATGATACTCTGTGAGTTTCAGCCGAAGGCGATCCTCGAAAAATACCAGGATTGGGAGCAGATTCTGGATGACATCGAAAAGCATCTGACCCCCACAGGAAAAATCCGCAGAACACCTCGAAGCATCTGGCCTCAATATTGCGGTGCAATACTTTCTGCCGCACACTTCATGACCCAATTTGAGACAGCAGACGACTTTTATCAGTGGGTTAATTTCTTTGACCGTGACAGTCGCGCTCGTGCCGCGCTTCCGATGCTTCTCGACAATGAAATCAATGGGTTGGGATTTGCCTTAGCGTGTGACTTTCTCAAGGAATTGGGCTATATCCACTTCGCGAAACCTGACGTGCACTTGCGCGACATTTTTATGGGGCTAAAGTTGTGCCCGCCCAAAGCCAATGACTATCAGGTGTTCAAGGCAGTGATCAGGCTTGCGAAGAATGCCGGCGTAACGCCCTATAATGCCGACAAGTTATTCTGGCTTGTCGGAAGCGGCTATTTCTACGATGACGAGCATATAGGCGATAAGGGAAGGATCGGCAGTTACAAAAAGCCGTTTATCGAGTATGCGCTAGGCAAGTTAGTATGAACCAACAGGTTGCCCGATCCCCGCATCCAGCCGACGCACCTCGCTGCGCGCCGTCACTGATGCTGAGCGTTGGCCAGCAATGACGTTCATCATGGAGCGAGAGGACAAACCGAAACTCTTAGGCGATCCTGTCGCGCGGGTTGCGCGCCGCGAGCAACTGCGTCATGCCCATATAGCGCCACTTGCCGCATTTGTGGACGAACTTCGTGCGACTGCTGGCCCCCAAGCTTCGATCCCGGATTTCGATCCGTGGGATGGTGGCGTCTACGCCCAAGTTCTCTTTCTTTTGGAAGCACCTGGTTCAAAGGCAGTCGGCTCGGGTTTCATTTCGTGAAACAACTCCGACCTGACTGCGAAGAACTTCTTTGAGTTGAATCGCGACGCGGGTATTCCGAGAGAGCTCACGATCACATGGAATGTTGTTCCATGGTATATCGGCAATGGGGCACGCATCCGGGCGGCCAAGAGGCAAGACGTTTCGACAGGAACAGCTTCCCTTGAGCGCCTTCTGAATTTGCTTCCTTCTTTGCGCGCAATTGTTTTGGTGGGCAAGAAAGCGCAGCAGGCTTCGTCACTCGTATCTCGGTTACGACCGGATGTTCGAGTGTTTGACTCGCCGCATCCGAGTCCACTCTTTATCAACAATGCTCCGGGCAATCGTGAGCACATCCTAACGGTCTTACGCGAGGTCGCAACGTACATTGGGGTTTCGCATGCTGCTGACTAACACGCCCCGCTGCATTCCGACGAGCGGCGCGCTGCGCTTGCGGTTTAGCGCAGGTTGATACTTGCGCCGCTCGGCGATTCCAGGGACACCATACTTATTTCTGATGGGATCCGAAAACGGGGCACGCGTCCTGGTTTGTTGGCCCGTAGCGGGACTGGTAGTGGCGTATCTAACAACGTAGAGCCAAGGGACTTGAAAGAGCCGGCAGCATTGACAGCATCGGAGACCCAAATGATGCATAAACAGCACAAAACCTGGGAGATAACCTTATCGAGGGAGCAGTTCAAGGGATTACAGAAAAATGAACGCTTCTGGGCGGTTCTGACGCTTGCACGCGTTGTCAACGCCCTCCGTTTCATTCAAGTTGCTGCAAATTCGCCAGAGAGCCACGACAGTCCTTCGGTGCATCGGCAGATAATGAACTCTTGCCTATTTCTTGGTGCTGTTCTCTACGAAGGAATGGCGTTTGCGAAAAGCTTAGGGAAGCACTTTAAGGATATGCCTGCGTTCAGTAAGGATTTCGGAAAGCTGTTCGAAGATCCGGACGTTAAGAAGTTTCATAAACGTACCCTCAAAAAGCTCCGAGACAAGTTTGTGTTCCACTTCGATAAAGACGTGGCACCGGGAGCACTCAGGAACCTCGATCTTCCCCAATACGTCTTTATAAGTGGCCGAGGAAATGCGGTCGGCGAGGCATACTACTGGCTTGCTGACGTTGCATCGGTTAACTATCTGTTGGATCTGGATGGGGACATCCATGAAAAAGAATTTCTAACTTCACTCAGCGCTCTACTTCAAAGAATTACTGACCTATCAAAATGTTTTGGAATCGCGGCCGACGAGCTGATTGCCGCTGCGCTTGAAAGCATGGCGAGCGCAATGACCCTAACCTATCACTAGGTAGTGACAAGGAGGGCTAATTGATGGCGACGCGACGACGACAGGAAACGACCCACGGGAATTCAGGGGTAGGAATTCAGGGGACACCATACTTATTTCTGATATCTGTCTATGAGAAGACCTAGTGGAGACGCATGGCAAGCATTGCAAGGGTGGTGGCCGTAACCTATCCGCACCACATTGCGCAAGTACGAACGGATCGGACGACCGTTGGGCAATGAGCGATTCGTCGACAAGCTTGAGGTTACGCTGGGTCGGATACTGAGGAGGCAGAAGCCCGGTCGGAAAACTGGAGGAGATGAGCAGCATTAAGTATAGTGTCCCCGGAATCACGGGCTAACAACTGGCTGCAGCAGACGAAGTACCTCCCCCAATAAAGTGGACATCCACACCTAACGATGGAGGGGGGTCCAATGCGAGGCGGCAGATTCGGCAGCCGAAATGGAACCGACTCTCTCAAAATTTGGGCTGACAGCTCATGACGCTGAACGGCTCGGACCGATTCTTGAGCGGACGGCCGCGCGCGGGCCAGCCCGCTGGACGGTTATCCTCCTGTGCTGTGCGCTGAGCATGGTGATTCTCGTCGGCTTTGGCCTCGACTGGATGTCGGCTGCCTGGTTGGCGTTTCTTGGCGGAAGTCTTGTCGCGAAAGTCGTCGAGAGACCTTTGTTCGATCGAATCGTTCCAGGTATGCGAGCCTACCGGGCGTACAAGAATGCCGTCCTTGCTCAGGAGCGCCAACTAGAACTGCAGCGGATTGCGTATTGGCATGGTCTAACGGGCAGCGCCTTTGAAAGAGAGGTCGCAGACCTGTTTCGCAGACTTGGACATCGTGTAAACCTCAAGGGCGGGCCTTCCGACGGCGGGGTCGATATCGAAATCGACCATGACACGATCGTGCAATGCAAGGCACACTCGACGCCAGAGGGCCCGGCTGTTGTTCGCGAACTACTCGGCGCGAAGACCCACTTCAGGGCGGCACGCGCTATCCTCATCTGCACGGGTGGTTTTACAGCAGGCGCGAAACGGTTCGCGAGAACCTCCGGCATTGAACTGCTGGATGTTCACGCTTTGATCGAAATGCAGCGCCGCCAGGTCGAGAGAGTGAGCGGTCTGGGAGATAGGTAATACAGAAGTCCGGGGATATGGGTTACACGTTCCGGCTGGCAGGAAGAGCTTCACGCTTCTCTCGCGCCTGCACTAACCCGACCGCCGGTCAGCGGCGCATTGGGCTTTAATATGGAAGACCTAAACGGACTTACCGAAATGGAGATAGTTTTAAACCCGCCCTATATGGGCGAGTGGCCGTTCTTGGTCGGACAGTACATGCTGAACTTTGGCGCAATCGAATTACTTTCTTTTCAATACCTGAACTTTCTTGAAGCCAATCGAGTGGACTTTAACAAAAATCTCGACCAATTGCTCGGCACGCGAATCAATCGCATTGTGGATCTAATAAATCAGTCACAACAAATCTCAGCGCCCGACAAAGACGAGATTATTTCTGTTTGGCAGGACGCTAAGAAACTTGCGAAATGGCGAAACAGAATTGCACATAATCCGGTACTACCTACATGGAAGCCAGGAAGTGATTCTGAACACAGCCCTCCCGATCTACTCGGCATACCGGATATGAGACAATTAAAGTCATCGAATGTTAGCGATGCAATCTCACCACAAGGAATGAAGTAGTTAATCGATACGACCGTAAAGCTGGGGCAACGCATTCACGACGTCGCCAAGAAGCTTAAACTGACCGATCGAGGACATAGGTAACACAAAAGTCCTGGGACATGGGTTACACGTTCCGGCTGGCAGGCGCCTAACTCCAATCGGCAGGGAATTCAGGGGACACCATACTTATTTCTTGATAGCTGTCTGTGAGAAAACCTAGTGGAGACGCATGGCAAGCATTGCAAGGGTGGTGGCCGTAACCTATCCGCACCACATTGCGCAAGCACTAACGCACCGGACGACCTTTGGGCAATGAGCGATTCGTCGACAAGCTTGAGGTTAAACCTGGGTCGGATACTGAGGAGGCAGAAGCCCGGTCGGAAAACTGGAGGAGATGAGCAGCATTAAGTATAGTGTCCCCGGAATCACGTGACCTTCAAATGGAGCCGACGCGCTGGTCGTCTCGTACAATCATGTCGCTCCGGCTTGCGGCTCATTTGGCGCGTTAAGTCTGTAGCAACAGTTAAAGCGAAAAGTGCCGCACAAAAAACGACCTCCTCATTTGAGGAGTAAGCGACAATCTCGGATCGAGAGGCCATTTCAATACCCTCATCAATTTGGACGCTTTTTCAGTTGGCCGAGACTTTTTCTATAGGCTCGTTAGGGCCGCAGATCGAAGGAAAACAGCATGGCGACCGGGCGCAGTATTCAGCTCAATAAGCAAATCGGCGAGTATCTCGTCGCATGTGAGCTCGCGAGGCGGGGCTTACTCGTCGCGACGTTCTCCGGTAACGTGCCCGACTTTGACATTGTAGCTGCCGACACCAAAGGGTCATCGATTCCAATTCAAGTAAAGACTATTCGCGGGGGCGCATGGCAATTTTCCGCAGATAAGTTTATGGAAATACGATTTGAAGGCAAGAAACAAGTGCCAGGAAAGAAACTTGAGCCAAGAATACCACACCTATTATGCGTCATGGTTCTGGCTACAGAGTACGGGAAGGACCAATTTTTCGTTATTGAATGGGAAGAGTTGAGAGATATCGTTGTGGAGCGCTATTGCTCCTGGCTAGAGACCCACGACGGCATAAGACCAAAGAACTATAAATCATTGCATTGTTCAGTGCTGCCGCAGCATTTGGCTAACTTCGAAGGCAAGTGGGAGAGGATAGGGGGAAGCTCTAACAATGCCCTGCACTCGGATTGAGTATCTCCCCCAATAAAGTGTACACCCACACCTCGCGATGGATGAGGGGTCCGATACGACGAGGGGTCAAGCGCTGTCAGGAGTCCACGGGACGGATGAAGCAGTATTGTTACAGTGACGAGTTGAAGGTGATCATGGTGAAGCTGGTCACCGCGCCGGAAGAAGGAGGTCCGGGAGGAGACGTTGAAGGGGGCGGCCCACCCTCAGTTGAAGGCCATGGAAGTAACTGTGACGCCATGAGCTGTGCTTAGAGCTGGTCGTCGCATCCCCTCACGTGCCGGGTCATGACGAAACAACGTCCCCCGCCATTCAAGATGGTGGGGGACGTTATCGCGTACCTCCTGGCGAAGCACAGTAGAAGGATGTTGATGGTGCTCATATCTCAATGAATGCGATGGTAAACCAGAGGGTAAGGCGTTCCTTATGAGCGACAGGGATCGTTCTTTCGTTTCCCCAAGCACGAGTCGGCTGAGAGTCATGCGCGACGGACACAACATCATCCGTAGCGCGCGCGTTCCCAAGCCGGTCGTATTAGTGGATACGCGAGAGCAGGAACCGCTTCCGCTCTTCGTGAACCACCCCAACTGGATTGGTGGGGAGCGGCGGGTCGCCCTGAAGACGGGCGACTACACGGTGGAAGGGATGGAGGGTCTTCTGTCGCTGGAACGGAAGCACTTGGCGGATTTGGTCGCGTGTACGGTGACCTACCGCAAGCGATTTCTTGACGCATGCAGTCGGCTGGCGCGGTTGCGTTGGAAAGCCATCCTCGTCCAGGCTACCCTTGAGGACATCAAGGGGGGCTTCGAGCCATTCGACTGTCCATCCGAGGTCCATCCCAATACCGTCTGTGGCACCTTGGACGCGATCGAGGCGAAGTTTGGCATTCCCATCATCTACAGCTCCAGCATCCAGGATCTTGCAACGGAACGCGCCGCGAGTTGGCTCTCGAAGCACTTTACGTATTGGTGGTTGGAAACGCAGGGCCACGGCCGGGTGCTGATCGACTCGGATGGACTGTGACCGCAGTACCACAGATCCACACGAGGGGTAGACAGGGGTAGGATACCGGGGTCTTCGCAGTGATGAACAGGCCGAACACAGCGCTCCACCCGACAGGGGCAGCAGTCCATGGAATTCCGGGGACACAATACTAAATTCCTATTGACGGCCTCGTCGTGAACCTAATAGATGTCGCGGGAATTCAGGGGACACCATACTTATTTCTTGATAGCTGTCTGTGAGAAGACCTAGTGGAGACGCATGGCAAGCATTGCAAGGGTGGTGGCCGTAACCTATCCGCGCACATCACGCAGAGAGGCAATAGACACATTGCGCAAGCACGCGGACGACCTTTGAGTCATGATCGATTCGTCGACAAGCCTGAGATCACGCTGGGTCGGATACTGAGGAGGCAGAAGCCCGGTCGGAAAACTGGAGGAGATGAGCAGCATTAAGTATAGTGTCCCCGGAATTCCATATCATCCCTCCCACCCCAGAATGCTATGCGTCATGGTTTTACGCAACAAGTTGGCTGTCAAGCGTTTTATTGACGCATATCATCCCCGTGCGGCGCCCAGGTGGGATGCTATTTGTGAGGCATAATACTATGTTAGGCAGACATGGAGTTGACCGAAGGTGGCACTAGATTGAATAGAGCGACCCTCTACATAGTCTCGGGGCTCCCAGGGAGCGGAAAGACAACGCTGTCCCAGCTGCTGGCACGGCGCGTCGGGGCTGCTCACGTTCGAATTGACACTATCGAGCAAGCTCTCCGAGAACTGTGCTCGGTTGAGGTTCATGGAGAGGGGTATCGCTTGGCATACCGGGTGGCATCCGACATTCTGAACGCAGGCGTCAGCGTGGTCGCCGATTCCTGCAACCCAATCGAGCTGACCAGGCGTGAATGGGAGCAGGTTGCCAGAGACGCGAATGCACCATATCAGAACATCGAGGTTATCTGCTCCGATGCACGAGAGCATCGCGAGAGAGTGGAGACACGAGCCTCGACGGTTCAGGGGTTGCGGTTGCCGACTTGGGCGGAGGTCGAGAGTCGGGAGTATCACGAGTGGCCGGTCGAGCGTGTTGTTATCGATACATCACGCAGGCCCGAAGGTGAGTGCCTCAAGGAACTGTTATCCAGGCTGTCAGGCTACGCTGCCTGACAGCAGCATGCAGCGGACGGCGCTGCGCGCCGCCGCTGATGCCGGGCGTTATGTGTCTTTCAGAAAGTAATACATGCTACATATTTCATTACACTTTATAGTTCCTGCAATAATTTGTGCGGTATTTTTCAGAAAAAACTGGAAATCGGCTTATCTACTATTAATCTCAACAATGGTGGTAGATATTGATCACGTTTTTGCAAGCCCTATCTATAATCCAAACCGTTGTAGCATAGGTTTTCATCCTTTACATAATTTGTGGTTCATCATAATTTACATTGCTCTTTGTTTTTTCCCAAAGACAAAGATAGTAGGGATTGGCTTATCTTTGCATATGGCTTTAGACTCTATTGATTGCCAATTTACTAATGGAGCTTGGTCAAATTGAATTCAGCCAAAACAACACATAACAAGCACATGGTGCACCGGAATTCAGGGGACACCATACTTATTTCTTGATATCTGTCTGTGAGAAGACCTAGTGGAGACGCATGGCAAGAATTGCAAGGGCGGTGGCAGCAGGCTATCCGCACACATTACGCAGAGAGGCAATAGACACATTGCGCAAGCACGAACGGATCGGACGACCGTTGGGCAATGAGCGATTCGTCGACAAGCTTGAGGTTACGCTGGGTCGGATACTGAGGAGGCAGAAGCCAGGTCGGAAAACTGGAGTAGATGAGCAGCATTAAGTACGGTGTCCCCGGAATCCCGGAGAAGTAATAAGAATTCTGCTATGGCTATCCCGAGCAAAAAGGAATAACGACTGACACGGTACGGCCCTGCCGAGGAGGTGACCACTACCACTAGCCTAGCCCAGCCCAACAGTAAAATCCTAACCGCTGATCTGACGTTTTAGCGAGGAGGAGCATGGGAATGGAATACGTAAAGGTTTCTTACCCTATGAACCGGAATGTTCGCATCGATGGGCAGGTTGCAGGAATGACCAACGATACGCTCACGGTGGAAAGGGGCCACCACATGTTCGACCTGGGAGACCCGCAGGACTACCAACCGGCGGCCGTCGAAAAGAACGTCCAACATACAACTTCAGTTAATCCCCTACTAGTTGACGATTTTCACCCTTCGGGAGGTGTTGCATGAGGAACCGTCTCCAAAGGGCCTTGGCGATGGTCTTCTTCCTCGCTCTGGCAGGCTGTGCCACGTATCCTGTCAATCCCCAGCTTATCCGATACGACCTGCAGTCTGGTTATCGCTTTGAGAATCTCAAGGCACCAGGAAATTCCGACAGCCTTTTCGTCATTCTAACGTTCTCGGGGGGAGGGACGCGAGCGGCAGCGCTCTCTTATGGAGTGATGGAGAAGCTGCGCAAAACGAACATCCGGTGGAAGGGTGAAGAGCGGAGACTGCTGGACGAAGTGGACGTCATCTCCTCCGTTTCTGGCGGTAGCTTCACCTCCGCCTACTACGGGTTGTTTCAGGAGGAGTTGTTTGATCATGAGAAATTCGAGAAAGACTTCTTATATCGGAACGTCGAGGGAGAGCTAATCGCCTCGCTATTTAACCCAATTAATTGGTTCCGGCTGGCATCGCCCACGTTTGGGCGGATCGAGCTCGCCACTGAGATGTACGATCGGGAGATCTTTAGAGGAAAAAGCTTTAGTGACCTCATTAACCTGGCGCGTCGGCCTTTCATTATGATAAATGCAACCGACATTACTATGGGCTCGCAGTTTACCTTTATCCAGGATCAGTTCGACCTGCTGTGCTCAGACCTGAGCGGTGTACATGTGGCGCGTGCCGTCGCGGCTTCATCAAACTTTCCCGTCGCGTTCACTCCCTTAGTTGTAAATAATTACGCCGGAACTTGCCAGTATCAAGAACCTCCATGGATAGAGCAGGCATCGAAGGACCTCCTTGCCAACCCGCCTCGCTTCAATCGTGCGCGCATCGCGCGCTCATACCTGGATCGGGGGGAGCGCACGTACATTCACCTACTTGACGGCGGAGTGACTGACAACATTGGTCTTCGTGGCCCACTGGTGGCCATTCACTCGAACGATCCGTCCTGGAGCCTGCTGAACAAAATTAATTTGAAAAAAGTTGAAAAGCTTATAGTTGTTGTTGTTGATGCCCGTACCAACCCGAAAACCGCGATCGACAAAAAGCCAAGTGGGCCTGGGCTGACCACGATACTAGACATTATCTCCTCTATTCCGATGAGTAACTACTCGTTCGACACCGTGCAGGAACTCCTTGACACATTGAATCAATGGCGCAAGGACAGGGATGTCTACGCTGGCTGCAAAGGTATTCTCCAAGACAAGTGCCCTGCTGCTCAGATGCCAACTAAGGCGCTTAACCCTATAGAGACTTATGGGATCTACGTTGGCTTCGACCAGATTAAGGATGCGAAAGCGCGCGAATATTTCCTGAATCTGCCAACGACCTTCTATCTTCCCAACAAAGCAGTGAATGCATTGCGAAACATCGGCCCAAGGATTCTCGATGAGTCGGAAGAATTTCAGAGCCTTTGCTCTTTTCTTGAATGTCGCGAGAGATAATTCAGTTCTTCCAAGCTAGAGGGAGGCTTCGAAGGCTAAGCTTACTCCCAGAATTCAGGGGACACCATACTTATTTCTTGATATCTGTATGTTAGAAGACCTAGTGGAGACGCATGGTAAGAATTGCAAGGGTGGTGTGGCCGCAACCTATCCGCGCACATCACGCAGAGAGGCAATAGACACATTGCGCAAGCACGCGGACGACCTTTGGGCCATGATCGATTCGTCGACAAGCTTGAGGTTACGCTGGGTTGGATGCTGAGGGGAAGAATTCCGGGGACACAATACTAAATTCCTCTTGACGGCCTCGTCGTGAACCGAATAGATGTCGCGCATGGCTCGTATTGCTAGACTCGTGGTGCCGGGATATCCGCACCATGTGACACAATGGGGTGTACGTTCACTCCCCATCTTCAGCGATGACACTGATCGCAGGGCGTACCTTGATATCATGGCCGAGCAGTTGGACCGGTTCGGTGTCGAGGTGTTGGCTTGGTGCTTGATGACGAACCATACCCATCTTGTTGTGGTTCCCAAGGACCAAGTGGCGCGGGCGATATACACGGCTGAAGAACTTCGCTGATGGCGTATGCGGCTATCTCTTTCAGGGTCGTTTTGGCTCTTGTGTGTTAGATGAGATGCATCTCCTGGCGGCTGTGCGCTATGTGGAACTCAATCCCGTTCATGCCGGCATGGTAAGATCAGCTGAAGACTATCTATGGTCCAGCGCTCGGTTTCATCTCGGTTTGATCCCCAGTGACATCTTAGTAACCAACAGAGACCTGTTGGGGCTAGTAGGGAACTGGAGAGAGTATCTTGGAAGAAACGATGAGAAAGCCGATGGTAGGCTGCTCAAAGCGATACGTTCAGGGAGGCCAGCCGGAAATGAGCAGTTTGTACAGTTGGTTGAAACGCTCACCGGACGTTCTCTCAGTTTAGGGAAGCGAGGTCCCCGACCAAAGAGGCTTCCTGATAATTAGTATTATGTCCCCGGAATCAAGGCAGGTAGACTTGCGTCCAGGAGAGTCGGATAACTTTGTCTGTGACCTAAATGCTGTCATGAAACCTCCAATTACTTCCGTTCATGGAACAGCCATCGACGTAGATTTGTTGGAGGTCAGACTTCAAGTCAGTATTAACTACCAGACCGGGTTTGGGCCATTTGTCATGAGCAGGGAATTCGTCGCTCCGACTTTCTGCGGTATTCGACAGTCGGCCGGCTATAAGTGGTTTACCGGTGAGACGACAACACCTGATAATCCCTATTCCAAGGAGAGAAATGTCGAATCGTTCTACGCAGGCAATCTGAATCGATGCTTCACCCAAGAAGAAGTGCGACGACTTCTAGGTGGTGTTGCAATGGAATTCGAGAATAAGAATCCGAAGCCTGGCACACATACGATTCGGATGCTAAGGGTAGGCCCTTTTGTTCCTAAGCACCCCAACCAGTCGCCGCAGGGGACGCGCGATAAGCCCGCGCGCCCCTGAGCTCCGACGTTATAAATTCATCATCTTAAATCTGAAGGAGGTGTTCCTATGGATATCGGATTGCTCGCCACGAATGCAGTGGCGTTACTTGTCCCGTACCTTGTCGACTTAGGTAGGACCCTTGCCGGAGAGGTTGGCAAAGATGTGTCTGACCAACTGAAGGAAAAGGTTAAAGCGCTCTATGGAACAATCAAGAATAAATTGACGGGTGATGACTTTGCGAGCAAAACGTTGGAACGCTTGGAAGAACAACCTGAGGCCAAAGGGCGTCAGTCTGCAATGGTAGACATTCTCCATGAAAGTCTTTCCAATGATCCTTCATTACAAGCAACGTTAAGTCAATTGCTTTCCGAGATTCAGCAGGCGGGCGGGGGCAACGTCATCCAGTCAGGGAGTGGAGTCATCGCGACGAACCATGGTGTGGCGGCAGGACATGGGGGATATGCCGCAGGGGGGAATATCACCATCAACAAAACAGAAAAATAGGCCATTTGAATGGAGGAAGTCGTAATGGAAGACAAACATCAACCCGGTGTTGTTGCAACGCATGGAGGTGTCGCTGCCGGGGATGGAGGGTACGCTGCCGGCCACGATATTAATATTGACAATAGTGTACATAACTATCTTGCGAGCAAAGGGATCAAGCCTTTTAAGATATTTTGCGGAGATCCTTCTCATCCTCTGAAGGAGACTTCTTCTGGGGTAATGAATGTCAGTGCCCTTAGGGAGGATATTCTTCAGATTGATAACCCGAGAGAAATGCTTCCGCATCCCACCCCCGTCTGTATACAGGGAACGTTATACCCCTGCGCGCTGCTTGTGTCTGGATGGTGGACTCGGCAACAAGCAGGGAAGATAGAAGAGCCTCGATGGGATAATGACATCCAGGCATGGCTTTTTCATGGGTTTCATGAATGGGGGCCATCGTGGGATTTTACGTGGAATTTCGAGAACGAGGAGGAGGCCCAAGTCAAACCCTACTTCCTTGCTCAACTGGGAGAGGGAGACGAAGCCAATTCTATTCCTGTCCTCATCCCACATGAGAAAGCCAAGAAGCTACATGAGAGATTTCTTGAAGAAGGTCATGGCCTTGGAATAAAAGTTGGCGGGCTTGAGGTCGAAATTACAGGATTGCTGACCCATCGGATTCACTTCAAAGGGCAAGAGTTGGAGGGTTTCGGTCTGCAGAAGGAAGATATTTTGAATTTTTGTATTTGGCTAAAAGAAGGTGAAGCAGGCCATAAAATCGAATTGAAAAAAAACAATACAGACATCTACTCCGGCTATCTCTGGAAGTTGATAGCGCCCCAGAAGTGGGTCGCAGAGAAAAAGACGCTTTCTCTAAATCAGGCGTATTTTGTGTGGGAACACACAAACTTTTTCAAACAAGACTCCGTCAAATATAATTTGGACAGTCTTGAACACAAGGTGTCCTATATCGGGAAGATACACAAGGAAAAACATGGGGAGGACCCTTTCGTTCTCCTCCAAAAGTCCTCCGCGCTTGTTCCAGGCGAGCCCAAATGGAGCGCGGACGAGTTTTACAATTTTCTCAGGGGAAAGACCGGAGAAGTGATATAGGAGATGCAATCGCCGACAGCAACGAAAGAGAAGACGGAATTCCGGGGACACAATACTAAAGTCCTCTTAACGACCTCGTCATGAACCTAATAGATGTCACACATGGCTCGTATTGCTAGACTCGTGGTGCCGAGATATCCGCACCATGTGACACAACGGGGTGTACGTTTAATCCCCATCTTTAGCGATGACGGCGATCGCAGGGCGTACCTTGATATCATGGCCGAGCAGTTGGACCAGTTTTACCATTCAGGGGACACCATACTTATTTCTTGATATCTGTCTGTGAGAAGACCTAGTGGAGACGCATGGCAAGCATTGCAAGGGTGGTGGCCGTAACCTATCCGCACCACATTGCGCAAGCACGAACGGATCGGACGATCGTTGGGCAATGAGCGATTCGTCGACAAGCTTGAGGTTACGCTGGGTCGGATGCTGAGGAGGCAGAAGCTGGATCGGAAAACTGGAGGAGATGAGCAGCATTAAGTATAGTGTCCCCGGAATCCGGAATCACAAAGAAGTCCTGGATGAGATCGCCAGGAACCCCACCCAAAACTCCTTCCCACTCCTGTTTCCAAGAGCCGGTCCGTGAGCTGTGCCAGGCCGGCGCTCGGTTTCACTCGATAGCCACAATGTTGCTGCACGTTGAGCACGGCTCCGTCATCGACCAAGGGCGACATCCCGCGCTTCACTGAAGGATTACTCCAGCAGAAAGTTTAGAGACCTAAGAAGCTTTGCCTCGACAATCGTCCAACTCACTTGAGCAGGGCTTACGATTCGTCCTCCTCTTCCTCGGTGCTGCTATCCTCTTGATCCTCATCCATTGAGGGCCACGAGACCGCTTCGACCGGAACCATTCTTAATGATGGGGGCGCTGATTTTTCGAACAGCGCCATGACCCACACGGACCGCCCATCGGAGTCGAAGACGAATGCAACGTCGCCACCATACCGTTCTGCCAGGGTCCGGACTTGGGAGTGTGCGTTGCGGATGGCGGCGTAGAATCTCTCCACCGCTTTCCGTTCCTGCAGCCCGATCGCATCCAGGGCCAGTTTTACCTGCTCTTCTGCGACTTCCGCTTCCCGAAGCCTGAGCTTGGCCTCCTCCACCCGCTGCCGTGCGGGCCGTAGCTGCTGGTCGATCAGATCGTGACTGCGTGACCTGATCTGCAGCACCTGCGCATGCTCCATCAGGGCGTCACTATCCGTAATCTTGATCCGCATGGGGGACTTTCGAACTGCAACCCGTATATCGCCCATCGTCGATCTCTCCTTTCGTTCGCATGAGATGACAGGGTCTTTTGTTTCCTTGAGGACCATATTATACATTAACACTGTGGCGCCTTCGGTCACAGATAATTTGGGATACCATGCTTTCACCTTGACACCCTTTGCAGCCGAAGGATAGAGTAAGTCGCTCCGAGTGCCCCTGAGCTGTTTCTTTGGCCTTTGGAGACCCCATCCGTAGCAGGGCAGTCGTTGGGACAGAGCGATGCGACGTAGCCGCCAGGCCATTCGACTTCCAGGTCTCTTCAATACCCTCCAGTGGTAAGTCAAGGGGGACCAGCATGCGACCAGTCATACAGCTCTCGAAGTCGCAGTTCGTATCCGGACTGCAGTGCCCGAAGATGCTCTGGTGGAGGGTGCACGAGCCCAAGGCGCCGGAGCTCGCCGCCGGCGAGGAGTTGCAGCAGGTGATCTTCGAGCGAGGCAGGCGCGTCGGCGAGATCGCGCGCACGTTCGTACCAGGCGGCGTCCTTATCGACCTCCCGCACCACGAGATCGAGCGCAGACTGGCCGACACGGCACGGGCAATCGCGGATGGAGCGCCGATTATCTACGAGGCGAGCTTCCTCGAGGACGGCATCTTCGTCGCGGTGGACATTCTCCAACGGCGCCGCTACGGGTTCGTTATGGTCGAGGTTAAGGCCACGCTCGACATCAAGAACGAGTACATCCCTGATGTCGCCGTCCAGGCGTACGTCGTCCAACGCGCCGGGCTCGTGGTCACACGTGCGGAGGTCATGCACCTCAACCGCGAGTGCCGTCACCCCGACCTCTCGAACCTGTTCGTACGCAAAAACGTCACGTCGCTGATCCGCTCTGCGGTGCGAGCCGTGCCAAAACAAGCCAGGGAACTCCTCTCGACGTTGGCGGGTCCGCTGCCGGAGGTCAAGACCGGTCCACACTGCACGGCGCCGTATACCTGCCCGTTCATCAAACGATGCTGGCCTCCCCTCCCGGATCACCACGTCAGCACGCTCTACGGGATCCGTAAGGCCAAGGCGGAGGAGTACGTCGCCGACGGCTACAAGACGCTCTTCGATCTGCCGCGCAAGTTCGCTGCCTCGCCCACAGCGCGCCGGCAGATTCATAGCGTCCGGACGGGCAAAGTGATCATTGAGCGTGACCTTCGCAGCGCGCTCGCTTCCCTGGCTCCGCCGATCGCCTTCCTCGACTTCGAGACCGTGAACCCCGCCATCCCGGTCTGGCCGGGCTGCCGCCCTTACGCCCTGGTGCCGGTGCAGTTCAGTTGCCACGTACTCAAGGCCGACAGAGTCGAGCACCGCGCATGGTTGGCTGAGGGCCCCAACGACCCGCGTGAGCAGCTCGCACACGCGCTCATCGCGGTGTGCGCGGGCGTCAACACGGTACTCACCTACAACGCGCCATTCGCGCAACGGTGCATCGACGAACTGATCGAAGTGCTCCCGCACATGGAGGGCGAGTTGGTGGCGCTCTCGCGCCGGATTCGCGATCTTCTTCCGATCGTGCGCGACCACGTCTACCACCCGGACTTCGGGGGCAGCTTCAGCATCAAGAAGGTGCTGCCGGCGCTCGTGCCCGGGCTTGGCTACGACGACCTCGAGATCCAGGACGGCGGCTCGGCATCGGCGGCGCTCGAGGCGCTGCTGCTCGACGCCGACACCCTCACCGCGGAGCAACGGCGGAGCCTGCGGCGCGAGATGCTTCGCTACTGCGAGCGCGATACGCTCGCGATGGTGCGGCTTTACGAGAGGCTGCGCGCACTTGCGGGGCTTCGATGAGCGCTTCGAGCTTGTCCCCGCGAGACAAGCTCCGTCTTGCGTGAGCCAACTGTCGAGCAGTGGCCGCAGGCGCGACTCGGGTGGAATAAAGGCAGAGGCGAACTGACCGCCTTACTGCCGGACAAAAAGGCATTTTCCGCCGCAGGCCAGGGACGCGCGTTGTTCGATCGGCTGAGCGAGGAGACCCGGAAGAAACTGGACAAGGGAAAGGCGGCATTTGCCGGCGTCACGGTCAAGGCTGAGGGGCGGAATTGGTTAATTGTTTTGATAGGGGAGCCACCCGCGTGAGGATGGCTCATGCTAACGTGGCGGGATCAGAAAAAGCTTGCTCGCAAGGCAAATGGCCGCACTACCACACCGCTTGCACTGGGTACTGCGTGATGGCTGGATCAGGCGTGAGAATGGTAAGGCCGTGGGCGATAGCCTGGCAGACGAGTATCCGGTCGAAGGGGTCTTTGTGATAATCGGGCAGCCTGGATAGCTGCAGCACGGCTGCTTCCTCGAGCGGTAGCGATCTGATTTCGTGGAGCTCGCGCTGTCTCGGGATGAATCGCTGAGGTGGCTCCGGCAGCGGCAGGCGACCCAGACGGTGCTTGATGACGATCTCCCAGGTGGATACCGTACTCAGGTAGACCTCGTTACCCGGGTTCGAAAAGATCTGGCGCGCGATGGGCGACAGATCAGGGCTGTCGGCAATGAGCCACACGAACGTACAGGTATCGAGCAGCAGGTTCAAGCTGTGCGGTCCTCAAAGGCGGCAACCAGCTCTTCCGGTAACGGCTCAAAAAATGCCTGCGGGACGTGGAAGACCTTTTTCGCGAGCCCGATGGGACGCGGCTTTTTGGGTATCGTCGGCAATGGGCGGATCTCGGCGATCGGAGTATTGCGTCGACACAGCACGATGGTCTCGCCCTCTTCGAGCTTCGCCAGATACTCCGAGAGGTGAGTCTTGGCCTCATGAATGTTGAGCTTAATCATGATCATATACTAAGTCATATAGTAAACTCTGTCAAGGATCACAGGTAGCGTACCATTCCGCCATTCCGGGGACACCATACTTATTTCTTGATAGCTGTCTGTGAGAAGACCTATTGTCGGCTCCGGAACGTTAGGCCGACACTGATCGCAGAGAGCTGACTGCTGAACGCTATTTTTGACAGGACGTTTACGTCGATTGCGTTCCTGTTGCCTTGGCGAGTCCTCTGAGACGCTCCAGCAATCTGACCAGCCCCCAGGTGTCCTGATGGCAATAGCGCCGCAAGTCGCTGCGGAGTTGTTCCTTCGCCTCCGGCGCCAGCCCGTTCCCATTGAAGAGTAGCCGTTCCAGCTCGACGCTCGCTGTTGCTCCGTCTGAGATCGGCAGCGTATCGTAACCAAGCTCGGGCACAAGCACAGGGAGAACGCTCTTCAGGCCAAAGCTGCCCCCGAAGTCCGGGTGATAGACGTGGTTGCGGACAACCGGGAGCAGATCAACCAGACGAGCGACGATACTACGAAGCGGCACTGCGAGGGCCGGGAGGATTTCGGCCATCTGCTCGATGCATCGACGCTCGAAGTCTGCGTTATACGCGACGACGGTTCGAGCAGACTCACACGCCCGGACCAAGCGCTCTGCAAGCACCGGCCGCGGATCGCCAGGCCCATCGGCCAGCCACTCATGGTGAGCGACGCGGCCATCCGCCCCTTGCACATGGCAACTGAACTGGACCGGGACGGTATCGTAAGGGTGGCAGCCTTTCCATATGGGGACCGCGAGGCTTACGGTCTCGAAGTCGAGGAACGCAATGGAGGGCACGAGACCGTCCAGTGCCCATGAGAGGGTCGGCTCTACGATGATTCGGCCTTCTTGAACGGCGCGCCGCTGCCGGTTCGCGATCGCACTCAGCACCACATCCTTCGGCAAGTCATAGATCGTCCGGTAGCCTTGCTCTTCGAATTCTGCGACTCTGCGTTTCATGCTGTAAAGCGTGCTGACATGATGCGGTGGCAGCGTCGGCCAGCAGCGCGAGAGAAAGGGGCACTCGTAGGGCGTCGTGCAGTGATCGCCGATGGGCACGTCAGGGACCGGCCCTTGAAGCATCTCGGCCTGCTGGGCTATACACCCCGGCATGCTTGCCTCGATCGCGTAAGCCGTCTCTGTTACGTCCGATCGGATGAAGAGGTTCGAGAGGTCCGGGTAGGCGCATTCACGGTTCAGATGCATGACCTCGGTGCCTGCGAGGTCGAGCCCATTCTGTCTGAGGACGTATGCCTGGACGGCCACATCGGAAATGTGGTGGTCCTTGACCGATGTGGTTGACTTCACCTCGATAAGGCGGAAACCGCAGTCTTCCCGTTTCAGGATGTCCACCGCAACGAAGACACCGTCTGCGCGAAACGATGCCTCATAGATTGCCGGGACACCAGATTCAAGCGCCTGTCTAGTCAGTGCAATGCGTTCCTCATAAGCGTTATATGGCAGATCGATGACCAGCCCGCCGGGAACATAATGTCGGGCAAGTTCACCGACGCGGGTCCCGCGATCCATCACAGCCTGCGCCAGCTCATCAGGTTGAAGCTCGGGCGCGGTCGGCTCGTGCGCCATCCACCACAGGAGCTTATGGCATTGCAGCCCCGCCATGACGCGGGACTTGGAGAGGCGAAACACCTTGTTCGTCATAATCCATCCGTCTTCAGCTATTATCGTAACCGGCCTATTCTATCACGGTCACAGTTATGACAGGACTCTTGTGCAGGGCAATCTACGGCTCGGCACTCCCATGCGAAGCTACCCCCTCGAGTTGGATCAACGTTCTGACTCAGCTTCTGTATAGTGGCGATTCATTCCTCTCTGTGATAGCATTCTAAGAAAACTGACCTACCCGGTGTACGAAATCGCTGTCGCCGGACACTAAAACAGAAGGAGATTCATCATGCAAATGAGAATATTCCGGCGACGGATATTGCCGGCTTTCGTACTTCTACTGCTTCTTGGAGGCTGCAGCTCTACTGTTATCGGACCAAGCAAAATTGGGAGTTCCAATCATATTGAATTTCAAGATGACGGGAAGGACAAACTGGTGGGGGATGCCGCCATAGCGCTTTATAAGGAAGGCACCACAGGTATTGTGGTTGGTTGGGAACACGCTTTTCAAGCGGGCAATAATTCGAGCGACCAAATATATAATCGTATCTACCGAGGCGCCGTCAAATTCGATATGGATGCGGTACGCAAGTCTCGAGCAAGGACCATTGCAAGAGCTACCTTGACTTATGCGATCCATTCTGGTGCGAGGTCATCAAGCAAAAGACCCGTAGCAGAATCATGCGTAACGAAACTCTTGATCGCACAAGAGGACTGGCACGGCGCACCTGAGATGGATATCGCAAAGGCGCCGGATACTATTCATGGAGACCCCTATAGGGATGATCTCCCCGAGAAGCCTCTTGGCTCCGTCATCCGTATCGATGTAACCGATGTAGTGAAAGCGTGGGCTACCGACACAAGGCCAAATCATGGCTTTGTGTTCGCAGGTTCTAAGGAAGAAAAAGGCCTGATCAAAGATAGCGAGAAGTGCTGGACTCTCCTGAGCGGTTTTGCGCTGAGGTTAAATTATTCTAACTGATCACTTGCATAAGGGCGGATGGGTGAATAGCGGAATAGTCACGAGGCCAGGAAAAGGCAAAATCTTTCCTGAGAATCGCTAAAGCTACCAAGAACCTGAAATCCGTGGTCGGTGAGCAGCGATTCCATATGGTCCTTGGAGTACTTGTGGCAGTTTTCCGTATGGATAGTCTCATCCTGGCGAAACTCGATATCAAGGGCTAACTCGGCGATCTTGACGCGTTGATCTCGCACGCTGACCAGACGCATCTCAATCCGGTTGCGCTCATCATTCCATACCGCTCGATGCCGAAATGCCGCTAAATCGAAGTGAGCCGACAACTCCCGATTGAGTCGCGTCAGGATATTGAGATTGAACTTCGCTGTAATGCCTTGGGCATCATCGTAAGCTGCCTCAAGAACAGCCGGATCTTTAATCAGGTCAACGCCGAGCAGGAGCCGGTCTGTTGGGCGTAAATGGCCACGAAGCATCGTAAAAAACTGGGCGACCTCTTCTTCTGTAAAGTTACCGATAGTGGAGCCGAGAAAGACGATTAGCCGAGGCCTGCTATCCCCGGCCCCTGCCAGGTAGCGCAGCCCATCCTCAAATTCGGCCGCTACACCCACAACCCGCAGACGAGGGTAATCCTGCAAGAGTTGTCGAGTCCCGTTCTCCAATCCGGTAGGGGAGATATCGACGGCATAGTAGGTAAGCTCCTGCTGCCGAGTCAGGCAGGGCTCTATCAGATATCGACTCTTCGTGGAGTCGCCACTCCCCAGTTCAACCAGCGTGAGATTTGAGGGACAGCATTCGATAATACGAACAGCATAGCGGTTGAGAATGGCCGTCTCTACCCGCGTCAGGTAATACTCCGGCAACCCACTGATCTGCACGAACAGCGCGTCGCCTTCGGGATCATAGAAGTATTTACACGGAAGCCACTTGTTGGGCGCAGTGAGTCCCTGCCGGACATCCTCGGCCAGCGTACTTCGGTCATTCCTCAGCGTAATGCAGGTATACCGTTCATTATCCATATCGTTATCTCAAGTCCGTGCTCGGGTGATACCGTTCTTTACACCAACTGTCAAGGGGAAAGAGACGAGCAGGCAGGCAATGCCGAGTAGCCATTAGCGTCTACCGCTGCCCATGAACAACGTGGAATCAAATAGTTTTCTCGGGCCATGCACAAAGGTGGCGGACGGGGCAATGCGGGCAGTCCGGCCGCCTGGCAGTACAAACGGCCCGGCCGTGAAAGACCAGCAGGTGAGTGAGGATGGTCCACTGTGCCCTTGGGATGATCCGACAGAGCTGTGCCTCAATCTCATCCTGTTTATTGCTGGCGGCCAGGCCGAGGCGGTTCGCCAGTCGCGTCACATGGGTATCGACAGCAATCCCCTCGGTGATACCAAAGGCATTCCCCAGAACAATGCTGGCCGTCTTGCGCCAGACGCCGGGCAGCGTGATTAATGCCTCCATTGTCTGCGGTACCTGCCCGCCGAACTCCTCAACCAGCCTCTTGCAACAGCCGATGATGCTCTTGGCTTTATTGCGGTAAAAGCCGGTCGAACGGATCGCCTCCTCTAACTCGATCGGATCAGCCTCGGCAAACGCCTTCGGAGTTGGGTACCGTATGAACAGCCCTTTTGTGACTTGGTTCACCCGCGCATCGGTGCACTGGGCCGCCAGGATCGTGGCGATCAGCAGTTGAAATGGGTTCGTGAAGTCCAGCGTCACACAGGCATCGGGGTAGGCTTGCTCAAGGATGGCCAGGATCTGTTTGGCTTTGGCGGGGGTCGTCATGTGCGTCCGTTGAGTCCGTTGCGTCTATAGTGTCTGTTGCATGCAGCGTCTATTGAGTCTGCGCAATGACGCTACGACGCGTTCAAGGAGCCGATGAGATCGGTCATGCGTGCGATCTTGCGATCGATCAGATAGGCCTCGATCCCATCAATAATCCGTTCGGCGCTGCTTGGTGAGGTAAAGTTCGCAGTGCCTACTGCCACCGCCGTAGCGCCGGCGATCAGGAATTCGAGCGCATCGTCCGCCGTCATAATCCCACCCATTCCTATCAGTGGGAGCTTGACCGCTCGCGCGACCTCCCACACCATTCGGACGGCGATCGGCCGAATTGCCGGACCAGAGAGCCCCCCCGTCACATTGCCGAGCTTAGGCCGCCGGCTTCGCACGTCAATGGCCATACCGATGAGGGTATTGATAAGGGAAAGTGCGTCGGCCCCGCCTTCTGCCAAGGCCCTGGCGATCTCAGCAATATCAGTGACGTTTGGGGAGAGCTTCGGAATCAAGGGAAGTCGAGTGGTCTGTCGCACGCGTGCGACCAGTTTATTGGCCAGTACGGCATTGCAGCCAAAGATCAAGCCATCGGCTACGTTGGGGCATGAGATGTTCAACTCGATTCCGCTGATGCCCTCTTGATCGCTCAGCCGCTTGGCTAACTCAACATATTCTTCGATCGACTCTCCGGCAACATTGACGATAATCGGAGGACCCAACGTTCTAAGATATGGGAGCTTCTCGCTGATGAAGGCTTGGAGGCCAACATTCTGAAGGCCGATGGCGTTCAGCATCCCGGCAGGAGTCTCCGTGATTCTGGGCGGCGGATTCCCGGCCCGTGGGTGCAGCGTGATGGTCTTGACTACGATGGCGCCCAGGCGCGAGAGGTCCATGTACGGCTCAAACTCCTGAGCATAGCCGAATGTCCCGGAGGCGGTCATCACCGGGTTCTGCATGCGGATACCGGCGACGGTCACGCTTAAATCCGGTCGTTTGGTGCGGCTTACGATAGGTTTCACGAATTCACGCCCCGCACGGGCGCACGCAGTGCGCTCGTGCGTGTATCCCGCGTCCGTTCCTTTTCGACAGCCGCCCGGTAGCACCCCTGGAGATGTTGCGTCACAGGGCCGGCACTGCCGATGCCAATCTGCCTATCGTCGAGTGCGATGAGTGGCATAATTTCTTTCAGGGACCCGGTCAGAAACGCCTCGTCAGCCGTAAGAATATTATCGAGATGAACCGGGGCTTCGCTGACCGTCAACCCCTCTTGCTTGGCCAGATCGATCATGATATCTCGAGTAATTCCCGGTAAGAGCCCTGCACTTAAAGGAGGTGTTGTCAACACCCCTTTCGAACATGAGAACAGGTTACTCGTGGCCCCCTCGATCATATAGCCATTACGATCGACAAACAGGGCCTCATGAGCCCCCTCGCGTTGGGCCTGTACCATCGCCAGCATATTATAGAGGTAGTCAAGCGATTTGATCTGGAGTGGGTTGAAGGGACTCCCCCAGTGAACCGTAATCGCGCTCATTCCGATCTGTTGGCGCGTCGCGATCCCTGTATCCAAGGGCCTGGCGACTAACAGCAGCGTGGGTGAAATAGGTACGGCAGGAGGCAGGAGGGAGCCGAGTACGTCTGCACCTCTCGTTACCGTCAGCCGTAACGAGGCATCGGCATCTGTAAGGCGATTGCGCCGGAGCAACTCACTCATCACCTGTTGCCACTTACCCACGTCATTTTCAAATGAGATTCCGATCTGGACCGCACCTTCCCAGAGCCGGGCTACGTGGCGATCGAGTGCAAAGACGAATCCGGCATAAGCCCGCATAGTCTCAAAGAGGCCGTCACCATACGAGAATCCTCGATCAAAGGCCGATACCTTTGCTCGCTCGGCCTGTACGTAGCGCCCGTTCAGATAGACAACAGCCATCCGCTTTCCTTACCTCCCAAAGCCAGCGCCGACACCGAGGGTCCGAAAGAAGGTTTCCGCCTTCAACAGCGTCTCCTCGTACTCTCGCGTCGGCGAAGAGTCGGCCACGATCCCGCCGCCGGTCTGGAAATAGATCTGTCCGCCTGTCACGATGGCCGTTCGAATAGCGATGTTCAGTTCCATCTCGCCGGAGAATCCGATGAACCCGATCGCGCCGGTATAGAGGCCGCGAGCCGTTGGTTCCACCTCGTCGATAACCTCCATCGCACGGATCTTAGGGGCCCCGGTGATGGATCCGCCGGGAAAGGTGGCGCGCAGACAATCGATCGGGTTCATTCCCTCCTCGAGGATACCTGCGACAGTTGACACCATATGGTGTAAGGTGTGATAGGTCTCGATCGTCTCGAACTGCTCCACATGCACGGAGCCGGTCTCACAAATCCTGCCCAGATCGTTTCGCTCCAGGTCCACGATCATGACATGCTCAGCACACTCCTTGGGATCGCGACGCAGGTGACCGATGATACGCGCATCATCCTCAACTGTCATCCCGCGAGGACGGGTTCCCTTGATTGGGCAGGTCGAAATTCGATTCCCCTCCACCAACAGGAACCGTTCCGGAGAGTTGGACAGTACATGGAAGGGGCCGCAGTGCAGGTACGCCCCAAAGGACGCAGGGAAGCGACTTCGAAGACGCCGATAGAGTGCCCATGGGTCACTTGAGAAATGAGCGGCGAAGCGCTGCGAGATATTAGCCTGATAGATATCACCTGCCGCGATATACTCCAACGCCGCCTCGATCGCCTTGAAGTAGTGCGCCTTTGACATATTGCTTTCAAGAGGAGCCTTGTTGATATGCGGCGGATCAGGCGGCGCGTCACGAGCATGCAGCCTGGCGCGATGAACGAGGTCAAGGCCTTCCTGCAGCCGCTCACGAGCCCGTCGCTCTCGTTCAACGCCCGCAGGGAGCGGCAAGCCTGACGAGGTCACAAGCAGCCGACCCGTTCCCGGTTCAAACCAGAAGAGCAGGTCGTAGAAATAGATGACACAATCCGGCAGGCCAAGATCGTCTACTGCTACGGCCGGTAGTCTTTCGAGGTGGTGTCGAAGGTCGTACCCGAAATAGCCGATAGCGCCGGCTGCTGGTAATTCAGAGATCGGCGAGATCGCGCTGAACTGCTGGAGAAGCGCCTGAAGGTGCCGGAATGGATCGCCTCTGACGTGGGTATGCTCACCCTGGCGTGAGATGGTGATCTCCTGCCCTTTGGCCGAGAAGGTGAGGAACGGATCATAACCGAAACAGGTCGCCCGCCAGTGGTTTACAGCCCAAGGATCAGCATCCAGGAGGCTGGAACCTGGCCGGTCGGCGACCAGATTAAATAGATCTATGGCGGCAGGCGGATTCTGAACCTCTTCTGCAAGAAGATCAGTGGAGTAGGGGGGGGCGCCAGAAGTCGGCAGAGAGAACGATGGGGTCATGGCCGGTCTATCTGGTCCACCGACCGAATAGACGAGATAGACGGAATAGACCAGAGCACGTTGTAACCGTTAAAGACCGGTCCATCCTGACAGACAAGGCGATAGGTCTGTCCTGCCTGGCCGGCAGGCAGGTCGCATCCGCCCCCATTGATCGGTACCGCGCAGCCCATACAGGCGCCGAAGCCACAGGCCATACCCGCTTCCAGGGAGGCTTGGTAGGGCAACCCGTATTTCTTGGCAATCGGGGCCAGAGCCGCCAACATCGGATACGGACCGCAGGCATAAATCCCCCCGTGCCGCCTTTTTGTAGCGGGCGCATGAGGAGATGTGAAGTGCGCGGCGTGAAGGACCTCCTCCAGTAGTTCCGTAACCAGTCCTTTATGACCGGCGCTGCCATCCTCTGTCGCCACATAAATCTTTGCGCCGACTCGCTTGAGGTCGCCGATACATAGCAGATCCGCCTTCGATCTTCCGCCGAGCAATACGGTCATGGTTGCTCCGTGCGATGCGCGGCACATGGCCAGTTTCTCGGCAAGGGCAGTGATGGGAGGCGCACCGATTCCCCCGGCAATTAAGAACGTCCCTGTTGTGGAACGTGGCATCGTAAAGCCGTTTCCCAGCGGGCCGAGTACTCGGAGGGGTCTCCCTGGACGCATTGTCGACAGAAGGGCCGTCCCCCGGCCACACACCTTGTAGAGGATCTCTACCTCCGCAATCCGGGTTTCGGGTTTGGGGTTTCGGGTTTGGGGTTCTGCGACTTGAACCTTGAACCTTGAACCTTGAACCTGTCTCACGCGCCTGATACTCATAGGTCGCGGCAGCAACGGATCTCGTCCATCGGTCCATCCGAGCATGAGAAACTGCCCAGGACGGAATCGAGCCAGGCGTCGAGGGCCGACCAGGCGCATCGAATAGCACTCCGGCGCAATCTGCTTGTTGGCAACAACCTCAGCGCGGCAGTCGGATGATCTCATCGCCGATCTCATTTACGCCGTTCCACGTTCTGCGCTGCAAACCCATAGTTCTCAACTTTGCACGTTGAACTTTGCATGTTGAACTTCGAACTGTTCTCCGTGATACTCCTGCAACGACTCAACCCTCAACTTTCCGTGCTGCATCGCATGGATCGCTTCCACCGCCGCGTGTACTGCAGCCATCGTAGTGAAGTAGGGAATGCCCATGGTAACCGCTGTTCGTCGAATGGAGTAAGAATCGAGGCGTGCATGATGCCCCTCCGGCGTATTAATAACCAGATCGATCTCGCCATTCTTCATCTTATCCACGATATGTGGACGTACACCGTCGATAACCTTGGCCACTGCCTCTACGGCCACCCCACCGCCTTTGACGACGGCAGCGGTCCCGGCCGTTGCGACGAGCTGAAAGCCCAGCTCCGCGAGTCGTCTCGCCAGGGGTACGATATGCGGTTTGTCACTGCCACGTACGCTCAGGAATACCGTTCCCTCCAGAGGAAGTGCGCCGCTTGCCCCAACCTGCGACTTTGCAAAGGCCAGTCCGAATTCGCGATCGATCCCCATGACTTCACCGGTCGACTTCATCTCCGGTCCTAAGATCACATCGACCCCGGGAAACTTCACGAAAGGCAGGACCGCCTCTTTGACCGCTACATGGCTAATCTTCGGCTCCTCGGTAAAACCAAGCTCCTTGAGGCTTACCCCGGCCATGATCTTGGCGGCCAGTTTGGCCAATGGGACACCGATCGCCTTGCTGACGAAGGGGACGGTTCGCGAGGCGCGTGGATTGACCTCTAGCACATAGACGATATTGTCTTTAATGGCGAACTGGATGTTGATCAGGCCCACGACCCCAAGCTCCAGCGCCATGGCCTTCGTCTGGGCCCGGATCTGATCGAGCAATGACTGTGGTATCGACCGGGGCGGCAGGGAACAGGCCGAGTCGCCGGAGTGAACGCCAGCCGCTTCGATGTGCTCCATAATCCCGCCGATGACGACATCCCGGCCGTCGCATAGCGCATCCACATCCATCTCGATGGCGTCTTCCAGAAACTTATCGACCAGTACGGGATGTTTCAACGAGGCCTGTACGGCTCGGGTCATGTACTCCTGGAGGCTCGATTCGTTATAGACAATCTCCATCGCACGGCCACCAAGGACGTACGATGGTCGAACCAGGACCGGATAGCCGATCTGCTGTGCGATCCTGACCGCTTCGTTGACCGAAACGGCGGTCCCATTCGGCGGCTGATTCAGACCGAGACGCTGCAGCATCTGCTTGAATCGTTCCCGGTCCTCGGCTCGGTCGATGGCGTCGGGCTGGGTTCCCAGGATCTTTACGCCAGCCTGTTCCAGCTGGATAGCCAGTTTCAACGGAGTTTGCCCACCGAACTGGACGATCACGCCGTCCGGCCGCTCCCGCTCTGCAATGTTCAGGACATCCTCCAGGCAGAGCGGCTCGAAGTATAAGCGATCGGATGTATCGTAATCCGTCGAGACCGTCTCCGGATTACAGTTGATCATGATCGTCTCGTAGCCGATCTCCTTTAAGGCAAAGGCTGCGTGAACACAACAGTAGTCGAATTCAATCCCCTGGCCGATCCGATTCGGTCCGGAACCCAGGATCATGATCTTACGGTTGCCGGTCGGGTTGGCCTCGCATTCCTGCTCGTACGTCGAGTAGAAGTACGGCGTATGCGCGACGAACTCGGCGCCACAAGTATCGACCATCTTAAAGGTGGCATCAATGCCCATCCGCTTCCTGGTATCCCGGATGGTATGCTCCTGCGAGCCGACAAGCTCAGCTAGTCGACGGTCAGAAAAACCCAGAGATTTAGCCTCACGCATCATCGGGGCCGTCGAGAGGCGGAGCAGCGCCGGCTCACGATGATGCTCACCGAGACCGACCAATCGGTCCTCAAACTCCACGATCTCCTTGATGTTGTTGAGAAACCAGGGATCAATGGCCGTGAGCCTGTAGATCTCCTGCACCGTCATCCCCAGTCGGAGCGCATCGGCTATGTAGAAGATCCGCTCCCAATTCGCAATGCTCAGGCGGTCTCGGACCAGCTGCAGGTCGATGTCGCTCAGCTCCGTACCCCGCACTACCTTCCCCTTGAAGATCCGACTCTCAAGTCCATATGTGTCGAGCTCGAGCGAGCGGATCACCTTCTGTAAGGCCTCCTTGAAGGTCCGGCCGATCGCCATCGCCTCCCCGACCGATTTCATCTGCGTCGTCAGGGTCTCGTCTGCGCCGGCAAACTTCTCAAATGAGAATCGAGGGAACTTGACGACGCAGTAATCGATGGTCGGCTCAAAGCAGGCCGTCGTCTCCTTTGTAATATCGTTGCTGATCTCGTCAAGGGTATAGCCGACGGCCAGCTTGGCGGCGATCTTCGCGATGGGGAACCCGGTGGCCTTGCTGGCCAATGCCGAGGATCTGGAGACCCTCGGATTCATCTCAATCGCCAACATCCGCCCATCTTTGGGGTTGACGGAGAATTGGATATTGCTGCCGCCGGTCTCGACGCCGATCTCCCGGATAATCGCGATGGCGGCATTTCGCATGAGCTGGTACTCTTTATCCGACAGGGTCTGAGCCGGAGCCACCGTAATCGAGTCGCCGGTATGCACCCCCATCGGGTCGAAGTTTTCGATCGAACAGATGATGACCACATTATCTTTCAGATCGCGCATCACCTCCAGCTCGAACTCCTTCCAGCCGATGACAGAGGCTTCAATCAGGATCTGATTGACGGGGCTCATGCTGAGACCCCACTGGACCTGCTCGTCAAACTCCTCCCGGTTATACGCGATACTGCCGCCGGTCCCGCCGAGGGTGAATGATGGGCGGATGATCGCCGGATAACCGATCCGTTCGACAACGGCACGAGCTTGCTCGAATGTATCGGCATGGCCGCTCTCTGGTACCTCGACCCCGATCTTCTGCATCGCCTGTTTGAAAAGATCGCGATCCTCCGCCTTCTTGATGGCATGGAGCTTCGCCCCGATCATCTCGACCCCGTACCGGTCCAGGATTCCCTCCTCAGCCAGCGCAACAGCCAGGTTGAGACCAGTCTGCCCCCCCAGGGTGGGCAGCAGCGCATCTGGCTTCTCTCGAGCGATGATCTGCGTGAGGATCGGCACGGTCAGCGGCTCCAGATAGGTACGGTCCGCCGTCTCCGGGTCGGTCATGATCGTCGCCGGATTTGAGTTGACCAGGATCACCTGGTAGCCCTCCTCTCGAAGGGCCTTACAGGCCTGGGTTCCTGAGTAGTCAAACTCGCACGCCTGCCCGATGACGATCGGTCCAGACCCGATGATCAGAATCTTCTCAATGTCGGTTCGCTTCGGCATAACTGCAAAATCCCCGTTGATTCAACCTCACACGTTACGCGACAGCATACTCCACGGACTTAGGATTCTGGACTCGCTTGGATGCGTTGAGGATTTCCATGCCTACGATGTTCCCGTCCTTGTCGTAGTCTAGAATCACGCCGGGTTTGTCCTGGTCACTCTCGTCAACCGCTGCATCACTGAATTCGATTGTGAGTACATCTACTTCTTGGTCGTATTTGACCTTCATGGCCTCCTCCAGTACTTGCTGATCCTACTCGTCTGATACACGGTGACTACAACTGGGGGATTGCTTGAGCAGTCAAGCTTGTGCGCCTTCTCGGTTGCGTTCCTGCATCATAAGATCCACAAATCGCTGAAAGAGATGGCCGGAGTCATGAGGACCGGGGGAGGCTTCCGGGTGGTACTGCACCGAAAAGATCGGGAGGCGGCGATGTCGCATCCCCTCCACGGTGTGGTCATTAAGATTGATATGGGTCAGCTCGATCTCTTGGTCTGGGATCGAGGCGATATCGACGGTAAATCCGTGGTTCTGCACAGTGATCTCTACCTTCCCGGTCGTCAAATCCTTGACCGGTTGGTTGCCGCCGTGATGACCGAATTTCAGTTTATAGGTCCGTCCCCCGAGCGCAAGGCCAAGGATCTGATGACCCAAGCAGATACCAAAGATCGGTTTAACACCAATCAGCTTTTGCACGTTGTCAATCAGATACGGTACGCCCTCCGGGTCGCCTGGACCATTACTCACAAAGACCCCATCCGGGGCCAGTCCCAGGACCGTGGACGCTGGGGTATCCGGCGGGACCACCGTGACGTCGCACCCTGCCTCGACCAACTTTCGCAGGATGTTCCACTTGATTCCACAATCGTAGACCACCACCTTGTAGGGTGAGGGGTGCGGGGTGCGGGGTACGGGAAAGAGTTTGAGCTGGTCTGCCGATCCGAAACGTTGAACGTTGAACGTTGAACCGTCTTCATACCCCTTTCCCAATTGCCATGTCCCTTGTCGCCAGGTGTAGGATTCTTTGCAGGCAACCTCTTTCACCAGATCGCGACCAACCAGACCCGGTGAGGACTTGGCCCGCGCTACAAGCCGTTCAGGGGTCAGGTCTTGTGTGGAAATTACCCCTTCCATTGCCCCATGGTCCCTCAGATGCCTGGTGAGCGCCCGCGTATCGATTCCCTGAATGCCCACGATACCCTGCTCCCTCAGGTAGCTGTCAAGGGTCAGAGTACTGCGCCAGTTGCTCGGGTAGGAGCAGGCCTCCTTCACAATGAATCCCCCTACAGCCGGCGATATCGACTCCATGTCCTCGGGATTGATGCCGTAGTTGCCGATCAGGGGATAGGTCATGACGACCATTTGACCCTTATACGAGGGATCCGTCAGGACCTCCTGATATCCGGTCATGCTGGTGTTGAACACAGCCTCGCCAGCGGTTTCTCCCTCCGCGCCGAAGGATACACCCTCGAAGACGGTGCCATCGGCCAGCGCCAGCAACGCCCTTTTCACCCGCGCACCCTGTATTCTGCAACGTTGAACCTTGCCCCTTGCACCTTGAACCTTGAACGTTGCCCTCTTACGTACATCATGCCTCCCACACCACCTTGCCGGCCACCAGCGTTGCGACCGCTCCCCCCTTCAGTCGCCAGCCATCGAACGGTGTATTTCGACTCTTGGAGGCAAAGGTAGAAGACTCTACCGTCCAGTCGCGGTTCGGATCAAAGATCGTTATATCCGCATCGGTGCCTTCGGCAATGCGTCCCTTAGGAAGATTCAGGATGCGGGCGGGCTCACTACTGAGTTTCGCAATCGCCACTGAAAGGCTCAGCATTCCCGAATGCACCATGGTTGTCAGCGTTACGGCAAGCGCCGTTTCCAGACCAATCACCCCAAATGGGGCTAGATCGAGCTCTTGCTCCTTCTCCTGGACCGTGTGCGGGGCATGATCCGTGGCGATCACATCGATGGTGCCGTCACACAGCCCCTCGAGCAGGGCCTGCCGATCTGCCTCGGACCGCAGCGGCGGATTCATCTTCGCATGCGTACGAAAACCACGGATCGCATCCTCTGTAAGCGCAATATGATGCGGGGTTGCCTCGCAACTGACCCGAACCCCGCGAGCCTTGGCATCGCGAATCAGGCGCACCGATTCGGCCGCGCTCACGTGCGCGATATGGAGTCTCGCGCCGGTCAACTCCGCCAAAAGAATATCCCGCGCGACCATGACCGCCTCTGAGGCCGCCGGGATACCGCGGAGTCCGAGATCGGTCGAAACGAACCCCTCATGGACGACACCCCTACCGCTCAGGTGCAGATCCTCGCTGTGCTGAATAACCGGCAGGTCGAACATCGCGGCATATTCCATGGCTCGGCGCATCAGTTCGGCGCTCATCACCGGCCGACCATCGTCAGAGATAGCCACGCAGCCGGCCTCGAACAGTTCCCCGATCTCGGCCAGCTCCTCCCCCCTCAGCCCCTTCGTGATGGCGCCAACAGGGTAGACCTGAACGGCCCCCTCGCGCTTCGACGTATCCAGAATAAAATCGGTGACGGAGCGGCTATCGTTGACCGGGTCGGTGTTCGGCATACAGCAGACCGCTGTAAATCCGCCCCGCGCCGCAGCCATCGTTCCGCTCGCGATGGTCTCTTTGTCCTCACGACCTGGCTGGCGCAGATGGACATGCATGTCGATCAACCCTGGACAGACAACCAGTCCCGTCGCATCCATCACCCGATCAACTGGGCCTATCTCATTCACCTGAGACTTGGAACCCTTGGAAGACTTTCCTTTTCCCGTTGAGCTTGGCGTGGATCCGGCCGCATTTCGGATCAACCGGATGATCCTGCCATCTTCTATCAGCAGATCCATCTGTTCGTCGACTGCATGTGCAGGATCAATGACGCGGCCGCCCTCAATCAGGATCCTCATGATCGCTTCATCCCTCGGACTATCCTGCCTGGCCGCCGCCGGCAAGGAGGTAGAGCAGGGCCATTCGCACGGCCAGGCCATTCTCTACCTGATTCAGGATCAGCGAAAAGGGTCCATCGGCGACGTCCGGCGCAATCTCCACGCCCCGATTGATCGGGCCGGGATGCATGATCAATACTTGAGGCTGTGCAACCTTCAGTCGCTGCGCGGTAAGACCAAACAGGCGCGAGTACTCTCGCAGCGACGGGAACAGCCCGGCCTGTTGGCGTTCGATCTGTAGTCTTAGCATCATGATGACATCGACCTCGGCGACAGCTCGTTCGAGGTCGGTAAATACCTCAACACCGAGTCGCTCGATGAAACGGGGAAGCATTGTTCTGGGCCCCGCAACCCGTACCTCCATCCCCATCTTCTGCATCCCACGAATATTGCTCCTGGCTACTCGACTATGGGCGATGTCGCCGATAATGGCCGCCTTCAGGCCCTCCAGTCGCCCAAGCTTCTCCCTGATGGTATACAGATCGAGCAGGGCCTGACTGGGATGCTCGTGAGCGCCATCGCCGGCGTTGATGACCGACGCCGCAAGCCGCTTGGCAAGAAATTCTGCCGCGCCGGAGGACGGATGGCGGATGACCACGATGTCCGGGTGCATCGCCTGCAGCGTGAGGCCCGTATCCTTTAAACTCTCCCCCTTAGTCACCGAGCTGGACGAGGCAGAGATGTTGATGACATCGGCGCTCAGCCACTTACCTGCGATCTCAAAAGATGTTCGAGTCCGCGTACTGGACTCGTAGAAAAGATTGATCAGGGTCTTGCCGCGCAACGCCGGGACCTTCTTGATGTCGCGGCGGGCTACATCCTTCATCGATTCAGTCGTATCCAGGATCAGCCGGATCTCGTCGACCGTCAATTCCTGCATACTCAGCAGATCTTTACCTGCCAGACCCATCGCGACCCCTTCTACCCTTTGACGATGATGACCTTGTCTTCTCCGTCCTCCTCGGTCAGCAGGACTTGAATCTGCTCCTGCCGCGAGGTAGGAACATTTTTACCGACGTAGTCGGCTCGGATCGGCAGCTCGCGGTGTCCCCGATCAACGAGGACAGCAAGCTGAATCAGCCGGGGTCGACCGAGATCGATCAGGCTATCCATGGCTGCCCGGATGGTCCGTCCGGTATACAGAACATCGTCTACCAACACCACCCGCTTTTCATTAATCGAGAACGGAATCTCCGTCGTCCGTACGACCGGCTGAGGCCCGACCTTATCCAGATCATCCCGATACAGGGTCACATCCAGGGTCCCCACCGGGGTCTCGGTTCCAGCAATCAGCTTCAGCTCCTCGGCGATCCGCCTGGCCACATCGACCCCTCGACTACGGAGGCCAACCAGAACGAGGCTCTCGGTCCCATCGTTTCGCTCAGCAATCTCATGAGCGATCCTCGTGATGGCTCGCTGGATGCCGGTCTGATCCAGGATCTGGGCCTTTTCGTTCAACTCAGTAGTCATAGAGTTCAGGACATAAAAAAACCCCCTCACCATCCGGTAAGGAGGTCGCTTGGCAAACGCTATTGAGGACGACGTACGGAAACCCCACAATATCTCCTTTTCGAACCTCTCTGAGTTCGATTAAAAGGTTGATTTACTATATCAAAATACGGCTGACGGTCAAGTTAAATTTTTATACTGCGCACCGCTCCATCTCACTCGATAGACTTGACGCAACGAAATCCGAGGTCGTGCTCTGCCGAGGTCGGGGCGAGGTTGCTACGGGAGGCGCACCGATAGATGTCAAGAGGACCGAGACTTCCGGAGCCGCCGCGTACGATTCGAGAGGTTCCACTAGGGGCCGGCTCGATGTTGCCCTGCTTATACCGCTCGTAGCCCCCCTCGTCGTACCAGTCTGCGCACCACTCCCATATATTTCCGGCCATTTGGTAGAGCCCCCATGGGCTACACCCGTCCGGGTGGTTCCAGACGCTACAGGTCGTCGTTTGACCCCGGGCTTGGTGCCACCGGCACCGACGTCCTCCTTCCCAATCGTTCCCCCAGGGATAGGTCCGGCCATCAATCCCTCTTGCCCCCTTCTCCCATTCGAGATCTGTCGGTAAGCGAAGGCCCGCCCACTCGCAATAGGCCTGGATATCCGCCCAACTCACGCAGACCACGGGATCATCGGCCTTCTCTGGGGGGAACTCGCGGCCCTGCCAGGTCGGCTGGCCCCACGTGGCCTGATCCGGCGGTCGGTGATCTGTCGCCGCGACGAACCGCTTGTACTGCGCATTGGTCACCGGATGGAGCGCCATATAGTAGGCCGGTAGGCGTACCGGGGATCGCGCATCACCCACCAGAAACTCTCCTTCGGGGATGAGTACCAAGAGCGTCCCGTCCCGCTCGTTCTCGATCAACAGATCAAGCTCGGGCGCAATCGATCTGTGAGGTTCCTGCATCCTCACGCTTTGACCTCCACGACTGTATCAGCGATCTCGGCAGTCATCTGTTCATCCACTGCAATAGTGTGCTGCAGGCGGTGACGGGCCATGATCTCAATGAATCGACCGCATGCCCAGCGCCCGCTCTTTTGGTCTTCTCGTTGCGCTAACGCCGCTTGAAACGCACCCAGTTGGTCCCCGTTGAGGCTGACGGCACGCCTTCGATATAGTGCCCCATCAATCGCTGCTGGCGCCAGGCGTTCGATCCAGACCGTCTCGCCGCCGCGCCCAGTTGGAGTTTCAGAGAGGGCAAAGAGTGGGGTGATCTCGCAGAGGGCCAGGCAGGCCAGGTGCATCAGCCAGTGGCGATGCGTACGGGCCTTCTCGATGTCACCCGTAGCGATTGCGCCGCTGCCTGCCAGCGCAGCCAGCGCGGATACGGCATCAGGCGGGGAGCCCCGGAGCATGGTCTTCCGTAAGGCATCCGGAGATTGCCCGGCGAATTCCGCGCTGCGGCCCCGTTCGATCCATCGGGCCAAGACCGCACCAAAGGCGACTCCGGAAGCTTGAGCCTTTTTGGGGATCTCGCCGATAGCCGAACGGAGTTCGATCAATTCATCGAGCAAAGCAGCCTCAATGGGGCTCTCGGGCCGCCAGCCCGATTGTCTCAGCAGGTCCAGCGCGGCAACGGTACTGACCAGCGGGAGATGAAACAGTAAGGCGAAGATCTCCGGCCACTGCCGATTCCTGGCGTAGTCGTCGAGGGCCGTCGCAGCCTCCTGCTCTGTCAGTTCGCTTGCAAGCTTGCGTCGGCGATGCTCGCGGAATAGTCCGCTCAGCCTGGTATCGCCGCTTGTACGGATCACTTCGCTGATTCGCCTGCGCAACTCCTTGTCACCGGCCTGATACTCCGCGCGAAGGTATTGGAATTCGACGTCGAGTTCAAGGTAGCGTTCGAACTGGCCGGTTAACAGGAGCAGCGCGCATCGCCGGCCAATATTCTGGGGCTGATACCCCACATCCTTGACAATGGCTGCCATAGCGCCGGCAGGCTCGGCGATAGCAAGTTCACAGAGCACATCGACGGCAGCCGCGTTCGTGAGCATGCGCAGGGCCGCCTTGGCAGACTTCGCTACATCTTGATCCCGATCGCCCTCTGCGCCCATCAGGAGCTTGACCGCCGCCTCACTCTCACCGGCCAGTTCCGGTCGGTTGGCTTTTAAGGCCGATAGTACGCGCAGCTCAACCGGCCTGCGGGCAATGTAGCCGCACTCGGAAACGATACGGCCGAGCTGCTCGTCTCGCCCCTTCGCCCACAGGGTGCACAAGCCATCTACGGCAACCGCGTCCTTGAGCGCCCGCAACGCAGCGTCGGCCATCGCGCGCACCTTTGAATCGTCTGTACGGAGGGCTTCGACCAGATACGGGATGACATCGGACGAGGAATCCTCTGCCAGCTTTCGGCACGCCTCTTGGCGCAACCGAGGACCCAGCAGCGGTATCCGCGAATGTAGCTGGCCGGCGTATTTTGCGAGGTCTTGCTCGTTCATAGGCTATTCCTTGCGTGGTACGGCTCGACGGGCGTCAATCAATTCGCGCACAGCCGGAACCAGGTATACAGTGGAAAGATCGAAGCGTGACAGGCAATCGGCCAGGACCCCTATTCGATCGCCCGGAGTGAGGCCGTGATCGATGATCGCAACAAGTTGTCCCCGCACCGTGCAGGTTCCGCTTTTGACGACGAACTCCTGCTGGTCTAGACTCTCGTAGAGGATCTTGACGCCAAGCCGCTCTGCCAGCTCTTCAAGCTGTTGCAAGAGTATGGCTTCGATCATTGCGCTCACCAACATGAGTGACCATTATCTACAAAAGTCACCCTACAGAAGAAGCGTACAAATGTCAAGGTAACGAACAGACTGTCCTGGTGGAAAATAATACTGCTGAGGGATTGACCGTCTGGTTAATCCCTCAGCAGTCGAAGAGAGGGGAAGGGGGTCAGGTGGAGAGGGTTTACAACCCGAATTGCCTTGCCTCGCTGAAGAAAGTCTGTTACCAATAGGCCGGTAGTAACATCTGTTAATCCCTCTGTTTATAGCTAGTTATATCGATTCGTTAGTGGAGAACGATGTCCGATATCGCACAGCTTCACACGCAGGTGGAAGAGCTCCGACAGCGCATTCGACGCCACGAATACCTGTACTATGTACTGGATCGGCCGGAGATTACCGACGCCGAGTACGATGCGCTCTTTCAACGTCTGCAGCAGCTTGAGGCACAACGTCCCGAACTGATCGCGCCTGATTCTCCGACCCAGCGTGTCGGCGGCCGGCCCGTCGAAGGGTTTGCCTCGGTCCAGCACAAGGCGGCGATGCTATCGCTGGATAACGCCTATAATGCGAACGAGCTTCGTGAGTTTGAGGCTCGTATCGGGCGGGCGCTCCCTGGCGAGCAGTTTACCTATGTAACCGAGCTGAAGGTCGATGGCCTCGGCGTGGCCCTGGTGTATGAGCAGGGTCAGTTCGTGCGTGGAGCGACCAGAGGGGATGGCCGATACGGCGAGGATGTGACGCAAAACTTGATGACGGTCAGAGGTATTCCGCGCCGACTGCGTGGACCGTTAGCCAAATTTGATATGCTAGAGGTGCGTGGTGAGATCTTTATGTGGCGTCAGGCGTTTGAAAAACTGAATCGCGGGCTAGAGGCGGAAGGTGAAGAGCCGTTCGCCAATCCCAGGAATGCCGCAGCCGGCTCAGTTCGCCAGAAAAACCCGCGGATCACCGCAAGTCGTCCCCTCGATATCTTCATCTATGGCGTCAGCTACGCCGAGCCAAATCCGTTTAGCAACCACTCACAAGCCATGGAGCAGTTGCTTGAATCCGGATTCCTGTTCGATCCCAAAGATCGCAAGCACACGCTGGAGCGCTATCGCCGGCGCTGCGCCAATATCGAGGAAGCCATTGCTGCCTGCCTTGAGGTCGAGGCCACACGTGACGAGATCGGGTGCGACTGCGACGGCGTCGTGGTCAAGGCCGATGCGATCGAGCTGCAACGCCGGCTTGGCTCGACTACACACCATCCCAGGTGGGCCATCGCCTATAAGTTCCCAGCGCGGCAGGCGACCAGTGTCATCAGGAAGATCGATATTAACGTGGGGCGAACGGGGGCGCTCACACCGACTGCTCTGCTCGATCCCGTAGAGATAGCCGGCGCTACAATCAGTCGCGCAACGCTACACAATGCCGATGAGATCGAACGTCTTGACATCCGGGAGGGCGACACAGTCCTGATCGAGCGGGCCGGGGATGTCATTCCGCACATTCTGCGCGTGATACAGGAACAGCGGCCCCCTCACAGTACGTCATTCCGCTTTCCCGACCGATGCCCCGTCTGTGGCGCCGAGGCCTTCCGACCCGAAGGTGAGGTCGTTAGTCGCTGTACCAACTCCGCCTGCTCGGCCAGGCTGAAAGAGTCGCTGCTACACTTCGGCTCGCGACGGGCGATGGACATCGAACATCTGGGCGAGGCTGTGGCAGAACAGCTTGTCGATCGGACACTGGTCAGGGAATTCGCCGATCTGTACCGGCTTGACGTGGAGATACTCACCGGACTTGAACGGCTGGCGCAAAAATCCGCTACCAACCTGTATGATGCAATCCAGAGCAGCAAGGCGCGCGGGCTGAGTCGCCTGCTCTTCGCGCTGGGCATCCGGTATGTGGGTGAGCATATCGCTACGATCCTGGCCCAACATTATGGCGAAATGGAACGATTGGAACAGGCAACGAAAGAAGAGCTGGCCGAGATCTATGGCATCGGTCCACGAATCGCCCAGAGTGTGGCGCTCTACTTCCGCCAGCCGGAGAACCGACGCCAGATCGAACAGTTGCGAGCGGCAGGCGTCAGTATGAAGGAAGAAGGGATTGCTGCTGAGTCACGGCCCTTGGCGGGCAAAACGTTCGTCTTGACAGGCGGCCTGGAAACCCTCACCCGCGATGAGGCCAAGGCGTTGATCGTCCGGGCGGGCGGTCGCGTGACATCAACGGTCAGCAAGAAGACTGACTACGTTGTCGTCGGCACAGACCCTGGCAGCAAGTTCGACGATGCCACACGCCTCGGCGTCCCCACCCTCGACGAAGCTGCGTTCAAGCAGCTCATCGGCCAAGGGTAAGCGCGGAAACTTAGACCTAAACGGAAAAGTGGTTATTGACGCTTGTACAGTTGACCTGTGATACGCGACACGCTACAGTTGAAATATGATAGTAAGTTTCAGACATCGGGGGCTTACAAGGTTTTTCGAGGAGGATGATCCCCGGAAGCTCCCGCCGGATATGGTGGACCGGATTAAGGCAATTCTGGCGCGGTTACACCAAGCTGAGACGATAGAGGATATGAACGTCCATTCCTACAGGCTTCATCCGTTGAAAGGAAGCCGGAAGGGGGAGTGGGGCGTAACAGTGAGGGCAAACTGGCGCATTACCTTTCGATTTGAGGAGGGGGATGCGCTAGAGGTAAATTTAGAGGACTACCATTGAAAAGGAGAACGCCATGAAGGCTTTGAAAATGAAGAATCCACCCCATCCTGGCTTTTCGGTGCGCATGGATTGTCTGGAGCCGTATGAGTTGAGCGTCACCGAAGGGGCGAAGATCCTTGGTGTGTCGCGGTCTGCGTTGAGTAATCTGGTGAACGAGAATGCCGACCTATCCTGGGATATGGCTATTCGCTTGGCCAAGGCGTTTGGCGGTACGCCGGAGGGATGGATGCGGTTACAGTTTCAATATGATGCGGCCCGAGTGGAAGAGCGGGCCAAGCATATCAGGGTGAAGACTTTTGCCGCAGATAGGGTGTGTGCGTAAGGCGCGCTATTCAACATGAGCCAGGTCGTCATCGAAAACCCAATCATCAACTCGCCCTTTGACGAGCCCACCCGCCATTTTCTTTTTTCCGGTGCGGAAGAACCCTACGATAAGCTCAAGCGGGCGCTGCGGGCGGAGATCGACGAAGCGGCCTGGAGCAGTCTCTACACCACCGTCAGCCGGCCATTCGCCAAACCCGAGATAGGCAAGATCGCCGTGAAGGTCATCAACCACTACGGCGACGAGGTGTTGAAGGTGTTTCACGTATGATGTAGACTACCACTAGGAGGCTTTGAAAATGCCACGCATCGCCATCCATCCCGGTGAGCATCTCGCCGAAGAACTGACAGCGCTCAACATGAGCGCCGCCGAGCTTGCGCGCCGCCTCAGCGTCCCGACCAACCGCATCACCGAAATACTCAATAGCCAGCGCGCTATCACGGGGGACACCGCCCTGCGTCTCGCACATTTCTTCGGAACCAGCGCGCAATTTTGGCTTAACCTGCAGGGCCTCTATGAACTGCGCCTCGCCGAGCAGAAGGCCGGAAAACAGATTAAGGCACTTCCGACTCTCAAGCACCGCAAGACCAAAGTCGGACCGCTCCACCAAGCCGCCCATCCCTGATCCGATCGTCCAAACCGATTAGCTGGATAGTGAATCTATGACGGAACCAATACGAAAGATAGCATTGCTTGTTGCACTGGTACTGGCTGGTGCGGCGGCCTTTGTTGGCTGGGGGCTGATACGCGATAAGGAGAGCAGTGAGGGCTTGGTGGCGAACGGGACGATCGAGGCCACCGAGGTCGAGATCAGCTCGAAGCTGCCTGGCCGGCTTGCTCAGCTCCTGGTCAAAGAGGGGGATCAGGTCCAGGCGAATCAGGTCATTGCCCACCTCGATATGTCAGAGGTTGAGGCGGAGGTGGCGCAGCAGCGGGCGGCACTGGCCAGGGCCGAGGCCCAACTCAGGGAGCTCCTCGCCGGCTCGCGCATTCAAGAGGTCGAAGAGGCGCGCGCCAACCTGCAGCAGGCCGAGGATAACCTGAATCTGGCAAGGGACGATTGGAACCGATTTGATAATCTCTTTAAAGAAGGAGCCGTCTCGGCGCAAGAACGAGATCGCGCCAAGAACCGGATCGAGATCGCCCTCAGCCAGGTCAAGGCGGCACAGGAACGATACGCGCTGATGAGGATCGGGCCTCGATCAGAGGTAATCGAAGCGGCCCGCCACGAACGTGATCGGGCGAAAGCGGTGCTGGGGATGGCCCAGGTTCGCCTTCGCGACAGCGTTATTCTGGCGCCTCTCGCTGCCACCGTCCTGACCAAGCGAGCCGAGCAGGGTGAGGTTGTCAATCCCGGTTTTCCCATCGTAATCCTCATCGATCCTGATGATCTGTGGCTGCGCGTCTATATCCCGGAGTCGGAGATCGGGTTAGTGAGTATCGGCCAGGCCGCGGCGGTCACCGTCGATTCATTTCCTAATCGACGCTTTGAAGGAACGGTGGTCGAGATCAGTTCGAAAGCCGAATTTACCCCCCGCACGGTCCAGACCAAGAAGGAGCGCGTCAATCTGGTCTTCGGGGTCAAGATCCGCCTGGACAATCGCGAGCGCCTGCTGAAGCCGGGGATGCCGGCCGATACCGAGATCAAGGTCGTGGGCGGAGAGACAAAGCATACCAGTCGTCGACCGTCTGCCCAGTGGAATCCCCTCAATGGCTGAGCTTGACCGTGACCGCTATGCCGTCATCACCGAAGGGCTGACGAAGCGCTTCGGTAAGATCATTGCTGTAGATCATGTAGACTTGCGGATTAAGCGAGGCGAGATCTACGGGTTCCTCGGTCCCAACGGAGCCGGAAAGTCCACCACTATCCGAATGCTCTGCGGACTTCTGGACCCTTCGGAAGGAACAGGGTATGTGTTGGGCCACGAGATTGCCGCAGAGCCGGAACGGATCAAAGAAAAGATCGGCTATATGTCCCAACGATTCAGCCTGTACGAGGACCTGACCGTCCGGGAAAACCTTGACTTTTACGCCAGCCTCTACTCGATCCCGAAGGGGATTAAGCGGGCCCGCATTGAGCAGATGATTCAGATGGCCGACCTGACCGGACGCGAGGGCGCGCTGGCGGCCCACCTGTCAGGGGGCTGGAAGCAACGTCTGGCCTTGGGTTGCAGCATCATTCATAAACCGGAGCTGCTCTTCCTGGATGAGCCGACAGCCGGTGTCGATCCGGTCTCTCGCCGCAACTTTTGGGATCTGATCTATCGGCTCTCCGAGGAGGGGATCACCATCGTGGCCACCACCCACTACATGGATGAGGCGGAGCATTGCGATAGTCTGGGATTTATCTATCAGGGTCGGATTACGGCCCAGGGAAGTCGGGAGGAGATCAAGCTCAATGCCCTTAAGGGTCAGGTCATCGAGATAGAATGCCAGCCGATGCGAGAGGCTACGATATTCCTTGAAACACTTCCCGGCGTGGCAGAGGTCGTCCGATTCGGAAACACCATCCACGTCGTCACTGAGGATAGGAGCCTGTCGCCCACTGATGTGGAGGCGCTCCTGATCGGCGAGCAACTGAAGGTAAATCGGGTTGAGGCGGCAATCCCGTCGATCGAGGATATCTTTGTCGCATTCGTCGGCCTTGTCGATCGGCGCTCTCTGCGGACGCAACTGAGACGTATGCGAGAAGGTGGCATATGAAGTCGCGCCTGCTCGGCATGATCCGCAAAGAGTTCATCCAGATGTGGCGCGACCGCTTTACGCTAAGCATGATGCTGTTTATGCCGATGATGATCCTCGGCATCATCGGGTGGGCCATCAATACCGACGTCAAGCATATGCCGACTGCTGTCTTCGATCAGTCCAAGACGCCTGAGAGCCGGGATCTCCTCCACGCCTTTACCAACTCCCAATACTTTAACCTCAACTACCATGTAGACAGCTATGAACGGATCACCTATCTCATCGATAGTGGCAAAGCGAAGGTGGGGATCATCTTTCCACCTGACTATGCCCGCCTGCTCAAGCAGCAGCGCGTGACGCAGGTCCAGGTGATCGTGGACGCTTCAGACCCATTGGTGGCTACGTCGGCGATCAATGCGGCGAACGCCCTCGGTCAGGTGGGCTCGATGCGGATCGTATCGGAGACGCTGCAGCGAAGCCTCGGTCGGGCCGCACCCACCACACCACTGGATGTCCGGGTTCGGGCCTGGTACAACCCCGACCTCGTCAGCGCTATCTTCATCATCCCCGGCCTGCTGGGATTTATCCTGATGCAAACCACCATCACGATCATCGCCATGGTGGTGGTGCGGGAACGGGAGCGCGGAACACTTGAAGCGCTGATCGTCAGCCCGCTGCGCCGCTGGGAGTTGATGATCGGGAAGATCGTGCCGAATGTCCTGGTCGCGTACGCGCAGATGACCTTCGCCTTGATATTCGGCGTCTGGCTCTTCGATATTCCGATACGCGGGAGTCTGACCCTCCTCTACTTTCTGTCGCTATTCTTCATCATGGGGACCCTGGGCCTCGGCATCCTGTTATCCACCATCGCGCGTACCCAGCAGCAGGCCATGCAGTTGTCGTACTTCATCTTCATCCCGTCGGTTTACCTCTCTGGCGTACTCTTCCCGGTTGAGGGCATGCCGCCCATGGCCAAGACCATTGCGTACATCATCCCTCTGACCTATTACGTCGAGATTTTTCGCGGGATCACCCTGAAGGGAATCGGCATCTCCTATCTTTGGACGCACATGCTGGTCCTCGCCGCTATCGGGGTGATCCTGATCACCGCCAGTATTCTTCGCTTTCACAAAAAACTCGGCTGAGCGCTGGATTGTGGATAAGGTAGACCGATAACGACGCGCCGGTTTACTACTGTACCGTTATCGATAGATAGTCATAGACTCCGTTCAGATTTAAGCCGGCGCTGGTATCGATATTGAGGTGGCCATCCATGACAAAGTCACAGCCTAAGTATAGCTCATAGGTGCCTGCCGGAGCGGTATCGGCATAGAGGGAATAGGTGCCGTCGAGTTGTCCACTGCTCAGATACGGGGTAACCGTCGAAAGATCCGCCGGCAGCGGGACCCACCCCAGGGCACCAAGGTACGACCAGGGCATGCCCATAGCTGGAGCGTTGACAACCAGAAAGATCTCCTTGTCGCTACACCCTTGAAGTGTATAGCTCACCGATACGGGATTTGTCAGTGTGGGACCAGGACCGGAGCCGACAGCCTCCAACTCAACTGACGGGCTGCTGGCCAGGAAGATTTCAGAGTTACCGTCTAAGTTGCCGCCGGTTAGGTTACTGGTGGATACAAAGGCGATTCGGGTGCCATCGGTACTGATGGATAGGTCGGAACTGTTGCCCGCGGTGGTAGTAGTGAGTTGGGCAAAGCCGAAGACGGCAGTCCAGAGGAAGATCTCAGAGTTGCCGTCGGGGTTGCTGCCGGTCAGGTTGCGGTTGGATGCAAAGGCGACTCGAGTACCGTCATCGGAAATAGAGGGCTGCCAGTTGTAGCCACCGGTGGTGGCGGTAACCTGGATAAAGCCAGAGCCTGAGGTCCAGAGGAAGATTTCATAGTTGCCGTCGAGATTGCCGCCAGGAACAGGGTTGCTCGTAGAGACAAAGGCGATTTTGGTGCCGTCATCGGAAATAGAGGGACTGTCGCTCCCGCCCCCGGTGGTGGTGGTGATCTGGACGACACCGGACCCCGCAGTCCAGAGGAAGATTTCAGAGTTGTGATCTGTGTTACCACCGGTCAGGTCGTGGGTAGAGTAAAAGACGATTTTGGTGCCGTCAGTATTGATGGAGGGGTTGTAGTGAGTGCTAGCACCGTTGGTAGCCGTAAGCTGGGTGAAACCGGGACCGGCAGCCCAGAGGAAGATTTCAGAATTACCGTCGAGATTGCCACCCGGAACCAGGTTGCGGTCAGAGCCAAAGGCGATTCGCGTCCCATCACCCGAGATGGAGGGGGCGAAGTTTTCACCCCCGGTAGTGTTAGTTACCTGGATGAAGCCTGAGCCTGAGGTCCAGAGGAAGATTTCATAGTTACCATCGGCGTTGCCGCCGGTCAGATTACGTGTGGAGCGAAAGGCGATCCGGGTGCCGTCGGCGGAGATAGAGAGGTAGGAGTAGGTGCTCTCCCCAGTGGTATCGGTGATCTGGGCGGTACCGGAGCCGGCCGTCCAGAGGAAAATCTCCCAGTTACCGTCGGAGTTGCTGCCAGTCAGATCGCCGGCAGAGCGAAAGGCGATTTGAGTACCGTCGGCGGAAATGGAGGAGCTGGCGCTACCATCCCCAGAGGTATTCGTAATCTGAGTATGAGTGAACTGGGCCTCGGTGATCGCGGGGTTGTACCAGGCGATCCACATAACGACCGCAATCGTAACGCATCGCCACCACACGTTTGTCTCTCTATCGCTGAACATACATTGCATCAATTCGGCTACACTCCGCATCGTTCCCTCCTACTGAGAGTTAACGTCCATCGACAAACAGCAACACTCCCCCATCTATACCTCGCTAATACGCTGCAGATTCCTGACGGGGAGCGCCGAGGTTACACCCCAGTTATCGTACCTGGGCCCAACAAGGCCTCTACCTCTCGCCTGAGCGACTCGCTCGCCGCCACAGTCATATCCGGCGAGGCAGCAATCGTGATCTGAGCGCCTGGCGCGACGCTCAGGTGGAGCCTGACGGGAACAGATCCCGGGAATCTTAGCAGCAGGCTTTTTAACTCTCCAAGTCGTGAGTCTGACAGGTGTGCCTCCTCTACTGTAATCTCCACCACCGACTTTCCGCTGCGTCTGGCGGACGCGAGAGGACTGACTTCCGTCAAGAGTAATTTGATCACCTCTTCACCCACATCCACCTGCCCCTTGACCAGGATGGCCGCACCCTTCACCAGATGGAGTAGGTTCGCCTTATACAGTTCAGGAAACGCTACCGCCTCCACTGTGCCGGCCATATCTTCGAGCGTGACGAAGGCCATTCGTTCTCCGTTCTTCTTGGTAGTGATCTCCTTAATGGCAGTGACGACGACACAGAGCGCTACCGTCTCTTTGTCCTGGCAGGCAGCAAGACGATCGGTGCCGATTGCCGCTGTCTTTACGACGATATCGTGATACTCGCTTAGCGGGTGGCCGCTGACATAGAAGCCCAGCGTCTCCTTTTCAGCGGCCAGGCGTTGAGTTGGCGACCATTCCGGAATGGCCGGCAGGGACTCCGCCTGATGATTAAGTCCACCCTTTATCTCTAAGACATCCAGCAGCGAAACCTGGCCATGGGCTCGTTCACGCTGTGTGCCTGCGCCGGCCTCCATGGCCTTATCCGCCACGGCCATAAGCTGAGATCTTGCCGCCCCAAGGGAGTCAAACGCCCCACACTTTATCAGACTCTCAACCACCCTCTTATTGACCAGACGCAGGTCTACCCGCTCACAGAAGTCGAAGAGGGAATGGAAAGGGCCTTTGTCGCGTCGCGTAGCCAGGATCGACTGAATAGCCGTCTCGCCGACATTCTTGATAGCGACCAGCCCGAATCGAATCTGCTCCCCCGCGACCATAAAGCTGCTTGCCGACTCGTTGACATCCGGAGGCCGGACCGTAATGCCCATCTGCTTACACTCGTCGATATACGTGACGATTCCGTCGGTGTTCGCCATCTCTGAGGTCAGGAGGGCCGCCATAAACTCAATCGGATAATTGGCCTTCAGGTAGGCGGTCTGATAGGCTAAGAAGGCATATGCGGTCGCGTGGGGTTTGTTAAAGGCATACCCAGCAAAGGGGGCCATCTTATCGAAGACCTTTTGCGCCGTCCGCGCCGGAATCTTTTTCTCCTTCGCCCCGTCGACGAACTTCTTGCGCTGTTGATCCATCATCTCCGGGTCTTTTTTCCCCATCGCCTTGCGCAGCACATCCGCCTCTCCCATCGAGAAGCCGGATAGCTCCGAGGCGATCCACATCACCTGTTCCTGGTAGACCATGATCCCATAGGTCTCTTTCAGAATCGTCTCCATCAGCGGGTGATCGTAGCTGATCTTCACCTTGCCGTTCTTGCGGTTGATGAAGTCATCGATCATGACCATCGGTCCGGGGCGGTAGAGCGCCACGATGGCGATAATGTCCTCCAGTCGTTCCGGCTTCAGGCGCCGCATCAGATCCCGCATTCCAGAGGATTCCAGTTGAAAAACCCCGAAGGTCCGCGCCTCGCTGAGCAGTGCAAAGACCGCCGGGTCATCAAGGGGGATCTCCTCAATCATGATCCTCTGCCCGCGCCCTGCCGCAATTAATTCCAGGGTGTTGGCAATGACCGTCAGGGTCCGCAGCCCCAGGAAATCGATCTTCAACAGACCGATCTTTTCGATGGCCCTCATGGAGTACTGCGTGGTCAGCTTACTGCCGGCCTTTGAATCTTTGTACAGCGGCACATGCTCGGTAAGCGGATCGCCGGAGATGACGACGCCGGCGGCGTGGGTTGAGGCGTGCCGTGTCAGCCCCTCCAAGCATTTGGCAACCCGCCACAACTCTTCTACCTCTGTCCGGCTCTGCACCGCCTCGGTCAGCGGCGGACTCTCGGCAATCGCCTCATCCAGGCTGATACTAATCCGGTTGGGAACCATCTTGGCGATCTTGTCCACCTCGGCATAGGGCATCCCCAGGCCCCGTCCGACGTCCCGGATGACCGCCTTGGCCCCCATCGTCCCGAACGTAATAATCTGAGCGACATTGTCGGTTCCATATTTCCTGGTGACATAGTCGATCACCTCATCCCGCCGGTCGTCGCTGAAATCGATGTCCATATCCGGCATGCTGATCCGTTCAGGGTTGAGGAATCGTTCAAAGATCAGGCCGTACCGGAGAGGATCGATGTTGGTAATACCAAGGCAGTAGGCAACCAGCGAGGCGGCCGCAGAGCCACGGCCAGGGCCGACCGAGATCCCCCGATCCTTGGCGAACTTGATGAAGTCCCAGACTACCAGGAAGTAGCCGGCGAAGCCGGTCTTCTCTATCACATCCAGCTCGTACTTCAGGCGCGCTTCAGTCGGAGCGTTGGCATCCGGAAATCGAGTCTGAAGCCCCTGCCAGGCAAGATGAGTCAGATAGGTGTCGAGGGTATACCCCTCGGGGACCTGATACCGTGGCAGGCGAAGCTGTCCGAACTGGAGCTTCAGGTTGCACCGCTCGGCTACGGTAATAGTGTTCTTGATCGCATCCGGAAGCTCAGCGAAGACCTGCTTCATCTCCGCTGCCGATTTGAAATAGAACTGATCAGTGGAAAAGCGCCAACGATCCTTATCCTGAATCGTCTTTCCGGTCTGAATACAGAGCAGCACCTCGTGGGCGCGCGCATCCCCCTTGCCTGGATAGTGGAGATCGTTGGTGGCAACAATTGGGAGTTCAAAGTTCTTGGCGAGCCGAAGGACCCCCTCAGTAACCGTCTGTTGCTCCGCCATCCCGTGATTTTGAATCTCCAGAAAATAGTTCTCGCGTCCCACCGCCTCCATGTACCAGCCGACGGTCTCCTTCGCCCGCCCCTCGTCGCCATCCAGCAACGCCTTGGCAGCCTCGCTGTTCAGGCAGCCGGAGAGAACGATCAGCCCCTGACAATGTTGAGCAAACAGCTCTCGATCGATTCGAGGCTTATAGTAGAACCCCTCCAGATAACCGGCCGACACCAGCTTGATCAAATTCCGGTAGCCGACCTGGTCCTTAGCCAACAGGGTAATATGGCTGGCGCCCTCATAACCGCTGTCCTGATTCGATCGCTCGAACCGGCTGCCAGGGGCAATGTACACCTCGCTGCCGATGATCGGCTTTATCCCCTCGTCCATCGCCAGGGTGTAAAAGTCGATCGCCCCGAACAGGTTGCCGTGATCGGTCACAGCCAAGGCGGGCATCTTGTACTCCTTTGCCTTGGCCACCAACGTCTTCAGGGAGCAGGCCCCATCCAGGAGGCTATATTGCGTATGAACGTGCAGATGAACAAAATCAGAATGGTGCATGATTGTCAGCTATTCCCACTCGATGGTACTGGGCGGCTTGGAGGAGATGTCGTAGACCACGCGGTTGACGCCTTTGACCTCGCTTACGATCCGGCTGCTGATCGCATGGAGCAGGTCATGCGGCAGGCGCGCCCAGTCGGCCGTCATCCCATCGAGGCTGGTAACGGCTCGAACGGCAATCACGTGCTCGTAGGTCCGCTCATCGCCCATGACCCCCACCGTTTTAATCGGCAGCAGCACCGCAAATGCCTGCCACACCTCGCGATTCAGCTTCGCCCTCACGACCTCCGCCTCGACGACAGCATCGGCTTCTTGGAGCAGGTCCAGCCTGTCCTGCGTCACCTCACCGATGATGCGGACGGCCAAGCCTGGCCCAGGGAACGGCTGACGCCAGAGAATGACATCAGGCAGGCCGAGTTCCTTACCAAGCTCTCGTACCTCATCCTTAAACAGCTCTCGCAACGGCTCCAGCAGCTCAAAATCAAACTGCTCCGGCAGGCCACCCACGTTGTGGTGGGATTTGATCGTGGCCGAAGGCCCCTGTACCGACACGCTCTCGATCACGTCCGGATACAATGTGCCCTGGGCGAGGAAATCGAACCGTCCCAGCCGTCGCGATTCTTCCTCAAAGACGGCGATAAACTCCGCGCCGATAATCTTTCGTTTCTCTTCGGGATCGATAACCCCTGTGAGTCGGGTTAGGAATCGCTCTCTTGCATCGACCGAAATCAGGTGCAGGCCCAGGTGTTCGCCCATGGCCTGCAGCACCTGCGCCTCTTCGCCCTTCCGAAGCAGACCGTTATCCACGAAGACACAGGTCAGTTTCGAACCGATCGCATGGTGAATCAGCAGCGCGGCCACCGAAGAATCGACCCCCCCGCTCAGGGCACAGAGTACCCGACGGTCCCCGACCTGGCGTCGAATTCGATCGATGGCTATCTCGGCGAAGGAACGCATCTGCCAATCCGAGGCGCAGTTGCAGATCTTGAACAGAAAATTTCCGAGGATCGCTTTTCCGTTGTCGGTATGAGCGACTTCCGGGTGGAACTGGACCGCAAAGAGCGGCTGCTGCCGATGACGGATCGCGGCGAACGGCGCATTGGCCGTGTGGGCGAGGCGGCGGAACGAGTCGGGGAGCTCTTCAAGTTTGTCCCCGTGGCTCATCCAGACGCTGAGTCCATCTTGAAGGCCGTACAGGAGATCCGAGTCGTCATCGATTGTGAGGCTGGCCCGGCCATATTCCCGACGGGCCGCTTGCGTCGTAACAGCGCCGTACAAATGGCCGAGCATCCCCATCCCGTAGCAGATCCCCAGGACCGGCACACCCTGTTCGATCACCTCGCGCCGGCAGAGGGGCGCATCCGGTTGATAGACACTGGCCGGGCTGCCGGAAAGGATGATCCCCTTTGGATGAAAGGCCTTGATGCTGTCCAGGGGCAGGTTGAACGGATGGATTTCACAGTAGACACCCAGTTCGCGGACGCGACGGGCGATCAGCTGCGTGTACTGCGAACCGAAGTCAAGGATCAGGATTTTATTCATGTACTCACGCGTTGGTTGCGTTGTAGCGTTTCTTGCGTTTATTGCGTCTTGCGTTTGTGGTGGGCTTGATCGATCCGTTCGAGCGTGAGGCGGAGTAGATACCAGAAGTATATGAACGCGTCAACGCAACGACGCAATAGACGCGTTAATCCAACCGGTAGTTCGGCGCTTCTTTTGTAATGATCACGTCATGCACATGGCTCTCTCTGAGCCCTGCGGAGGTGATTCGGACAAAGCGGCCTTTCTGGCGAAGCTCCTCAATGGTATGGCAACCGCAATAGCCCATGCCGGATCGCAGCCCGCCAACCAGTTGGTACATGCTGCCGGCTAACGTCCCCTTATACGGCACGCGCCCCTCGATCCCCTCGGGAACAAGTTTGTGCTCCTCTGTTTCAGCCTCCTGGCCGTACCGATCCCTTCCGCCCCGCTGCATGGCGCCCAGCGAACCCATACCCCGATAGACCTTATAGGTTCGCCCCTGGAAGATGATCGTCTCGCCAGGGCTCTCCTCGGTCCCCGCCAACAGACCCCCCAGCATCACGACATGCGCCCCGGCCGCAATCGCCTTGGTCATATCGCCAGAAAACTTGATGCCGCCGTCGGCAATAATCGGTACACCATGTCGGTCGGCGACTTTGGCGCATTCTGCGATCGCCGTAATCTGCGGGACCCCTGCCCCGGCAACCACCCTGGTTGTACAGATGGAGCCCGGTCCGATCCCGACCTTCAGTCCGTCGGCCCCCGCCCTGATCAGCTCCTCGGCCCCATCGGCCGTCGCGATGTTGCCGGCGATCACCTCGGTATCGGGATAACGCCGCTTGATCATGGTAACCGTATCCACTACCCCGCTGCTATGACCGTGGGCAGTATCCACCACCAGGACATCGACGCCGGCCCTGACCAACGCGTCGATCCGTTCCGGCGTCTCTTCGGACACACCGACAGCCGCGCCTACGCGCAATCGTCCCAGATCATCCTTGCAGGCATTCGGATATTTGATCTTCTTCTCAATATCCTTGATCGTAATGAGGCCGCGGAGGTTATAGTCATCGTCCACCACCAGCAGCTTTTCGATCCGATTCTGGTGTAGGATCTCCTTGGCCTCCTCCAAGCTGGTACCGACCGGTACCGTAATGAGCCGATCCTTGGTCATAACTTGGGAGATCTGCAGGTCAAGCTTGGTCTCAAAACGGATATCGCGGTTAGTCAGAATGCCGACCAATTTACCGTTCTGCGTTACAGGAAGACCCGAGATCCGATAGCGTTGCATCAGGCCAAGGGCATCCGATAACTTCCGATCCGGCGAGATCGTGATCGGGTCCACGATCATCCCGCTCTCGGACTTCTTGACCTTATCCACCTCAAGGGCCTGTCGATCCGGAGGGAAGGCCCTGTGGATCATGCCGATCCCCCCCTCGCGAGCCAGCGCAATAGCCATCGGGGCCTCGGTCACCGTATCCATCGCGGCGCTAATAATCGGGATGTTGATCGAAAGACGCCTGGTGAGACGCGTGGACACATCGGCATCCCTGGGCAGGACCTCGGATTTAGCAGGGATCAGGAGTACGTCGTCAAACGTCAGACCTTCTGGAATTGAGCGCTCAAGCATGTCTACACCTCAGGCGATGTTCAAGGTTCAAAGTGCAACGTTCAACGTAAACCAGCAAACCGTAAACATTGTATCTTGAACGTTGAACTATGGCCCTTGAGCTTTGCACGTTGAACTATGAACGTTGAACCGCGAACCTTGAACGTTGAACCTTGCACGTTGAACGTAATGTTACATGTGCATCGCATTCTTCACCTCTGACAGGGTCTCGCCTGCAACCTTCTTCGCCCTGGCCCATCCGTCTTCCAGAACCTCCTGGACGATCTGAGGGCTTCTCGCCAACTCCTGACGCCGGTCGTAAATGGGCTGGAGGATCGGCATCATGTGCTGCAAGAGCACCCCCTTGCAGTCCAGACAGCCGATCCCTGCCGTCCGGCAGCCGGGATCAATGACGGTGTCTCGATCCACCTTTGGCGTAAAGATCTTATGCAGGTCAAAGACCGGGCAGACATCAGGATTACCGGGATCGCGACGACGTACTCTGGCAGGATCTGTCACCATCGGCTTGATCTTGGCGGTGACCTGCTCCGGCGAGTCGGACAGATAGATAGCGTTACCGTAACTTTTGCTCATCTTGCGTCCATCGGTGCCTGGAACCTTTGGAAACTCGGTCAGGAGCGGGTGCGGCTCAATCAGGACTTCCCCGTACAGCGTGTTAAACCGGCGCGCGATCTCCCTGGCCAACTCTAAATGCGGCACCTGGTCGATTCCGACCGGCACATGATTGGCCTTATAGATCAGGATATCTGAGGCCATCAGAACCGGATACCCTAAAAATCCATAGGTACTGAGGTCTTTCGTGGTCAGCTCCTGCTGCTGCTCTTTATAGGTCGGATTCCGCTCCAGCCAGGGAACCGGCGTGATCATCGACAACAACAGATACAGCTCCGCATGTTCATGAAGCCTGGACTGCAGGAAGAGGGTCGCCTTTGAGGGATTGATCCCAGCCGCCAACATATCCAGGGTCATCTCGTGGATATTATCCCGGATACTCTTCGTCTCGGCATACTCAGTCGTCAGCGCATGCCAGTCGGCTACGAAAAAGAAGCACTCATACGCGTCCTGCAACCGGCGCCAGTTATCCAAGGCTCCGAACAGGTGACCGAGGTGCAGGCGCCCCGTTGGTCTCATACCACTCAAGACCCGACCCTTCGACATCGCGATAGTGTTCCTCCTCCAGCTACGCGCCGAGCAACAGACCGGCAACAAGCGCGATTGGCGGGACAATCAACCACTCCACCGCACCACTGAACATCAGCAATAGCAGCACGACAAAGCCATACCGCTCGAGCCTGCCATACGACGCAGCCTGGCGCGGCGGCAGCAGGCCGGCCATGACGCGGCCGCCATCAAGCGGCAGCAAGGGAATCAGGTTAAAGATGGCCAGCGCAACGTTGATGATCACGCTCAAATGCAACATGAGATGGACCGGGGTAAGCCACGAAAGCCATAAGACGGTCTCATCCGCTCCCTCAGCCCCGCCGAACAGCCGAAGAAACCCGGCGCACACAGAAGCAAGGATAAGATTCGCGCATGGCCCAGCCGCTGCAACCAACACCATATCCCGCCTCGGATGCTTGAGATTGTGAAAGTTGACCGGGACCGGCTTGGCCCAGCCTACCGGCGTAAATATCAGGGCCAGGGTTCCGATCGGATCTAGGTGGGAAAGGGGGCTCCAGGTAAGGCGACCCGCCAATCGCGCGGTGGGATCGCCCCGCTTATCGGCAACCCACGCGTGGGCATACTCATGAAACGTCAAGGCTGCCAGGATGGCCGGCAGCTTCACGCTCAGATTCAGAATGAACTGCGTCAGATCAGGCATCTCTGGCCTCTGGACTTTCTGCGCTCAACTGTTCGACCACAGTTTACCGTAACAAAGGCAACCCGCCTTGTCAATGCCGAAGGCGCGAATCAGCGACGCGCTGCAGGACATACGCCGTCTCATCCTCCCTGGTACAAAGGCGTCCATCCAGCCTGGCCGCACGCAGCGCAGCCAAGGTCCGCCGATAGATGGGGCCGGGCTTTAACCCCAGCCGATGCAGGTCTCCCCCTTTGAGCAACGGCATAATGCTCCATGAAGTCGTCAGATATCTGTGCACTGCCTCCCGCGTCGATCCCTTCGCCAGCGTGGCCAACAGCACAATCCTGGCCTCCGGTGACAGGGGATCAAGAAGCCGGGCGATCCGACTTTGGCGAAGATCGACGGCGCGCATCAGCGTCTGTGCAGCACGTCGACCTGTCCCGTGATCAGCCGCAAGCTTTTCGGCAATCCGGTGGGGCGGGGTAAGCCTCTTCAGGATGGCCACTACCGTCTTTGGATGCAGATGATAGAGCATCCCAAGGAGAAGCGCCTTATCTGCTGAGGCGCTTGCCAGCGGCGGCATCGATGACGCCTGCGCCAGCACCTGCCGCACGCACTCAAGCAGACCGAAGGTGGAAGCAGACGGGGCGAGCCTCTGATGAATGGCGGTCAGCACCCCTAGCCCCATGAGACGCCGAAGCATGCGGAGGACGGATGGCTCCTGCATAATCAGGTGAAGCTCCCTGAAGATCCTCGTGCCGGTGAGATTCCGAATGACCCCCTTTTTTACGGCGTCCCTCATCAGCCGCAAGGTGCGTTGAGCAATCACGAACCGATATCGGCCCTCAAATCGGACCGTCCTGAAGAGCCGAGTGGGGTCATCGATAAAGCTGTGCTCGTGCAGGACCCTGATCCGGCCGCGCTCCAGATCGCGCAGTCCGTCCAACGGATCAATGAGCGGCCCGAACCGGCCGCGATCGATGCGGACAGCCATCGCGTTGATACTGAAGTCTCGCCGAAGCAGATCGGCCAGCAGTGGGGCAGGTTGAACCTCCGGCAGCGCGGCAGCGTGCGGGTATCGTTCCTTCCTGGCGGTGGCAAGATCAAGCGTTCTGCCATCAGGAAGTCGCAGGTGGGCGGTTCCGAATCTGGGGTGAGGCGCCACTACGGACTTGAGGGAGTGTGCCAGGCGTTGGGCGACAGCGATGGCATCGCCCTCAACCACCAGGTCGATATCAATATTCTGCCGGCCAAGAAGCAAATCCCGTACGTAACCGCCAACAGCATAGATCGGCGCCGGAGCGGCCGCCACGCGCGCCGCCCCCAGCGTCCTTCGACTGAGCGGATCAAGCTCTCGGAATTGCAGAAGGTGCATTTTAACCTCGTGCTTTATACTCCAAATCCCCCTGTACCCCCCTTTTATAAAGGGGGGATTTCCGCACCCCCTACCCCCGACACCCCAGACTTTAAACCCTACACCTCACGCCCTACCCCCTACATTTATGCCCTTGGATGATAGCGGTTATAGACCGACTTCAGATGTGCCCGGGAGACGTGTGTATAAATCTGCGTCGTCGAGATATCGGCATGGCCCAACATCATCTGGACCGCCCGAAGGTCGGCGCCGCGCTCCAACAAGTGCGTGGCGAAAGAATGGCGAAGCGTATGCGGGCTGACTCGCCGCTCGATCCCGGCCGCCACTGCATACGCACGGAGGATCTTCCAGAATCCCTGACGCGCCAGCGACCGCCCAAAGCGATTCACGAACAGTACCGGATCTGACCCTCCTTTTTGAAGGAGCGGCCTTGAGTTGGCCAAATACCCGCGTATAGCCGCCTGGGCGTCGCGCCCCAACGGAACCACCCGGTCCTTCCCACCCTTTCCCTGGCATCGTACATAGCCAACCTCCAGATCCACATCAGACAACCGAAGGGTCAGCATCTCCGACACGCGAAGACCGGCCGCATACAGCAGTTCCAGCATCGCCTTGTCGCGAAGACCCAGCGAATGGCCGGTGGAGGGCACCGCCAGCAACCGCTCGACCTCCTCCTGGCTCAGCACGTCGGGAAGTCGTATCCACGGGCTTGGGGACTCAAGGTGCGCAGTGGGATCGTCTTTCGCATACCCCTGCGTCAGCAGAAACCGGTACAGACCGCGCAACGACGAGGTGCGGCGCGCAACCGTACGAGGCGCAAGCCCCTCCTTACGGAGCGCCAGAAGCAGACGCGCGACGTGCGCGCGGCTAACCTCTTGAAACGAGCCGACCCCGATCTGCGTGAAGTAGCCGGATATCCAGCGTAAATCCCGGCTATAGGCTGCCAGGCTGTTTTCTGCCAGTCCCCGCTCAACCGCCAGGAACCTTATATATTCATCTATCAACTGTTCCATGGTTCGCTGTCAGCGATGCGCTGTCGGTAGCGCTCGTCAGGACAGGCGCATCATCCGAGAAATCTGATGTACCAGTCGATCAGACGATTGCCGCTAAACAGGGCAACAGCCGCGCCGAGCGCCAGAAACGGGCCAAACGGAATCCGATCTTTCCGCGTCAGCACACCGGCTGCAATCAGTCCCACCGACAGAATAGCACCGGAGATCACCGCGACGCCGAAAGACACAAGCATCAGGCGCCAGCCAAGAAACGCGCCAATCATGCTGAGAAGGTTCACGTCGCCGCCGCCCATGCTCTCTTGTTGAAAGGCTACCTCTGCATATACCGCAACCAGATAGACCAATCCGGCACCGACACATGCCCCCGTAACGGCATCAAGCGGCGGCGGATCATAGGTCAGGACACTGGCGACAAGGCCAATCGGGATGACGGCAAGACTGAGTATGTGGGGAATAATTCCATGATCCAGATCGATAAATGTGATGACGACCAGGACCGAGAGAAATACAAGGAGAAACGCTGTGTGGATAGTCACGCCGAACTGCAGAACCGTCATCAGGTACAGGCCGGCGGTCAGCCCCTCGACAAGCGGATACCGCCATGGAATTGAAGCCTTGCACTGACGGCATCGGCCCACCAGCACTACGAAACTCACGAGTGGGATATTATCGTACCAGCGTATCGATGCGTTGCACAGAGGGCAATGTGATCCGGGAAAGACGAGGGATTCGTCGCGCGGGATGCGCCAGATACAGACATTTGAAAAACTGCCGACCACTAGCCCTAGCAGGATGCTCGCGATGGCTGATATGCCTTCCAGTGTGAGATGGCCTGGCAAGGAGGGCTGACCTCAAGAGGTGGCGCCGGACTGATGAGGGCGCTTGGGTCGCAGACCGCTATAGGCACCTACAATCGACATGTGCCGTAGGATAGCAGGTCCTGCGCGGGTTACCAACCCTAAAAACTGGGGCGTACAGATCTATAGCCCCCAGGATAGGATCGTGAGCGGACCCAGCAGGGGCGGACTAAGGTTGCAACTGTAGTTGATCGTTGGATTGCCGATCACGCGGTTTAATTCCACGAGGCTGCTGGTCGCGCTGGCGTCTTCACCAATCAGGTATCCGTTAATGGTGGGGGTACCGGCCAGCTCGAACTGCTCATGGGCGGCCAGCATCCCATTGTACACTTGGGGTTGGCTTGGAGTGCCGCTTAGCTTGAGATCAAGACCTGCAACAAACAGGGTATCGGTCAGGCTGCTTTGCGTCACCGAACTGCCGGCGATGGTCAGATTGCCGGTGGCAAGCAGGGTGACGACCCACGGCGTAGATGTACTGCCGTGATTGCCCGACAGACTGACATTACCTTCAAAGTAATAGGTCCCGTTCGCACTGGTATTGCTGCTTAAGCTCCACTGAGCGGGACTGCCGCCGGCGGGGGCGGTGTAATTCCATCCACTGTCACTATGGCTGCCGTTATCAGCCAAGGTTGTAATCAGACCGCCCGCGCCATTCAGTATCTGACCGTTCGCCTTCATCTGAAAGACCTGATTCGCGGGGAGGCTCGCCGTCGCAGTATTCAGGAAGTCCGTCGGATTGATGACCGGAACGAACTCTTCCGGCTTGTTACCTCCGCTGTCAGACCCGGCGCTTACGCTGCCGCCAGCGCTGTAGTTGTCGCTTGCAGTCGCATCCCCCAAGATCGAGGTGTTGCCTCCAATGTCAAGATCAGCATTCGAATGGACGCTGCCGCATAATCCTTGAAAGATCGGGTCGCCGACCCCCACATTACCTGAGATGTCCAAGTCGCCATTCGTCTTGATGGCGTCGTTGGAGATAAAGGCGGTACTCATTGTTGCCCTTCGAATCTGCTGGGATCCTCCGACAGTACTGGTGCCGGTTGACACCACCCTCACCGTGTTTGCTCCCGCCTTGTGGTACCACACCCTATAGGTTCCTACGTCGACAAACCCGCCTACGACCTGGGGGGTACTGGGGATAGTGGCAGGGGCGCTTTCTATGGAGCTCGGTGTGGTGGTTCGCAGGGTGTTAAAGGCATGCTCAATCCCGGCCTCGGCCAGAAAGTCGGCCTGAGTATTCCGGAGGTGATTAGAGGCGATCTGGACTTCAGAGCTGCCGACAGACAAGAGGGCAGACGAGAGCGCCGCCAGGACAACGAAGGCCATCAACACGAGCGGGAGGATCAGTCCCCGATTATCTCCGACTAGCCGGACGGGATGAGAAGACCCGCCTCTCCCCAGGCGCCATCTCTTTATCACGAATATGCACTCATGATGGCAGGTTCCTAGGCCTGACCCTGGTGGTCATGCGACGTGCGTTGAGGTCCGGATTCTGAACGGTGAGGTCAATCCGAATCTCCCTGATATTAGCTACAAGCGGAGTGGCGCCCAGATCTGCTCCGGCGGCATCGAAATAGGTGAAGGTTAGAGCCGATACATTATCAACAAGAGCAATAGCCCCGCTTCCGCCCTGCGATCTGGTCAGGGTATTGTTGGCAGCATTTCGGGTGTAGGTAATTCTCTTGACATCCCGGACAATACTACCCGCGGGATAGGGTGACCACCTGAGGGGAGATGCGAGGGGAAGGGTGGTACTGTCTAGTACTGTCCCTGTAATCTGCTTGACCTCCCGCCTGGCTCCGTTAGCAATATAGATATAATCGTTCAGGGTTGTATCCGCATAGACCCTGAAGGCATCAGCGGTCGCTGTTGCCGTAAGGCTTAAGGGCACAGAAGTTCCAGTAGCGGTGAGTCCGTTTGCGACTAATGCCTCGGGGGCTTGAGCGTGTGGATTGCCGGTCATGGAGAGGTCGTCGACGTTCGCCATAAACGTAATGCTCGTGGGGGTGGCTGCCGTGATCGCATTGCCTGCGTCGGTAGCCCCGACCCAGTATGAGCCGATCAGGCGGAGTTCATTCGCCATGCGGTCCAGGCCGGCCCTCACCCCGAGTTGCGCAGCCTCCAGAGAGCTGGCCCGGACATAGGTGTCCTGCGAGACCTTATAGACCCCCAGGATGGCCACGCCAATTAAGCCTGCAATCACCACGGCGATCAGCAGCTCAACCAGGGTGTATCCTGCTGTCCTCGATACGCGCTTCATGACCCCTCTCCCTTAAGGCCTGGCGGCAACGAGCGTCGTGAGGTTTATGCTCTCCTGGTTCGCTCCCTGACTCGTCGGAAGGGTGAAGGCCACGGTGACGGTCACCTGTCTGGTATTGGTCACATCCGGACCGGGTGCAACTCTCACCTGCCGGCTGAAGTTCGGATAGCATGGGCAATTGGGTCCAAGGCCTACCGGTATCGTCCCGATGGGGTCATCCGCAAAGTTCGGCGGGGGGTTGCCTGGAGCAAAGGGATCAGAAGCTCCGACCCTGAACCGTACTCGCTTGACCTGTTCCAGCCGTGCCTGGGCAAGCATGGTCGCGGTTGACTGATAGTAACCGCGTGTCACGGCAGCCTGGCCGAACGAGATGGCGCCGGCGCTCCCGCCGACACTTTGAAGCGCGTTCGTCGCCGCTGCCCCTAAGACTGCGATGGTGAGAATCGCGAGGGCGACCAGCACCTCGACCAGGGTGAAACCGTGGCATCTACTGTTTAGGGACAGTTTGATGCGTCGCATATCCATATCCGTCCCAGGGTTACCCGCACGCGAGCATTGGAGCTGCTCCGTGAATCCTGGATCGTGATCGTGCTTGCGCCGCCGGTACCGAGATGGTTAAAGGTAGGGTTAGCGGTGACATTGACTAGCCTAGCCTGGTTCTCAAGCCTCATATAGCCCGTAACAGCTTCTGTTCCGGGACCGACCCAGGCTACGTCATCACCAGTTCCACCAGTTCGCATTGTATCCATAAAGCGCAACCGGTTACTATCCACCTCAACCTCAACGCGATAATCGGTGTTGCGGGCAATGGCGAGCTGGCGGGCCTGCTGGAGCACTGTTGCCAGTTCCCGGGCAGCGCCCCGCGTTTCCATCGCCCTGAGAAAGGTGATAAACAGTGGGATGGCGACAACACTGATCGCCCCGATGACCGCGATCGCGATCATCAGCTCAATGAGGGTATACCCCCGTTGACCGTTCACTGAAGTCTGCCGAAAGACCATCGAAGCTCCCCTACCGTGGGATTACTGACCCCCCACCATCGTATGGGATGTACGCACGAAAAGGCAAACCCCGGAGAGAGGAGGGGCCGCCTCCTCTCTCCGGTACGCCTTCATGACTGCTTACGGCAGCGTGATGGTCATATTGTCAAAGGCGGCGGCGCTGGTGGCTACGACGGTGAAGGTCCCAACCGTCGCACCATGCGTATATGCGTAGGTCCAGTTTGCTAGCGGTTGTGGAACCGCTCGCATGAACGGCCCCGCTGAGACCCCGGCGCCATCCGTCACGGGAGTTTGGAGCGCTGCCGGTCCAGCTACGGCTGCCGTGCAGTTGACGGCGGCCCCCACCGCACCCGCTGCCGGCCATGCCGCGATCGTTGCAGGCACATCGCCGCAGTGGGACCCGAAGGCAGCTACCGCGCCCGCCAACACCGCCATATCGGCTTGGGCCCTGCTGATCCGCGCCTTCTGCTGCATGCTGGCATATAGCGGAATAGCGATCGCCGCCAGGATACCAATGATCGCGACGACGATCATTAACTCAATCAACGTGAATCCGCCTTTTCGTCCAATTAGCTTCTTTCTAAACCGTTTCATGGCACTTCTCCTTTAGCTTGAAGGTTAATTAAGGCAACTTCGATCGTCTGCATTCCCTCTTACGCAGGCGGTGTGCCATCTTGACTTTATCGCCCTAACTAATCTATAACACCATTAAAATCAGTAGGTTATGCGCATGCAGGATCGGACCACGACAGCCCCGTCATGACAAAAGAGGCAGGCAGGCGACTCCTCAGCTCATCGGAAGTGACACAAAGTGTCAGTTGACTGATAATGTGAAAGGGTCTAGCGGGAGTGGGACTTGGATATGCCGTACTTCTTGGCTTTGTAGCGAAAGGCGCGAAACGTAAGGCTGAGAAGCTCTGCAGCCTTGCCTTGGACCCACCCGGATTGCTCCAGGGCCTGCAGCATCAGATCTTTCTCGATCTGCGAAACGGTATGCTCCAGGTCGATCCCTTCCGGTGGAAGGGCGATGGCCACCTGCTCCGATCGCCGACCCCGATCGTTTGGCTCTCTGATCTCTACGGGAAGGCTCATCGGGGTCAATTGGTCGGTCGTTTCAAGGGCCACGGCTCGTTCGATGACATTTTCAAGCTCCCTGACATTGCCCGGCCACCGATGTAGCACAAGGATCTCCATGGACTCTGGAGAGATCGAGGTAGGACCTCTCCGCTGGTGAAGCACACACTGGGCCAGCAGGCTGTTGGCCAGCAAGGGAATATCCTCTTTGCGCTCACGAAGCGGTGGCAGAGGGATCGGGATCACATTCAGCCGATAGAACAGGTCTTCGCGAAACGTGCCGTCGACGATTGCCTTCGCAAGATCCTTATTCGTAGCGGCGATGAGACGGACGTCCACTTCCAGGTCATCCGTCCCACCCACCCGCCGGAAGGTCCGCCACTGTAAGAATCGAAGGAGCTTGACCTGAAGGCCCGGACTCATCTCGGCGATCTCATCCAACAGGACCGTTCCATGATTGGCCACCTCGAAGAGTCCGGTCTTGTGGGCTATCGCCCCGGTAAATGACCCTTTCACGTGGCCGAACAGCTCGCTCTCCAACAGTTGCTCGGGTATGGCCCCGCAGTTGATGGCAAGAAACGCGTTGTCAGCCCGAGGGCTCGCATAGTGGATGGTTCTGGCCACCAGCTCTTTGCCTGTTCCACTCTCTCCCGTGATCAGGATGGTCAAATCCAGTCCGGCGACTCGGCTGATCAGCTTATACAGCTCGATCATCTTCGGGCTTCGGCCGATGATCCCCGTAAGCTGCGCTTCTTCAAGCATCGCCGGCTGGGCGGTCTGATCGCGCTGCTTTGCCCGGCGCTTTGCCAGAGCCTTTTCCACCACCAACCGGATCTCGTCGATTCGGAAGGGCTTGGTAATGTAGTCATCAGCCCCCAAGCGCATGGCCTGAATTGTCGAGTCCGACGAGGCGTACCCCGTCATCATGATGACGGGGAGATGCGGATATTTTTCTCGTATTCCAGTCAAAAGGCCGATTCCATCCACCTTCGGCATTCGAACATCAGAGATCACCAGATCTGGGGGCTGGTGCGCGATAAGCTGAAGCGCCTGCTCGCCATCAGAGGCGGCGATGACACGGTGCTCGTGATTTTCCAGAAGGACGGTGAGGAACTCGCGCATCCCCTGCTCGTCATCGACGATCAATATGGTTCCCATTGGATCCCTTAGACGAAGCCGTCAGCAATCAACTTTCAGCTTCGGATACACGTGATCAGGTTGCCCCTCACGTAGAGCCGGTTTGAGGAAGATCCGAAATGTGGACCCGCCGCCCTCACGGCCGGCCACCTCGATCCGACCGCCGAGATTATCGATGATCTTCCGCGTGATGGTAAGCCCAAGGCCTGTACCGCCCGGCCGTGTCGTATAGAACGGATCAAAAATCCGCTCGATCTCATCCGGCGGGATCCCTCGGCCCGTATCGGTCAGCTCTATCGTCACCCAGCCGTCCCCGTTGTCGGCATCATGGCGGCAGATCGCAATACTGAGTTGCCCGCCCGTCTGCATGGCTTGGATCGCATTGAGTCCAAGGTTCCACAGCACCTGCTTCAACTGATCGGGGTCGCCTGCTACCATCACATCATCAGCCTCTTGCCGTAGAGAAAAGGTCACCGGGTGGGCGCTGTCGCAACTCTTTTCTAAAAGCACAATCGACTCTTCGACCAGCGCAACGAGATGACACGGCCTCTGTGAAAGCGGCGTTGGCTTAGCGAAATCCAGAAACTGCCCCGTCACTAATTTTAATCGTTCGGTTTCGCGAAGTACAATGTCGAGTAGTCGCGGCTTCGCCGTCCCCTCTTCTTTCATCAGCTCAACACAGCCGCTGATCGCGGCCAGGGGGTTTCTGACTTCATGCGCTAATCCGGCTGCCAATTGTCCCGCCGTTGTCAGTCGGTCGGCCTGGCGAAGCCTGGCCTCGGTCATCTTTCGCGCCGTCAGATCCTGAAAGATGCCCACAAGGCCGATAAGTCTTCCCTCGGACGACTTGAGGGGTGTCAGGTTGATCCCGATCGGGATAGACCGACCACCCTGGCCGGGGACTATCAGCTCTTGTGGGTCTACACTGAAGGTCGGTGTCGGCGTGGAGAAGAACTCCCCCAGTGCCTCAATCTCTCGAAAGGCTGTCTCGCGCCAGTATTTGCCTTGAATCTCATCCGCCGTCAGACCGATGATCCGCTGCGCAGTTTGGTTGAACGATGCGATCTTGCCCTCGAGATCCAGCGTCACGATCCCGCTCGGAATATTCTCAACGATATCCTGATGAAGAGTTCTAAGATTACGCAGATCGACCTGGCGTGCTTCCAGCTCGCGGCTCGCCTCTTTGAACCGTTCGGCAATCTGGCTCCCTAACACCGCCATAAGAAAAAAGGTTGCGCTGTTGATAAAGAGTTGGAAGAGTGCGTAGGCCGGATCCTGCGCCGCAGGTTCCGTAAATAGGAACGGGACGTAATGTGTCATCCCGTAGACATGGAGATTGATCAATACCCCGTAGGAGATACTGCTTCCGCCGGCCAGCAACAGACTCGACTGCCTGGATAGAAGAATAGCTGCGGCCAGGATAGGAAAGATGTAGACAAAGGCAAAGAGGCTCCCGACCCCGCCGGTATAGTGTACCAGAGCCGTATTCAGGACGACGTCGACCCAGACCTGCAGGTTGCATAGTGCGCTGAGCTTTCGGGTGTACCTTAACCGGACAAGATACAGGATGCTGAGCGCACAGACACAGGCCACCAGAACAAAGAGAGGGGTCGGCGCAAAGGGGGACTGCTCTCGCAGGGCCATAATGCTTGCGGAGCCTAAAAACAGTACGACGATTAGGAGCCGAAGGCCGATTAGCCACTTTACCTGTTCTGAGCTGAGTCGAGGGGCCGGCTGCCTCTGGGCGGCATCGTCCATCGAACGTATGTCTGGATCACTCATTCGCTTTCAGCAGTTTTCAGCCTGCTTGTCGCCCGTCACTGCCCTATCACCGTTACCAACTTGAAGATGGGCAGGTACATCGCCACGAGCATGCCGCCAATGACCACCCCAAGGAACACCATCAGGACCGGCTCAATCAGGGCGGTTAGATTTGCGACCGCTTGATCGACCTCGGCATCGTAGAAATCAGCGATCTTTTCCAACATCGAGTCCAGCGCCCCGGACTGTTCCCCTACGCTGATCATCTGGACGACCATGGGCGGGAAGACCCCTGACGACTGGAGCGGCTCGGCGATGGTCTTGCCTTCAGCGATGCTCACGCGGGTCTTCATAATCGCCTCCTCCACAATCTTGTTGCCGGCGGTTTTCGCCGTGATATCCAGGCCGTCAAGGATGGGAACCCCGCTGGCGACCAATGTTCCCAGTGTCCGCGTAAACTTTGCTACCGCTACCTTTCGGAAGAGCGGTCCAAAGATCGGGACCCGTAGCAGCAGCAAATCAATGGTCCTCCTGCCCTTTTCTGTCTTATAAGTGAACCGAAGGCTGACGATTCCTGCGATAAGGAGGCCGATGCCGACAAAGAGGTAGGCTTGAACGAAGACACTTATCGCCATGACAATCCGAGTCGGCAGGGGAAGCTCGACCCCCGCATTCTGGAAAAAGCTTGCGAAGGTCGGAATGACGAAGACCAACAGGAAGATGACGACAGCAATGGCCACGACTACGATGGTACTGGGGTAGATCATGGCGCCCTTAACCTTCCGTCGAAGGGCCATCGCCTTTTCGATATACACCGCAAGGCGGTTCAGGATGGTGTCGAGCAGCCCTCCGGTCTCGCCCGCCTCAACCATATTGACATACAACGAGCTGAATGCTTTCGGCTGACGTCTGAGGGCTGCCGCAAAGGTCGAACCTCCTTCTACGCCGTCCCTGATCTCTGTCAAGGTCTTTTTGAACTGTTTATTCGGCTGTTGGGATGCCAGAATATCCAGGCATTGCACCAGGGGGAGTCCGGCGTCGATCATGGTGGCAAGTTGGCGAGTGAAGACGGCCAGATCCTTTGTCTTCACCCCTCCGCCAAATCCGGGAATCTTGAGCTCAATCGATTTGGACTGCGGCTTGACGGAGAGCGGAAAAATCCGTTGTTGGCGGAGTGTTGCGATGACCGCCTCCGTCGTAGTCGCCTCTACCCGTCCGGCTACCACCCGGCCTGTCTGATTTCGTCCGCGATAGGTAAAGGTCGGCATATTCCCCTCGTTCAAAGTTCAAGGTTCAAGGTTAAGGGCCGTTGCACGTTGAACTTTGCACGTTGAACTTTGCACGTTGAACTTTGCACGTTGAACTTTGCACGTTGAACCTTGGACTATAACCCTACCCCTTGCTCTTCTGTTGTACCCGTTGGATCATCTGGGCCAGTTCGTCAGGCATTGAGCTTCTGAACATCGCCTCTTCCAGCGTAATATTCCGCTTCAAATAATGCCCCAGGAGTGACTGATTCATCGTCTGCATCCCGAACTTCTCCTGGCCCATTTGCATGGCGGAATAGATCTGGTGGACCTTGTCTTCCCGAATCAGATTTCGGATTGCGGGATTGGGAATCATGATCTCCATCACCATGACGCGTCCATGGCCATTACTCTTGGGGATCAGCGCCTGGCAGAGTACCCCTTCCAACACAAAAGAGAGGTGGGCGCGGATTTGCGGCTGCTGGTGCGCGGGAAAGACATCAATGATGCGGTTGATGGTTTCCACTGCAGAGTTTGTGTGAAGCGTTGCGAACGTCAGATGCCCAGTCTCTGCAATGGTGAGGGCTGCGGCAACCGTTTCCTGGTCACGCATCTCGCCGATAAGAACCTTGTCGGGGTCCTGCCGCAGGATTCTTCTCAGCGCCTCCGAAAACGATCGGGTGTCGGAGTGAACCTCACGCTGATTGACAATGCAATTTTTATGCGGATGCAGGAACTCAATGGGGTCTTCGATGGTGACGATATGTTCATGGTACTTCGAGTTGATCTTATCGATCATCGTAGCCAACGTGGTCGATTTCCCAGAGCCAGTCGGCCCGGTCACGAGGATGAGTCCCTTTGGTTTATCGCAAAGATCGGCGACAATCTTGGGCAGGCCCAACTCCTCGAAGGTGCGAATGGTGTACGGGATAACCCGGATGGCCATTCCTACGACTCCGCGCTGAATGAAGACATTGGCTCGGAATCTGCTCAGCCCTTTGATTCCAAAGGAGAGATCAAGCTCTTGCTCTTCTTCAAACTGTAGCTTCTGGGCGTCGGTTAGGACGCTGTACGCCAAGCTTTTTGTCTCCGCTGGGCCCAATAGCGCATCCCCGAGTGGTGAGATATGGCCGTGCAGACGCAACATCGGAGGCACACCGACGGTCAGGTGAAGATCGGAGGCGCCGCGCTCAACCATCTCCTTCAGCATCTCATGCAGGTCCATAATGAAGCCCTCAGCGATCAGCTATTAGCTATTAGCTAAAAAAGGTGGTTACTCGAATGACCTCTTCGACGGTGGTGGCGCCTTCCCGAATCTTTTGCAAGCCGCTTTCTCTCAGGCTCCGCATCCCGAATTTACTTTGAAGTGTACGAAGCGCGCTGACCGAGGCGCCATTCAAGATCCCCTCCCGCATCTCTTCGTTAAGCAGCACCACCTCGTAGAGGCCGATCCGGCCGCGGTAGCCGGTATTGCGACAGGCGAGACATCCCTGCCCCCGATAACCGGTTATCGACTTCGCCTCCTCCGGGCTGAACCCGATATCCGTAAGAGTAGAGAGGGGAACCGAGACCGCCGTCCGGCACCCGGCACAAATCCGCCTGACCAGACGCTGAGCAAGCAGCAGGTTGAGCGAGGCACTCACCAGATAGGCCGGCGCACCCATGCTGATCAGTCGTCCAACCGTACTGATCGCATCGTTGGTATGGACAGTACTCAACACCAGGTGGCCGGTCAGAGCGGCCTTGATGGCGATCTCGGCCGTTTCGACATCGCGGATCTCTCCCACCATGATGATATCCGGGTCTTGCCGGAGGAACGACCTGAGCAAGGCGGCAAAGGTCAGCCCGATATCGGTCTTGATCTGGGTCTGGTTGATCCCGGACAAGTTGTATTCGATCGGGTCCTCTGCGGTCATAATATTGGTCTCGATAGTGTTGAGTCGGCTGAGCGCCGAATAGAGCGTCGTCGTCTTGCCGCTTCCGGTCGGGCCGGTTACCAGGATCATACCGTACGGGGCAAGGAGAGCCCGTTCGAACATGGCGAGCTCCTCAGGCTCGAATCCAAGTTTGCTCATGTCTAACTCAAGGTCCGCGCGGCTTAAGAGTCGCATGACCACCTTCTCGCCGAATAGCGTTGGAACGGTAGATACTCGAAGATCCATCTCCCGGTCTGACATCTTGACCTTGATCCGCCCATCTTGAGGCATACGCCGTTCGGCGATATCCAATCGCGCCATGATCTTAACGCGAGAGATCACTGCGGCACGAAGCATGAAGGGCGGCGACATGACCTCATAGAGCATGCCATCGAGCCGAAAGCGAATGCGAAATACCTTCTCATAGGGCTCCATGTGAATATCGGAGGCGCCCTTATTGATCGCGTCGGTCAGTATAAGATTGACCAACTTCACCACCGGGGCCTCTTCGGTCGCCCGATACAATTCGGCCAGATCAACGCTCCCCCGATCCAGCTCGGCGAGATCAAGCTCCTTTTCCTCAAGATCCCTGGCCAGGCTTCTGGCGAAGCCGGCTGTTTCGTAGTGCCTGTTGAGGGCATTGCGGATAGATGTATCCGGGGCGACCATCGGTTGTATATTGTAGCCGGTGATGAATCTGACTTCATCAATAGCGAGGATATCAGACGGGTCCGCCATCGCCACCGTGAGGATGCTTCCGGACCGGCCTAGGGGGATCAGCAGATGTTTTCGAGCAACTTCGGCGGGAATCAGTGCGAGGATAGCCGGGTCAATCGTGGCCTTGCCGAGATCAACGGGCGGCACTCCATACTGGCGCCCCAGAAAGGATGCGATCTGCTCATCATTGACATACCCGAGCTTGACGAGAGTCGATCCAATCCGCCCGCCGGCGGTCTGTTGCAGCGCAATCGCTTCATCCAACTGCTTGGGCGTGACCAGGTTGGCCCTTATCAGCAGGTCGCCTATTCGTAAAGGAGACATGTCCCTATCCTAGTTTGTCTAATATTAGCGTAACGCGGCAACCACAGCTCTACGCGCCTGGCCATTATCTTGCTATGTCTCTGACAAGTCAAGCAATCGCTGTCACGAGGGCTTGGCGCATAACCTCCTCCGAAGGCTTTTGCCCGGTCCATAACTCGAAGGCCAGCGCACCCTGATACAGCAACATACCAAGCCCGCCCAGGGCCTGACACCCCCGTTGCTTTGCTGCTCGCAGCAATGCGGTCTCTCGCGGCCGATAGATCAGATCGTATACCAGCATCCCCGGATGAAGGAGGTTCGGATCGATCGGAGTAGGATCTGAAGGGCTGAGGCCAATCGATGTGGTATTCACTATCAGGGCGCAGTCGTTCACCCTGGCCGGTACTAGAGGATCGTCATATCCCAATCCGACGGCCGGGGTCCCGATGTCTCGATGCACGAACTCAGCCAGCAACTGCGCGCGTTCGATAGTCCGGTTGACAATGACAAGCGCTTCAGCGCCGGCTTCGGCCAGACTGACGGCTACCGCCCGCGCTGCCCCGCCCGCCCCAAGAATCACTGCGAGTTTCTCGCGCGGCTGAAACGCCGCCTCTTCATACAGCGACCGAAGAAATCCCTGTCCGTCGGTATTGGCTCCGAGGAGGCGTCCGTCTCTGACCACGACCGTATTGACCGCGCCTACCAGGGCAGCCTCCTGCGTCAAGGTATCGACCAATGCAGCGGCCTGCTCCTTGTGGGGAAGGGTGATATTGGCGCCTCCGAAGTTTTCCATCCCGCGAAGCGACTCGAATGCGGTCGGCAAACCGGCGCTCTTCACTCGCCACGGGATATAGAGGCTATCGATGCCCGCCGCCTGCATGGCGGCATTCTGCATCGCCGGCGAGAGGCTGTGCTCGACAGGGTCACCAAAAAGGATAAACAGCTTCGCCGCGGCCGTAAATCTCATGTCCGTATTCTTGTCTATTTGGTCTGGTTGGTCTGGTTGGTCTGGTTGGTCTGGTTAACCACATAGACTAAGTAGACGAGAAAGACCAGATCGACAAGTTAGTTGAGCCCCTCCGACAGCGTACGCTCCAGCGCAAGCCTGATCTGCTCTCTCCGCCTTTCATCGATCATCTTACTGCCGTCCTTATTGGTGACATAAAAGACGTCCACGACCTGCTCGGCCTCGGTCGTAATCTTGGCAGAGCGCAGATCCACACCGAGATCCGAGAGCGTGCTGGCAATAAGATACAGGAGCCCCAGCCTGTCCCGTGTCCGCACATCAAGGATGGTATAGGCATCGGAAACCAGGTTGTCAAACTCTACCTTAATCGGGGGGAGCGCGCCCATCTGGATCGGCCGGACCAACACCTCTTTCCTGCGGTGCTTGATGAGATCGCGAACAACCGCCTTACCCGTGAATACCTCCCGCAGGTCGGTCATGACCCGATTCGAGACGGCAGGATCCTCAATGGCCGTACCGCCCCCGCTGTCAACCCTGAAGTGCCGGATGACCATTCCGTTGGTCAGCGTAAAAATCTGGGCGCTCAGGATGTTCATCCCATTTGCCGTGAGTGTCCCGACCACTTGGGCGAACCGCCCGTGGCGGCCATAGGCACAGAGGGTAAACTCGGAGTAGCCGGCCAGCGGGAATGCCGCCCATTGGTTGGCTGCTTCTTCACCCTGTTGTACGCGCTGGATCAAGCGCATGTGCAGGGCGACTTTGTGAGGCGGCGTCATGAGCAGATATCGCGCAGGGACTTCGTGCAGGTGTCTTCTGATCGCCTCTACACCGAACTCCGGCGACAGTTCCTGGGTAAGTCGCGACTTGACCCGTTCGGCGCGGGCGAGATCATCCTCGCTTTCCGGGATACCCCTGGTCAGGATAGTATGGGTTTTAATGTACAGCTCCCACAGTAACGTTCCTTTCCACTCGGTCCACACACCTGGCCCAACCGCCTTGATGTCGGCGTAGGTAAGCAGGTACAGCATCTTTAGCCGATCAAGCGTCTGCACCTTTTTGGCAAAGTCAATGACGATGGCCTCATCATCAATGTCCAGGCGCTGCGCAATATGCGACATCTCCAGGTGGCGCGCCACTAAAAAGCGGATGGTATCAGCATCCGGCTCGGGGATCCCCATCCTGGTCAGGCTCGCCTCGACCAACGACGTCCCCTTGGATACATGCCCTTCCCCATCGCCTTTACCGATGTCGTGGAGCAAGAGCGCCAATCGAAGGATTTCCAATCGTTTCGCATCGGACGCAATTAAACGAAACTCTTCGCCGTAGAATCGTGAAACCTCGTCCAGATGTTCAAGGGTTTCAATGGCCAGGAAGGTGTGCTCATCCACAGTATACCTGTGGTAGAAATCGAACTGTATCAAACGGGTCAGTTTGGCAAACTCCGGGATGTAGCTTCCGAGGACTCCAAGCTCATGCATACTCCGAAGCGTCGCGGCCACCCCCTTGGGCTCTCGAAGAATGGCCAGCAAGAAGCCCAGGGCCCGGCCCGATTGCCTCACCCCATCATCGATGAGTGGCGTCTCGGATCTGATCTGATCCTTGATATCCTGGCTCAGCGTATATCCCTTCTGCTGCGCATACCAGAAGACCTTCAGCAATCGGACAGGGTCTTCTCGAAACAGGTCTCGATTCTTCGGCATCACATGAATGCAATGATCGATCTCTGTCAGGTCGTCACCGATATCCCGCGCCTTCAGCTTCTGTATCACCATCTTGACTTGCGACCTCCCTTGCGTACAGCGCACAATCAACTGTTCCGATAACTGCGCGATATCCTTTGCGGTCAGATAATACCGCTGCATAAACTGTTCGACACCGTATGAGCCGGACGCGCCATGGAATCCCAGATTCTCCGCGACCTGTTCCTGCATAGGCAGCGAAAGTACGTCGTTCCTGCCTCGAGAGAGGTAGTGAAGTTCATTGCGCAGACGGAGGATGAAATCTGCAGCCAGGTCCCATCGTGCTTTCTCGTCCTGGCTCAGTAACCCTTTCTGCACCAATTCAGACGGCGCACACGTGCGCTGGGTAATTCGGGCGATCCAGCTGGCCGTATGAAGATCTCTCAGGCCCCCGAGACCTTCCTTAATATGCGGCTCCTGTACATAGATGGATGCGCCGTATCGATGGTGGCGCTCACGCAACTCCTGACGCTTCTGCTCAACGAAGACGGCAGATCGCTTATGAAAGACCTCCCGCTCCAGCTTAGCGCTGAAGGCCTGGTAGACCTCCGACTTACCGGCAAGGTATCGGGCTTCCATCATAGAGGTACGGGAAGTCAGGTCCATCCGAGCCATTCGCACACAGTCATCGATGGAGCGGCAACAATGCCCCACAACAAATCCGGCATCCCAGAGGGTGCTCAAGACCGGATGGAGGATCGTATTCAGGTAGGCATCGGCCTTGCGAGGGTAGACAAACATGAGGTCTACATCGGAGGCCGGGCTCATCTCTTGCCGGCCATAGCCGCCCAGCGCAATCAACGCACACCCGTCACTGCCCCGCTTCAGGCTTGGATCGCAGGCAGCGTCCGCCCGCTGAAAGAGTACGGTCACCACCACATCCGTCAGTGTGGTGATGGACCGAACGATCGCCTGCCCGGTTCCTCCATTCCGATGGATCTGAAGGATCCTGTCCCGCTCATCAGCAATCACACCTCTGATGGCCGGAATCAGACCGGAGGCCGTATAACTCCCCTGGAGGACAGACTGCAGAGCGCTTATCAGCGGTGAGGACTCGGCGGAGGCAGAGGGTATCTCGCCGGTAAGGGCGGCATCATTCGTACGCCGATTTCGCAGCAGTACGAAACGACCCTTCGTGATGGCCTGGAAACGCTTCATCCTCAATCCCGTCCTTTGTAGCTAGTATAGGCGGGCCCGCTGAATAGGGTCAAGGCTAATATGCCCACTGCACGCTATCCGTGTGCAACGGGCAGCCCTGTCGCTCTGTTGCATACATTGTCGAGGCGGATTGCTGACCATTGCCTCATGGGGCATCTCTACCACGTTAGATTGTCAGTAGCAAGTCACGATGTCCGGTTGGTTATGGAATCCGCCTCGCCAATCGTTCACGATGCGTCGCGCGCAGGAGCCGCGCCTGGGGCGACTGAGTCGGCGCCGATCGAACAGCCCCGTATTGCCTCGCGGCCATCTGCCGATCCGAGATCCCCGAGGAGCTCCGCCGCGTGGGGTCCCACATCAGTGGTCCCTGCCATCGTACGCCGCACGCAAATAACAAGACCTGACCCCTTTTCCTTGCCCTACATTGGAGTTGACACCAATATCTCCGGAGCCTATTCTGTAAGATCATAACTGCAGCTTAGACCTTGACGATCGAGACAGTGTGACGTAACGCGTGAAAGGGGACAACGATGCTTGGAGTGCCGATTGCAACGATTCTACATCTCATGGGGATTATTTTCTGGATTGGTGGTATGGCGGCCAGGTTGCTCCTGATAAGCTCTGCCAAGTCCGGTACCAGTGAAAATGTGCGCTCCCAACTCCATCAGATCCAGCGGGGCATTCATTTTATGATGGAGATTCCCGGCTCCGTGATCACCATACTGGCGGGAGGCTTCCTCATCAATGCCGCCCAGGTCAACTTCCACCTGCCATGGTTCAGGGCTAAGATTTCGTTGGTCATCGGGTTGATCGTAATTGAGTTCCTCGCGTCGCGCCAGATAAAGGCCTTCACGGCAAGTGGGCGGGCGGGGTCGGCCATGGGGCTCTTTGCAAGCCTGGTTATCTTTACCCTGCTGACGCTGGTCGCCGTCATCACCAAATTTTGAAGAAGGCGGTGTCACGCTCGGGACGTGTACGCGTATGGTTGGCGCCGGTTGTGCTACTGATCGCCTTCCTCGCTGGAGGGTGCGTGGAGACGCTGGAAAGCAGGTTCGTCTTCTTCCCCGACAAACGAATTGAAGAAACGCCGCACGACCGAGGCTTGGTCTATGAAGAGATCTACTTTACGACACAAGACGGGTTGCGCCTAAATGGCTGGTGGATTCCCGGGACCGGGTCGCCGCTCACGATTCTCTGGTTCCACGGCAACGGCGGCAACATCAGCCACCGCCTGGACAACATCACGCTCCGCCATGATCTGTTGGGGGCCAACCTGTTTATCTTCGATTACCGTGAATATGGCCGGAGCGAGGGTCGAGCGTCAGAGGAGGGCACCTATCAGGATGCTGAGGCAGCAATTCGATATCTGCATGGCCGAGGGGACGTAGACCCGACTAAAATCGTCTTTCTTGGCGAATCGCTGGGAAGCGCCGTTGCGGTCGAGATGGCAACCCGCTATGACTGCGCTGCGCTGATTCTCGAATCGCCCTTTCTGTCTATTCCAGAGATGGCAAAGGTCACCTTCCCCTTCCTCCCAATCGGCTCGCTCCTTCAGACCAAATACGACACCCTCTCGAAAATCGGGCGGGTCAAGGCCCCTCTTCTGATCGTCCATGGTGAAAACGACGAGATCGTTCCGTTCCAGCATGGCCAACGCCTCTTTGAGACCGCACGAGAGCCGAAGGAGTTTTACAGCATCAAGCAAGCCCGCCATAACGACCTGTACCTGGTGGGCGGCCAGGCTTATCTGAAGGCCCTCGACTATTTTCTGCACAGGGTGGCCGGAGACAAACTGTCGCCGTAAGTGCGAGGCGGCAGGTTGTGTACTTCGTACACTGGGATCGTCCTGTCGCGGGGTGCCCGTTAAGAGAGTAAGCGGGCACCCGATGGGAAGCATACGGTAAACGTACTCCCGCAGCCTATGCCCTCGGAAACCGCCCGGATCCAACCGCCGTGCAGTTCAACGAGTTGCTTCGTCAACGCAAGGCCAAGGCCGGTCCCATTATACTGCCTGACCAGGGTGGAATCCAGTTGGATAAAGGGTTGAAAGAGCTTCGGCATATCCTCCGTCGGAATCCCGACCCCGGTATCTGTAACGGCGATTTCTACGAACTCACCAGGGGATAGGGCATAGGGCATAGGTGCTGCATGAGGGCCTTCACCAGACCCTACACCTAAACCCTCTCCCTTAGACCCTATGCGGGCGGTGATCGTAATCCGGCCGCCTTCATGGGTAAACTTAATGGCGTTAGAGAGCAGGTTATAGACGATCTGTTTAAATCGGAGAGGGTCAGCCGTCAGAATGGTAGGCGCGGTTGCCGTATCCAGCGCGAGCGTCAGATGCTTTTGGATGGTCAGAGGTCTGACGTCGGCCATAGCAGCTGTCAGCATTGTGATGATCGTGAAGGGCTCCGGATACAACTCGATCTTGCCCGCCTCGACCTTCGCGAGGTCAAGGAGGTCATTCACGATGGCAAGCAGATGCTTGCCGCTTGAGTAGATATGGGTCAGGTACTGGGCTTGCTCCTCCCTGAGCGACCCGAAGGCAGGGTCCCTCAGGATCGTTGAGAAACCGAGGATCGCGTTCAGCGGGGTCCGCAGTTCGTGAGACATATACGTCAGGAACTCGGACTTGTGGCGCGAGGCCTCTTGGAGCTGCGTGTTAGCCGCTCGAAGCTCCTGTGTCCTTTCCAAGACGGTCACTTCAAGCTCGGCGGCATGACGGCGCTGCGCTTCCTCACTCTGTTGCAGGGCGGCGATATCCTGGCGTAGCGCCCGTACGATCATCGCCCCCAGCCACACGGCCAGCGCAATGACCAGGACGATGACGCCGATCATGGTCAGTTGCCGGGTCGACAACGTGCGGATACGCGCCTGCAGCGCTCCATCCAGCTCGGTCAGGGCCTGCTCGAGCAGGGTGAACTGCCCATCGATCACCCGGGTCATGCTCGTGAAGTACTCGATCGGCGGGAAGCGCAACTGCGGGGCATCGACGACCTGGAGCTGGGCCAGGGAGATCGCAGTCTGTGAGAGCGCCCGGCTGTCCTGGGCCAGATGGCCCAGTTTCGCCCGCATCGGCGGATGCAAGGCGACGGCCTTGGCCAACTCGCGCTCCACATACCCATGGTGGCGTTCCACATTGCTAATCAGGCCGATCAACGCCGCACGATCCGCCGGGGTGATCTGCTGCTGCGACAGATGGAGGACCCCGCGGGCCCGTATCTGCCCAAGGAATTCGCTCAGGTTCGGCAGGTGCACCAGCAAGGCCATGATCGTGTGAAAGGTGGCCCCACTCGGGTCGTAGGGGAGGCCGAAGTGATCCAAGAGCAGATCGAGCAGTTGCAGGCTGTCGCCGATGAGGGCCGTATGCCCGGCAACACTCTCCCGGCCGGAGATCGTGCGCGAGGCGACGCCGGTCGCCAACCGCCTCCAGGTCCCGACGACCCGACGCCAGGCGATGGTCAGTGTGGGGTCACTGAGTGTGGAGGCCGCGATCGCGTCGAAGGCCTCGATCGCCTTGTCGGTCTCGATCTGTTTGGCGGTTCGTGGCACCTCCATCGTGCTGTTCCCACCCAGGACCAGGACGCCGGAGGAGAGTCCGCGGTGCTGCTGGATCAACTGGATCACCCGCAGTAACGTATGGGAGGGGGCGACCCCGGCATGCTCCAGACGCGCCGATTGCAGCGCCTGAGCACTCTGCCGCAGATACATGGTCAACGGAACCGCCACCAGGGCCAAGCACATCAGCCCTAACATCAGCAGCAACCTGACGCGTATGGTCATGCGGTTAGTAAACCATTGCAGCCGCATGTCGGAACCTCAATCTTTTTTCTCCGCCAACAGATCGCTGGAGGTCACGCATTCACCTGGGCTACGTAACGGTCACTCGAAGAAAGAGGTCGCCGCACGTCCCATCGCGGCCCTCAAGTCCTTTTCCCTTCAGTCGTAGTCTGGTCCCGGATCGGATCCCCTGAGGAAGGCTGACCATCAGCTCTTCAATCTGGTCGCCCCGCATGAAGGTAATTCGCTTCTGTCCCCCGGATGCCGCCTCCTGAGCGGTAATGGACAGATGGTACCGAAGATTCCGATCGTCCTTGGCAGCCTCCGGAGCCCCGGATATCCCCTGTTTCACCAGGCCAAGGCCGGCCTTAAGCCCGCGTCCGATCATTGACCACAGACCTGGTGATCGGCCTTCGCCCAGCGCATCCTGGTCCAGGGTTCCTCCAACCGTTGATTTGCTGCCTCCTCGGCGATCAACCGCCATACGCGAGGCGCGCCGCCCAAGTCCCCCCATCGGCGCACCGATAAAAATACCGCCGAAGATAAACCCGCGGCTGCCGAAGAAGACCTGGCGAACAAAAGCATCATCGAAACGGATACCGGCCCGAGAACATTCGCGGTTCATCTCTTGAAAGATCGATGACAGATTCGGATTGGATAAAAGATCCCGGAAAATCTCTTCCTGAGAGTACCGAAATCCACCGGCGGTGGCATCCGCCCCAGCGTGAGTCTGGCGACAGTCATCATATTGCCGGCGCTTGCGCTGATCCATCAGGACGGCATAGGCTTCACTGATCTCTTTGAACCGTTCCCCCGCCTTAGGATCTCCCGGATTTTTATCGGGGTGGTGCGTGAGCGCAAGCCGCCGATACGCCCTTCGCAGCTCCTCTTCCGTAGCCTGTTCCGAGACGCCAAGAATTGCGTAATATTCCTTTCCGTTATCGCGCAATCGGGCCATACCTATCGCTCCAACGTGAGATGATGAGCAAGATAATCCTGAATGGCATCTCGTGCGCTGCGGAACGCCAAATCCTCCCATGGAATCTGGTCCGGGGGGAACACCTTGGCGTCGAGCGCTTCATCCTTCGCCTGTAGCTCGCCACCCACAACATGTGCGGCGTAGGCGATAATCACGACCCCTGAGTCGTCATAGGAATAGACATTCACGAGTCGATCGATCTCAACCTCGAGGTTGACCTCTTCCCGGGTTTCGCGGACAGCCGCGGCGTCAACCCGCTCGCCTTTATCGACAAAGCCGCCTGGAAAGACCCATTTTCCGTATGCCGGGGGAATCCCACGCTGGACCAATACGATCCCGCCGTCAAGCATACAGATAGTGCCGGCGGCGACCTTTGGATCCGCATAGTGAACGAAGGAACAGCTCCGACAGGCCTGAAGCTCCGGTCCGTCCGGTTTGATCCGCCTGGGCGCAAGTCCCATTCCACACCGAGGGCAAAATCGGAACAGCGCATCCGATCTATGCAGATGGTCTTGAGGGTGCGTGCCCTCATTCGTTATCTCACGTTCCAACGGAACTGCACAGCCGGTGCCGTCGTGTTCGGATTCAGTCAGCCGCTCCAGAATGACCTCGCCGATCTTCTGATGGACGCCCAGCGGCTTGGTGATCCGGTAGGCAACAGCGGGGTACCGACTAGCCGCCTGCTTGACAAGGTCAGGAATACCGGCGGCAACGTGATGTCCAGAACTGAGGAAGTATGGATGTACGATGACCTCATCCGCTCCATCGGCGACGCAGGCATCAAACCCCTGCTGAATGGTTGGCTCCGCCAACTCCATATGGGCGTAGTGCACAATGCGCAGATCAAAACGCTCCTGCACCATTCCCGCAACTTGACGGAGCAGGTCGTTTGATCCGGAACGGCGGCTGCCGTGATCAACAATGAGAAGGGCTTTCTTCATAACGTACAGATTATACTACGCAGGGTGGCGGGTGCCAAATGGAGAGATGACGATCAGCCAAAAAGTGGGGAATCTGTTCCGCTGTAGACGTTTGACAGATCTGCGCCGTTCTCTTAAGATAGCCGCACGATGAGCATCCTTCGTCTGCAGGTCCCCCATTGGAAACCATTCGACGGCTTGATCCATGGCTTTCTTGGCCGCTTCGGCGGCCAGGACCGGCCGCCCAATGCTGCCTTTCGCCTGTCATGTGAGGACGGAGACGATCCTGAGGCCGTCAAGCGTAACTGGTGCGAGTTGAAGCAAGCGCTTCGTTTGCCGCGCATCACGATCATCACGGCCAAGCAGGTCCACGGCAACACGATCCTGCCCGTGTCCAGTACGGCGAACAAACCGGCCGGCATTGGGGATGGGCTCATGACCGATGCGTCCAACCTCTGCGTGGGGGTGATGACGGCTGACTGTGTCCCCATCCTGTTCGTAGAGCCGACACGAAAGATTGCTGCTGCAGTCCACGCAGGCTGGCGGGGAACGGCTGCGGGTATCGCCTTACGGGCGGTGACATCAATGAAAGAAGCGTACCGGATTGATCCTGCTGCAATTTACGTCGCGATGGGGCCGTCGATCGGCCCATGCTGCTACGAGGTGGGCGCGGAGGTCGCAGAGCAGATCAACGCGAACTGGAGCGAGGAGCTCAAGGACGCCTGGCAGCCGGATGGGGTCAAGGGGCGCCTGGATCTCAGGGCGCTCAACGAGGCTCAGCTTCTCGGCGCAGGTGTTTCGCGATCGCACATCAGCAAGATCGGCCCTTGTACGGCCTGCCACATCAGGGATTTCTTTTCCTATCGGACACAAGGGAAGAGCGGCCACCAGTTGAGCTTCATTGGCTGGCGAGGGTAGTGCGTCAGACGTTCTCCTCTTTTACTCACGTCCCTGAAAATATTGCTCGACGCGAGCGAGATCTTCTTCGGTGTCCACCCCGATGGTATCGTATGGGGTCTCCGCAACATGGATCGAAATCCCATTCTCCATGAAACGGAGTTGCTCAAGCTTCTCTATCTGCTCGAGCGGTGACGGCGGCAGTTGGTGAAAGCGATCTAATGCCGATCGTGTATACGCGTAAAGGCCGAGGTGTTTGAAGTAGCGGGTCTCAGGCGCCTGGTCCCGGTTGTACGGGATGGGCGCGCGCGAAAAGTAGAGCGCCCGACCCTCGGCATCCGTCACGATCTTCACGCAGTTCGGGTTGTGAGCCTCTGCCGTACCGATAGGGGTCTTGAGCGTGCTGACGTGAATAGACGCATCCCGTAGGAACGGCTGCACAAGGGCTTCCAGATGTTCCGGTCTGATCATCGGCTCATCGCCCTGGATGTTGACGTAGATATCAGCCGGCAGCGCCTGCATGACCTCGTGAATTCTGTCGGTGCCTGACGCATGGCGGCTCGATGTCATGCGGACCTTCATCTGATTTTCTACACAGTACTCATAGACCGCTTTCGAATCGGTTGCCACCACCAGGTCATCCAGCAGCCCGCATCGGCTTGCGCGCGCAAAGACATGGTGCAGCATCGGTCGACCACAGATCGGCCGAAGCACCTTACCGGGAAGCCTAGTCGAGTCAAATCTTGCCGGGATGACCCCGAGGATCGTTTTTTTCTCGTAAGACTGCATCGTGCTGCGGCAACCGCTCGCTATGGCTTTTTCTCCGACATCAGGATAACCTCGTGCATCTCGAACACGTTCTGGCCCGCGAACATCTCCTTGGGCGCCGGGTTGGCATGGGCCTGCCTGAACGATTCGCTCTGGGTCCAGGCCTCGAACGCCGCCTGGCTCTCCCAATAGGTCATAATGATGTAGTAATCGCCCATGATAGGCCGAAGGATCTCGTTGCGAATGAACCCCGGCATCTTGTCAACCGCGCCAAGGCGCCGCTCGAATCGCTTCTCAAACTCCTGCTCGTGCCCCTTGGCAATGGGTACCCTGTTGGCAGCGACAATCATGGTGCCCCCCTCTTCACAACACCTCACCTTCGTTGGGTCGAATGATCAGCATCATAACGTTCCGAGTGAAGGCCGTCAACGTACACGTAGACTTAACCGGGATGCGTGGCCATAAAGCGGTCGAGCTCGGCAATGAGATCTCGTTTCTCATCGGTTCCCAGAAAACTCGCATCAAAGGCGTTCTTTGCGAGCGTATAGATATCATGCCGGGTTAGCCCGAGTGCCTGCTGTGCAGCCAGAAGATTGTCAGTGATATAGCCGCCAAAGTAGGCGGGATCGTCAGAATTCACGGTTACGCATACTCCTAGGTCGAGCAGTCTCTTCAGCGTATGCTCCTCTAACGAGTTGAAGACGCGGAGTCGTACGTTAGAAAGGGGACACACGGTAAGCGGAATCTGTTCCCGAACCAGTCTTTCAATCAGCACAGGATCCTCAAGACACCGAACGCCATGATCTATCCGAGACACCTGCAGTAGATCGAGCACCTGCCGGATATAGTCCGGGGGACCTTCTTCGCCTGCATGGGCAACGGTGAAATAGCCTTCCGCCATGGCCCGCTGAAAGACCTTGACGAACTTATCGGGAGGATGCTGTAGCTCTGACGAGTCTAATCCGACGGCCACGATCCAGTCTTTGAATCGGATGGATGCCTCAAGCGTCTGCATCGCCGCATCCGCGCTCAGGTGGCGAAGAAAACACATGATCAGCCTTGATGAGATGTTCAGTCGCGGCATGGCCTCTTCGAGGGCGCGATGGATGCCCCTGATCACCACGTCAAACGGGATGCCCCGATCGGTGTGGGCCTGGGGATCAAAGAAGATTTCCGCGTGCCGAACATGCTGCTGCGCGGCCCGCTCAAGATAGGCCCAGGTGACATCGAAAAAATCCTGTTCGGAACGCAGTACGCGGGTGCCTTCGTAATAGAGCTCCAGGAACGACTGGAGATTCTGAAAGCAATATGCCTTGCGAAGCTCCTCGACTGTGTGGAATCGCAGGGGCAGGCGGTTGCGCCCGGCGATCTCATAGAGTAGCTCCGGTTCCAATGTGCCCTCAATATGCACATGTAACTCTGCCTTTGGAAGATCGCGAATAAACTGCTCCAGGTCGAGCGCGATCATCGCATCATCCTTTCTTGACATCATATCAGTATTGATCTGGCGAGACCTGTTCGTCTAAGAGCATATACCACCTGTCTCCTGTGTCCATACTTTTTGGACGCACTCGGCGGATTCAAAGAACCCTTGCCCGTCTCTGAGCTGTAGACGTATAATTCGCCAAGTCGTCGATGTTCTCAAAGATCACATGGCAGAGCAGGGGGAGGTACTGATGCCGACGATCGTTGCTGCGGCTGAACTGACTCGCATGGTTACCGACACCCATGAGCGGACCCTTGATCTGGTTCGTGATCTGTCGGATACGCAACTGACGGTTCCTCAAACGGAGATCGTCAATCCTTTCCTCTGGGAGCTTGGGCATGTCGCCTTTTTTTATGACGTCTTTCTTCTGCGAGCGCTCGGCTCCAGCACGTTCCTGCTGGACGGGGCGGAGACGTTTTACGACTCGTTCAAGGTCGATCATTGTGACCGCTGGGGCCTGCCCCTACCTTCGAGAAACAATACCCTTGATTACAAAGCGAAGGTGTTGGAATCGGTCCTGAAGCATCTGAATTCCAACCAGCCCGGTCCTGAGGACACCTACCTGTATCTGCTCGCCATTGCGCATGAGGATATGCACGGGGAGGCGTTCGCATACATGAGGCAAACCCTGGAATATCCAGCCCCGGAGCTCAGCATCACCGGGCATGGATCGAGCGGATGTGAGATCGGTGGCGGTCCGTTGCCAGGGGACATCGCGATCCCTGGAGGGGTCTTTCAGTTTGGTGCAACGACCGATTCGCCCTTTGTGTTCGATAATGAAAAATGGGCCCATCCGATCGACGTCGCTCCATTCAGGATCGCCAGGGCGCCGGTCACCAACAGTGAATTCGCTGAGTTCGTCGGCGATCGCGGGTATCTTCGGCGCGAACTGTGGAGCGCTCAGGGGTGGATCTGGCGCACGAAGATGGGGGCGCAACGTCCACTTTATTGGTACCGCGGGCAGAGCGGCTGGCTGCGCCGGCATTTCGACCGGCTTGTGCCGCTCGAAGCGCATACCCCCGTCCTCCACGTAAACTGGTACGAGGCAGAGGCGTACTGCCAGTGGGCCGGCAGACGACTTCCCACCGAAGCGGAGTGGGAAATGGCCGCAGGCGCGGAACCCACTCCTGACGGCAGGAGCATTACCGGCCACAAGCGGCGGTATCCGTGGGGAGATGAGCCCCCTTCCCCTGAACACGCCAACCTGAATGCGCGCATGTCGGGCTGCGCAGATGTGGGGGCCTTTGCAGCCGGAGACAGCCCATTTGGCTGTCGCCAGATGATCGGCAATGTCTGGGAGTGGACGGCTTCCCCTTTCTTTCCATTCCCGGGATTTATCGTCGATTCGCCGTATAAGGAATATTCGGCGCCCTGGTTCGGCTATCGGAAGGTCTTAAAGGGCGGGGCGTGGGCCACCCGATCTCGCTTGATCCGCAACACCTTTCGCAATTTTTTCCATCCGGACCGACGCGACGTCTTTGCGGGATTTCGCACCTGCGCCCCATGATGGACTTCGGCCTGACCCCGGATCACGAGGCTGTCCGCAACGCCACGCGCGAGTTCTGCCGCCGCGAGATCCTGCCACATCTGCACGACTGGGAACGCGCCGAGCAGTTCCCACGAGACGTCATTCCCAAGATGGCAGCACAGGGCCTGCTGGGACTCTGCATTCCCCGTCGCTACGGCGGATTGGGCCTGGATTACGTAAGCCTTGGGATCATCTCTGAGGAGTTTGAGCGCGCCGATACCGCGTTTCGCGTCCTCATCGCGGTCCATCTTGGCCTCAACTCGCTGGCGCTGCTGCAGTGGGGAAGCGAGGAGCAGAAACAACGGTACCTCATCCCGCAGGCGCACGGCGAGAAGCTTGCGGCGTTCGCCCTGACCGAGCCGGATGCCGGAAGCGATGTTGCGGGCATCCGTACGACCGCCCGGCGCGACGGCACTCGCTACATCCTGAACGGCGAAAAGACCTGGATCAGCCTGGCAGACGTCGCCGACCATTTCCTGGTCTTTGCGTACACCGACCGCGCAGCCGAATCGCGGGGTATCTCGGCCTTTATCGTCGAGCGAGGCTTTGACGGTGTGAGCAGTGCCAGCATCCACCACAAGTTGGGCGGGCGCATCGGCAATACCGGCAGCATCGTGTTGCAGGATGCGTGCGTGCCCGTCGAAAACCGCCTCGGTGAGGAAGGCGAAGGGCTGAAGATCGCCCTGAGTGCGTTGGACAACGGCCGCTACACGGTTGCAGCCGGTGCGGTCGGTCTGATAGAGGCCTGTCTGGAGGCCAGCGTCTCGTACGCCGGGCAGCGGCAGAGCTTCGGACAACCCATCGGAAAGCATCAACTCGTTCAGCAAAAGATCGCCCGCATGGCGGCCGGGCGCGACATCGGGCGGCTGTTGTACTATCAGGTCGGTTGGCTGAAGAATCGGGGGATGCGCTGTACGCGCGAGGTGAGCGTAGCCAAGTGGATGAACTGCGACAACGCCTTCCGGGCCGCCGACGACGCGATACAGATCCATGGCGCATATGGCTACAGCGATGAGTTCCCGGTTGAGCGCTACTTCCGTAACGCGAGAGGATCGTTGATTTATGAAGGCACGCAGGAGATCCACCAGTTGATTCAGGCGGAGTATGCATTGGGCTACCGGACCGATAAGCCGCTCTCTCGACCGCTCCCCCCGTATCCATTCGAGGAAGATCTGTAATGGCCGGCGCCCTGGACGGCGTGCGGGTCCTCGATCTGTCGCGACATCTGGCGGGACCGTACTGCGCGATGATGCTGGGCGACCTCGGCGCAGAGGTGATCAAGATCGAGCGCCCCGGCGTCGGCGACGAGTCGCGCCACTGGGGGCCGCCGTTCTTCGACGGGGAGTCGGCCTATTACCTGTGCTGTAACCGCAACAAGCAGAGCCTCACACTCAACCTCAAGCACGAACGCGGCGTCGCCCTTGCGCACGAGCTCGTACGAAGCAGCGATGTCTTCATCGAAAACTTTCGCGTCGGCGTCCTGGATAAACTCGGCCTGGGCTATCCCCAGTTGCAGGCCATCAACCCGCGCCTTGTGTACTGCTCCGTCAGCGGCTTCGGGCATACCGGCCCAGACCGCGAGTTGGGTAGCTACGATTTTTTGATCCAGGGCCGCAGTGGCCTGATGTCGATTACCGGCGAGCCAGACGGTCCGCCCCTGAAGGTCGGAGTGGCCATCGCGGATGTGGCCGCCGGCCTGTTCGCGTGCAGCGCTGTCCTTTCAGCGCTCTTTGCCCGAGAGCGAACAGGCGTTGGACAGCACCTTGACATCGCGCTGTACGATTCGCAGGTTGCGGTGCTGGCAAACCTTGCAAGCAACTACCTCTGTTCTGGCGAGATACCCGGGCGTTGGGGCAATGCGCATAAGAGCATCGTCCCGTATCAAACCTTTCAGGCGGCCGATGATTACCTGATCCTGGCTATCGGCAACGATGCTCAGTGGCGGCAGTTCTGCGTCGCGGCGGGGGTCGCCGCATGGGCACAGGACAGCCGCTTCACGACTAACCCGGAGCGTGTCGCGAACCGCGAGGCGCTGATTCCGCTACTGCAGGAGTTGATTCGCGGCAAGACGGTTGCCGAGTGGCTGCAACTGTGCGCCGAGGCTGATGTGCCGGCCGGACCGATTAACGCGATCGATAAGGTCTTCGCGGACCCGCAGGTGGATGCACGAGGGATGCTGGTAGAGATGCCGCACCCAACGATAGGGACCGTGCGGCTGGCCGGCACGCCGCTCAAGCTTTCCGCAACCCCAGCCGAGATGCGCCTACCGCCCCCTTTGCTCGGAGAGCACACCGACGCGATCCTGGCCCGCCTGCTTGCACTGGATGACCGCGTCATTGCGGAGCTGCATCGCGATGGTGTCGTGTAAAAGGGGTCCAAGGAAAGATGATAAGAGAGCGAGCGTATCGCGGATGCGGCACTGGCAGGATATCTCTTCACCGCTGAGAACGGACAAGCACTGCCGTTGTTCCCCTGTCTCGTCCTCCTACGGCCCTCGTTCCGGGATCAACGGCAGGCCCTGACGCCGCTTCTCCTCGATCTCGCGGGATGTCTGTTCGATCGCGAGGAATCGTTCCGGCGTGCTCGGATGAGTAGCCAGGAATCCCCCTGTGATAGAGCCGGGATGCTCGATAGCCATGCGGCGCCAGAACTGGGACGAATCGGTGATGGCGTAGCCGGATCTTGCAACCAGGTAGAGCCCGGCATAGTCGGCCTCCGCCTCATAGGCCTGTGAATAGGCGTTTCCTGCCAGCCCCTGAAAGATCCCGCTTTGGACCCCGGTCGTAATGGCAATGGCAAGATCGACAATCGTCCCCAGCAGGGTCTGACCGATTTTCTTTTGGACGTGACCCAGCGCATTGTGCGCGATCTCATGCCCAACCACGAGGGCCAGCTCCTCGTCCCGTTCTGCAAACCGGATCATCCCTTTTGTAATCCCGACGTTATCACCATCGGCATAGGCGTTTACCGCATCCTGATTCACCAGTATGACGGGGTAACGACAGGCGCGGCTGATCGGGATCGTCAGCGTCAGTCTCTGGCCTTCGCGCTCGACGGTCAGGGATAACGGCATATCGCTCGAATGATCCCGATCCCAGAGGATCTTCATGACCTCAGTAGCCGATTTCTGTGCAAGCGGGACCTCGTCGATCGCCAGAACCCGGTCTCCGATTCGAAGTCCGCTGCGGCCGGCCGGAAGGGTGGGATGAATGTATCGAATATACACGCCATCAGCCAGACCATACTGTTTGACAGCGACCCGTTCGAACTCCTCCCCCAGTACCCTTCGATAGAACGCCCGATCATGCAACTCGATCCCATACAGCGGCTTGGCATCGTCTTCACACAAGGGGACGCCCGCAACCAGAAGCGGCAACGCCACGGTCTGAAGGCGTTCATGTCGATCCCTCATCATCGTAAAGGCCAGCTCGAACTGGCGCTCCCGCTCAGCCCTGATCGTCTCTTCCGAGATGGTCACCTGCTTCAGCGTTGGCCCGCAGGCAGCCGTCAGCATACTCACGGCGAGTGCAACCAAGGCCAGGCGCAGATGCTCGCGATTCGCTACCACGATCCTTCCTCTTGTCCTCGGTACGACTGGTCTAAGAGTTCGATGGGGTGCAGAACCCGGACCTGAAGTCCTCGCGCCCTGAGACCCTTCTCGATCTGGAGGGAGCAGCCAGGGTTGCCGCTGACGACGACCTCTGCCCCCGTCTCGCAAATCCGCTCGATCTTTCGATCAAGCATCTGCTGAGCCGGGTCGGGGTGAAACAGATTGTAGGTCCCGGCGCTGCCGCAGCAGACGTCGGATTCCTTCAGCTCGACAAATCGGAGCCCAGGGATCGCCTGCAGCAGCCGCCTCGGCTCCTGCCGAATCTTCTGACCATGCGCCAGATGGCATGCGTCGTGATAGGTGACGGTCAGGTCCAGCGGCTGGAGCGTCCCGCGTAACGAGAGTCCAGCCAGCAGCTCCGAGATATCCCGCACATTCCGACTGAAGGCGTCGGCCTTCTTCGCATAGACTGGATCGTCCCGCAACAGTTCCCGGTACTCCTTCATGACTGATCCGCACCCTGCCGCGTTCACAACAATCAGGTCGACATTCGCCTGCTCGAAGCACTCGATGGTCTGCCTGGCCAATCTCTTCCCTTCGTCCCGATCGCCTTCGTGGATACAGAGCGAGCCGCAACATCCTTGGTCCTGTGGGACCACCACCTCGTAGCCGTTCTCGCTCAACACCCGGATCGTGGCAGCATTCACGTTGGGAAAGAAGAATCGTTGGACACAGCCGCGCAGGAGCCCAATCCGACCGCGTCGCTGACCGTTGGCCGGCGTCACCTCTGGCAGCTCAATCAGGCGAGGATCCGGGATCTTGGGGAGCAGGGCCTCCATCTGGCCCAGGCGGCCAAAGACGCTCAGAAGCCCTGAAGCCCTGATAAGCCGCTGCAGGCCCGACATCTGATACAGCCGCAAGATGCCGGTGAGCCTCCGTAGACGATTTATATCGGTGAAGGTACGCACAACGACATCGCGGAGGTGCCGCTCAACAAAGGGATACCGATAACCCCGCTTGATCTGACCCCTCGCCGCCTCCATCAGGAAGCCGAACCTCACACCCGACGGGCAGGCCGTCTCACAGGCCCGACAAAGAAGGCAGAGGTCCATGTGCCTGGCAAAACTATCGGAGACGCCGATCTTGCCTTCTGAAGCAATCCGAATGAGGTGGAGCCGTCCTCGCGGGCTGTCCATCTCGTTGCCGAGGATACGATAGGTGGGGCAGGCGGGAAGGCAGAGGCCACAGTGGATACAATCAAGATAGAGTGCCGAATCAGGCGGATCGATCTGATCGAAGGCGCCGTCACCTGTTGGGTCAGTTGGTCGGATCGCCATCCCTAGAAGAATGCTTCCCCGTCCACTCTCAGCCCTGCGTATCGATTTCTACCAGTGCCCAGCGGAGATAACGTCGGTACAGGTTGAGGGCCGGCTCGATGGCGGTAGCCACACGGGTCGGGTCGATGGTATCGTACAGGTGCGTGAGCAGATTGCGCATGGCGCACGCATCGATCAGCTCTTGGGTCAGGTCGCGGGGCAACACCCCCTGTTGGGCGAGGGCCTCGAACACATTGCGATAGCTGGAAGCCAGACCATATCCTCGCGCCTTAAGGAATTGCAAACCGATGTCCGCCGCCGATTCGCACAACAGTTGCAGAAGCCGCTCGATGGCGTAATGCTCACGCCCACGTCCCTCGGCATCGAGGCGGGCGTACGGTTCGAGATCGGTCAGGAACTGCCGAAGGAATGCCAGCTTACGCTCCATGATCTCGCGCCCGGGCTTAGTCACGCAGTACCTCCAGACTCGCGCGACGGAATCTACCGCTGTCCACGTAGAGGAAAAAGGCTCGGTCCTGTTCCCGACTGAACAACCCCTCTTGCGCCTCGAAGAGGCAGACCCCTGCGCGAAATACCTCAAAGCGGGCCAGAGGGGAGAGACGCTCGGTCATGACGAGCAGATCCACGCGACGCGGTGTCAATACCGCCTCCAGCGCTGCCAGCCATCGCCCTTCCTCCAGCAAATCAGGCGTCGAGCGCGGCATCACCGCCAGATCCAGATCCCGCCCGCCGCTTTCCCTGGCGGTTGAGCCAAAGAGGACCACCAGGCGCCAGTCGAATCGCTGCGCCAACTGGGCTGTCGCATCACGTTTCTCAAGTATGAGACGATCCATGAGTCCGATTACTCCGAAAATCGTCGGTCTGACGCGTAAAGTCAGTTCATCACCCTGTGATAATCCGACCATTTCATGTCAACTCACCGTGAGATCAGACAGTGTATCCCGGTTCCTACGGCTGACGAAATACTCCCGTTCTTCTTGCGGACTTGTCAAGAAGATTCTCGGTTGATCCGTACTTTGGGCGGGCCGGTGGCCGTTGACAGCAATCGAACCGGTGACGTCATCGTTGCTGTAGCGCTTTTGCTCCGCCCACCCTACACTATTGAGTTTTGCATAAGTACTGGCACGCGAAATGACACGCTTGCCCGTTCGGCCTGAGCCTATCGAAGGGTATATGGGGGTTTGCAGGACAGGCTCTAATAGCAGCGCCTTCCAATCAGTTGCCTGTCTTGCCGATGTATGGCTCGTGCAGTTTCACCGGCTCGGCGCGAACCCTTCTCAGTCGCAGGTTGAGCATTTCCACACCGACCGAGAACGCCATCGCAAAGTAGATATAGCCCTTGGGAATATGCTGATGCAGACCCTCGACGATAAGGGTAAAACCGATGAGCAGGAGAAAACTCAACGCCAACATTTTGATGGTGGGATGGCGATCTACAAAACCGCTGATCGGGCGGGCAGACACAATCATGACGCCGGCTGCAACAATGACGGCAACAATCATGATCGCCAACTGGTCTACCATGCCGACGGCGGTGATGACCGAATCGAGCGAAAAGATGACATCCAGCAGGAGTATCTGCACAATGACGCCGGTAAACGAAGGACCGACGCCGGCTGAGGCGTGCCCCTCAACACCCTCCAGCTTTTGATGAATCTCGTGGGTACTCTTCCCCAGCAAAAACAGGCCGCCAAGTAGCAGAATGATGTCGCGCCCGGATATTTCATAGTTGAGTACCGAGAAGAGGGGTTCGGTGAGGCCGATAATCCATGAGAGCGAGAACAGAAGCAGCACGCGCGAAATGATCGCCAGTCCCAGGCCGATGGTGCGTGCGCGATCTTGCTGATGGGCAGGAAGTTTTCCGGCCAGAATCGAAATGAAGATGACGTTGTCAACGCCGAGAACGAGCTCAAGCACGATGAGCGTAATCAGTGCGATCCATATTTGGGGGTCGGCTAACCAATCCATATGTGAATTCTCCAAGCCGTTAGCGGGCAGTCACGCTGAATGCGAAGGGGGGTATAAGCACTGACAGCTGACTGCTGATCGCTATTGTCAAAGGAACTGCGTGGGATACGCACTACTCCTGCTGAATTGAACGTAAGTAGTCAGTAAGGGCTCGTGCGTGCAGCAGTGAAATGTAGCCCGGGTAGTCTTCACGTTGACGCTCGCTCTCAAACACCGCTCCCCAGACGGGCATCTCCCTGGTGCCATGCTCGGCCACTGCGCGCCTGCCGTCGATATGTTGCATCACGTACCCCTCATCTAATCGCCCGCCGTGGCGCTTTGCGATCAGCCGTAGGTCGGACGGGGGTCGTCGCAGGGATGCTGCCAACGAACCGTTGCCATCCCCGGACTCGCCGTGGCACGAGGCGCAATACTGGAGATAGAGCGCCTGTCCGGTGGGCGACTCCGGAGCGCTGCGACACGAAACGAGAATCGGACTCACAGCGAACGTAAGTATCGCGATTCCCCTGGCGATTCTTCTCAGCCCATCGATCATTGCGAGCCTACTGTTGTGCTATCCAACGTTTGAGCTAATCGGCGTAATAGCAAGCGCGCAAGATCGCTGTTACGCATTCGTATTGAGCGAATTGTTAGGCTGCTTGCCGCTGAAGAATAGTAGCGAGATAGGCGGCATAGAGCACCAGCAACAATATACCCCGTCTTCGTTCAATGAAGCCTGTGCGCGTAGGGTAAGTGAACGCCAAGGCCACGAGACCAAATACCAATGCAATAGTTACCTCACGCCACGCAACAGTAATGGGATGGATAGTCGCCGCGACTGCGACAACAAAAATGCCATTGAAGATATTGCTGCCAAGAATTGTTCCCAGGCCAACCTCGTCGTGTCCGCGAAGCTTGGCAATGACAGTTGTCGCAAGTTCTGGCACGGACGTACCCACCGCGACAACAGTTGCCCCAATAATGAATTCATCGATACCAAAAGCAATGGCGATGCCTTTTGCTCCCGCCACAATGAGATGTCCGGCAACAATAAGAAAGGCAAGGCCGATGACACACGAAAGAACAACCAGCCACCCTCGATGTTCCCCAAGAACTTCCTCCGCAGCGCTTCGTTGTTTTCTGGCTTCGATAATTGCCGCCACAAGCCAAGCGAGAAACATGCTCAACATCAGTAAACCATCGAACCTGGAAAGCTCTCCATCCAGAAACAGAACACCCGTGATGATGGGGATCAACAACGCCACAGGAAAATCCCTCTTGACGCTGTCACGAGGACTTTGGATTCCGGAGATGACTAACGCAACACCGAGAATCAGAGCAACGTTTACCACATTACTGCCAAGGGCGTCGCCAAGGGCGATTTGGGGGTTTCCCGCCATGGCAGCATTTATGGAGACTGACAATTCAGGGCTTGATGTAGCGAAGGCGACGACAGTTGCGCCGATAATGCCCGGAGAAATCCGCGCCCAATGAGCGAGGCCGACCGCGCCGCGAACGAAAAGCTCGCCACCGAAGCCGGCGCATACAACGCCCAACACTAACGCAGCATAATCGTTCATTGCAACCTGAATTGTTTGCCAACCGAACGCCGGGCGTCGATGAGGCTGTGAGCGAGAGTGAAGCGGACTCTATAAGCCTTAGCCTGGACGCTTTGGTTACTCAGAGAGTACCGCTGACGGTAGTGGCTTTGGAAGTAACCAAAACAGGAGCAGGCTCCCTATTACTGCGCTCAATGCCGACCCGGACAGAATCCCCACCTTCGCGGCGTTGAGCAATACGCCCTCCAACGCCAAGCCTGCAATGAATAGCGCCATAGTGAAGCCAATACCTGCCAGTATGCCGCCCGCTGTAAGTATGCTCCAGTTCACACCCTCTGGCAGCTTGGCAATGCCCACACGCACCGCCAGCCAACTAAAGCTCACAATACCTACAGGTTTGCCGACTCCTAAGCCTACCATAACTGCCACCGCAACGGGTTCACCAAAGTCCGTGAGGTTGATCGATACCCCAGCATTTGCCAACGCAAAGAGGGGCATAATCACAAAGCTCACCCACGGGTGCAGCGCGGTCTCAAGTCGTTCAAGGGGAGACAAAATCTCTCGTGCCGCTACCCGGATATCACGCAACGCCGCGTGGTTCTTCCCCTCATTACTCCAGCGTTCCCCTTCAACATACGCAGTAAACTGCTGGACGATCGCGTGCAGGCGGCCCGCACTGACCCAAACATGGGCCGGTGTGAGCAGACCCAAGATCACGCCGGCAACCGTGGCATGGACCCCGGATGCATGGAACGCCAACCAGATCACCACCCCAACGATCCAATAGATCGGGACGCTACGCACCCCAAGGCGGGCCAGCCCTCTCACGACGCCAAGACCCAGCAAGCCCAAGAAAAGCGCAGCGAGGTTGATGTGGCTTGTATAGCCTATAGCAATGACGAGGATGGCGCCGATGTCGTCAGCGATCGCGAGCGACAGGAGGACAATCCGCAAGCCAGGCGGGACACGTGTCCCCAGGACCGCCAAACAGCCAACGACAAAAGCGATGTCGGTCGCCATGGGAATACCCCAGCCGTGCTCACCTGGCTGTCCGAGTTGACCTGCGAGATAGAGCGTAGCCGGTACGACCATGCCGCCCGCCGCTGCAATGATGGGGAGCGCGGCCGTTCGCAGATCTCTGAGTTCCCCGAGCACTAATTCGCGTTTGACTTCTAAGCCAACCACAAAAAAGAAAATCGCCATGAGACCGTCGTTGATCCAATGCTTTAAGGAGTGGTTCAACTCAAAAGCGCCAAGCGTGAAACCGAGTGGAGTTTGCCACAGGCTCAGAAAGGCATCTGCGAAAGGCGAATTGGCGAGGGCGAGCGCAATACATGTCATGAACAGCAGGAGAATCCCACTGGTTGCCTCGACATGTAAGAAGCGCGCGAGCGGCTCGATGATGCGATCGACCGGTTTCGCAGGCAGGCGAGCAAGGTCTTTAGAATGTTGAGGTTGTTGCAGCATATGGTACTCCTACATCTGATTCGGTTTCTGCGAAGTCGACATTTGCGGTAAGCAGGTTCGAGCCGGCCGCGCGGGATACGCACTACTCCTGCTGAATCGAACCCATGTAGTCGGTAAGGGCTCATGAGTGCAGCAGTGAAATGTAGCCCGGGTAGTCTTCACGTTGACGCTCGGTCTCGAACACCGCTCCCCAGACAGGCATCTCCCTTGTACCATACTCAGCCCCAGGCCGATGATTACGGTAATCTCTGACATCATCATCTGTCTTAGAAGGATCTTGTCTCGATCCTGAGCTCAGTCGCTCGATCGAAAAACCTCATCGCTTGTTCCTCGATGGCGAATTCGTAACTTCGGCCTTGTAGGCAGGAAACCGCGCTATCCGAGGGAAGTCTGGCCAGGACATGGGCATTCCCGAACCTCTCCTCTAAGCAGCCGTAGACGATTCGCTCCGCCCCCAGATACTCCACCCGCGTCACTTTGAACTGAAAGGACACCAGCTTACCTTGTCCTCTATAGAGCTCCTTCGGAAAAAACTGCTCGGGGCGGAGGCCGATGACAACATCCCCATACTCAACCAAGTTCATGGGAGGTGATCCCAGGAAGCTCGCCACAAAGGTATCAGCCGGCTCGTCGTAGATCTCTTGAGGCGTACCAAGCTGCCTGACCTTTCCTGCATCCATCACGGCGATCCGGTCTGCAAACGCCATGGCCTCCACCTGGTCGTGAGTGACATAGATCGTGGTCGTCCCGATCCGCTGTTGCAACTGCAGAAGCTCCTCCCTGGCCTTGATCCGAAGTCTTGCATCAAGGTTGGAGAGGGGCTCATCGAGAAGGAATACCGCCGGCTCTCGAACCAACGCCCGGGCCAGGGCCACCCGTTGCCGCTCACCCCCTGAGAGCTGACGAGGCTTCCGATCGAGCAACGGCTCAATCCCGAACATGGCGGCAGCCCACTTGACTTTCTTCCCGATGGCTTCCCTCCCCATTCCCTGGACCTTCAGAGGGAACGCGATGTTCTGAAAAACCGTCATGTGAGGGTAGAGCGCGTAGCTCTGGAAGACCATGGCCACTTGCCTCGCCTGTGGTGGAAGATCGTTCACCACCCTCCCTCCGATGAGTATCTCGCCGACGGTGGGCGACTCTATACCGGCGACGATCCGAAGCAGGGAGGACTTTCCGCAGCCCGATGGTCCCAGAAGGACGAAGAATTCCCCGTCATTGACGAGAAGGTCTACACCATCGACGGCCCGCGTTGTTCCGAACTGCTTTGTGACCCCTTTTATTTCAACTGTTGCCATACCCTACCAACCCAATGGGAATTGGGCTTCATCACGTGAGATCACGCAGAGAGAGAACACAGATGCTGAACCGTGACCTGGACAGTTCGTAATCGCATACTCACAAGGCCCCGTGGTCCAAAAAAAGAGAGGATGCGCGCTGAATCTCTTCCCGTGTCCCCGACATGACGACGACATCACCAGGCTCCAGGCGCGTCTTCTCAGGTGGGTATGAGATGGTCCGCCCGCTCCGGATGACAGCAATGATCGAGATGCCGGTTTTCGCGCGGGCGGAGACCTGCCCGATAGTCTTTCCTGCCGCAGGTGAGTCTTCTTCGATCCGTATGGTTTCGACCTGGACATCCGTCAGAGGCCCGCCACGCAGGTGGTGGGCTAATCTCGGAAGTGTTCCGCGCCGCAGCATTTCGTATCCTTCCTTACGGATCTGCTCGGCCTTTTCCGTGATGACATCCTGCGGCATTTCATAGGTTCGGAGCACAAGGGCGAAGATCTCAATCGAGGTCTCGAACTCCTCCGGCACCACCTCATCGGCGCCCAATCGAAGCAGCTCGTCGATAGCCTTCACGTAGCGCGACCGCACGATAATATGGATTCCGGAATTCATGCTCCTGGCGAGCTGCACCAACCGTCTCGCGGCAAACGGATCCGAAACCGCTACCACCAGGACCTTAGCCTGACCGATTCGAACGTGGCGGAGAACAGCCGCATTCGTCGCATCCCCATAGATGATCGGTACACCCTTGTTGGCTTCCTTTCTGACGATCTCTCCGTGTAACTCCACAACGATGTAAGGAATCTCGGTCTCTTCAAGCACGCGAGCAAGATTGCGCCCATTGACCCCATAGCCGACAACGATGACGTGGTCCTTGATCGTGGGATGATGGGCGCCCGCGGCGGCCATCTGCGCGTCTGTCCGTCGTGGCAGCCAATGTCGGAGCCTCTGTATGGCCTCTGCGCGTCGGGCTATCTTCGGCGCTCCCTTGATCAGAAACGGCGTGCCCACCATGGTAAGTACCGAAACGGCAAGAAACAGTTGGCGCGCCTCTCCTGTTAACAGACCGGCCGCCTGCCCCGCCTCTGCCAGGATGAAAGCGAACTCCCCGACCTGGGCCAACGCCATCCCGGTGAGTATGGCCGCCCGTATTGGAAATCCCATCGCAATGATAGACGCCGCACCACCGATACACTTTCCAAACACAATCGCTCCGACAAGTCCGAGAACCAGGACGGGGTGGTTCAGCATGACGCGTGCATCCATAAGCATCCCGACAGACACAAAGAACAAGCTGGTGAAGCTGTCCCGAAACGGGATAACTTCGGCCACGGCTTGATGGCTGTATCTGGACTCGGAGATAATCAGGCCGGCGATGAACGCTCCAAGCGCAAGTGAGAGGCCGGCCAGCGAGGCGATCCAGGCAATGCCGAGACATAGGACGATGATGGTAAGAAGGAATAGTTCGCGGATCTGCGTCCGAACAATGTGTTCGAGCAGCCTGGGAACCACCCACCGTGCCGTGACGATGATCATACCGAGGAGAACGACCGATGTGGTGAGTGCCAGCAGCAGTCCTCCGATCCCTTGACCGCCAGATTGGGCCAGCAGCGGGATGAACAACATCATCGGGATGACGGCCAGGTCCTGAAAGATCAGAATGCTGATTGTGGCTCGTCCGTGCAAGGTGTCGGTCTCGCCTCGTTCTTTTAAAGCCTTCAGGACGATCGCCGTGCTGCTGAGCGACAAAAGGCAGCCCCAGAATACGACTTGACGAAACGGGATATTCCATACTGTGGCGGTGATCGCAACGAGTGCCAATATGCCGATGACCTGAAGAGGCCCTGCCACCATTAGCAGCCCTCGGGATGCCGTCAGTTGCCCCAGCGAGAACTCTATCCCGATAGTAAACAGGAGCAACACAACCCCGATCTCGGAGACGACACGCACCCCGTCCAGATTCGAGATCAGATTAAGGCCATACGGGCCTACCAGCGCCCCTACAGCAAGGAACCCCGCGATAGATGGCAGGCGAACCTTCTGGAAGAGAAAGACAACAGCGATCGAGATGGCAAATATTGCCAGTAGATCGCCCACTATTTCATGACCAGGCATCGCCTCTCTCTATACAATTCGGCAGTATGTGGCAGTTCTTGGTGCGCTCACATCGGTTTCGGACGAGCCCTTGATTCTACCCCTTCACTGAACCGGCCGTGAGACCGGAGACGATGCGGCGCTGGAAGAGGAAAACGAGGAGAATCAAGGGAGTGGTAACGACGATAGTGGCGGCCGCCATCTCTCCCCAGGGGATTTCGTGAAGGCCCGGAAAGAGGGCAATGGCCACGGGGATCGTCCGCATCGTCTCGGTCGAGGTGAAGGTCAGCGCATAGAGGAATTCATTCCACGCAAAGATAAAGACAAGTATAGCAGCCGTCCCGATCCCAGGCGCAGCGAGAGGGAGGAAGATTCGAACGAACACCTGGAACGGTGTGCAGCCGTCTACCAGAGCCGCCAGATACAGCTCGTCGGGGATCTCTCTGAAGACGCTCCACAGGATCCAGATAGCAAGAGGGAGGGCAAAGGTGGTATAGGGGACAACCAGACCGGCGTAGGTATCCCGCCATCCAAAGGCTCGAATGAGGAGATAGAGGGGACTCACCGCTGCAATAGGAGGAAACATGGAGATGGAAAGGGCCGAGAAGAGCAGGAGGTTCCTTCCTCGGAACTGAAGCTTGGCAATAGCGAACGCTGCCAGCGAGCCGATGGAGAGACAGGACACGGTGGTCAGGGAGGCGACAATCACACTGTTCAGGATAAATCGACCGAATGGACGGTCTTGAAAGATCGCAAGGTAATGGTCGAAGACTGGCCTTGTCGGTAAGAGCGGCGGCAGAGTGCTGATCTCGGAATTGGACTTCAGCGACGTGAGCAGTTGCCACAGGAACGGCAAAAGACAGAAGGTGGCTACCCCTGTTACGAGGGCCCAAAAAAGGGGTCGTCTTGCGACCCGCCTTGTCCGGCTACCCATGAGACTGCCTCCTCAAGAGGAGGATACACGCAGCACTGATGAGCAGTACAGTGAGAAAGGTAGCCACGGCCACCGCTGAGCCGTAACCGAACTGCAGGGTCTGGAAAAGGAGCTTATAGGCGTAGAGGCTTAACGTCTCGGTGGTGTTGGCCGGTCCGCCTCCTGTCAGCACATAGACCAGATCGAAGATCCGGAAGGCATCGAGCGTTCTGAAGAGAAGGGCGATCAAGATAAAGGGCAACAGAAGAGGAAAGGTGATCCGTCGGAAGATCTGCCACCCGCCGGCTCCGTCTACCCTCGCCGCCTCATACAACTCCTCAGGGATCATCTGGAGGCCGGCCAGCAGGATGATGGCTACGAAGGGGCTGGTCTTCCAGACGTCGGCCAGGATGAGCGCGTGCATGGCGAAGACGCGATCCCCAAGCCAATTGAGCGGGGAGGACAGCAGACCTATCTGCTGCAGAAGGTAATTAAGCAGGCCGAAGTCGGGGTTCAAGATCCATTCCCACATCCTGGCCGAGACCACGGTGGGGATAGCCCATGGGATGAGCACGACAGCCCTCAAGAGGCCCCGTCCTCGAAAAGACCCGTGAAGGAGTAAGGCCATGATAAGACCGAGGGTCAGCTCCAGGGAGACGGAGAGCATGGAGAAGTAGGTGGTATTCAGAAAGCTTTGCCAAAAGCGAGGGTCTTGGATGAGAAAGCGGTAGTTGTCGAGACCTACGAAGTACGAGATGCCGAACACAGGCATCCTCCGATCGAGACTGATCCTGAAGGCGTTCAGGATCGGGAAGATGGCTACGGCCCCGATCAACAGGTAGGCCGGCAGGATCATAAGGAAGGCCCGATCCCCTCTCATTCTATCTCCAGTTTCAAGACGTGCTCCATGAGGCGGGAGGCGTCCTCCAGAGCCTGCTCAGGCGGCTTCACCCCCATTATGGCCGCGCTGAACTCTGGTTGGAGAAGTTGAGAGATCATGAGGTAGAAGGGGGTCACCGGCCTGGGACGGGCCAGGCGCATCGCCTCGTACAGAGGCGGGATGAAGGGGTTTCCCTTTTTGAGCTCCGCATCCTGGTAGAGGACATCACGCGGCGGTGGAAAACCGAGCTTCATGGCCAGGACCTTTTGAGATGCCTGACTGCTCAGGAACTCGACGAGTTTCCACGCCAGGTCCGGACGAGTTGAGAAACGGTTGACCCCGAGTAGCCAGCCCCCCAATGTCGGCGCACTTTGATACCCTTCAAAGGAAGGGAGGGTGGCCATGCCCGCCATCCCCCGTATCTTTGAGCCTTCCTGCTCATACAGCGCCAAGGCATAGGGCCAGTTCCGCATGAAAATCGCTCGGCCGGCTCCGAAGAGGTGACGGGTGGCCTCCTCATCCGCCGATGTCACAAGGGGAGGAGAGACCCTGGTGACGGAGATGAGGTCATGCATCAACTGGAGAGCCTCAACAGCCTTCTTATCGCGAAGAGCTGAACGGCGGCCATCGATCACGGTACCCCCATTGCCGTGGATAAACTCCAGGGCGACACAGATCAGCCCCTCATACTGCTTCCCCTGCCAGACGAAACCTTTAAGATTCGGATCCTCTTCCCCTTCTAGGATCGTCATCGCCTGCTGTGACAGCTCCGTGAAGGTCCGCGGAGGCGCGAATCCGTACTTCGACAGCAGATCTTTTCGGAAGTAGAGAATTCCCGCGTTCGCGAACCACGGGACAGCATAAATTTGATCTTTGTAGGTTGCGGCCTCAACAGGGCCGGGCAAAAACCCCGCCAATCTTGTAGCCCCTAATCTCGGGGTAAGATCCAGGAGCCAGCCCGCCCTGGCGAACTCCTGGATCCAGATGACGTCCAGCGCGAATACGTCAAAGGCCGCGGACCGGCCCTCGAGGGCTGTCGCGTAGTACTGATGCTGCTGATCCGTAGAGGCCGGGAGGACCTCCTCGACGACCTTGACCCCCGGGTTCTGCCGTTCGAACGCCTCGATCAGCCCGGACAGGACTTCAGGAGAGGGCACCTTGAAGTGGGTGAACACGAGCTTCATTTCGCCCTCTGCGTCCTTCATGGTCCCTTCCCTGGTGCACCCGGCCAGGGCGGCAAGTACAATGATGAAGCACGCTCCAGATCCCACCCTACAGATGAGAGATCTCATCCTTCTCTTCCTGATCCTTCTCGTTGCGAAAGCGACGCTCAAGCAGCTCTCTGGCCAAGTCCCTGCCGCCCAGGCCAAAGGCGAGCGCCAAAGCGAGGATGACACCACCAAAGGTGATAGAAAAAGCCGCCACAACAACCTCTTTGGCGATCCCTAATTGGGTAAGGACCGTGGCTGCTGTGAAGATCAGGACACTCCATCGGATCAGGGTGGCGATGAGCGGCGCGCCCCCAATCTGGGCATTGACTGCCGCAATAAGGGCCCCTTGGGCTAAAAAGATCGCCAACAGCCATCCGGCCCATAAGAGGAGAAGGGCGGTCAAGAGCTGAGGGAGAAGGTTAAGGGCGCCCGCGGTGAGGCGAGTAGCTGTTGGCAGGTTCAAGGCGTCGATCCCCATGAAGGTAAACACAAGGAAGACCGACCAGAAGCTGAGGCGGCCGACGAGGGAGGAGCACGGTCGCCTCACCCCTGCCTTGGCCATGGCCTGGCTTACTCCCCACCGCTCACAGAGCGGATCGAACTTCAAGGCCAACAGAATCCGGTGAAGGAGGCTTTTCACGATCCACCCTGCCACGAGGCCAATCACGACGAGGGTCATCATGGCCAAGAGGTTCGGCAGAAAGAGGGTCAGCCGTTTGCCGGAGTTTCGAACGGCATCGAGTATAGCCTCTTGCCACAGTTCATTCATGGTGTCACCTCCAACGCGCGATTAGATACGGCTTCATCGCCTCAAACTGTTCAGCCATCGTCTCGATGACCTCTTCGACCTGCTGATGGCCGCTCTCTTGCGTCTCCATGACGAAGGAGGCGGTCCTGCCCAGGTAGAGCGGGGTCATGGCTTTCAGCAGATGCTCCAGGTGCAGGACCCGATGGTGGTAGGCCAGCGCAAAATCATAGATCACAGAAACCCAGACATCCATCGGGAACCGGAATTCTTCCGTCTCTAATGGAGCGATGAGCCGCAGTTCGGTCAAGGTCTCAGGGGCCAGAATGATCTCCCAGATGGGCAGCAGATCGCGCACGCCCTGCTGAAAGGCATTCACCATCCGGTCCACGTTCACCGAGACGTGCTCTACCTCCACCTCGCGTGAAGGTCCGAAGATAGGGACAGGACTCGATCCTTGCGTAGCCTGCCACACGCTCGGGTACTCCTCTATGAGGCTGAAGAGCGAGCCGACCACCTGCATCAGCATCCCGGAGAGATGCACGCCAGGGTCCTTGTGGTCGTGAACCTTAGCCCCAAGGAACGCCTGGCAGATTCGGTATCGCTCAGCCACCGCGGTGACCGTCATCCAGATATCGATCCCGAAGCGGGCCACATCGGTTTCCCATACCGGCTTGGTGAGATACAAGGCGGCCAGCTTCCCCGAGAAACCAAAGTCGCCACCGATAGGCTGTCGAATCTGTTGACCATACAAGGCCCTGGTCATGGGATAGACAATGCTGTTCGTGATGGTCCCGTCGTACTTGTGGCGACGGTACAGCGGCGCCACATAATCGAACCCCTCATCGTAGACGGGTCGGATCAGTCGCTCCACCCACTCGGGAGCGATGGAGCGAAGGTCCGCGTCGACGACCGCACAGGCCTCCACCTGAAGCGCTTCAGCAATCTTGAAAATCGTTCGAAAGGCACTCCCCTTTCCCGGGATCCCATGATACGGGGTGATGATCTTGTGGATGGGAGGTACGGGATGCTGCACAAGCAGTGTGGAGGGATCTGCAAGAGCCGCCTCAACAACCTGCGGGGTCCCATCCTGAGAGCCTCCATCGGAATTGACGATGACGGATCGAGCGTGAGGGAAGTATACGGTGAGTCCGGACGCGACAGTCTTGACCACATCCCCGATCGTATGAGCGTTGTTATAGCTCGGGATCCCGATCAGGATGTCGGCCTTCCGGATCTCTTGCAGCCGCTCCAGAACCGGCTCATAGAGGAACTGTTCCATCGTCTTCAGTCCTGACGAATCAGCAGGTCCAGGACGGCTGTTCGCCATCCCTGCGGCCCTATACCCTGGGCATGGATAAGGTTAGGGGCCCTGACCGCAGGGTCGTGCCTCCCATCAATCCGTTGGACAAGGATGGGGACGTCTACCGCCCAAAGCATGGGAAGGTCGTTCTGGCTGTCCCCGATGCCGACCGAACGAACTTGACCGTGCGCCCTCTCGAACAGCCCGATCAAATCAGAAACCGCTTTCCCCTTGTCATTTGGTCCTGTGAGGTGGTGGAACCTTCCTCCCCGCGTACATCGGAAGCCCCTCTTCCTGAACAGCGTTTTCACGCGGTCCAGCTCTCCAGGAGGGCCCTTGACGAAAAATGGTTCATCGTACTCCCGGACCTTCGCGAGGCCGGCCTCCTCCGCTGGGAGCCCGGTGAGTGCTGCTACCTGCTCCACACTCAGGTCCGAAAAGCCCCCGATCTTCGCCTCACTTTCCGCTCTCACCGCCCTCAACATTTCGACCAGCCGGGGGTAGGGCATGCCGTACTCGATGACGTGGTAGCTAGCAACTTCGTGCTGGTACGGATAGGCGAAAGGAAAATACCCGATGGGGACGAAGGTGGCGCCTCCGTTCTCCACGATAAACGGGTGGTGGTTGTTGAGGGCGCGGCGATAGCGCTCCACTTCTGCCCTTGTCTTGCTCGTGCACAGGACGAGGGGGATTCCCCTCCGCTCGACCTCTTGCAGGGCTGGGTAAGCCGCCTCGAACGAATAGGTCTCATGGTCTAAGAGAGACCCGTCCAGGTCAGTAAAGATGATGATGTCGATACCGTCCATCACGACCCTGCAAAGCTTGTGAGAAGTGTGCGGTAATCACCCAGATGCCTGGTGATCAAGACGTTCCGCCGGACGTACTCCCGGGCAGTCGCCCCCATCCTGCCGATCAGCTTAGAGTGGTTGTGGATATCTTGATCACGTCCTACCGCCTCATGGACCTCAGCCGGCACCATCGTCCCATTCTCCTCACCCGAAGGTGAGCAGCGACCTCACACCACGGTGGGTCTCGAGATACTGCCTCCTTCGCGCTCGGGCCTTCCCGGACTCTTGCCAGGCCCGAGCCGTTTTTCTGATCTCCTCTTCGAGAAAGGCGGCTCGACAGACAAGTTCAGGGGAAAGCTGAGGCGTAATAGCCTCGACGGCCTGCTTCAGCAGGGCTGCTACCCGTTCGACCATCCCCGTATCCCACCATGGGCGACAGGACGCCCACCAGTACTGGCAGCTATGAAGTCCCTCGTCCAGATATTGTCTCGCCGCCTCATAGCCTGGTGCGGACTGATCGACGGAGGCCACAGCATCTATGGCCAAGCGGGTGAGGGCCCACTGGTTGTCGTGCAGCATGTGGCCTGGGTAAGCCCACTGCGGGTAAGGGATGGCGGCTGCCATCTCGTCCTCCCACGTGCTCCAACAGCAAGGAAGGGGGTCCACCTCCTCTTCCTCTTGAAACAGGGTGAACAGATCGGTGAGCCGACAAAGATCCAACGCTTCAGAGGCAAAAATGTCGATCAGGAGCTGCTCCTGACCTCTTCGATGATGACCGTAGACCTCTCCATCCGTGCCGGTCAGGAGATATCGCTTTTGCCCAACAGCAGCGCCGAGACGCCGAAGCAGAGTCTCCCCAGTAGGAAAGCTCCCATAGGTGATCCCGGCTGAGGTGGACCGGTCCCTAAAGAAGACGTAAAGGTCCTGCAAGCCTCGAATTCGATAGAGCCGATCGTATCGGACGGCTCCCAACTTGCCGCAATAACTGATCTCATCCACAATGATCCATCGATAGCCCAAGCGGTGGACCATCTCTGCCACCGCTCGGCTATAGCACATCTCCGGTGAGAAGAAGCCTTGTGGCTGATAGACGTTTCCCAGGTAGCGACGGTTGATCTCGGTGTTCAGTTCGATCTGTCGAATTGCCTCCTCTTCCGGAATCAGGGGAAGGATGGGGTGGTACTTGGCGCTCGCCGTGAACTCAATCTGACCGCGAGCAGCCAACTCCCTGAGTCCGTCAAGGACGTCCCGATACCCATCACGGACCAGTTGCTCGGTCAGGCAGCCATTAATGTTCAAGGTGATCCGGGCATGAGGATGCCTGAGGAGAATCGCCACCAAAGGCCGATAGCATTCATTGGTCACCCTCTCTAAGATCTCCGGGGTCTGCGTTGGTGGCTGGTAGATATGCAGGAAGTTCGTCCAATACATTCGCCTTATCCGTCCGAGGAATGTCTCACAATTTATTGTCCTGATCGACGGCTTCGCGAAGTCTGGTTAGGAAGTCAGGAATCGCGGCCAAAACACGGTTCCAGTTGGGGATCAAAGGGACGCCGAGCGGATCAGCCAGAAACCCCTCAATCGCCAATTGGATAGCCTTCGCGAAGGCTTCTACGGCCTGCCCCTCTTGATGTTGGTCATACACAAGCCGGTTGATATATGCGTCATTCTGGTATCGGCTCAGCATATCACGGGCTGTTCTGATGTAGGTGATCGGCAGGGTCTTTAAGAGCCCATCGGAAAGGACGGTCCCCTCTTCAGCCAATGTCCTCAGGATGCTCTTTGTGATGTCGACGGCCATCCGCGTGAGACCCTTGGTCGGATCGGTCGCGGAGAGATCCTGATGCTTGTGTTCATAGGTGTCGGCAAGATCTACCTGACACACCCTTCCCACGGCACAGTTCCGGTAGACCTGGGCCAACACCCCAACTTCCAGCCCCCAATCCGACGGAATCCTGTTCACCCGGGCCAGATCGGCGATCATGGCAAATTCGCCGGCTAACGGGTATCTGAAGCTGTCCAGGTAGGTCAAGAACGGTTGCTGGTCCAGGATCCGCTGGAGGGCTCGGATGAGGGGTACGACCAGGAGCCTGACGGCTCTGCCATGGAGTCGATCCGTCACCCGGCTGTAATAGCCTTTCGCAAACTCGAACGCCAATCGGGGATTCGCCACCGGATAACAGAGTCGAGCAAGCAGCTCTCGATTGTAGGTCAAGATATCGCAGTCATGCAGCGCGATGACGTCACTTTGGCCACGGGCCAGGACGTAGCCGAATGTCATCCACGCCGACCTGCCTTTGCCGTCAGGTCCTGCCGAGATGCCGCGCTCCTCCAGCAGACGGTAGAGAGCCTGGATCCTGGGTCCGTCGTTCCAGAGCAGAAGGGGCGCCTGAGGAAGAGGCGCAAAGAAGGCCTTAGCCCTCAGGAACTCCTCTTCGCCGGCCCGGCCCAGCCCAACAACAATCTCTCGCAGATACCGGACCTGGGCCAATTCCTCAACGATCCTGGGCAGCGCCTCCCCCTCCAGTTCAGAGTAGAGACATGGCAGCACCAAGGCGATAGGTCGATACAGCAGCGTTTCTTCCAGCTCCTTCTCAAGCTGCTCCAGGTTTGGCTTTCCAAGCCGATGGAGTGTCGTGATCACGCCTGCCTGATGGAAATCACCCATTCGATTCCCTCCAATTGAAGAGTCGCTACGCTTCTTCGATCTTCTGCTCGATGGCCTTCTTGACCATCTGAACCAACACGGATATTCCAAAAGGCTTCGCGAGGTAGGCGGTTGCCCCCTTCCCTATGGCTTCTACACCTGTCTCCCGGTCGCCGAAGGCCGTGATGAGGATGACCTGAGCTTCCGGTTGGAGCCGTTTAATCTCGGGGAGAATGTCAAGACCACTCTGGTCGGGCATGATCTTATCAAGGACAATGACCTGATATGAGACCTCCTGAATCTTGAGGAGCGCCTCCGATCCATTCCCCGCCTGAGTGACATGGAACCCTTCCCGGGTGAGGACATCCTCCAGGAGCCGACGCATCTCCTGATCATCGTCAACGACCAGGATCTTCGGCGCGTGCAATTCGTATAGAGTCATTGACCGAACCTCCTCTTGTGCGACACAGTCATTTTCTTTCCATGCGTACTCACACTCCCTTCACATTTCACCATGCCAGCACGATCCTGAGATCACGAACGTTGATGCCGGTTGGTCCCGTGACGATTGTATCCCCAAGCCGGTCGAAGAATCCATTGGAGTCAGATTCCTCGCGGGCCTTCGCCACAACCAGTCCAGCTGCCAGGGACCTGGCGAGTGTCGTGCCGTCTGCGAACGCTCCCGCTGCACTGGAGTTTCCGTCAATCCCGTCGGTCCCGGCGCTGAGCACTGATAGCCGTTTGCCTGCAATGACCTCTGTACATTCCAAGGCGAATGCCTGATTTCGACCCCCTCGTCCCCCACCCAGCACCGGCGAGACCAACTCACCACCGGATATGACCGCAACGGGCTTTCCGTCAAGGCTATTGACTTCAGCCTCAGCTCGCCGGGTCAGTGTCCTGGCTGCATCACGAGTGGAGATATCGTCCGACATCTCAACGACGATAGGCTTCCAGTCGGACTTTTCGGCGAATCTTACTGCCCCAGCAAGGGCATCATAGTTATCCAAAAGCTTGTGCCAACGTGCAGTCCGAAAGACCGGATGATCGGATTTCGGCGTTTCGGGTACGACGCCATCTCGGATGAGTTGCTTGATAGAGTCCGGGAATAGCGATGCCAGCTTATGTTTCCGGATGAGCATATTCATCTCCTGAATGGTGGAATCATCCGACATCGACGGCCCCGACGCGATAAAGGAAGGATAACCGCGTGGCACATCGGAGATGTACATCGTTAGTTGCTGCGCCGGTTCTGCCGCGATAGCAAGTTTCCCGCCCTTCACTTTGGATAAGTGCTTCCTGACCGTGTTGGTCTCGACGATGGTCAACTCCCCTGAAATCAGCACACGGTTCATCTCTACAAGGTCAGACAGAGTAATACTATCGCTTACCGGCAGTTCGAAGCAGGCCGACCCGCCGCCGGAAATCAAGAAGATCACCGAGTCATTACTGGTCAGTCCATTCATCATGGATAAGGCAGTCCTGGCTGCTTCCATACTCTCCTTATTTGGCATTGGGTGCCCACCTTCGAAGGTCTGAAATCGACGATGACTCCAACCCTTAAGTACAGGACTCGCCAACACACCAGCAAATGGGGCAATGCCGGATCTCCTGATAAATTCCTCAGCCATGCCGGTTGCGCTCTTCCCCATCGCCACGACATAGACCCTTCCTCTGGTATGACGCACAGCTCCGATCACGTAGTCGAACAGACAACGATCGAACGCGCGACCGATATCACAGCAATCCAGAACAGATCTGAATTGGTCAAGAAGCTTGTACCTAGCCGTTGCAAAATCCATCACAGCGCCTCATCTTATTTCTTCTGCAACATCACTGAGTGGCGGATGATCCCGGGCCGCGGGAATCAGTAGAGAGCGGCTACGGGCGGTACACGGGAAAGGTGATCAGGAAAATCGTTCCCACACCCGGCTTACTCTTCACTTCGATGGTTCCCCCGTGATCCTTCACGATCCCGTAGACCACGGAGAGCCCCAGCCCGGTCCCCTCCCCGACCCCTTTGGTCGTAAAGAAAGGGTCGAAGATCCTGGGGAGGCTTTCAGGGGGGATACCGCATCCAGTGTCTTCTATGCGCACCTCAATCAGGCCCTCATGAGCCTCAGCGGCCACCCGTACATCCCCGCCATTCGGCATAGCGTCAAGAGCATTTATCAGGAGATTAACGAAGACCTGCTGAAGCAAGTCCGGATCGGCGGCGACGCTAGGGAGGTCTACGGGAATCTTCAGATCAACACGAATCCCTCCCATGGTCAGCTCGTGGTCCAACAGCGCCACGACATTCGAGAGGATGTTCGGCAGCGGCGTAGGGGCGATGTGGGGCGGGTGGACTCTGGCGTACCCGAGGAGCTGCTCGACGGTTCGCCTGATCCGCCCGATCTGCTCGACAATGATCTGCAGGCTCTTTGATCTGGGATCACCTCCGAAAAGCTCCGGGAGCAGATACTCCGCCCTTCCGGAGATGATATTCAGAGGCGTCCCGATCTCGTGAGCCAGACCGGCGGCGAGCCGTCCCACCGCCGCCAGCTTTTCGGAATGCTGGAGTTGCCGTTCCAGATCGAGCTTCTTGATCGTCTCCTCCAGGATCTGCTCCCTGGCCCGTTTCAGGTTTTCCGTCATCCGATTGAACTCTGCCGCCAATCGGCCCAATTCATCCCTCCGCGTAATAGGTATCCGTTGATCCAGCTCCCCGGCCCCAATGGCGGCGGCTCCTTCAATCAGTACCTGAATGGGCTTAGAGATGTTTCGTTTCGTCAGATACCAGAACGCCATGGCGATAGCCCCCATGATGGCAAACCCGGCTAAGATGATCTCGTCTCGGCGGCGAAGGTAGGCTCTCTCGATCTGCGAGGTCCGGTACACGATCTCGATCAGGGCTGGACCTCTTTTGACCAGTCGGATGGGACGCAGGTAGTGGAGAGTCTGCTCTCCTTTCAACGTATCAAAGAAGCTCTTCGACGTTTTGTGCCGGATAGCCTCCTGAAACTCCTCCCTGGCAGGCGTAGCCTCAATTCCTTCCTGATCTCCCCCAACAAGGGGAGTACCGTCGGCCAGAAAGAGTGTCACGCGCGCGACTCCGGCGTATCCCTTCGCCTCTTCGAAGAGCTCTTGAACGTCCTCCCACTGGTCGCGGCGGAGGGCGTTCCGGACGGCTACCTCCAAGGTCCTGGCCATCACCCGAATCTCCCGCTCGCGCTGCTCGATCAGCGCATCCCGCTCCGCGCTCAACTGCCGATACAGATACAGCCCTGTCACGATCGCCGCTGCGATCGTCAGGGAGATAACCAGCCTTGTCCCGATTCTCATGGAAAAACGCTTTACGCTTTGCATGTTGCCGCCATCCATTGAAGGAGCGCCATCACTTCCTTCACGTCCCGTACGTAATAGCGGGCCTTTGATTCCGCATGGGCGCCGACCCGAATCGTGATGCCCTCAGGCAACGCCCCAAATGCATCTTCATCAGTAAGATCGTCACCGATGTAAATCGGTAAGACCGATCGTCGACGGATTTGCTTCATCACCCACAGTGCGGCATGACCTTTTGTCCAATTGAGTCTGGGGCGAAGTTCCATAACTTTCTTTCCGTGAAGCACAGTCAGCCCCGATGCGCGAACAAGGGGAAGCACGTCACGCAGGAACACCGCCTTCAGGTGCATCTCCAGTCTGGTCGGCACCAGGCGGTAATGCAGGCTGATCGACAGGCCTTTGTCCTCGACGAGCGCGCCAGGGATATCTGCCACCAGACTGGTGAGCTGAGACCGAATACAGGCGACGGCTTCCTGAAACGGCCGGGGTACGTTCACTCCGGCCTGCCGACCTTCGTGCCAGATCTCCAGCCCATGATTGCCGATATAGATCAGGTTGCGCACCCTGACCAGCCGTCGCAGCTCGCTGAGCCGTCGTCCGCTGATCACGGCGACCGTCATCCGAGGATGGCGTGAGAGCTCCCGGAGCACTGACCTTGTCGCAGCAGGAAGCGTCGCCTGCTCCGGGGTGGGGGCGATCGGCGTCAGTGTACCGTCGTAATCCAGGAGCAGCACTGTGTAACTACTGCTCAATATTTCCGCCGCGACCGGCGGCCACTGGGACCAGAGCCATTCCACTTGTCACCCCCATCAGACCTCTTTAATGAAATAAAAAAGCCGCCTCCGCTTCTCGCGGATGGCGGCCCGACCACCCTCTGTCCTCCGGAAATAGCTCAACGCTATCCCCGGACCCCTCTGGAAGAATCCGTTACACTTTTATGTCACGATTATTGTGATGATCGGCGACAACTCCCAACGCCCTACGAACGGGCAAAACGACACGAGCATGCGGCCTCGGTAGGCGTCAGTTTTAGATTTGTTAACGGGTTACACTGAGTTTTACTATAGCCAATCATCGAGTGAAGTCAAGGCAAATCCGGCTGCGCACTCGCCTGGAATCTCACCCGTACTGAGGCCGTCGTTCTCTTTCGCCTAACCCTTCTTAGCGGGCAAAGAACCCATAGATCAAGGCAATTGCTCCTGCCAGGAGCAGGATGAGCATCGAAGGTCAGAGGTGGAACTTCTGCTTCTCCATCGTCAGTCACCTCCCATCATCAAGCTGTTGTACCGGGTACCTCACAGACGCACCGAAAGCCGAACAGGATGTGTCGGGCATCGTTGCGCCGACCGTGCCGGTCCGCGGCCCGACAGATCCCTGGCTGATCGTCCCAAGAGCTACCCCCCTCTTCATGACTGCCGTACCGTCAGGAAACTCGGAACTCGTCCACGATTCTCTCAAACGCGCCCCCTACTCGACATCGAGGTATGAGTTCTCACTCCCCCAGACATTGGGAACTTTTGGCGCAAAGGGGTCGTTCCACCACGCCCGGCCATCCACGAAGAATTTGTACTCGTATCGGCCAGGCTCTAACGGAATTGTGATGGTCCAGACGTCCTGGGTGCCGTCATAGATCATCGGGTGGGCCGACACATCCCAGTTGTTGAAGTCTCCTGCCAAGGTCACCGACTGGGCTCCAGGGCAGCGAAAGCGAAAGCTTACGACCTTTCCCATAGTCGATCCTCCCAGCCCCGCTTCTCGTATAAGGTGGCTGAAGTGTCTATCCGGATTCCATCGGTCATGAGCCGGACGACCATGGCGGCGATGAAATATGTCACTTATTTAGTTACAGATCCTGATGGCTGATCGCCTCTCTCCTTACTCCCTTTGCTCCCCCTGCTCTCCTGTGGCCCACCTACGCCAATAAATGGCACAGCGCCAGCACCTGTAACCTGGGGCAGTATGCCATTCCATTTTTCAATAGCCCTGAGATTGGCCTCTATCTTTCTAAGCTCTATAAGGTCCGGTGAAATATTTGCTTTCTGCAGCCTCAAGGACTCTGCCTCTGCCTTGGCTGCTGCAATCGTCTGCTCTGCCTCTACCTTTATCCTATCCAGGTCTCTCTTTGCCTTTAGTGCAAGCTGCTCTGCTGTCTGCTTTGCCTCAATAGCCTCAGTAAATACTCGCGAGAAGCTGAATGTGACAATAGAGAACGCATCTACGACTATGTTGTTTACCAGGAGTCTTTCAGAAAGGGCTGCTCTTATTGCCTCGCTTACCGCCGGTCTCTTTGTGATAAGCTCTTCCGCTGTGTATCTGGCCGACACAGCCTTCATTACCTCTTGTATTGCAGGGTCTATAATACGCTCCTTGAACTGGACCCCCAGGTTTTGATAGACAACGTTTGCCTTATCGGGCAGGATATGATAATTGAGCGCAACCGCTAACGTCACATCCTGAAGATCAGCCGATGCAGATGCGGCATCAGTCACTGCCTTCTGAACCCTGACATCCATCGGGATAATTGTTTGCATGATAGGTATCCTGAAATGCAGTCCTTCTCCAAGCACATCCTCCTGAACAGCGCCAAAATTAAGGACGACCCCTCTTTCACCTGCACCAATTTGAACCCATGGATGTAAAACAAAAAAACCGACCAGAATTGCTACGACAATCAGCGCTGGCCTCCCTTTCGTCAGTGCAGACCGCATGTCCTCCTTCGTTAAGTACTCGTTGTCAGCCATTATATTTTCCCCTTTTCGGTTTTACTACGCCTAGACATCGCCCGTCCCTTCAGTGCCTATATCAACAGCAGTGGGTACCTCGACAGCCGACGTGTGAACGTGAACCACCCGCTGCGGGAAGGGGATCTCGATCCCCTCCTTCTGAAAGCGAGCGAAGATCCTTTTTCGCAGCTCATGCTGAACCAGATACTGGTCCACAAACTCGTTCACCTGCACGATCAAGGTAAAATCAAGAGACGACTCGCCAAACCCAGGAATGAACCGGACGAAGGGAGCGGGTTCAGCCAGCAACCCTTGAACCTCACCGACGGCTCTCGTAGCCTCCTCAACCAGAATTGCTTCGACCTGGGCGGGGTCGCTCTTGTAGCTCACACCGATCGGGATGAGGACCGACATCCGCTTCTCTGGTAAATGGTAGTTCACCACGATGCTCTCAGCCAGCTTAGCGTTCGGCACGATGACCATGTTGTTGGGCAACATGCGGATCCGCGTGGTCCGCCAGCCGATATCAACCACGTACCCTTCCTGGCCCGACTCCAACTTAATGTAATCTCCAACGTGGATCGGCTTTTCCACCAGGATGTGGATCCCAGCGAACAGGTTCGCCAGCGAACCCTGAAGCGCTAAGGCTACGGCGAGGCCCCCCACGCCTAAGGCCGTAAGAATGGGAGTAATCGAGATCCCGAGTGTATTCAGCAGGACGAGGGCGCCGCACAGGTAGACGACGCCTTTCACCAGTGCGGTCGTGAGCCCTGTCACGGCGATTGCGAGACTCAGATGCTCGGCATAGGAAACGATGGAGGCTGCCAAGAACCTACCGACAGCGATGGTCACAGAGAGGATGAGCACGATTACCAGTGCATCATTGACGAGTTGCCCCATCCTGGTGGGCATAGCGGGGGCGGCAGTCAGGCCGATATAGACGCCAAGCACGAGACACCAAAGCAGTGAGGGGAGCCGGAATGCCGAGAGCGCCAAGTCGTCAAGCTTGCCCTCAGTTGTGCGGGCCAATCTGGTGAGCGCGCGTAAACCGATCCGCCGCAGCCACAGCAACCAGGCGCTCGACAGAAGCCCCACGGCAGCCGCTATCAGTAGCTCCACAATAATGTGTTTTTCGATCATCCTCTCACCCAACTCTTCCCAAAGCCCTCAGTGGCTTCTCCGCTGAACCTCTATAGGCGAATAAGTAAATACATTTTCAGCTTGGCATCTGGAACCCGGACACTTTTGTTAATGCCGATGCTCTCCAGCGGTCAGGCTCTTCATGTAGGCCACCAGATCGATGAGTTGCTGGACCGTCATAGAGTCGTTGTAGCTGGGCATCTTGGATGTGCCGTCAGGACCGAGATATCCTTTATCTTCGTCCTTATGGTGTTTGATCCGCCAGGCGACGGAGGCGTTCGGATCAATGAGGGTCTCGACGAAATAGTTCGCGGGGTGCATCGTCCTCATCCCTGAGAGGGGAGGCCCCACGTCCCCCTGTTCGGCCTTCGGTGCGGGAAAGTCCTCATCAACGACTTCATGGCACTTGAAGCATTCAAGATCGGCGAAGACTTGCCGTCCGGCGTGATGGTCTCCGGCCGGCATGGTAAATCGCCACTGCGGGGGGATGGCGAGTCGAGGCTGAGACTTCTTCACCGGGCGTTCCTGTGGCATGAACTCCGGCGGAGGTCCTACCAGCCGATGACGGTGATGTCCATCCGCCTTGGGCAGTACGGTACTCTGTCCGTTCAGGACTGAGACTAGTAACAGACTGCACGTGAGAACAGCTCCCCTGAGCAACACCCCGCTCGCAAGAAGAGAGCGCCAGCGGAGTTGTGCTGTTCGCACCTTGCGCCTTACCTCTCTCCCCATTATCCGCAATGCTTCGCTCCTTTCCGTTCTTGACGATGTCTCCTTGTGATGCGGACCGCTTGACGAAATAAAAAAGCCGCCTCCGCTTGTCGCGGATGGCGGCCCGACCATCCTCTATCCTCCGGAAATAGCTGGACGCTATCTCCGAACCCCTCTGGAAGAATCCGTCACAATTTTATGTGACAAGAAGTCTTTTCGATGATCGGCGACAACCTCCAGTACCTCACGAACGGGCAAAACAACACAAACATACGACCTCGGTAGGCGTCAGTTTCAGGTTTATCAACGGGTTGCACTAACCCTTACTATAGCCACAAATCTAGTGCAGTCAAGGTAAATCAGGCTCTGCGTCGGCGTGTCGACCCGCGACGGTAACCGCGCCTTCCGCATGGGTCGTGCGATCCAGGCCGGACGCGTCTGGATCAACTGCTACCACCTTTATCCTGCACATGCCGCATTCGGTGGCTACAAGCAGTCCGGCATCGGTCGCGAGACCCACAAGATGATGCTGGAGCACTACCGGCAGACCAAGAACCTGTTGGTCTGCTACAGCCCGAACGCACTAGGTTTCTTTTGAGCGGATGCTGCGACGGCAGCGCACCTTCTTTATCGCGATCGCCAGATCAAGGGCAGGATGGATAGTAACCCTTGTACGGTGAATGGCTACCCACGAATCATCTTTTGCTCTGGCGCTTTTCGGCTGCCGACCGTATACTACGGCTTAATTCTTTAAATATTCAGGGCCTGTACAACAATTCCTCGTCTCGATGCCCTCGAAGAGGCTGTGAACCATGAACCAGATTGCCGCTGCGCCAGTGATGGGCTTGACCGGCCTTACGGTGATTTCTTTGGAAAGTCGCCTGGCCACCGCCATGGCTGATCTGATCAGCCGTCAAGGCGGAACGCCGATCTCCGCACCGGCCGTCCGAGAGATCCCGCTGGCAGAAAACCCAGAGGCATTAGAGTTCGCAAGAGAGTTACTGGCCGGACGGATCGATCTTGTCATATTGCTGACCGGCGTTGGCATCCGCACCCTGCTGACCGCAGTTGAAGGCACCTACCCACGCGCGGAATTCCTTGCGGCGTTGAGTCGAATCCCGACCGTTGTCCGCGGTCTCAAGCCTCAGGCAGTGCTGCGCGAGCTGGGTGTTCCGATTGCGCTGGCTGTTCCGGATCCCAACACATGGCGTGAAATCCTGAGCGCGATCGACGATGCAGCAATCCCCCTGCAAGGTCGGCGGGTGGCGGTGCAAGAGTACGGACGCAGTAACCCGGAGCTGGTTGCGGGGCTGGAAGCGCGCGGCGCCAGCGTCCTGCAGGTCCCGGTCTACCGATGGGCATTGCCGGAAGATTGCGGCCCGCTGCGGCGCGCGATCAAGGCGATCATCGAACAACAGGTCGATCTGGTGTTCTTTACCACCGCTGTGCAGATCGATCATCTGCTGCAGATCGCGGCGGAGGAGGGTCTGGAAGAGCCGCTACGGGCGGGACTCCGGGACACGGTTGTCGCATCGATCGGCCCCACGTGCAGCAGGGCCCTGCGCGAGCATGGTCTGGTTGTGGATCTGGAGCCAGAGCATCCGAAGATGGGGTATCTTGTCATGACCGCCGTACGTCATGCGCGCGTGCTGCGGCGGATCAAACAAGCAAGAGCGGCACACGGCGGCAGGTGTCTGGCTGCGCTACGCGATATACAGCAGGAAGATGGGGTACAGGGGGAGGATCGGGATGCGGCGTTGTTGCGGGAAAGTCCATTCCTGAAAGCCTGCCGACTGGAGCCGACCCCGTATACACCGATCTGGATCATGCGGCAGGCCGGCCGCTATATGCAGGAGTATCGGGAGATTCGAGGTAAGCTCTCATTCCTGGAGCTGTGTCACCGGCCGGATCTGGCGGCTGAGGCAGCCGTGACGGCTGCCTTACGACTGGGGGTAGATGCGGCGATCATCTTCGGAGACATCCTGCTGGTAGTGCAACCGATGGGGGTTGGCCTGGAGTTCACAAAGGGCGGCGGCCCAGTGATCCACAACCCGGTCCGCTCCGGGGCCGATCTGAAGAGGCTACGGCCGGTCGATGTGCAGGAATCGCTCTCGTTCACCTTTGATGCGGTGCGCCTGGCGCGAGCAGCACTGCCGCCGACTATTCCACTTATCGGGTTTGCCGGGGCGCCGTTTACCCTGGCCTCATATCTGATCGAGGGTCGAGGGTCGCGTCAATATCAACACACCAAGACGCTGATGTACCGCGAGCCTGAGACGTGGCATGCGCTGATGGAGCGGCTGTCGGAGGTCGTATCCGGCTACCTGAATGGCCAGATCGCCGCCGGCGCCCAGGTCGTACAATTATTCGATAGTTGGGTTGGCTGCCTCGGCCCGGATGATTATCGCGAGTTTGTCCTGCCGCACACGAAGCGCGTGATTGCAGCGCTCACGCCTGGGGTGCCGGTCATTCACTTTGGAACCGATACGGCAACACTGCTCCCGCTGATACGGGAGGCTGGCGGGAATGTCATCGGATTGGATTGGCGCGTCGACCTGAGTGAGGCGTGGTCGCTCCTTGGGCATGATGTCGGCGTGCAAGGGAACCTGGAGCCGATGGTGCTACTCACCGAGCCCGATCTGATTCGTCGTCGGGCCGATCGAGTGCTTGAACGTGCCGCAAACCGCCCTGGCCACATCTTCAACCTTGGCCATGGCGTATTGCCGCAAACCCCCGTAGACCACCTGCGCATGCTCATCGACTATGTCCACGAAGCGTCGGCGAGGTAGCGTTTATTGGGTGCAGCGTCTATTGCGTATGGCGCGACGACACAACGACGCTATGACGCGATGGACGCGATGACACCGTTCGACGCCGTCCTGATGATTGCCTTTGGGGGCCCCACAAAGTCTGAGGATATCCGTCCGTTTCTGCGCAATGTGCTTCAAGGTGTTCCGGCGCCACCGGAACGCCTGGAAGCAGTCGCCGGACATTACGAACAGCTTGGCGGTCGGTCGCCGATTACCGAGCTGACCTTCAGGCAGGCAAAGAGTCTGGAGGCGCTGTTGGAACGCGAGGGACCGAGGCTGCCTGTATACGTAGGCATGCGCTACTGGCACCCACTGGTACGCGAGACGGTCGAGCAGATGGTGCGCGATCAGGTACACCACGCCGTCGGGCTCATCATGGCCGCACACGATTCCGGGGTAGCGAGCTGGGAAAAATCTGTAAGCGCGGTCACTGATGCACTGGCAGCGGTCGGACCCGGGGGCCCCCGCGTAACCTTTGCCCAACCTTGTTACAATCACCCGGATTTCATTGCGGCTGTTGCTGAGCAGATCCGTCTTCAACTGCAAGCGTTTCCTCCGGCCCTCCGCCACGATACGCCGCTGCTCTTCACGGCCCATAGCATTCCACTCTCGGCGGCCGCATCGTCGCCATACATTCAGCAACTACAGGAATCGTGCCGACTTGTGGCGGCAGCCCTGGAACACCAGGACTGGTCGCTCTCCTTTCAGAGCCGCAGCGGCGACCCACGACAGCCATGGCTGACGCCGCATGTGAGCGATACCCTGCGAAGGCTCAAGGCCGAGGGACGCCAATCGGTGGTGCTGGCCCCTATCGGATTTATGTGCGATCACGTCGAGGTACTGTTCGATCTGGACATAGAGGCCAAGGCCGAGGCCGATGCGTTGGGACTCGATTGCAAACGAGCTAGCGCGGTCAACGATCATCCGCGCTATATCCGGGCGCTGGCCGATCTGGTGCGGCAAACGCATGAATCAGGGGTAGATACATAGGGGCAGTGGATGGCGATAGACCGGAGTGACGACCCGAAGCGTATCGTAGTGGTCGGGGGCGGCATCGCGGGTCTTGCCGCTGCGTACCGTCTACATGAGAGGCACCAGGGTGAACAGTCCCCGTACAAGGTGCTGCTGCTGGAGGCGGCTGCCCGTCCAGGCGGCGTCATCGGGACGACATATCGGGACGACTTCGTTCTTGAGTCGGGGCCGGACACCTTATTTACCGACAAGCCGTGGGCAGTCGACCTTATCCGACGCCTCGGGCTTAGCGATCGGCTTATCGGCACCAGTGGGATCCACCGCCGGACGTTTGTCGCCTTAGGCAACGCGCTTCATCCGCTGCCCGAAGGATTCGCCTTACTCGCACCGACGCGACTGCTGCCGTTTGCGCAATCGAGGCTACTCACCTGGCCAGGGAAGGCGCGAATGGCCATGGACCTGGTCTTGCCCCGCGGCGGGCAGGCTGGAACCGACGAAAGCCTTGCATCGTTCGTTCGCCGTCGTCTGGGAACGGAAGCGCTGCAGCGGCTGGCCCAACCGATGATTGGAGGCATTTACTCGGCCGACCCGGAGCGGTTGAGCCTGCAGGCCACCTTCCCGCAATTGCTGCAGATGGAGGTGCAGCATCGAAGTCTCATCCTGGGTCTTCGACGGAGGAAGGTAAACGTCCCCGGTAAAGGACAGGCCCAGACCGATAGTGGTCCGCGGTATAGCCTGTTTGCCACGCTGGATCATGGATTGCAAACACTGGTCGATGCCCTGGTGGGGCGGTTGCCTGCCGATATGGTGCGGCTGAACTGCCCGGTCGCCGGCATTGCGCAGAATGGACAGTGCTGGACCGTCCGGCTGAAGGATGGTACCAATCTCGACGCCTATGGAGTGGTTCTTGCCGTCCCCGCCTTCCAGGCCGCAGCGCTGACCCGTGAGCTTGACAACGACCTTACCCGGGAGCTGGAGGCGATCCCCTACGCCTCCTCGGTCACGGTCAACCTCGCCTATCGGCGAGAGGCAATCCCCCATCCGCTTGATGGATTTGGATTTGTTGTACCGGCGTGCGAGGGACGCACCATCATCGCCTGCTCCTTCAGTAGCGTGAAGTTCGCGAATCGCGCACCGGCGGGACATGCCCTGCTGCGCGCCTTTGCGGGCGGGGCGCTGCAGCCGGAGTCGTTCGAATGGGATGATGAGCGGCTGCTCGCCGCGGTTCGCCACGATCTGAAGGAGCTGTTGGGGATTGAACCTGCTCCATTATGGCATCAACTGGTACGGCACCCTCGGTCGATGCCGCAGTATCATGTGGGGCACCTGGCTCGGCTGGCAACGATGGAGCACCAACTTGGTCGGTGGCCGACCCTTAAACTAGCCGGCAACGCGTACCGCGGCGTCGGCGTTCCCGACGTAATTCGTAGCGGTGAGGCTGCTGCCGATGCCCTATTGGCAGCATTGACCCCGGCCCAGGAAGAAGGACACGCAACGGCGACGCGGGTCGAACCGGCTCGCGCTTGTGCCGAAGGAGATTCTCTCCTATAATCCTGTACGCGGAGCCTGGAGATGAAGCGACGGATCGACCCAGTGAGTCATACTATCGCGAGTGCGAAAAGGAGAACACCGATGCAAGCAAGGATGGTCGTTGCCCTGTGTGGGCTCATGGCTGTGAGTACCTTCAGCGCTGGTTGTGCGACAACGCTGTCGAAGGTTGCCTATATCGTCTCAGGAGATCAGGGTACAACCTCGGTCCTGGTCCAGAACGCAGACGGCAGCAAGTCTGTCCGCGTCCCAGGTCTGTCAGGGACAATCTCGGAGGTTGCGATGTCACCGAGTGGCCAGCGGCTGGTCTACGTGACCAGCGGAACCGCAACAGCTCTCGATCAGGTGTACGTCGCCGATCTGGATGAAAACAATAACATCGTGGGATCCAAACGTAACGTCTCGGATGGGCTGCCAACGGCAAGAAGCTTCTCGCCGAAGTTTCTTGACGACGATCACCTTCTCTATCTTTCGGAAAACCAAGGCGATCGGATCCTAGTTTTGGCGGATTTGCTGACCGGAGGCAAACAGAAGATCTCTGCCATCAGCGGATCGATCGACACCGTCATCCGATACACCATTGATGGCAAGAACACCCTCTTCTTCGGGCTAAACAAGGAGCTGCGACGGTTTGATCTCCCGACTGGGCCGCTCCGGTCGGTCGTGGCGGATACAGGAAGCGTCTCCGGGTTGGCTTATGAGAAGATGGGGCTCTTTAAGAATATTGCCGTCTTTAGTACCCAGGTCACCCCTGAGGAGCGAGTCCTATCGCACATGCAACTGGACGGCACAGAGCTCAAGAATGTGCCTACAGTCCCCGCTGATCTGATCTTTTCGATCACTAGGCTGGCGTCGGATCCGACGTCACGGATCCAGCGATTCGGCCTGTTTGACTTTGCCCTGATCGCAAAGCCGGAGGACCAGGCAGATCTCATCACATTGGAAGGATACGAGGTAGCGACACAGAAGGCCACCGAACGGCACCTTGTCTGGGTTGTACGAGATCTGCGGAACCCTGACCTGGTGCGTGAGATCTACGCGGCAAAAGGTTTCGATGACCTCACAACAGGCACCCATGGGAGGTCGGTCTATCTCGCGTCAACGGGGGCTCAACTGGTCTGGTATAATCCTGCCAACAAAAAGATATGGGGTGTGCCGCTCGACCAGATCGGATCTGGTCCGGTCGATCTTTCGGCCGGCATAACCGGCGTAGCAAACCGTCCCTTCTCGGTCTCGCCAAGAAGTATCGGTGTAATGACTGAAGGGGGAAAGCTCTATGTGCTTTCAACAAATCGCACGTCGCCTCCCCGCTTACTGGGGCAGGGTGTTCAGGTCAGCATCACCCGTCCATAACCCATTTCCAGATGGAGAGAACGATATGACTTTTGACCCTAGACATAAAAGCCGCACCTTGCTCGATGGTCCGGACCGTGCGCCGGCCAGGGCGATGCTCAAGGCCATCGGTTTCAAGGATGAGGACCTGGCCAAACCGCTTGTCGGTGTGGCACACTGTTGGATCGAGGTGATGCCCTGTAATATCAACCATCGAATCCTGGCCGAGCGGGTCAAGGCAGGGGTTCGAGCGGCCGGAGGGACGCCGATCGAGTACAATACGATCGGGATCTCTGATGGAATCTCTATGGGCACTGAAGGGATGAAAACATCCCTGGTGAGCCGTGAGATTGTGGCCGACTCGGTCGAACTAGTCGCCAGGGGGCACCTATTTGACGGCCTGGTCGCTATCTCCGGTTGCGACAAGACGATCCCTGGCACAGTGATGGCGCTGACCCGTCTGAATATTCCGGGCCTCATGCTCTATAGCGGCTCTACCGCCTTCGGCGAGTACGATGGCCGCCACCTCACCATTCAGGATGTCTTTGAGGCGGTCGGCGCCTTCAATACAGGCAAGATGCCGGCTGAGGAGCTGCGCGCCATTGAGAATTGCGCATGTCCCGGCGCCGGTGCATGCGGCGGCCAGTTCACCGCAAACACCATGTCTACCGCCTTTGAAATGCTGGGGATCTCGCCGATGGGCTGGAATGGCGTCCCGGCAACGGATCCGAGAAAGGAAGAGGTCGCATTTGAAAGCGGGAGGCTGGTCATGGAGCTGCTGCGCCAAGGTATCACGCCGAAGCAGATCCTCACCCGTAACGCCTTTTGTAATGCCATCGCCGGGGTGATGGCCACCGGAGGTTCTACGAATGCCGTGCTGCACCTGATCGCGGTGGCCAAGGCTGCCGGCGTCAAACTGTCGTTAGCCGATTTCGATCGAATATCAAGGAAGACGCCGCTGCTGGCCGACCTGAAGCCATGGGGGCGATTCACCGCTCCAGATATGTACATGGCAGGGGGTATGCCGCTGGTGGCCAAACGTCTTCTGAGTGCTGGTATTCTGCATCCTGATGAGCTGACGGTGACCGGTAAGACGATCGGCAAGGAGGCGCGGGCAGCCCACGAGACCCCTGGGCAGGTCGTCATCTATCCGCTCAGGAAGCCGATCAAATCCACTGGAGGGATGGTAATCCTCAAGGGTACCCTTGCGCCGGATGGGTGCGTGGCAAAGGTCGCCGGTCATGAGCGGATGTCCCATCGCGGCCCGGCGCGGGTCTTTAACCGGGAAGAGGACGCCTTCACCGCCGTCAAGGCCGGGAAGATCAAGGCGGGTGACGTGGTCGTCATCCGCTACGAGGGGCCAAGGGGCGGGCCGGGAATGCGCGAGATGCTTGGTGTGACTGGGGCGCTTGCCGGCGCGGGGCTTCTGGATTCTGTGGCGCTTATGACCGATGGACGCTTTTCGGGTGCTACGCATGGCATGATGGTAGGCCATATTGCCCCAGAGGCGGCGGTCGGTGGGCCTGTCGCAGCGCTGCGCAACGGCGATATCGTGGTGTTAGACATCAAGAAACGGCGGCTCGATGTAGAGCTGCCAGCCGCCGAACTCAAGCGACGGCTTCGGGGCTGGAAGCCGCCCGCCCCCCGATACAAAAACGGCGTCATGGCCAAGTACGCCCGCGTCGTCTCGTCAGCCTCTGAAGGCGCGGTCACGGATTAAGATGGAATGGCTCTGGAATCTGTTTCATACTATTTATGATGTAGAGGGGCTGGTTCGCGTCGGCGGTCTCATCGCGCTTATCGTCATCGTCTTTGCGGAAACCGGCCTTCTGATCGGCTTCTTTTTGCCGGGCGACTCTCTGCTTGTCACGGCTGGACTGTTCGCGGTCAGCGGCCATCTGGAGCTGTGGAGCCTGTTTCTCTTCGTCAGCCTGGCCGCTATCGTAGGCGATGCCGTCGGCTATTTTATCGGCGTAAGGACCGGCCCCAGACTCTTCTCTAAAGAAGACTCGCTCCTCTTTCACAAGAAGCATCTCATCACCACCCAAGAGTTCTACAATCGCCATGGCGGCATCACGATCGTCCTCGCCCGATTCATGCCGATCCTTCGCACCTTTGCGCCCGTCGTCGCGGGGGTCGGCAACATGCAATATAGTCGATTTGCGTTCTACAACGTGATAGGCGGGATCGGGTGGGTCGTCAGCATGACATCCATCGGCTACGTTCTGGGTAAAACTATCCCGGATATTGACCGATACATCCATATCGTCATCGCCCTCGTCATTGGGCTCTCCTTGATTCCCGGGATTATCGCATTCGTGAGAAGCAACCGGCGAGCCCGCAAGCTTTCTACGTAATCCCCAGTAAGGGAGCGCTCCGCGTGAGGATCTCATAGCACTGAGGAAGATGGTTGAAAAGTGGAAGCTATATGCTATACTAATGCTAGCACTATGGTGTCAAGCTAGAGGGATTTCCCATGAGCACACTGGTAATCAAAAACTTCCCTGAAGAACTACACGCACTCTTGAGGGTGCAGGCACAACGCCACCATCGCTCCGTCACCAAGGAGGTGGTGAGCCTGATCGAGTCCGGGCTCGCGGTGCCTAGCCAACCCCCAAAGCTGTCGCTTCCCCTGAAGCTGGCGGGTGGATACCGTCCGACCATTGAAGACATCGAGGCCGCCATCGCCGAAGGGCGCGGCTGAGCGTCGTCGATGGTATTGATCGATACCAACGTCGCGATCTCATTGTGGGTCGAGAATAACTGGACGCATGCAGCGCGTCGGCTACTGGAAAAGGATTGGGATTGGCGTACCGAGTCGTTCGCGTTGATAGAATTCGCGAACGTTATGGCGACCTACGTGCGTACAGGGCTTACCAGTGCGAGTGAGGCGCTTGCGAGGCTCGATGAGGCTGTGATCTTCCTGACTCCGGGATTCACCGTCATCAGTCACCATCGTGCCTTGGTCGTCGCGATGACCTACATGGTGTCGGTCTACGACGCCCGCTTCCTCGTGGTGGCGCAAGAACTGGGAATAAAGCTTGTTACGGAAGACGTTGCGCTCCGGCGCGTTGCGCCTGAACTGACCCAGTCGCTCGAAGAAGCTCTCACTGCTTGACTATCGCTTGCCCGCAACAGTCTGCCTACAGCCTGACGGACGCCGAAAAGTGAGACGGGAGTCGGACTGGTAGGGGTGCCGTTTTTTTAGGCTTGCCTCCCTCCAAGGGGCAGGTTATCTTTGTTTCGCGTTGGGCGGGTCTGCCGGACGACGAAATGACCTTGGCGCAAGTGAGCTGATATACTCCAGCAAGAGGTCTCAAACCGGTTCTTCCTCCATACCGTGCATCTTCACGAGCACTCATCCACGATGACATCAACGGCAACGTATTTGCGCCAGCTGTAGCACCTCATTGCCGTACCGCCCTGTAATAGCAACACCGGGGTCGTCCTTTTTCGGTTGTTATTCTTACTGATGAATGGATAGCGATGGATCTTTACCTGAGCGAGAACGCCTTTGTTGGACTGTTGGTTTCAACCATTGAGGTCTATCGGAAAGAGTGTTTTGGCGTACTCCTCGGCCAGTGTACGACCGACAGGATTCTCATCGATTTCGTCGTCCCGTACCAGACTGCCACCCGGAAGTTTCGCGAGGTACATGTCGATCTGATGCGGAGCCAGCGGGTCGAGGAGGCCGTCAGGGGCACCTCGCGCTGGGAGTGCGTCGGAGACTATCACTCGCACCCGATGTACGGCGCTACCCGGGCGACCACAACGCTGAGTGCGGTAGATCGAAAGTTCTTCAAGGATGGGAACATCGCCATTGTGGTGGCGATCAACGATTCGGCCAGGCAGCAACGATGGAGCTATGTGCAGGGTGGCGGGGTATCCGGCAGTATTAACGGCTACAATATCCGGATCGCCGGATACTACAAGGCAAACGGGACCATTGAGCGGACGCCGATCCACTGCCCGTATGCCATCGGGTTTCAGGCGAAGGAGCTGAACGACAAAGGGTAAGCCGTCACGCCATGGCCGTACGCTCCCACGCGCAACTCAAGCAGCTCCTGGATGAGCTGTATCACCACTACAGCCGATCTGTCTTTCTCTCGACCGACCCCATCAGCATTCCCCACGAATATCGTCACCCGGATGACCGCGAGATCGCGGCCTTCGTGGCCGCCTCCCTTGCCTATGGGAATGTGAAGCAGATCCACCGCAGCACCATAGCCGCGCTGGAGGTCATGGGCAAGAGCCCGGCGAGGTTTATCCGGCGGTTTGATCCTGCCTGCGATGCCGCTCGATTCCAGCGGTTCGTTCACCGCTTCAACTCGGGGGTCGATCTGGCACTCCTGTGTCATCTGCTGCGCCAGGCCATTGCGGCAGCGGGATCGCTGCAGGCCTTCTTTCTCAAAGGGTACGATCCCACTCACGACGATATCGGGCCTGCCCTGACCAGCTTTGTCGAGCGAATGCTGTCGCTGGACGTCTCGCCTTTCTACCCATCGGGCCTGCTCCCGGCAAAGGCCGGCATCCGCTTCTTTTTCCCCTCGCCGGCCCAAGGCAGCGCCTGCAAGCGCCTTAATCTGTTCCTACGCTGGATGGTCCGTCGCGGCGATGAGATCGATTTTGGACTCTGGACAGAGGTCTCACCAAGTAAGTTGATTGTACCGCTCGATACGCATGTCGCACGGATCTCACGGCAGCTCCGCCTGACCAGGATCAAGCAACCCAACTGGCGGATGGCCAAAGAGGTAACGCGGCGACTGCGCACGTTCGACCCCGATGATCCCGTCAAGTACGACTTTGCCCTCTGCCGCCTCGGAATCCTGAAGCAGCCGATCCCGGATCCCTGACGATAAGAATGGGCGGTGGCGGCGAGAACTATGCGGGGGCTGCGTGATGGTGGGACCGGACGCGGGATCAGATCTCCATGGCCAGGACACGAAGCATCTCGTCGTGGAGCGGGCCGTTGCTGGCTACGATCTGGGGATTTGAGAGATTATGCGGCCCGCCGCGAAGATCAGTCACCCGGCCGCCCGCCTCGGTGACCATCAGCGAGCCTGCCGCCATATCCCACGGGTACAGCTTCAGCTCCCAGAAACCATCGAAGCGACCGGCAGCCACATAGCACAAATCGAGGGCTGCAGAGCCTGGGCGACGAACGCCCTGCGCGCGATTCATGAATCTCACGAAATAATCGAGGTTATTCTGTGCGGTACCGGCGACGTCATTCGGAAAACCGGTAGCCAGCAGGGCGTCCGACATGGCGCAAATAGCCGAGACCTGTAATCGTTTGCCGTTTACAAATGCCCCCGCGCCTCGCTCGGCCATGAACAGCTCCTCCAGGTTCGGATCGTAGACGACTCCCAAGATCAGTGCGCCGTCTTTTTCCACTCCGATCGAGACAGAAAAGCATGGATAGCCGTGGGCATAATTCGTGGTTCCGTCCAGCGGATCTACAAACCAGCGGTATCCGGAATCGCCCTCCAGTCTGGTTCCCTCCTCACACACTACACTGTGATGGGGAAGCGCGTACCGAACCAGATCGGCGATCACCTTCTCCGAGCGGCGATCCATATCGGTCACAAGGTTTTTCACCCCCTTGAATTCGATGGTCCGTCTGTGCTCCAGCCCTTGGCAAAGGATGGCGCCGGCCTCCTTTGCGGCCCGTAGCGCTACCTCGCGTATCGTATCTATTTCCATCCCGCCTCCTTGTGAAATATAGCGCCAGTGTACCACATCCGCCGGGTCGTGTCGAAGCCATCCACCGTGCCGTCTCGCATTGCTCCAGGCAAAGGGTGGTGATACTATGTGTGCGGACGCCGGCATTCGGCCATTGCGTATGCGCGTATGCGACAGGCGTCGTTGTGGAGACTACGGCCATGGCCATCATATGGAAGTGTCTGATCTGCGGCCACCATCAGCAGGGTGACCAGCCGCCGGACCACTGCCCAAGTTGCGGCGCGCCTAAAGAAGAGTTCGTCCTTGTCGAGGAGGACTGATCACTGTTGGAGCCCTTTGAGAATACGGTGGGAAGGTACAATGAGAAGGAATGATGCGTCATGAATCTCCCGTCACTGGCTATCATCCTGTTGGTGGGGATCGGGATCGGGTATCGGCTCTATAGCCGATTTGTGGCCAGGCAGTACGGTCTAGACGATGCACGCCTTACCCCGGCGTGCGAGATCAATGACGGCGTCGACTATGTCCCCACCAAGCCTTTCTACCTGCTGGGCCAGCACTTCAGCGCCATCGCTGCGGCCGGGCCCATTGCCGGTCCGATTATGGCCGCCCAGATGTTCGGGTGGCTCCCATGTCTGCTCTGGATCGGTCTGGGGGCGGTATTCATCGGGGCGGTCCACGATTTCTCCAGTCTGGTGGCGTCGGTTAAGCATCGCGCCCGATCGATCGCCGAGATCATCCATATCTATCTGGGACGGCGGGGCTGGCTTGCCATGATGCTGTTCATCTGGCTTGCCCTGATCTATGTGATTGTCGCCTTCACCAACATTACGGCTAGCACCTTTGTGGGCCAAACCGAAGAGTTTGAGGGGAAGGTCTTCGCATTCAATCCAGGCGGGGCGGTAGCCGCCGCCAGCGCGATGTATCTTATGCTGGCCGTCCTGATGGGATTGGTGCAGAAGCAATTCAGTCCGCCTCTTTGGCTTCAGACGATCATCTTTGTACCGGCAACCCTTGGCGTCGTATGGTTCGGCACACAGATCTCAACGATCCTCATTCTGGATGTCAAGGCCTGGGGGGTCCTCATTCTGGCCTACTGCTTTGTGGCCTCCCTGCTGCCGATGTGGCTCCTTCTCCAGCCGAGGGGATACCTTGGAGGGTTTATCCTCTATCTGACCCTCTTCATCGGCCTTACCGGGATTTTCTTCGGCGGATTTGAGATCCAGCAAGAGTCGTTCAAAACCTGGCAAGCGCCGGGTATGACCGGTTCTCTGTTCCCATTTCTTTTCGTTACCATCGCCTGTGGGGCCTGCTCCGGCTTCCACGGTCTGGTCTGCTCGGGAACGACATCAAAACAGATCGAGAAGGAAACCCACTGCCAACCGGTGGGATACGGCGCGATGCTGCTGGAGGGTTTTGTGGCCTTTATCGCGTTGGCCACCGTCATGATCGTGACCCAACCTCAACTGCAGGGCATGGCCCCTGGAAGGATTTATGGAGACGGCATCGGTCGGTTCCTCGCCATTCTCATCGGGCAGGATCACCTCCAGTTCGCGATGACCTTCGGGGCTATGGCCTTTTCCACCTTTGTATTTGATACGCTGGATGTGGCCACCCGCCTCAGCCGCTACATCATTCAAGAGCTGTTCAATTGGTCTGGTAAGAAGGGGGCGATGCTTGCGACCGGGATCACGGTCGCACTCCCCCTTTTTCTCATCGTGACGGCTGGCGAAGAGGCCTATAAACTTTTTTGGATCCTCTTTGGAACCGGCAATCAACTGCTGGCGGCCCTGACCCTGCTGGGGATTACGGTCTGGCTAAAGCGGTTGGCGCGGCCGATCTGGTTCGCCTTACTCCCGATGCTCTTCGTGATGACTATGACGGTCTGGTCCCTTATAATCCATGTCCGGGAAGCCTACGGGGTGATCCTGCGAGATGGCATCGTCCCGAATCCGGCCATCTTGAACGGAGTCGTCAGCATCAGCCTTCTACTCCTTGCGGTTATCCTGATCATCGAGGCACTGCGAAGCATGGCGCAACCTGTCATGCCCGCAGTCAAGGCCCCCACAACGTAAGCGCAGGCAAGGGATATGATTGAAAAAGATCAGCTCCAGGCGCTCCTGGACTTTGCGATCAAGGCAGCTCGAGAGGCCGGGGGGATCGTCATGGAATATTTCCAGACCGCTCTGACGCCGGAGCGGAAACCGGACCGTACCCTCGTAACAGCGGCCGACCGGAACGCCGAGGAGAGACTTCGGGCGTTAATCCGACGGACCTACCCAGATCACAGTATTCTTGGGGAAGAGTTCGGCGAGCAGCAGGGCAGCTCCGGCTGGACATGGATTATCGATCCGATCGATGGAACCGCCTCGTTCGTTCACGGCGTCCCGCTGTTCGGCGTTTTGCTTGGGTTAGAGGTCGATGGGGAGGTTGTTCTTGGGGTCGCGAACTTTCCGGCATTGGATGAGCTGGTTGCTGCGGGCAGGGGACTAGGATGCTTGTGGAACGGGCGTCGAGCCGCTGTGTCCGGCGTGGACGATCTGAAGGAGGCGCTGCTCCTCTATACAGACGGCGCCGGCTTCGAACCCCATGGACGTGGGCAGACCTTCCGTCATCTGGTCGCCGCATCCCGAATGCACCGGAGCTGGGGCGATTGCTATGGACACATCCTGGTCGCAACGGGGCGGGCAGAGGTGATGCTGGATCCGGTGATGAACATCTGGGATTGCGCGGCGCTGCTGCCGATTCTGCGGGAAGCCGGCGGAACCTTTACGGATTGGCAGGGGCAGCCGACCATCCGCGGAGGCAATGCCATCTCGACTAATGCGCGGCTGTTCGATCAGGTGATGCAGGCGATCAGGACGACGAACGAAGGGTGCGCTCGCTGACCGTCGCGCCCTAATTGATGAAATGTGTAACGGGCGCCCCCGATTCAAGAACGCCCGTTACGATGGCACGACAAACAGACTGCCGTCAGCCCAGCAGCTTGCTTCGCTCTCTCTCCATCGCCTCCTTACCGGCCTGGTAAGCAGCGCTGAGAACCGCCTTTTTCTCTTCAAATATCTCTTTGCCCACCTCGAATACATCATCGACCCGATCCTTGACGTCATCAACAAGATCGGTGCTTCGATCTCTGACGTCTGTCGCGAAACCTCTGAGACGAGTGCGGGTTTGTCGACCGCCCTCCGGAGCGAACAAAAGCGCCAAGCTCGCCCCAAGCACACCGCCAACGATAAACGCAAGAGCAACAGACGCAGGGGCACATCCTCGTTCTTCGCTCATCTCCGTCACCTCCTTCCAACAAGCCGTACGATGAGGGTCTTCAGGCCAACCCGAAGCCCGGTCATAAGGGCAGCACTGGTGATCAGTTTTGGAAAGACAATCTGCTGCGCCAGTTGATTTACGTCCCGTACTGTCTGCCCCACCTCAGCAATCGCTTCAAACGTCCCGCCTATTTTGTCCAGTCCACCAGTCACCTGGCTAGAGGCGCGGTTGAGGCGCCCTATAACCTCCTTCATTTCGATCAACGTCGGCCGCAATTCAAGATCGAGCAGCCCGAGAAAATCCTCTGCCTGCTTGGCGGTCTTGCGAAGTTGTATGAGGACGGGGATTAAGACGCATACCAGCAGTACGAACAGAATCACAATGGCCCATAACGCATACTCTATCGTGGACATCGCGCCTCCCCAAGACATATCTCAAACCCGTATTCCTATTATACTACAACCGCCCGACGCAGTCAAGACATTTGTGGGGTCAGGTCTTCACTTTTGCTGATCGATAGGAGTCGACTCACCCTAGATACCGACAGCCCGGCGACCTTGGCAATCGCCGTCAGCGTATACCCTCCCTCGTGGCAGGCTCTGGCAATGGCCGTATTGCGGTCATACTGCGTAAAATATTCTGTTAAGGGAATCGCGGGGGAACGTCGTTGAGCGCGAGGCACTTCCTTATCCTTGATCGAGGCTTTTGCCTGCATGCGCCGCGCGAAACATGGATCCCCAAGATAGATCTGTCCGGAAAGTGCCTCATCCCAGAGCCAACGGGATTCTCCTTGAGCGACAAAGTGGGCGTAGGCCGCCGGTCCCTCACGCCGGAGCGCACGCGAGACCAGTTGTCGATACAGGCTGCCGCTGTCGAGCCAGTTGGGACTTTTCACTTGTCCAGCGTGAGCGCGGTAACTGCTCCACGCCCATTCCTCTGGACGCCGCACCAGACCAGCCCGTACGGGGTTTAGGTCAACATAGCGACAGACCTCAAGAAAGTAGGCGTCCCGGTCTACTAGAATGGCCTTGAACCGTCCCTGAAAAACATGACCGGTCTGGCCGTGCCGGCGGTTATAGCGTTGCGTATACACCCCATTCTGCTGTCGCATCAGACGCGAGAGGTTGGGCTGGCGGGTCATGAGCACTATATGATAGTGGTTACCCATCAGGCAATAGGCGTATACGGTAGCATCGAATCTGGAAAGCGTCTGTTTGAGCAGCGCCAGCCAGGTCTTACGATCCTTGTCGTCCGTAAAGATCGTCTCACGACGGTTGCCGCGCGTCGTGACATGATACAACGCTCCAGGATACTCCAAACGCAAGGGACGGGCCATGTCGCTATCCTACCGCTACAGAGATACAATAGTCAATAGTCAAGACTTGACCCCTTTTTACTTCCAGACATGGTGCCCTCGCCCTCCTCTATGTGGAATGTCATCAACATCACGCATGATCGTCCTGGTTGAGGTTTCTGGGTGCGGCGGTTGGTGCGCAGCTACGCACAAGCGGACCAGCGCCGTAACTGTACTCTTAGGCTACGCGCCCCATTCAAGCGATGTCAAGCTGAAAACCTGATCCGGGGGAACCGGGAAGGTCTTGACCCATCACTTTGACTTTACTCACGACAGGATCTCGGTCCATAATACAAGAGTGAAGAGAGGATACTGAATGCGGGGTCCCCTGACATGAATCACGAGACGCTGCCGCGGCACACCAACAGGCTGATCCACGAGACCAGCCCCTACCTGCTGCAGCATGCCCATAATCCGGTGGACTGGCACCCGTGGGGAGAGGAGGCGCTCCGCCGGGCCAGGGAGGAGCATCGGCCGATCCTGCTCAGCATCGGCTACTCCGCCTGCCATTGGTGCCATGTGATGGCGCATGAGTCATTCGAGGACGAGGCGATTGCTGATCTGATGAACCAGCACTTCGTCTGCATCAAGGTCGATCGAGAGGAGCGGCCCGACCTCGATGCAATCTATATGACAGCTACGGTGGCCTTGAATCAGGGGCAGGGTGGGTGGCCGATGACCGTGTTTCTTGCCCCAGACCTGCAGCCGTTCTTCGCGGGGACCTATTTCCCGTCGACTGATAGGTATGGCCGTCCAGGATTCGCCACTGTTCTTAAGCAGATTGCACAGATTTGGCGCGAGCAACCCGACACCCTGCGGGCCCAGGCGGCCGAGATTACGGAACAATTGCGCGAGTCCTCTCGTTCGCCTTTGCCTGTACCGGTTGGACGGGCCGAGATCGCTGCCGCCGCCACCCGCTTTGTCGCGACCTTTGATCCTGCCTTTGGCGGATTCGGCGCCGCCCCCAAGTTCCCCCCGGCAACGGCCTTGTCGCTCTTGTTGCGCCATCATCGACGTACCGGCGACGCCCACGCCCTGCATATGGTGCGGACGACGCTCGACGCCATGGCACGGGGCGGGATCTACGATCAGATCGGCGGTGGATTTGCCCGGTACTCGACCGACGCACACTGGCTGGTCCCCCACTTTGAGAAAATGCTCTATGACAATGCGCTGCTCGCCAAGACCTATCTGGAAGCCTTCCAGGTGACCGGCGACCCGTTCTATCGGCGAATCGCGATCGATGTGCTAGACTATATCCTGCGAGAGATGACCGCACCAGATGGCGGGTTTTATTCCGCCACAGACGCCGACTCGGAAGGGGAAGAGGGGAAGTTCTATATCTGGACGCCGACCGAGATCGACACGATCCTGGAGAAGGAGGAGGCGCGCCGGTTCTGTGCCTACTACGACATTACACCCAGCGGTAATTGGGAGGGCGCGTCTATCCCCAACATCCGGCGTACGGCTGCACAGGTGGCCGCGAAGCTCGGAATCGGCGTCGAGACGCTTCAGACCTCTGTCGATCAGGCGCGTCCCAAGGTTTACGAGGCCCGCCGAAAGCGGGTGCCACCCGGCCTGGACGATAAGATCCTTACCGCCTGGAACGGCTTGATGATCAGTGCAATGGCTGAGGGATACCGCGTCCTTGGCGAGAAGCGGTATTGTGACGCCGCTGTCCGCGCCGCCGACTTTCTGCTCTCTACGCTCCGTCAACCCGACGGACGGCTGCTGCGAACCTACCGGACCGGCAGAGCGCACCTGCCCGCCTACCTTGAGGATTATGCCTGCCTCTGCGAGGGGCTGATCGACCTGTATGAGGCGGGCGGCGCGGCCCGATATCTGCATGAAGCTGCAAGAATGGCCGAGCGCCTGCTGGCTGATTTTGCCGATGAGGAAAACGGCGCCTTCTATACGACGTCGCGGGATCATGAGGCGCTGATTCTGCGCCATCGGGAGGGAACAGATGGCGCGACCCCCAGCGCCAACGCCGTCGCGGCCTCGGCGCTGACTCGCCTCTCGTTTTACCTGGATCGGGAGGAGTGGCGAAGGGCGGCGGAACTGGCAATCAGCGCATATGGGCAGCAGATCGCCGACTATCCGCATGCCTTCGCCAAGAGCCTCGCCGTCGTAGATCTGCTCATGGAGGGGCCGGTAGAGCTGGCGCTGGTCGGCAGCCCTGGGGAAATGGGGTATGAGGCGCTCCACATGGAGGTCGGTCGACACTATCTTCCAAATCGGATCGTTGCACGCCACGATCCGACCGAGGGCGACTCGCCAGACTTCCCTCTGCTGATGGGGAAAGGATTGGTCGATGGTCGAGCAGCGCTCTACGTCTGCCGAAACTTCACCTGCCAGGCCCCCATCACCGACCCCGCGCAGGCGGCCAAGGCGCTCGGCGATATCGAGCGGGACAGAATGGCTAGCGAACACTTGACTTGAGACGGGCAAGCGGGTAGCCTGAATCACAATACTGCAAAGGGGGCTTCACGGTGGCATCTGAGATACTGACACGACACGAACATGCGCTTCCGGGGTATCTGCCTCCCCACAAACGGGACAAGCGACGCGCCGACAGCTACCTGCGGACGCTAGAGGCGCGCGCGAAGGAGAAGATCGCCCTCGAGGTCCAACTTGAGGCAAACCGGTTACAGCGGGCAGAGTTCTGGAGGCAGCACGGCTACGCGTGGCTCCTTCGATTTGACCGCTACGCAGCCTGGAAGGAGAAGCATTCGGCCTATCAGGCGCTTGCGGAAGAGCGGGTGCAGCTTATTGAGAAGCTTCGGCAAAAGACCCTGGACCTGCACCGAAGCCCTGAGGACAAGAACGGCGATGGCCTGGTCGATACCGATCAATACCCGGATAAGATCGGACAAAAGAAGGCGAAGCCGGCTTGGATTGCATTGGTCGATCCCGGCAACTGCTCCGGGTGCAGCGGCCACGATGTCAAACCGGGTGAGTGGGTGACGCCGTGTCAGTCGGTCTGTCCGGTCGATTGTATCTCGCACCTGACGCCTGAACAGGTCGCGACGCACGGGTATGACCGTAGTATCCATGACTGTATCCCGCCCGTCCAGATCCGGTTCGATGAATGTATCGGATGCGACAAATGTGCGCAGGCCTGTGCGCGAGATGCGTGGAACGCCATTACCATGGTGCGGACTGAGAAACTTGAGGAGTGTTTCGGGATCGCGCTTACCAATAAATACCCAGGCCGCGCCTCGAACGATATCGACTTCACCAGGCTCGACCAGCTCACCGACGAGGAATGTTGCAGCCTATACACGACGGTATAGCTCAGACCTTTAATACCTGATCCCAAAGCCCTGTTCGCCCTGGGGCTCCACCCAGATCACCTCAACACCGGTCACGCGCGCCGCAGGCGGCCCGTTCCGGCACCAGGCGATCATCGCTTCCACGGCCGGCTTCGCGCCCTCGAACACCGCCTCGACTCGGCCATCCGGTGTGTTCCGCACCCACCCGGCGACGCCGGCGGCGGTTGCCTCATCCACCGTATAGGCGCGGAAACAGACCCCCTGGACTCGCCCAGAGATCAAGGCGTGCGCCCTGACGTTCTGTGCCGCTTGCCCTGCTGCCATCATCGTCTTCCTATTCGGCACTCGCCACGCCTTGCCACAGGGTCCGGTAGTAACGGTCCAAAGCTGCATCGGAGCCGATCAGCATTAGGGAGCGCGCCATCATGCGGTAGACGGCTCCCCTTGGAATCTTGATTACTATCTTCGGATCGAGGAGATTTGGCGATCGCGCGAGCAGCGCCAGCGTCTTGAGGCCGATGAACAGCGGCCAGATACAGGCCAGCCGCATGCGGATTTCTCGCCTCGGGATCTGCTGCGTATAGACCCAGCCGTCCTGATAGTGATCGAGTGTCCGGGTGAGCAGGGAGCGCAGCAGCGGCTTGACCTTGACAACGGCGGTTGGATCGAGTAGGTCGGCGGGCTGAAGACCGATCGCCTCCAGCTCTTGTTGAGGCAGGTAGCAGCGGCCGATCCGAAGGTCTTTCGACAGGTCGCGCAGGATGTTGGTCATCTGGAGCCCCTTCCCGAACCGGATACCGCGTTGCCTCATCGCCTCCCGATCCCAATCGGCCAGGGAGAGGCGATGCGCCATGTGAATATCGGTCCAAAACTCCCCCACACAGCCGGCCACATAGTAAGTGTAATGATCCAGGTCAGCTTGCGTCTGCAGGGCGATCAGGCGGCCCTCATCCTCTCCAGGAAAGGTGGTAAGATCCATCACCATCCCGTCCGTCAAGGTCAGAACCACGCCACGCACCAGCAACTGATCGGATGGACTGAAGGACGACAGAACGGCAAATGCCTGCTCAAGGCGGGTGAGTAGCTCTCGCTCCGCCGCAACCTGCTGCTGTTCCACCAGCGCCTCTTTGATGACCGGGAGTCGTTCGGTCTTTCCTTCCCTGATCGCCTCGCGGAAGAGTTCAAGATACGTCAGGCGGTCGGCGCGGCCGATGAGCGCGGTATCGGCAATCGTGTCTGCCGCTCGTGCAAGCAGATACGCGAGGCAGATCGGACGCCGAAGATCGGCGGGGACTGCCCGAAGGGTCAGATAGAATGAGCGACTGACGCGTTTAAGGAGCGGGCCGAGCAGGTCTTGATTGTGCATCACGGCGGGCGGTTCGGCCAAGCTCACCACAGGCGGGGGTTAATCCAGGTCGATGTCCCGGGTAGGCCGGGCAACCGGTTCGTCTTTCGCCTTCTTGAGCAGCTCCTTGAACTTTCGCTCCAGGATCTTCCCTTTTTCCTTTTCCGCTTCCATCGACTCCTTGAAGCGCGCCTCCCGCCGACCCGCCTCGCCCTTCAGCTCCTCGACGGCAGTCTTTAGGTCCGTGACGGTCTCCGTCTTCGGCGGTGGCTCATGATGCAAGACCGCGCCCAGCTCCGGGTCAACGGTGAGTCTTGTCTGGCAACAGGGACAGACCACCTCGATGGTAAGTTTCGGCCCTTCGCTCATATTTCGCTCCCAATGGGACTCAACCACACGAAAGACTAGCACACTGGGCATACCTTTGCAAAACGGGTCGGCAGGTATGGCGTGAGCCTTGAAGGGGCTACTCAGCCTTCCGGCTGCGGTAGAGGCGAACGTGGACCTTTTCGATCGTGGCCAGGCCCTCGGTGATATCGTCGTCGATCAGGTCAAGAAAAGCCTCCAGCTTCTCGCGGCTGTCGACAATTTCCACGACCACCGGCAGGTCGAGCGAGAGCCGTTCGATTTTGAACGTATGAAGTCGACTGTGTGCGCCGTACCCCATCAGTCCCCGAAGCACCGTCGCGCCGGCCAGCCCATGTTCGCGCGCCTTGAGGACAATCCACTCATATAGCGGTTTGCCGGAGTGACGGTCGCTTTCGCCAACGAAGATCCGGAGCAGGTAGCCTTCCTGGGGGAGCGTCATTGCTTCACCTCCAAATCGCGTGCGCCGTCGCCCGCCCGACCCACACCGCGCCGATCGCCAACACCGCATGGGTTAGCAGATTCAACATGGCAAATCCCCACTCGCCGTCACGCAGCAGGTTGACGGTCTCATTGCCGAAGGTCGAAAAGGTCGTAAACCCGCCCAGCACCCCGATCACAATCAAGGCGCGCGTTTCCGGCGATAGGAAGGCGCGCGCCTCTGCCAGCTCGGACAGGCCTCCGATCACGAAGCAGCCGATCACGTTGACCGCCAGGGTGCCAAAGGGAAAAAATTCGCCTGTCCGATCCTGAACGTACCCACTGATCAAGTAGCGGGCGACCGAGCCGAGAAACCCTCCAATGCCTACGAGCAGAACCTTCTCCACGATGCCTCGCCTGAAATGGTCGGGTCATTGGATGCGCCGGGCGGTCTTTCACCTGGCAGTTACGGACGGCCAGCAGGGGCTTCGTCGTAGATGGCAGCCCAGCCCGAAGGGTCCTGGAAGAGGCGAATGCACTTGATCCGCCGATCCTCGGCCAGGGTGAACCAGTGGCGGGTACTCGCAGGCACGGTAATCAGATCGCCGGGACCGACGGTCAGCTCGATGTAGCGGCCACTCCGCCCGCGAATCGTAAAGATGCCGTGTCCGTCCACCACGAATCGGACCTCGTCCTCGCTGTGATGGTGCTCCCGGCTGAACTTGCCGAGCAGCGTCGCCAGATCAGGGGTCTTTTCGGAGAGGACCACGACATCGGCCGTCACATATCCCCCTTCAGCCTTGAGCGATTCGATCTCCTCCTTGAAGGCCACCAGGATCTCAGCCTTGTCGGCCTCGGTCAAGGCATAGTTACCGCACAACCCTTCTCGCAGCCTCGACACGTCCCAGTTGCGATAGACGAGACCCTCGCCGTCGAGAAAGCTTGCCATCTCTGCCGGTGCCTCGATGCACCGGTTGTCGTGGTGTAGCCTGATCGCTGTCATGCTTTCTCTCCCATCCGGAGCAGGTATTCAAAGATAAACTCAAAGGCTTCGACATGCCGCTTGGCCTCGAACGGGTTCGCCCCCCAGGCATAGAGTCCATGGCGCCGGATCAGGATACCCGGCACCCTGGGGTCTGTAATCCGCTCGGCTACGGCCTCTGCCAGGGCAGGCAGCTTCCAAAGATTCTCCACAACGGGCACCCGGATCTCCGCCGCCTCCTCCCAGATGTCGAGCCCCTTGAGCATCTCAAGATCCCGAAGCACGACCTCGCCCTTGGAGGAGAAGTGTTCGGCGATCAGGTTGTTCCAGACCGTATGTACGTGCAGGACGCAGCCGCACCCGGTTGCCTGGTAGATGCGGGCGTGCACCACCGTCTCGGCCGATGGGCGCGGTTCAACTGAGCTCACCACATGCTGCACTCCTGGCCCCACTGGCTGAAGCGATTCATCCACCAGGACAAAGTCGGCCGTCGTCATCGCCTCTTTGTCCCGACCGCTGGCGGAAACAATCAGCGCGAGCGGATCGCCCGGGGAGCTGACTCGAGCCGACAGGTTCCCGCTGGTCGCGGGGAACCAGCCCCGCCGTGTAAAGCTGGCGGCAATGCCGACCATGGCCGTCAGTGCCTGCTCCGTCGCCGGATGCGTCATGGTCATCCGCACACCTCCGCCCCCATACGGTCAAGCACCGCCATAACATCGTAGAAGGTCTCAAACGGTTCATAGGGAATTCCCGCCTCCCGACACTTGACGACCAATAGATCGCGGGCGATGACCAGATCGGCCAGCCTGGCCGCGGGCAGGTCCGTGACGCCGTCCCCCACCACCACTCTGCAATAGCGCGCCGGTGGAAAGCGCCGCATGATGCTGGGCTTGCACATCCCGCAGTCGGCCTGGCAGTGCGCATCGCACCCGTGGGGCCAGAGGATACGCACCGTGGGGCCGCTACAGTCGCTGCCATTACAATAGATCTGGTCTCGTGGCAGGATCCCCTCCATGATGGGGTAGATGAAGAAATCGACTCCGCCGCTGGTCAGCAGGAATCGGTGGCCATGCACTCGACAGTATTCCAGAAATTCCTGAAATCCGGAACGCAGCGTGGCGATCTGCCTAGCATGCGCCACCATCTCCGAGATGCGAGACGAAGGGATCTGGGCAAACAGTCGTCCGACCCCCTCTCGCACACTGACCGTCCCGGCGATGATCGCATCGCGCACCGCCTCCCATCCTGACGGTCCAAAGGCTCTAAACAGCGCGACGATTACCTCCTGCTCAGCGGCGGTCCCGTCGAAGTCGCAGAAGATGACGGTCTGCCGGTTCATGCTACCGGAAACTCCTTTGGGATTCGGGCCTTACCGCTGCCCCACTGGTCAAGGGCCGCCCGCAGATCGCTGCTCTCCGCGGCTGCCTCTTCCAGAGGAACACCAGCCACGCTGGCGGCTATTGCCGCACGGAAGGCCCGCCCGCCCGCGGCCGCGCCGCCCGGATGCCCGTGAATGCCTCCTCCCGCATTGATCACGACATCGAGGCCGAAGTCGTCCATGATGTGCGGCACCATGCCCGGGTGGATCCCTGCAGACGGGACCGGAAGGCTTCGGCGATGGGGCAGGCCGTCGTTGTCTGTCAGTCGCCCGGCCAGATCCAGGGCCTCGGATCGTTCCAGGGCCATCCCGCCATACGGGGACGGAAACAGTACCAGGTCGGCCCCGGCGAGGCGCATCAGCGTCCCAAGCAACAGTGGTGCAGCGATGCCGTAGTCATCAGATGGGTAAAGCGCGCCGGCCAGCGCCGGGTGGGCTACAAGCGGGACCGTGATCTCTGGATCCTCGGCCAGCCGCTGTAACAAGTCAAATCCGTAGGGTAGGACATTGATGAGCAGCGCATTTGCTCCAAGCTGCACTGCCCGTCGGGCCTTCTCGGGAAGCTGATGTACCGGGCCGGTCAGGTTGATCGCATACAGCACCGTCTGGCCCGTTTCTCGCCGCGCCCGTTCAGCCGCCTGCAGGCACGCCTCCAGGCGCTGCTCAAAGGGTGCGTCTGCATCGTTGAAGAAGATCTCGTCGTCCTTGATCAGATCGACGCTGCCCAACGCCTGCTGAAAGAACCCATCGGCCAGATCAGCAAGCGTCAGGCCCACACAGGACTTGAAGATGCTCATGAGCAACGGTCGGCCGTAGATTCCGAGTCGCTCGCGTACCCCTTCTACCCCACACGTGGGCCCGGGAAAGACGGCGGTGAAGCGGGGCGGCAAGGCAAGATCGATCAGGCGGATCTTTCCATCCATGGAGAGCTTGCCGAAGGTACAGGTAAGCAGTGCCGGCAGGTCGGGTGTCAGATTCGCAAGCGGATAGGCGATACGGATCAGGCCCGCATCCACCGACACCACGCGGCCGGCGTGGCGCTGAAACGCCGCCTGTCTCTCGACGGACAGTCCCGGCCAACTGCCGACCGTCATGCCCAGCGCGATCGTCTCTGCCTTCTTCGTCCAATCGCCTCCGCCGGCGAGACGATAGGTCGCAATCACGTAATCGTTCCAGGTGTCATCCACGTCTGCATGTCCTCCTGGGGATCTCCATCCCAATAGCAGAGACCTATCTACATGGGGAGGAGAATAGCACACGAGTCTTCCGGGTTCAATTCGCCGATGCTGTCACTGCGATCTGACAACCCTTGACACTTTGGAGATCCACACTATCGCGTCTACCCCTGCGCAGATGGCGTGGTAGTTTGGTCGCGCCCTCCATGTCTTCCTTGCTTTTTGGCCACTTACAGAGTAGCCGTAGGTCGGGTTAGCGCCGTAACCCGACAACTCGGCAAAAATCCTTCTCCCCCCTTTATCAAAGGGGGGTAGGGGGGATTTATCGGGGGTGCGCCAGGCCTGGATCTCCTTTCCATGCTGGCAGTGCCACATGAACGCAGATTTTCATGGCACGGGTGGCCCCAGGGACCCCTGAGAATCAATTATATTTTCTCTTTGTATTCCCTGAAGGCATCAGCCAATTGCCGGAAAGAGGCGGGTTTATATTTCTCAAAGCTCTCTTCGTCCACGTAAACGAAATCGTATTCCACGTCTTCCTGCACCCGGTTGATGTCCCCGCACCATTGGCGCAACCGCTCCATCTTCAGCGGCACGTCCAGGTCTTCCTGGCCTTTGGTCTCGACAATGACAATTCGCTTGTTGGATAGCTTGACCAGAAAGTCCGGGCGGTAGTTGGAAAGATCGCCGTCCGCTTTCACGTAGTCCAGTTTGAAAGGCACCGCAGGATAGTTCTTGCCGTAGGAAATCACGTCGTCGCAATCTTCCAGAAAGCGAGCGAACAACAGTTCAAGATTGCTGTCCCCGATGATACGGTTAAAGACACTCTTTTTCGGGATGAGGTAGCCCTGATCCTTAGCCACAAAGGGGCGTGTCTGCCGCAGCTTGATGGTATCGCGGATTTCAGCGTCGCCTTTGTCCTGCACGGTGAGGGCGTTGATCGCCTTCTTGAAGGTCTCGAGCAAGGTCTTGGTAGCAGCCAGTTCTGAAAGGTTGCGCAGGGTGTTGGGGCTTTCCAGGTCTACCGGCCGGTCAAATAACTGGTCCTGAATAAACGCCTTGACCTTGCCATACAGCACGTCGTAGCCGCGAGGAGTAGACCCCTTGCGGTATTCCAAACGCAAATCCTTCATGAGGGTCTGCGCGAAGTAGCCGATCACGCTGTGATAATCGGCAATGCCCGCCGTATCGAGAATGGTGGTGTGCGTCACCTCGCCGGTGGTGATGTCCTTGAAGACGATCTCCCGCTGTTCCTCCTCGCTGAACTGCAGGTACGCCACGCGCTGATACCCCTGCGCGGCCACGTCGAGATCACCCAGGTTCTTGTATTCCCGGTAGACGCGGGGCGTTAAAACCGGGATTTCAATGTCCAGGGCGTCGATGTTTTTCTTCTCGTTCTCCTTGTCAACCTCCACCACCAGCGGCGTCTTAGCGTACGTGCCTTCGCCCATCGGTTTGCGCTCCAGCACCACGCCTTCATCCTGGATGGATTCTACGAAGTCCATAAAGGCATTCGTGCCGACGACACTGACGTATTCCTCCACACTGCCGGGGTACATCTTGCGCAAGCCACGCCCCAGGGTCTGTTCCGGTAGGATGTTGCTCTTGGCGGAATAGGCGCGCAGGCCGACAATGGTAGTGACGTTGCGCACGTCCCAGCCCTCTTTGAGCACCATCACCGAGATGATAGCCTTGTAGGGGCTGTCCATCCCATCAATCGCGTTGGCTTGCTCACGCAACTCCTTCAGTTCTCCCTCGGCTTTACCTGACGTTGATTCAGAGATCTCGCCGTTATTCTTGGTGTGAATGACCAGCACCGCGTCCTTCAGGTCTGGATAGTTGCTTTCCAAATATTCAGCCACGTCGTCGCAATTCCTGGTGTCGTCGGTCATCACGAACAGGATGGCTTTCTTGCCCATCTTTTCATGTTCGACATACGCTTTGCGCCACTCGATCACGCCCAGGTGGATGTAATCGGTGTATTTCTCGGTGTACTTGGCGCTCTGGCGCTCCACCAGTTTGGCGCGGCTGGCGGCATCGGGCACCACGGGATGCTTGACCACATTTTGTTTGATGGCCTCCACGAGCGGGTAATCGGCGACGGTCTGCACGAAAATCGCGCCGTTGTTGTGCTTGGGCGTAGCGGTCACGTCCACTTGCAGGGAGAGCGCGGATCCTTTTTGCTTCAGCCGGTTGTGGATGTCCTCGATAGATTTGAACCAGGCCATGCGCGGATCGTGAATATGGTGCGCCTCGTCATTCAACACCACAAGCTCGTCAATGTCCCGCACAATCATGCCCAAATCCACTTTGGAGTCAGTCGTCGCGCCGCTGGGCCGCTTGCCGAGAAAATAATCCATCGTGTCATCGTCATCAGGCGATGCGGGAATGTCGTCCCCAGCATAGACGCGGTGGATGTTGGTCAGAAAGATGTTGCCGGTGGGGCGGGTGACGCGCACCTCGTCCTGCCGGTGCAGGGTCAGTTGAAAATCGTCGCGCCAGTTGCGACCGTCCATGCCGTTGTCGGGAATGACCGGATCGTCTTTCAAAAAGATGCGCAGGCCCTGAAAATCCTTATAGATGCGATCCAGCACGATGATGTTGGGGGCGATCACCAGAAAGTTGCGCGCAAGCTGCGACTCCGGCTCGTACAGTTTGTGGTAAAAACTCCACGCCAGCACCAGGCTGAGCACCTTCGTCTTGCCTGTTCCGGTCGCCATTTTCACTACGAAACGCCGCCACGTTTCGTCGAACATGCTGGCGGAAACCATGCCGGAACTGTCGAAGCGCATCAGGTCGTATTTGTCCTGTACGCCCACCACGTCGTACAGATAGATGATCGTTTCCAGCGCCTCGCGTTGGGCGAAGTAATACTGGAACTCGGCCAGGCCCTCACCCCCGGCCCCTCTCCCAGAGGGCGAGGGGAGCAGGTGCGGGGTGTTAAACCACCAGTTGAGCAGGCTTTTACTGGTGTCCGTCGCCCCCACGTAACCGCTGTCCCGCCATTCCTTCACATTCTTGCGCAGTTGCGGCACCAGCGGCGGCATCAGTTTGTTCATGCTGGACTCCCGCAGAGCCTCATCCGCCGGAAACCAGCGCAGCGCAGGGTCGAGGATGACGTAGGGCGATTCTGGGAAGTTGGGATGGAGCGCCATTAGACAGCTACCTCTCGTATTGTGTCCTTGTCATCTCGACCGAAGGGAGAGATCTCAAACCACCCATCACTCAGATCCTTCCACTCAGGATTGACGGCGACAACTAGATTGTTCTTCTTCTCTCGACGCCATTTCTTGATTTCCTTTTCCCTTGCTATTGCGGCGCGGACATCATGCGTTTCCTCGAAGTAGACCAGTTTGTTCACGTTGTACTTTTCCGTAAAACCCGGAACCATCTTCGTCTTGTGCTCATGCACCCGCCGCTCAAGATTGTTAGTTACGCCGACGTACATGACCTTATCGTTCTTGTTCGTCAATAGGTATACGTAGTAGTGATGCTCTCTGGGCATGAGATTTCTCCCTTCAGTCGAAATGACAGAGAGAGGTCGAAGGACAGTGAGGGAGCGAAGTGACAACACACAGGTGCATTGTCATCTCGACCGGGCCATTGTCATCTCGACCGAAGGGAGAGATCTCAAAGTGGCAACGAAGGTGCGGGTCATTTCTTCCCTCCGTTCTTTCCCACGCTCACCTCCACAATCGTCATCGTGTCGGTGCCGAAGATGTCCACCACCTTGACCGCCAGCTTGCGCCGCCCCGGCTGGCATTCGTGATAGACGCTGGTCAGTTCCAGCTTGCGGTCTTTCTTGGTGCGGAAGGATTGCCACTCATTTTCAAAGATGTAATCCCCGGTCCAGACTTCTTCAAATCTCCCCTCGCCCTCTGGGAGAGGGGCCGAGGGTGAGGGTTCGGGAGAATTTACCGGCACCCGAACAATTTCGCGCTTGCTCTCAAAGTTGAAATCCACCGCCCAGTAATCAATCCAGTCCGTCCACTTTTTGGTCAGCACCTCGCGGGTAACGACCCCATTCTTATCCTTGCTGACCTTCACGATCTGACCTTTTTCCACCACGATCTTGCTGGACTTGTCCTTCAGCGAGGCTTCGGCAGCGGCGATCGAATCCTGCGAATAAAAGACCGAGAAGTCGGTCAGTTCCACCGCCACACTGTTCTTCTTGACGTGTGGCTTGACCTCGATGAACGAGACATCGTGAAAGACCACCTGGTTCTTTTCCACGGCCCGCTTATCGAACACCTCGGCGGGGATGTACTTGGGGGCGATGTCGATGCCCTTGGCGCGGGCTTCGTCCAGCACGTTGGGGAACAAGCCCATCTCGAACTCAAAGCCCAGAATGTCCACGCGGGTGATGTGCTTCTGGCGGCATTCCAGGATGACTTCTTCCACGAACAGGCGCGTCACCGGCAAGTTGACCGGCCCGACCGCCACCAGCCGCCAGACCTTCTTGCCGTGGAAGGTGCTAAAGCCCTCGGTCCTTTCGGCGCGGTAGGCCCGCAGGATGAGATCAACGAAGGCGGCTTCCTTTTCCGCCATCATACGACGCTGCATTTCCTGGCGGGTAAGATTTCTCCCTTCGGTCGAAATGACAGCAACCTTGTCATTCCGATGGAGCGAAGCGACTGAGGAATCTTGTGTCATTCCGAACGAATGTGAGGAATCTATTCCTATGTAGTGCGCTCGCTCGTACTTGCCAAGGTTGAGGATCTCAAAGGCGCGGTAGTCTTTGCCTTCGGCTTTCAACTTCCGTTGAACGCCGATCAGCCGCTTGCGGGTGGTGTGGATGGCGAACTTGCCCAGGTCGCTGACGATCCACTTGCGCCCCAGCTTTTCCGCCACAGCGGCGGTCGTGCCTGAGCCGCAGAAGAAGTCGGCGATCAGATCGCCTTCGTTACTGCTCGCTCTTATGATGCGTTCGAGAAGGGCTTCGGGCTTTTGAGTGGCATATCTTGTATCTTCAAGGGCTTGTGAGTTGACTGGAGGAATATCATCCCAAAGAGATTGAACAGGGACTCCTTTCTGCTCATCAAGGAAACGCTTCAGCCGGGGAACTCCACCTGCTTCTGGCCAATAGAGTTTCCCTTCAGCATCAAGCTCATCAAGGCGATGTCTTGGGTAACGCCAAGGTTTCGTTATTCCTCGCCATTCATATACCGGATTAACCCCGGAATGTCCTAAAAGGCTTGTAGGCTGGAATGTCTTTCCTGTTTTTTCATCTGTGTAGGAGTAGTATTTTTCAACATACCCCTCTCGATAGTCTGTGTACTGATCGTTCCAGATATTATCGTCACTCTTGCAGTAAAACAGGATGAAGTCGGTCAACTCCGGGTACCTTCTTCGGGCGTTTCCCCTTGGCGTACTCCGTTTCCATGCAATGTGGTTCCTAAAGTTATCGATTCCAAACAATTCATCAATAACCAGTTTAATGCTATGCCCTATATGCCAATCACAATGCACATAAATACTCCCATCCTCCGCAAGCAGATCGCGCATGAGGATGAGCCGCTCGTAGATCATGGCAATGAAGGAATCGGCGCCCTTGCCCCAGGTGTCGCGGTAGGCGATCTCTTCCAGAATGTTGGGTTTCTTGGTGAAGGTGTCGCCGCCGATCTCAATGTCCATCGAGAAGTCCGCGCCCACGTCAAAGGGCGGATCAATGTAGATCAGCTTCAGGCCGCCCTGCTTTTCAACCTCCTCGCGTAGCGGGCCGTTCTTCAACGATGAGAGGATCAGCTTGTTGTCGCCCCAGATGAGCTTATTGGTCCAGCCCTTAAGCTGGCGACCGCGCTCGTCAAAAAGCGATCCTTGTGGTGATGTGTCTTCCGGTCTTTCGGCGCGCGGCTCGTCCACCTGCTCGATCACCTGAAAGGGCAGCACGATACTGCTGACCTCGCTGCTCTTGCCGTTCCAGACCAGTTCGACCTCGCGCTTATCCTCGAAGAGCAAAAAGCGATACTTATCCGGCAGCGGTTTGTCCGCTTCGATATAGCGAATGATCTCTTGTTGTTCTTGTTCCGTCAGTCGTGGCATGAAACTTCTCTTTTTCTCGATGTCCTACCCAGTGTCAGCCCGAGGGGCGTGACGGAAAATATAACGGCTCGCGCATGAGCGGCGCGCGTTTTTCGGCGCGTCGGCTGGATGCGCTTGTCCGGCAGCGCCGTCGCTCACCTCAGTGTGGCAGTCCCGGATCATGTGGCTTAACCTCAGGGAAACAGGTTGTGGCCCTCGCAACCAGAATCCGGAGGTACGCCCATCCTTGAAGCGCCAACTCATCGCAGAGCGAAGGATGGCTTAGCACTTTGCCAACGGCGTAACCGAGCGAGCCATCGTCCAGCGGTATCCGGTTCCAGTCGGCTGAAACAGGGTCACCATGCACTATGTGGCCGTAGTGCTCGCAGATGTCCTTCGCAACCTCGAACTCCGCGCCGCCGCGCGCCATCGAGTGCAGCATGGTGCTGAGCGAGGGGCGCTCGCGAAAACGCCAGCCCCCCTTCCATTTCTCGACTGCTTCAGGATGGTCGCAGATGTAGGAGATGATGGCCGCACGCTCAATCAGCGGTCGAATGAGGACAAGCGCGGCGAAGAGGTAACCCTGGCGGATCAGCTCTCGAATAGACAAAGCGAGGTTGATCCCTTGCGGGACTATCTGGCAGGCTGCGTGCTGCAAGTCTGTCAGCTCATCGCGATGGGCGCGCGTGTAGGCGGCGATGTGTGAGCTGACCCAGAGGCTGAATGGGATCTCTTGGTCGAAGGTCAACAGGGCCCCTCGACCCAGGTACGGCTCGTTCTCCGGAGTGAAGACCGCTGGGGTGTCCGCCCTGGGTTGAGTGTCAGTCATCGATCACCTCTACGAAGCTGCCCAACTACTGAGCATAACTGACCGGTATAGTATGCGGGTACAGCGCGAATACGTCCATGTGATTCTCGTTTTGATTCACACACTTGTCAACCATATCCCCAACGCTGGTGTGTGCAGGACGTTCTTTCTACGCCCGGTACACGCCTTCTACGGGGCGAGTCACATGCAGGAGATGAATGCTAGCGGATCACCGTCAGGTACCACTACCGGTTCGATCCTCTTCTTCAATCAATCTTTCTACATCTTCGAGCAGTTTGCCCAAGTCTTCTTCGATGATGCCCCATACGATCGTGTGGTCGATGCTGTCGTAGCCATGTACGAGGATATTCCTGAACGACGCGATGTTGCGATGCTCCCGTATTTTGCCGAGTAGAGCGGGATTGTCCTTCCTGATTCTGTTCAGCGCTTCTCCAAGAATCTCGAACTTCCGCTCAACACCACTCCGGAGCAGTTCATCCTGCTCATATTCGTCAAACGTCTTTCCACGGACGAACCGGAGAATGGCCGAAGCAGCTTCTCTGATATCGTAGAGGTACTTGAGGAGTTCATCCTCCATATATGTTCATCCTCTCCTTGAGAACCCTGCGGCGGAAATAGGGATTTCTGAGACCGCTGACCGTGAGTAGGTCAATCTTGCACCCCAAGGTATCTTCGAGATAATGGAGTAGTCCGAAGAATCTCTTGGATGGGTGCAGATAGGGCTCCTCGAACTCAACGAGGAGGTCAACATCACTTTCAGCAGTTCCCGCGCCGCGCGTGAGCGACCCGAAAAGGTCCAACCTCTTCACTTTGAACTCTCTGCAAGCCGGTACTGCAACGCTCTTAATATCTTGCAACGTCATTAATGCACCCTTTGAATCGAACAGGCGCCCTGTGATAGAACTGCGTAGGCTGCTTTAGAGACCGATATGGGCCGACGGTCTATCTTCAAAGACAGCTCCACCATTCACCGACGACTTTATTCGTAATATTCCACACTTACCCCAACCGGTCAAGACTCTTCTGGTCGACAATCGCTGGTGGCTTCGGTGGCCTTATCTCGGCCGCCCTATAGGCGATCAGCGCGGCTATTGACCCCCAAGTCCACCCGATTCAGTGTATGCGCATAGATCATCGTCGTGCTCACATTCCGATGGCCAAGCAACTCTTGGACCGTCCGGATGTCGGAGTCGTCCTCGACCAGAGGGGTGGTAAATTGCCCCCGTTTCAGTGGGGTTGCCCATGCCCCGTTGTCCCTCTCCCGGGGAAGAAAGGTGATTGACGATCTATTACGCCAAATCTGGGAGGCGGTCAAGCGCTTTTCGTGACTTTTCCTGGCGAAGCAGGTGTCTAGACTGGCTTTTCGAGGGAAAGCGTGGAGGGGTCCAGAAATCCATCCCGGTCGGGTAGTTGCCTGGTTGAGCCGTTAATTAGGCGCTGTTTCGGCACCTATCTCCTCGACCGGTCAACTTTCGAGGCTCGCGCATGAATCGGCTGTGCCACCAGCCGCATCCCAAGCGCCGCACAGACGTTCGCGATGGTGTCGTAGCACGGTTTCGCATTGGGTCTGAGCGCCTCTGGATACCGGCTTTCGCCGGTATGACGAACTCGCGGCAAACCGCGGGGAATGAACCCCTAGTGGGTCCAAAGGTATAGCGCGCGCGGATTCCCTCTGGGCCGGTACTATATTGGGGCGAAGCTCACTGTTGTCCAAAAGCATATCTCGTAGGCGATCCGACTGGTCGAAAGGTTGGGCGTCACGCGGTCTTCTGCGGTACAAGGCGCACTTGGAGATCACACCCCACAGCCTTGGCATATCGCTTGAGCGTGGCGAGCGACGGAGTGTGCTTTCCGGCCGATTCGAGCCTGGAGACCGCGCTCTTCGTCGTACCCATCCGTTCCGCGACGGCGTCTTGCGTCAGACCCGCGCGGGACCGCGCTTTGAGCATTTGGTTGGCCACCTGGTACTCAAGTGCAAGGGCGTCGTGCGCTTCGATGAATCCCTTGCGGGTTGCCGCCCTGGCAAGGAATTCCTTATGACTATGGCGGACAGGCTTAAATTTCAGTTCAGGCATCTGATACCTCCTTCAGGCGCTTGCGCGCCAGCTTCAGTTCTCGATCGGGCGTGTGCTGTGACTTCTTGAGGAAGGCGCGCAGTACGACGACCCGTTTGCCAACGAGAAAGCAGTAGAACGCCCTCCCAACGCCGGAACGACCGCGAGGCCGAAGCTCGAACAAGCCATCACCAAAAGATCGAGAGTACGGAAGCCTGAGAGCTGGTCCGTACTCGGCCAGGAGTTCGACCAAGCGCGCGTAGTCCGCGAGGACGTCCACGGGCCACGACTCAATCTCGTGGAGCACCCGCTCGTGGAAGTACTCGATCTCGAAGAGCATAATGGCATGTTAGCATATACGCGAACTCAGAGCAACGCGCACTACTCCTGACGCGCAACTATCGGGTGAGCCGCTCTTGGAGTCCACAAAGGCTGTCAGCCGAGTTGTCGGGTTACGCTGCGCTAACCCGACCTACGGTCTTGGCCGCGGCTGATGCGAGGCGGGGGCAGTAATATTAGACGACAGATGAGAAAGGGCTGGCACCGCCTACTGATAAAAGTTCCTGGGCCAGACGTGGGCGCGCAGGGCGGCGAGGGTCTCGGGTGACAGCGGCTTGCCATCGGAGACGGAGTAGTTGGCCTCTACGTGCTCAGGTCGGCGCATCCCGGGGATCACAGTTGAGACCGCCGGATGACTCAGACAGAACTTGAGTGCGAGCTGCGCCACAGTCTTGATCTCGCCTCCCAAAAGCGGCCTGAGGCGATCGACGCGCTCACACGTCTCCCGCAGTCGGTCCCCGCGAAAGTAGAAGCTCTGGACCGAGTCCCGCGGGAAGATCGTGTCAGAGGAGAGTCTGCCGGTCAGGCCTCCTTCGTCAAATGGAACCCTGGCGATCACGCCGACGTCATGCGCCTGGCAAAGTGGGAACAGGGTCCCTTCCGAAGATTGGTCGAAGATGTTGTAGATTACCTGGACAGTATCGACCAGCCCGGACTGTACAAGTTCCAGTGCACTCTCTGGCTGGTGGTCCATGATAGAGACTCCAAAGAATCGAATCTTGCCCTGCTGCTTTAACCGGCGCACCGCCTCTTGCCACTCGATCTCACCCAGCCACTCACCGCGCCAGACGTGAAGCTGCTGGAGATCGAGGTGATCCGTTTCAAGGTGTCGGAGGCTCTGCTCCGTATGCGTGATGATCCAATCGGCAGGAAAGGCCTGCCGTGCGGGGGTCCCCTCCTTCGGTGGCCACTCGCGGCTCTTTGGCGGAACCTTGGTGGCGACAAAGACGCGGTGACGGGCTTCCTTAAAGGCCTTCGCGATCAGTCGCTCGCTGTGCCCATTACCGTAGGCATGCGCAGTATCGATAAAGCTGACGTCTAGCTCCAGCGCCCGTATCAGCGCTTTGATCGAGAGCGTGTCATCGGTCTCACCCCACCACCCTTTACCGATCCCCCAGGCCCCAAAACCGATCTCCGACACCTGAACGTCTGTGCGTCCAAGCTTGCGATGCTTCATGTGGCCTCCTGCCCTCACCCCCTGCCCCCCTCCCGGTGAGAGAGGGGAGCAAATGCGCCCTTACCCTGACCCTCGCCCGATGGGAGCTGGAGGAGCAAAGCAGAGGAGGAGGAGACTTCCGGGATAATCACTCAGTCACAATACGGTGAGATTGCCGCGCTCCCTTCAGTCGCTCGCAATGACGGTCTACGTCGACGCACCCGACGCCGGCGGGCTGGTCAATTGACGCACGGCCCTTGCGTTGCTTCCGCTCTGCCGACCAGAACCGCGTACGACTCTTTGACAAAAGATTGCGGATCGATCCCCAGCGCCCGTTGCATGGCTTGGACCTCATCGGCAACCAGCGGCAGTTCTCCCAATTCATCGATAGGCCCGTGAAGCTCCACAAAGCCGCCCAGCCCCTGTACCTTGTCAAGATGAATCCGGACATTGCCGATCACAAACGTCTCGCGCCGCTTCGCGACGACCACGCTGACGCCAAGCGCTGCGGTCAACATCGCTTTCAGCGCTTCAGGGTCCTCGACCGGATACAGCTTGTAGTGACTTTCCCGCACCCCGGCGACATCGTCTCGAACATAATAGATCAGCTCAGCGCCCGCCTCCAGCAACTCCCGAAACTTGAGCCGACCATGACTGACATTGAAATAGGTATCGACCTGCCGTTCCGGATCCTGGCCCTCCGCGCCAAGCGACTCGCAGACCGCTCGAAGCCTTCCGAGGTCATCGCAGTGCGCCTTCAGTTCGATATTCAGCATCGATCAGTTCCTCATCGCGCGGACCTGCCCTTCGAATCGGGCGTCCGGCTCTACCCGAAACTCCTCCCCGCACTTACCGCATTTCCCCTGCCAGGAGCGATCCGGCTGTCTGGCCAAGGTGACAGCGCCGCAGACGATCTGACCGGCAATCCGGTGAAGCGTGATCGCGATAAACTGCTCTTGCACTGTCTTCCTCCTTACGGCACACCATTTCGAGTGCGTTTTGTATCCATAAAGCGTGGAAAGGGCCGCTCGCTGGTTGGCGAGGCTGAGCCCGCCCTCAGGCGGTTGTCCCTGACCGTTCCGATGAGCGCCCGGCAGACGCCTGACCATCGATGGCCGCGCGGACCGCAGTAGCCAGGTCGGCTTGGGAAAACGGCTTCCGAACGTAACCGGTGACCCCCGAGCTTTCCAGGCTATGCTGAATCTCATCCGGGGCATAGCCGGTGGCGACCAACACCTTGATTGCAGGGTTGAGGACGCGCAGGGCCGGGATCAGGCCCGCCGCCCCCATCCGGGGCATGACGGCGTCGGTGAGGACCAGGGCGATGTCGGAGTGAGCCTGGAAGGTCGCCAGCGCCTCGACGCCATCTGCAGCGCTGAGGACGGTGTACCCGAGACCGCCCAGAAGGGTCTCCCCCAGTTCCAGGACCATCGGATTGTCCTCCGCTAACAGGAGCGTCTCGGTCCCCCGCGGCAGAGACTTCTCGGCCGAAGACGCGACTTCCGCCGGAGCGGGAATCAGGGGGAGGAAGACGTGGAAGGCGCTCCCCTGGCCTTCGGCCGTCTCCACCTCGATCCAGCCCTCGTGCTGCTGAGCGATCCCGTAGACCGAGGCCAGGCCCAAGCCGGTCCCATGGCCAGTCTCCTTGGTCGTAAAGAAGGGCTCGAAAATGCGATCCCGGACGGCGGCCGGGATGCCGGTCCCGGTATCGGCTACGGTCAGGCAGGCGAAGGCGCCCGCGCGGCGCTCTGGATGCCCACCCAGGCTCGCCTCGATAAGCGTGACCGGCGTCAGCCGAAGGGTCAGAGTCCCCCCTTGGGGCATGGCGTCACGGGCGTTGGTGGCAAAGTTGAGAAGAATCTGTTGCACCTGGGCGCCATCGATATTGACGGTGAGGGGCTCATGGGTGGGCTCCGGCGCTATCGTGATCGTCTCGGGAAGCGTTCGCCGCAAGATGCTCACCGTCTCTTGGAGCAGCGGGTCCAGGTCCAGCGGCTTCCGTTGCAGCGGGGCCTTCCGCGCAAAGCTCAATACCTGGGCCACAAGATCCGCAGCCCGGCGGCCAATCTCCGGCACCTTGCTCAAATAATGGTGTCCTTTACCGTCCGCGGGCATCTGCTCCAGGGCGAGCTCTGCGAAACCGATGATCCCATTCAGGTGATTATTGAAATCGTGCGCGATCCCCCCAGCCAGGAGGCCGATAGCCTCCAGCTTCTGCGCCTGGCGAAGCCGGTCTTCGAGGCGTTTGCGCTCGGTGATATCCTGTTTGATGGCGATGAAATGGGTAATATCCCCGCGTTCGTCCTGGACCGGGGTGATAGTCTGATCCTCAGTATACAAGCTGCCATCCTTGCGGCGATTGACGGTCTCTCCTTGCCACACCCTACCGGCAAGGATGGTCTCCCAAAGGTTGTGGTAGAACGCCTGATCATGGGCGCCAGACTTGAGCAGGCGCGAGGTTTGTCCGATGGCCTCTTCGGCGCTGTAGCCGGTCAGCCGCGTATAGGCCGAGTTGATCCAGATGATGGTGCCCTCCCGGTCGGTGATGACGATGCCGTTCGCAGCGGCCTGCAGCGCCGTGGCATGAAGGCGGATTTGTCTCTCAGCCTGCTTGCGATCCGTAATATCCACCATGATCCCGACGACACTGTAAGCGTCGCCCTGATCATCATGAAGCGGTGCCGTCCACAAGCCGATGTTGATCAGAGAACCATCCTTCTTTTGGCGAACGACCTCGATGCCGACAAGTGCTTCCCCTGCCAGCGCCCGATCGAGAAGGGCCTGGTGCTCCGCGTGTTTGTCCGGGGGGACGGTGGGAAGCGGGCGCCCGAAGACTTCCGCCTTCTGCCAGCCGAAGATTCGTTCCGCTGCTGGGTTCCATACCATGACGTTCCCCTCACGATTCAGGACGGCGATACCCATTGGCGAGGCATCAACTGCCGCCATAAGAAGGTCGTGAGTCTTTCGCTGTGTGAGCTCTGACCGCTTGTGCTCGGTGATATCCCGCAGGATTCCTCGAAGGCCCACAACCCTGCCGCGATCCAGGATGGGAGCCGGCTTCACCTCAACGAATACGCTCTCCCCATCCTGGCGCACGATCTGAGTCTCTACGACCTCAGGCGTGGTCCCGGTCTCTACCGCACGGACGAACAACTCCCTCACGCGGTTCATCTCAATGGGGGCGATACGTTCCAAGAAGCTACGGCCTACGAGTTGTTCCGGGCTTTCAACGCCATGAATCTTGGCCAGCGACGGGTTTGCATAGGTGATGACTCCCTGAGCGTCCACCACAAACAGCCCATCGCTCAGCTCATCCACAAGAGTGCGATATTTTGTCTCACTTTCCCGCAGGGCCTCCTCCGCCCGTTGGCGTTCAGTGATTTCGGCTCGCAATGCTTGATTGAGTGCCGCCAGTTCTTCGGTGGGCTCGTCGGATCGCATGAACAATCCCCCTTCTGCGTGTGAGGGACAAACTCGAACCGAAATCGCCGGAGGGATTGGCGACTACGGTGTGGGTGGCGGCTCGGTGGCGTTGATGGGAATGCTGAGACGGCTGAGCCGCTGGCGGAGCATGTCATGCTCCTGTCGAATCTGGACGGGCAGGCGAGGGGCAAGCCGATCGAAGAATAGGCCCTGCTCCTCCTGCTCTGCAGACCAGGCGCCGGCATCGATCCGCAACAGCTCATCCATGGCGCCGGCCGGCAGCCTGAGTCCATCCATCTCTATTGCGTCAGACGTGGGGATGAATCCGATGGGGGTTTCGACAGCCCCGCCCCGGCCTTGCACTCGCTCCATGATCCACCGCAGGACACGAATGTTGTCGCCAAAGCCCGGCCAGAGGAATCGGCCACCCTCATCGGTTCGGAACCAGTTGACGTGAAAGATCGCAGGAGGGTGCGCGATCCGCGGGCCCATATCGAGCCAGTGGCTGAGGTAGTCGGCCATGTTATAGCCGCAGAAAGGGATCATCGCCATCGGATCACGTCGGGTCACCCCGACTGCGCCCGACTGGGCAGCCGTAGTCTCGGAGGCCATGCCGGCCCCCACAAAAACGCCATGCTGCCAACCGTACGACTGATAGACGAGCGGCGCGACCCTGGCCCGGCGCCCCCCAAAGAGGATCGCCGAGATCGGGACGCCTTCAGGATCCTCCCAGCGAGGAGAGATCGACGGGCACTGTCTGGCTGGAACCGTAAAGCGTGAATTCGGATGAGCGGCTGTCCCTTCTCCCGCTTTCCACGGGTTGCCGTGCCAATCGATAAGGCCATCGGGCGGCGTTGAGCCTTTGCCCTCCCACCATGGCTCACCATCGGCAGTGACGGCCACATTCGTAAAGATTGCGTTGTGGCCGATCGCCGTCATCATGTTTAGATTCGTCTTGGCGCTTGTACCGGGTGCGACGCCGAAGAATCCGGCCTCCGGATTGACGGCCCGCAACCGTCCGTCTGCCCCGACGTGCATCCAGGCGATGTCGTCGCCCACAGTCCACACCTTGTAGCCCGAGAGTTGTGGCGGGGAGGCCAGCATGGCCAGGTTGGTCTTGCCGCAGGCACTTGGAAAGGCGGCCGCTACATAGGTGACCTGCCCTGACGGATCTTCTATCCCGATGATCAGGGTGTGCTCGGCCAACCAGCCCTCCTCTCGACCGATCCAACTGGCGATGCGAAGGGCGTGGCATTTCTTGCCCAGCAGGGCGTTGCCTCCATACCCCGACCCGATGCTCCAGATAAGGCGTTCCTCTGGAAAATGAAGGATGAAGCGGCGGTCCGGGTTCAGGTCTCCGAGTGAATGCAGGCCGCGGACAAAGCTGCCCGATTCGCCGAGCCGCTCAATCGCGATCTTGCCCATGCGGGTCATGATCCGCATGTTGACGACGACGTAGGGACTGTCGGTAATCTCCACGCCGACCCTGCTGTAGGGAGAGCCGGCCGGCCCCATCAGATACGGGACGACGAACATCGTCCGGCCCTTCATGCTGCCCTGGAACAGCTTCCCGACCTGCTCGCGCGCCTCTTGGGGCGCCATCCAGTTGTTCGTGGGACCCGCATCTTCCTTTTGAGACGTACAGATAAAGGTCAGGTGCTCGGTCCGTGCGACATCTGACGGGTGGCTTCGATGCAGGTAACATCCGGGGTAGCGCTGATGGTTCAGCCCAATCAAGGTCCCGTCCCGCAGCATCCCTTCGGTCAGGATGTGGCGTTCCTCCTCTGAACCGTCGCACCAATGGATACGATCCGGGTGCGTCATCCGCGCCACCTGATCCACCCACTGCTCCAGCGCTCTATGTTGAGGCATTATGTCTCCGCACCCTCTCGATGGCAGTCACCCGCCGAATCGTATAATGGCAGTACTGAGGACTCTTCAGCGTTGAACCTTGAACGTTGCACGTTGAACTAGAAAATGGCTCCCCGGGTAGGGCTCGAACCTACGACCTAGCGGTTAACAGCCGCTCGCTCCACCATTGAGCTACCGGGGATCAATCGCAGCGTAAAACAGCTTTTAGCCGCCAGCTATCAGCGCGGGGCTGAAAGCTGACGGCTATGATGTAATTTAGCGTATTCGATGGGTACGAGCAACGACTTTCTGGCCCATGGACCTCATACGTCCCGCCGCCCCTCCAGTGACTTAGTAAGGGTCACCTCGTCGGCGTACTCCAGGTCGCTGCCCATCGGTAGCCCCCGAGCGATGCGTGTCACTCGAACGGCCAACGGTTTTAACAGGCGCGAGAGGTACATCGCCGTCGCCTCGCCCTCGACGTTCGGGTTGGTGGCCAGGATGACCTCTGTGATCTCTCCTCCATCCAGGCGCTGCAGAAGGGCCTTGGCCGTCAGTTGATCGGGGCCTCGGCCTTCCAGCGGCGACAACGATCCCCCCAGTACGTGATAGCGTCCCTTGAAGCTCGCGGTCTTCTCGATGGCCCAGAGGTCATTGGCCTCTTCCACCACACACAGCGCCGATTCGTCGCGAGTCGGGTCAGCGCAGATGGGGCATTGCTCGCCCTCAGAGATGTTGTAGCAGACGGCACAGCTCCGGATTCGCTCTTTGAGTTCGATAATGGCCTGAGCCAACGCCACCGCCTCGTCTTTGGCGGCCTTGAGAAGGTGGAAGGTCAGCCGCTGGGCAGTTTTAGGGCCGATGCCGGGCAGACGGACCAGTTCGCCGATCAGACGAACCAAGGGAGGGGCATAGCGAGCCACGGCCTTATTATACCAATCCCGGGGGCAGCCCTAGCCCGCCGGTCAGCCGACCCATCTCTTGGTTCATCAGCTCGCGAGACTTGCGAAGCGCATCATTCGCCGCCGCCATTACAAGATCCTGTAGCATCTCCAGCTCCTCCGGACCGGCGACCTCCGGATCGATCTTGACCGCGACGACTTCACCCTGACCATTGCACGTAATGCTCACCATCCCGCCGCCCGCCGTCCCTTCAACCCGTTTCGACGCAGCCTCCGCCTGTATCTTTTCCATCTCGGCCTTCATTCGCTGCGCCTGTTTCATCATGTTCCCAAAGTTCTTCATCTCGTCCTCCCATCGGCTCTATTCAGGCTGTGCCGCCTTCACTCGAACGATCTGGCCGTCAAACAGCTCCACGGCTCGCTGCACCGCGGGATGGCGCCGCAGCGCATCCTGACCTGCCTGTGCGTCGCGCGCAGACAGGTCGGACGACGTGCTGCGCGGCTTCGTGGCGGTTTCCTGTTGGAGGCCGCGCGGCCGGCGGGGAGCTGCGTCGGATCGTGCCGGCTGATGCACCTCTTCCCGATCTGTAGCGAGTGGCGGCGGATTACCTGGACTACCAAAACGAAACTCGATTGTCAGGGGCCGTCCAAAGACCTCGGCCACGGTTGCAGTGACAAAGCGCCGGTTTTCAAGGTTGTCCAGTGTTGAACGCGCAAAGGCTGTTCCGTGTTCGAACAGAACGATGAGTCCGTCTCCCTCACTCGTAACCCGTTGGGCCTCAGCAAGCAACGCAGCCAGAGACCGCTTCTTTCGTTCCAGCAGTCGCACAGTGCTATCCCAGCCTTCCTGCAGGTTTTTGGCGATATCGGCAGAGGCAGGGGGTGGCGCTTCGACCGTCGGGCGGGGGGCGGGGGGCGGAGAAGGAGGCGAGGCATGAGAGACAGCGGCGAGCGGCGGGGGCGCCGATGGCCTTGCGCCAGTGGCTCGCACATCCGGCAGCTTCTTCTCCAGGGCGGACAGGCGATCCAGGAGCGTCGCAAGGGTTTGCAGCGATCGGGCCTCGGTCGCCTCGACCAGCGCCATCTCCAGGACGAACCTCGGATACGGGGCGCGTCGCATCTCAAACTCGGCCCGGCTCAGGACCTGAAAGATCGTTTCGAGCTCAGCAAGTGCCAGGGCTGCTGCCTGCAAGCGGACCGTTTCCGGCGCCACGCGACTTAACTGCAACAGGGGCGTGGGGTCTTTACTCACCTTCGAGACCATCAGGTCGCGCAGATGGGCCAGCAGCTCTTGACAAAACCGCTGCAGGTCGTCTCCTCGGGCGCTGAGCGACTCAACAACCGCCAGGGCAAGACCGCTGTCGCGTTCAATGATCGCCTTGGTCGTCTGCGCCAGCAGCTCTCCCTCGACCAACCCCAGGACAACCGCAACATCTTCCTCGCTGACCTCGTTGCCGCTGTAGGCAATGACCTGATCCAGCAGGCTCTGGGCATCCCTGAGGCTCCCTTCCGCAGCGCGGGCAATGGCTTTCATGGCGCCATCGGATATGGCAGCCTCTTCCTCGTGAGCAATCTGTTGAAGTCGCGGGAGGATCTCTCCCTGTCCAAGTCGGCGAAAGTCGTGACGTTGGCAGCGCGAGAGGATGGTGGGCGGAATCTTGTGCGCATGTGTTGTCGCCAGGATGAAAACGACTCCGGGGGGCGGCTCTTCAAGCGTCTTCAGTAGCGCATTGAAGGCCGGCTCGGTCAGCATGTGGACTTCATCAATGATGATCACCTTGTACTTATCGCGCGAAGGGGCATACCGCACGATCTCGCGCAGCTCCCGGACCTCGTCGATCCCGCGATTAGAGGCGCCATCGATCTCCAGGCAGTCGAGTGAGCGGCCCGATACAACCGCGTTGCAGCTTGCGCATTCGCCGCAGGGGTCGGGCGTACGGCCTCGTTCGCAGTTGAGGGCCTTCGCCAGGATGCGGGCGGTCGTCGTCTTCCCAACCCCGCGCGGGCCCGTAAAGAGCAGGGCGTGCGCGACGCGGTCTTTGGTGATGGCGTTCTTCAGGGTCTGGGTGACCGACCGCTGGCCCACCACCTCATCGAAGCTTTGGGGCCGCCATCGTCTGGCAAGGACTAAATACGACATGTAGGTCCAAGGTAAGTGGTGTAGGGTGCAGGGTGCAGGGTAGGGGGCCTACTATGCCCTAAACCCTGTCCCCTAGACCCTGTATTGCTTGGCCGTGCACCCGCCGTCGATCGTGGCTGCCGAACTGTACCGGTGACCGATGCTCCGGCCGGGTGTCCCCGCGGCACAGGAGCCTGTTCGTTTACCGCTGCTTCCTTCCGGATCTGGCGGGGTTCACAAACTCTCCTTGCGCAGGACCCAACCATCATCACACCGATCACAGGCCATCGCTCGAAGGCTTCTGACCTCGGGCGGGGATTCGACCCCGCTAGAGCGGATTGCGGGTACAGGGCACCGCTAACTCCCCATCTAGCACGGCCAAGACTATCGCTCATCATGACAACTCGCGCTGTGTAGCGCCGGCTGCCATGCACTGTATCGCATATTCCGCGATCCCTCGATCGATCGGATACTTCGGATCGTATCCAAGCCCATCGCGTGCACGGGTTATATCGGCCTCGGTATGCGGTTGATAAAACGGGTACGGGTTGTCAAAGTAGTCGGGGTCATCGTCGGTCCCCATGGCTTTATTCAGCAGCGCGATGATCTCGTTGAATGAGGTGGGGCGTCCAGAGCCGACATTATACACGCCGCTGTGGCCGGCCTCTGCGGCCAGCAGGGTCGCCTCTACGACGTCTTTCACATAGACAAAGTCACGTGCCTGCTCACCGTATTTAAATATTCGCGGCCGCTTACCCGCTTGCATCTGTTTCGCCAACTGATAGATCATGCTGGCTGCGGCCCCTTTGTGGGCCTCGCCTGATCCATACACATTGAAGTACCGGAGCCCGACAATCTTGAAACCTCCCGGGGCACTATCGAAACGCTCCGCAAGATTCTCCAAGAGTACCTTCGAAAAGCCATAGACGTTGGCTGGGCGGGCGGGCTGATCCTCCCGCATCCGACCCGAGCGGCAGACACCATAGGCGGCAGCCGAAGAGGCATAGATCAGGGGCGTCCCGGAACGACGCGCAAGCTCTGCGACTCGTCGAAACCCCTCCACATTGTTCGAAATCATCTGCCGCGCATCGATGATGGTGGTATCGGTGATGGAGGCCAGGTGAAATATCGCCTGAAACTCGCCCGGCTTAAATCGGCCAAGGAGGTCCATCGACGCCAGGTCCTGGGCCACCAGGTCGCCGCGAAATCCAATCAGATTACTGAACTCGCCGGAGCGGAAATCGTCGATGATTGTGACCCGAATGTCCGGGTGTCGCCGCTCCAACTCCAGGGCCAGATTCGATCCGATAAACCCGGCGCCACCGGTAATCAGTACGCTTTCCATGGGTTCACAGTTTACAGTTCAGTGTTCGTAGTTCATAGTTTACAGATAATGCTGAGGCAGCTTTAGGTCCCAGCCCTCACTCTGAGCTATGAACTATCAACCACGAACGCCCTTTCTTTGCGGTGGCGGAGAGGCCGGGATTCGAACCCGGGGCAGAGTTTCCCCTGCTCACGCTTTCCAGGCGTGCCAGTTAAACCGCTCCTGCACCTCTCCCAAGTTCAGTACGTTCATAGTTCAGCGTTTATAGTTCATAGACAATACCGCCATACCCCAAACACCAACCTATCCGCTGTGAGCTCGCATTCCGGTTGTTGGAATGCGTGGCGGAGAGGGGGGGATTCGAACCCCCGGAGCAGTTACCCGCTCAGCGGTTTTCGAGACCGCCCGATTCAACCACTCTCGCACCTCTCCACGAGTGACACGTTCATGGTTCATAGACAACACTTACAAGACGAGGTCGGGGGTCTTCCTGTCAATCATGAACCCTGCACCATAGCCCCCCATCCCGCGAGCGGGATGGGATGGCGGAGAGGCCGGGATTCGAACCCGGGCTGCACCTTTCGGCACAGACTCGCTTAGCAGGCGAGCACCTTCGGCCACTCGGTCACCTCTCCGCAAGTTCAGTACGTTCATAGTTCAGCGTTTATAGTTCATAGACAATACCGCCATACCCCAAACACCAACCTATCCGCTGTGAGCTCGCATTCCGGTTGTTGGAATGCGTGGCGGAGGGGGTAGGATTCGAACCCACGAGGCTTTCGCCTAACGGTTTTCAAGACCGCCGCCTTCAACCACTCGGCCACCCCTCCAAACGTTCATCGTTCGGAGTTCATGGTTCATAGATAATCCCGGAGTTTGGGGCGGATCGTTTTCTGTTCTATGAACTCTGAACCGTGAACTTTTTACTATTTCGCGATCTGTTCCAACCCGCCCATATAAGGCCGAAGCGCCTCCGGTATGACAACAGTGCCGTCGGCCTCCTGAAAGTTTTCCAGGATCGCCAGCCAGGTTCGCCCCACCGCAACCCCCGATCCGTTCAATGTATGCACAAACTGCGGCGTCGCTTTCGCCGCAGGCCTGTAGCGAATGTTGGCTCGCCTCGCCTGAAACGTCTCACAGTTACTGATCGACGAGACCTCCCGGTACGTCCCTTGACTGGGGATCCAGAGCTCGATGTCATAGGTCTTTGCAGCCGCAAACCCCAGGTCGGCCGTACAGAGCGCAACCACCCGGTACGGCAGGTCCAGTCGCTGCAGGACCGCCTCCGCGTGTCGGGTCATCTCCTCCAATGCGTCATAGGAGCGCTCGGGTTCGACCAGCTTCACCATTTCCACTTTGTTGAACTGGTGCTGCCGCATGAGGCCCCGCGTGTCTTTTCCGTAGGAGCCGGCCTCCCGCCGAAAGCAGGGGGTATAGGCAACATAGGAAAGGGGGAGCGTGCCGGGCGGTACGATCTCCTCCCGATGCAGGTTCGTCACCGGAACCTCTGCCGTCGGGATCATGTAGAGCCCTTCGTCTTTGGTCTTGAACAGCTCCTCGCTGAACTTGGGAAGCTGACCCGTCCCGCGCATGGCGTCGGCATTCACCAACAATGGCGGGAGGACCTCTGTGTAGCCGTGCTTCGCTCCATGCAGGTCGAGCATGAAGCTGATCAGCGCGCGCTCCAGCCTGGCCCCAACTCCTTGCAGGACGGCAAAACGGGATTGGGCGATCGCGGCCGCTCGCTCGAAATCCAGAATCCCCAGCGCTTCCCCGAGCTCCCAGTGCGATTTCGGCTCGAAGTCAAACTGCCGTGGTGTGCCCCATCGCCTGATCTCAACATTGTCGTCAGCCGATTTCCCGATCGGGACGGACGCATGCGGGAGGTTCGGAAGAAACAGTGCGGCCTCCTGTACGATCGCCTCCTGGTCCTTGAGCTGTTGTTCCAGTCCGTTGAGCAGCGGGGCCTCTGCAGCGACCTGTGCGACCACGCCGCTTATGTCCTGGCCTTGTCGCTTCAGCTCAGCCGCCTCTTTGGACAGCCCATTGCGTCTCTGCCTGAGACGTTCCACCTCGACAAGCGTGACTCGTCGCTCAGCATCAAGCCGAAGAAACTCGTCGAGGGTTGAGGGCGCCATGCCCCTGGTCGCAAGCCGCTCGCGCGTGAGTTCACCATTGTCACGAACATATTTCAGATCCAGCACAACATCCCTCGTTTAGAGTTCAGGGTTCATGGTCAGGCGGGGAGTTGCTCTGCTGGTTTTGTCAATGAACTACCAACTATGAACTCATAACGTCGCACTATACCACGCCCCACGGTATCCCTCAAGCCTCGTCGAGCGGGCCCGCTCCCTCTCCTGCCTCAGGCGGGAACTCTGGCCCCTCCGACTCTACCTCGCCATCTTCGTCGCTGACGAGCCGGGTCACTGCTGCCACGCGATCGGTGGGCTCAAGCCCCTGAAGTCGTACCCCCTGCGTGGCCCTGCCGATGAGGCTGATCTCGTCTACCCGCATCCGCGTAATCTTTCCTTCCTGAGAGATCATCATGATCTGATCGCCGGGCTGTACCTGCATCACCCCGACCACCGGGCCGTTTCTCTCGCTGGTCCGAATGTTGATGATCCCTTTGCCGCCCCGGCCCTGCAGCCGGTACTCTTCGGGCTCGGTCCGCTTGCCATAGCCGTGCTCGGTCACCGTGAGGACCGCCGCACCCGGAGACACCACCTCGGCCCCAACCACCGCATCGCCCTCCTCCAGGGAGATCCCGATGACGCCTCGGGCCGCCCGGCCCACCGACCGGGCCTCTTCCTCTTTGAATCGGATCGCCATCCCACGCCTAGTTCCGAGCAGGACCTCGTCGTCTCCCTTGGTCATGCGGACCGCGATCAACTCGTCCCCTTCATCCAGCGTAATCGCAATGATGCCCCCCGCGCGCGGGTTGTCATACGCGTTGAGCTCGGTCTTCTTGATGATCCCGCGCCTGGTCACCATTAGGAGGTAGCGATCAACCTCGAACTGGCGGATTGGAATTACGGTTGTCATCGTTTCGCCGGCTCCGAGTTGCAAGAAGTTGATGAGGGCCTTGCCCTTCGCGGCCCGCCCGAGCTGGGGCAGCTCGTGGACCTTGAGCCAGTAAACCCTCCCCCGGTTGGTGAAGAGGAGGATGTAGCTGTGGGTAGTAGCGACAAAGAGGTGCTCCACGTAGTCCTCTTCCTTGGTCGCCATGCCGGTCGTCCCCTTGCCGCCTCGACGCTGGCTCCGGTAGACGTTGAGATTGCTCCGCTTGATATAGCCGCCATGCGTAATGGTGATCACCATCTCCTCGTCGGCCAGCATATCCTCCAGCTCGATGTCTGCTGTCTCTTCGAGGATCTGCGTGCGGCGCGGGTCCCCATACGTTTCCTTCACGGTCAGCAGCTCATCTTTGACGATCTGACGAACCAGGGCATCGCTGGCCAGGATACTACGAAGGCGCTCGATCGTAGCGAGGATCTCACTGTACTCGTCCTGGATCTTCTGTCGTTCAAGCTGTGTCAGGCGCTGCAGGCGAAGATCGAGGATTGCCTGGGCCTGGATCTGGCTCATCCCGAACTGATCCATCAACCCGGTGCGGGCGTCGTCCACCGAACGGGACCGGCGGATGAGGGCGATGACCGCGTCCAAGTGGTCGAGCGCGATCCGGTACCCCTCCAAAATGTGGGCCCGCTCTTCGGCTTTCCGGAGGTCGAAGCGCGTCCTGCGAATGACGATGGTCTTTCGGTGCTCGATGAAATGATGGAGCATCTCCTTCAGCGCCAGCACCTTCGGCTGGTTGTTCACAAGGGCCAGCATGATGACACCGAAGGTTGATTGCATCGGGGTGTGCTTGTAGAGCTGGTTCAGGATCGGCGGGGCCATCTGATCCTTTTTGAGTTCGATAAAGATCCGCATCCCCTCGCGATCCGACTCGTCCCGCAGGTCCGAAATCCCCTCGATCTTCCTGTCCCGAACCAACTCGGCGATACGCTCGATCAGCTTGGCTTTGTTCACCTGATACGGGAGCGCCGAGACAATGATGCTCTCTCGGCCGCCCCTGCCCTTTTCCACAAACGCCTTCGCGCGCATACGAATCAGGCCTCGGCCCGTCGTGTAGGCATCCCGGATCCCCTGCCTGCCGTGGATGTACGCGGCCGTTGGAAAGTCCGGTCCAGGCAACGCCTCCATAAGCTGGTCCAGCGTCACATCAGGATCATCGAGCTGCAACAGGAGAGCGTCCACGGTTTCGCCAAGATTGTGGGGCGGGATGTTGGTGGCCATCCCAACCGCGATCCCGGAAGAGCCGTTGACGAGCAGGTTTGGAAGGGCCGCCGGCAGGAGCGTCGGCTCTTGAAGCGTGTCGTCAAAGTTGGGAGCCCAGTCCACCGTCTCTTTGTCGATGTCCCGGAGCATCTCCTGGGCGATCCTGGCAAGGCGAACCTCTGTATACCTCATCGCCGCCGGCGAGTCGCCATCCACTGAGCCGAAGTTTCCCTGGCCGTCGATGAGGGGGTACCGCATCGAAAAATCCTGGACCAGACGAACGAGGGTGTCGTAGACCGCCGTATCGCCATGCGGGTGGTACTTACCCAAGACCTCACCCACGACGCGGGCTGCCTTTTTGTATGGGCGGTTAAAGGGGAGTCCCAGCTCCTGCATGGCGTACAGGACCCTGCGGTGCACCGGCTTCAGCCCGTCCCGCACGTCAGGTAGGGCCCGGCCGATGATCACGCTCATGGCATAGTCCATGTACGACCGACGCATCTCCTCGTGGATGTCGGTCGGCCTTACCTCGCCAATTCGACCTAGCGCGCCTTGTTGTTCGTCGGGCATTCACTCCTCCATGGGCCACACAAATGAAAATGGCCCGATTGCCGGGCCTCGGCGTAACTATCGTTCATGGTTGATAGTTCATGGTTCACAGTCAACAACCCCCCTTCTATGAAAATCGGGGGCTGCCCTCTGTCTATCAACCCTGAACCATGAACTCTGAGCTAGATGTCCAGGCTGCTTACCTCTGTCGCGTGCCTCTCAATAAATTGCCGTCGCGGCTCTACCTGGTCGCCCATCAAGGTGGTGAAAATCTGCTCTGCGGCGACTGCATCCTCAACTGCCACCCGTAGCAGCGTTCGGGTCTCGGGGTTCATGGTGGTTCTCCAAAGTTGCTCGGGATTCATTTCGCCCAAACCCTTATAGCGCTGGACCGCCAACCCCTTCTTGGCTAGTTCCATGCTCTTGTCGAGCAGGTCGCTCCAGGACTCCGCAGAGGAGCTTTCCCCTTCCGTCGCCACGTTAAACGGGGGTGCCCCGAGCCCGGCGAGCGCGGCGGCGGCGGTCTCTAGCTCTCGGTACTCCGGCGATCCGATAAGCCCATGATCGATGGCCGCGACGCTTCGCTGCCCCTGGCCGTTGCTACCAAAGGACAGGAGGATTCGGCACGCCTCCTGCTCTTCATCCCACTCCACTCTTCCCTCGGCCGGGCCTAGCCTTACCGCCTGGTCCCCCAGCGCCGCCAGCAGCCGAGCCAGAAGCTGGCGCGCCTTCTCCTCGTCCCTCAGAGATCCCCTGGGCACACCACCTGACTGCACCAAGGCCACCACCGCTCCAGCGTGCCGTCCCCGCCGCTCCAGCGCCCTGAGACAGTGCTGCCAGGTAATCAGTTTTCGCATCATGCCATGGAGCCGCTGTCCTGTCCAAACCGTTCCACCGTTGCTGCTCTCTACTCGGAGCGAGTCGGCGGCCGCCTCCAGGAGGAACTCCTCCATCGCCCGATCGTCCTTCAAGTATCGCTCCGCCTTGCCCTTCTTCACCTTGTACAGGGGCGGCTGCGCGATGTACAAATGGCCCCCCTCGACGACCTGGCGAAGGTGTCGGAAAAAGAAGGTCAGCAGCAGCGTCCGGATGTGCTCTCCGTCCACATCGGCATCGGTCATGATGATAATTCTGTGATAACGCAGCCGACCGATGTCAAATTCGGGGTCGATCCCAGCCCCGATGGCCGAGATGAGAATCCTGATTTGAGCCGAGGAAAGCATCTTGTCGGCCCGCGCTCGCTCGGTATTCAGGATCTTGCCCCTCAGTGGGAGAATAGCCTGGAACCGCCGGTCGCGCCCCTGTTTCGCCGAGCCGCCAGCCGAATCTCCCTCGACGATGTACATCTCGCAGAGGGCCGGGTTTTTCTCTGAGCAGTCCGCCAGCTTTCCCGGCAGGTCGTCGCCCTCGAGCGGGCCCTTCCTGCGCGCCAACTCCTTTGCCTTGCGAGCCGCCTCGCGCGCACGAGCCGCCTCGGTCGCCTTCTCAATGATTTGCCGGCCAATCGCCGGGTTCTCCTCCAGATATTCTGCCAGCTTCTCATTAATGATGGTTTCGACTAGGCCCTTCATGTCGGGATTGTTTAGGCGGGCCTTGGTCTGCCCCTCAAATTGGGGATTGGGAAGTTTCACGCTGATGACAGCGGTTAGCCCCTCGCGGATGTCGTCGCCGGTCAGCGTCGCCTTCAAGTTCTTGAGCAGGTCGTGTGATGTCGCATAACTGTTAACCGTCCTGGTCAGAGCCGAGCGGAATCCGATCAGATGGGTCCCGCCGTCATGGGTGTTGATGTTGTTGGCAAAAGAGAATACCGTCTCACTGTAGCCGTCGTTATACTGGATGGCTACTTCGACGACGGTCGCATCGCGTTGGGCTTCGATGTAAATCGGTTTCGGATTAAGAACGGTCTTGTTCTCGTTGAGCAGCTCAACGAACGACCTAATTCCCCCTGTGTAGTAGAACTCCCGAACATCGTTAATCCGCTCATCGGCTAGTCGAATGCGTAGACCTTTGTTGAGAAACGCCAGCTCGCGGAGGCGATTACTGAGGGTGTCCAGGCTAAACGTCCGCTCTTCGAAGATTTTATGGTCGGGAACGAACGTCACGCGGGTTCCGGTCCTCCGGGCCTTGCCAACCTCTTCAAGGTCACCCGTCGGCTTACCGCGTTCATATTGTTGCAGATATCGCTTGCCGCCGCGCCAGATTTCGACCTCGAGCCGTTCCGCGAGCGCATTGACCACCGAAAGTCCGACGCCGTGCAGTCCGCCCGATACTTTATAGGCCGAATTATCAAACTTGCCCCCGGCATGGAGGGTGGTCATCACCACCTCCAGGGCCGGGCGACCGGTCTGTTCATGAATATCTACCGGGATACCTCGCCCATTATCCACGACAGTGACACTGTTGTCGGAATGAACGGTGACCTCGACCTGGTCGCAGTATCCGACCAGTGCCTCGTCCACACTATTATCCACAACCTCATACACAAGGTGATGGAGCCCCTCTGGCCCGGTGCTGCCGATATACATTGCCGGCCGTTTTCGTACCGCCTCAAGACCCTCAAGGACCTTGATTTGCGTTGCGTCGTAGGCTTCGCCCTGGTCGGCAATACCGGTATTAAGGTCTTTCAGTTCTCTACTCATACTTCCTCATTATCTCTACACAACCAATCATTATAATCTCATCGGCATAATCACGCAGGTATACCGTGTATCGTCCTTACCGGCAAATAGTGCTGGGCTTAAAGGGTCTTGTAGTCGTATTGTCGCCTGCTCAGTTGGCAGCACGCTCAGAAAATCCAGGATATAGCGTGCATTGAACCCTACACTCATCTCTTCATGTTGATATTCAATATCAATCCGTTCTCGTGCTTCCCCAAGGTCGAGGTTCACACAACTTAACATAAGCTTACTGGATGTAAACTTTAATGTAGTAGGAAGAGAGCGCTCCCCAAGAATCGTGGAGGTTCGGCGAAGTCCGGTTAATAACGCCTCGCGATTCACTACCACCTCCTTTGTCGCATTTACTGGGATCACTTGTTCGAAGTTTGGAAATTGACCCTCAATGAGACGCGCATCAATAAGAGTGTCGTCTGTTTGGATAAGGAGATGGTTCTCTGAAATATCAACCTCAATCTCTCCAGGTTCTTCTCGGAGCAGTTTGAGTGTCTCGGCCGCGGCCTTCCGTGGAATAATCGCATCAATTGGTGCTGGTACTTGACGGCTGTTATTTGACAACTCCTCGTTGGTCATCGCAAGTCGGTGACCATCAGTGGCGACCATCGTTACCCCTGTTGGTGTCACGCGAAAAAGGATCCCGTTGAGGGTATAACGAGTTTGATCTGACGACACCGCAAAGAGTGTCCGTCGAATCATGTCTCGAAACAGGCGGCGATCAAGAATCATCCCTTTTTGTTTCGATTCACGCATTGATGGGAAATCGTTCCGTGATAATCCTTTTATTTTAAACTCTGAGTTTCCACAGGTAATGGTTGCAGTGAGATCCTCATCAACAACAAGTTCCAGGGATGTTGCGGGCAGTTCGCGAACAATTTCATAGAGTTTTCTCGCTGAAAGGGCTATCGATCCATCGCGTATTATCTGTCCTGATACTCGTTTCCGGACCCCAACATCCAGGTCGGTTCCAAAAATAGAAAGGTGGGGTGGCGAGGTTTCAAGGAGGAGATGTGAGAGGATAGGAAGGCTCCGTTTTGTTTCTACAACAGCCTGAATTGGGCCAACACCGTTCAATAAATCGTCTCGCGACACCTTGATGTGCATGTACCCCCCACTTTCCAGAAGCGTTATATGACTATTCTTTAAATACACTAAAAAAAGATTTAAAAAAAGGAGTAGTAATAGGGCCCCTGGAAATGTGTATAATCCAACTCAACCGCGTAGCCTCGCGTGTTTTTAGAGACGGGTACTATGTTAAACATTGTGAGACGATTCACAGCCAAAGGGCGACACTAACAACTATCAACAATTCGCCCACAGAAAAAAGCCAGTCCTGTGAATTACTGACTTACACACACCTTGTCCACACCTGTTGAAAAACCACAACACTTTTAGATATAAATAGTTACTACACACATCTATCAATAAAAGCAAAAAAAAGGCAAGAACAGGTAAACGCGTCGCTCTCTATCCACTATTTAGACTTGACAGTGAGACCGCGGTGAGCTAAAATGAAATTTCTTGTCTTTTCATCGTTAACCGGGGGCGATCCCAACCACACAACAGGAATGCATCATGAAACAGACATATCAACCCAATAAACGTAAGCGAAAACGCACACACGGCTTTCTTACTCGCATGAGCACCCCAAACGGGCGAAGGGTTATCAAGCGAAGAAGGGCAAAAGGCCGAAAAAGGCTCACCGTGTAATCTTGCCCCACGCTTCCGCTAAACACTGCCAAGCTAGCCACTCTCAGGCATTAGAGATCGATCTAGCAGATGCGACAATCGGCATCGAGCCGTGCGACTCGACAAAAAAGAGCCTTACACAGCGATTATTTTACTCTTTATACGGGATTTCCGTCAACTAAAAAACAAGCACTCAAGTTTGCCTTTGGGGCGCGCACAGGCACAGCGGTAGTCAGGAATAAGGTCAAGCGTATGGCGCGCGCAACCTATTGGCTTAATCGTCATCAACTTCCTGTGGGCATTGAAATTGTGATGGCCGCCAAAAAAGGCATAGGTGCCCTCAGCCGACGCAGTATACGAGGCCAGATTCTTGACCTTTTCGAACAAGCGCGAAGACTCTCGCCCCCAAACTTCCCCGAAACAATTGAACTCAGTGACACCAGCGACGGTCGTTAGAGGGATGCTGCGGGTGTACAAGGCGATTGTGTCGCCGCTGCTCCCCCCAGCCTGTAGGTTCTATCCTTCCTGTGCCGATTATGCCGACGAAGCGATAGGTAAGTACGGACTGACGCGGGGGCTTTTTTTTGCCGCACATCGTCTTGCTCGATGCCACCCATGGTGTCAGGGTGGATATGATCCCGTGAAATAGAAATAGACAGCCCTCTTTTCGAGACGCCGGGGGCCCGCTACGCACAGCGCCGTGTACCCTTGAATACGTTTCAGGCGAACGGCAGGTACCATGCATAGCGGGCGAAGGTCGAACCACACAACACAGGAATCGAAAGACAGGCCCACAGCCTTCAGAATAGGAGCCACATGACGTCACAGGTACGAGCGCTGTTGGCGGTTGCTCTTGCGACCCTGATTCTTTTTGTCGGGCAGTATTTTCTGCCGCGTTCCGAAGAGTCACCGGCTCCCGAGAACGAAGAGGCTGCCACGACTACCGCACAACCCCTTGCGTCCCCGCCCGTCGATACCCCTTCTGTGCTAGAACGGCAACCGAGGCGGGAGGCTCCACCACCTAGGGCACCCGAGCGGGAAGTCACCATAGAGACGGATGTCGTCAGGGCTGTCATGACATCGCGCGGCGGGACGTTGAAGAGCTGGCAGCTCAAGTCGTATCCGGTTGCCGATGGACAGGGAGTAGACCTTGTCGCGCCCCAAAAAGGAGACACGCTGGGCCCGCTCGTGGTGTCCAGCGGGAGTGCGGAGGAGCCGGCGCCCCTGGAGTTCGACATCGATAGAGCGCAACTCAAACTCACCTTACCATCCGAGACCGGGTCGATCGTGTTCTCTTCGCGCAGAAGCGGCCCCCTGCAACTCTCCAAGCGCTTAACGTTCAAAGGCAACAGCTATCGCGTCGAGGTAGAACTCTCCTGGAAAAATGTCGGGAAGACGCCGATAACCATTGCGCCAGAACTCGCATGGGGCCCCGGATTCTACAACGATGGCAGCGATCAGCGCGCGCAGGCCTTGTCGTCGACCAGTTGGGTAGACGGTAAACGCGTTACAGATGACCTTATCGGCCTCCAGGGCGCCGTCACCCACAGCGGGCAGATATCGTGGGCAGCCCTTCAAAATCTGTACTTTGCCGCAGCGCTTTTACCTGGAGAAAAAGGAAGCGCAGTGGCAGTACGCAAAGAATCGCAGGAACAGCCAACCATCTCGCTTGTCACCCCAGCTCAGACCGTTCAAGCAGGAGAGGAATTCGTCCAGCGCTTCGCCTTTTATGGCGGGCCCAAGGACATTGATTCCCTTGCGGCCGCCGGATCAGATCTCAGCAATATCGTAGATTTGGGGTGGTTCGACGCGTTGGCCCGCCCCGCTCTTCATCTTATGCGGTTCCTGTATCGCCTGAGCGGCAACTATGGCGTGGCCATCATCCTGATTAGCATATTGCAAAAGGTTGTCCTCCACCCCCTCACCGCAAAAAGCCTTCGATCGATGCAGGCAATGAAGGCGCTACAACCGAAGGTTGCTGCCATCACAGAGCGGCACAAAAATAATCCACAGAAAAAGCAGCAAGAGGTGATGGGCTTATACAAGAAGCATGGGGTCAACCCGCTGGGCGGGTGCCTCCCCATGCTCGTTCAACTTCCTATTTTTGTTGCGCTTTACAACGCTCTCTCGAGTTCTGTGGAGATGTGGCGGGCCCACTTCCTCTGGATCAGCGATCTCTCTCAACCGGATGCGCTTTTCTCGTTTGATATATGGGGCTTAAGGGACTACCCGTTCAATCTCTTGGCGATTTTTATGGGCGTCAGCATGTTCTTCCAGCAAAAAATGTCCCCCAGTACGGGCGATCCGCAGCAGGCGAAGATGATGCTGTACTTGATGCCGACCATGTTCACCTTTATGTTCTGGACCTTCCCCTCAGGGCTTGTGCTGTATTGGCTTGTGAGCAACGTCCTCCAGATGGGTCAGCAATACTGGCTGCAGAAGCGAGGCAAACTCTCTATCAGTGGACCAGAAGCGACCTAGCGGGGTCAGCCGTCAGGGGCAGGAAGCCCAGCAGGACATTGCTCGGCGGCGCGAACTGTTGTGTCAGGGGCTTAGACAGATCGGGCTGCGGTTGACGCCGGCACAGCACGACGAACTGAGCGCGTACTTGTCAGAGTTGCGCCGTTGGGCCACGCAGGTGAACCTGACCGGGCTGAGGTCCGATGAAGCGATCATCCGCGAAGGCTTCCTGCGCTCCTTAGCCCATGGGGCGGCCTTCGAGCTTGTACCGCGGATGAAGGCTATAGACGTTGGATCAGGCGCCGGGTTCCCCGGCCTGGTCCTCAAGATAGGCTACCCCGACATCGATATGGTGCTGCTCGAGCCCAGGCGCCGGCGAGCGACATTTCTCCGCTCTACCATACGGCAACTACAACTGACGGGGATACGCTGCGTGCAGGCGAGGGTCGAAGAGCTTTACGGGGACGCCGAACATCAGGGCAGATATACGCTCGCCTTCGCGCGTGCAGTTGGCCAGGTCCCAGATGTGGCGCGCATGGTTGGGCCGCTTCTGCAGCCTGGCGGGCGCCTGATTGTGCAGACAGGTCAAAGGGTGCGTGATGCACTGCCGGCCGCTCTTCCGTTGCTCGTCGCAATGGGGATGAAGGCGGAGGCGCGGGAGGCCCCGGCTCCTGAACCCGGGTATCCACCAACCCACCTGCTCATCCTGGAGAAGGCCGACAGCTCATAGCGCACAGCTGAGCGTTGCCAGCAAAGGGGTGTTTCACGTGAAACCTTACCCGACTCGCCACTTTGCTTCTACCGCCGGCTATGCTACCCTTTTCGGTAACGTTCGACAGGGAGAACAGCGGTGCGCATTATCGCCATTGCAAATCAAAAGGGTGGGGTCGGGAAAACGACAACGGCCGTAAACCTGGCCGCCTCACTTGCAGCGGAGGGGCAGCGGACGCTTCTTCTCGATCTCGACCCGCAGGGCAATGCCACGAGCGCATTAGGGGTCGAGCGCGAGGCCACACCGGCCGCCTACGACATGCTCATGGACGGGGCGAACGTTGCTGCGGTCGTACGGCCGACCATGGCTCCAGGACTGGACCTGATCCCGGCTGGAGACCGTCTCATCGGGGCAGAGGTCGAGCTGGCTCTCAGTTCACGTCGGGAAACTCACCTGAAAGATGCGCTGGGCGCCGGGGTAGAAGGGTATGCCTTTGTCTTGATCGACTGCCCGCCTTCCCTTGGCCTGCTGACCGTCAACGCTCTGGCGGCCGCCCGCTCCGTCCTGATTCCGCTGCAGTGCGAATATTACGCCCTGGAAGGGTTGGCCAGGATCATGGAGGCCATTACTCTTTGTCGGGCGAGACTGAATCCCGACCTGCGGGTCGAGGGGATCGTCTTGACCATGTATGACATGCGGTTGAATATCTGCGAGCAGGTGGAGCAGGAGGTGCGAAGGCACTTTCCGCACGCAGTCTTTAACACGGTGATTCCGCGCAACGTACGACTGAGCGAGGCGCCCAGCTTCGGGAAGCCGGTTCTTATGTACGATAGCCGTTCATCCGGGGCTGAGAGCTACCTTCGTTTAGCCAAGGAGATCATAAATGGTGCAACGCAAAGTCCTCGGTAGGGGGCTGGAGGCGCTGATTCCCGGGGCCGATCCCTCCGGTGTGCTACAGGTTCGAGTAGAGGAGATCTCGTTCGGCACGCTCCAGCCTCGCCACGCCATGAACGATGCGAAGCTCAACGAGTTGGCAGCCTCCATTAAGGCCCATGGCGTGCTGTTGCCCATACTCCTTCGCCGGGAGAAAGGGCAATTGGAGGTGGTAGCCGGGGAGCGACGCCTGAGGGCTGCGCGGATAGCGGGGCTTGATACAGTCCCGGCCCTGGTCAAAGAGCTCTCCAGCAGCCAGGCGCTCGAGGTGGCGCTGGTGGAAAACCTGCAGCGGGAAGACCTGAATCCGATGGAGCAGGCCGAGGCATACTTGCGGCTCCAGGACGAGTTTGGGCTGACTCAGGACGAGGTGGCCCGGCGGGTGGGTCGCGATCGTTCCTCGATTGCGAACGCGCTGCGGCTGCTTAAGCTCCCAAGACAGGTCCAGACCGACCTGGTTGAGGGTACCCTGTCGGAAGGACACGCCAGGGCCCTGTTGGGGTTGGAGCACGGAGCTGCTCAGCTCAAGGCGCGCGACGAGGTTATTCGGCGCGGGCTGTCCGTACGCTCCACAGAAGCGTTGGTCCGGCGACTCAAACAGGCCGGCGGTCCTCAGCAACGCCCCGCCGTCGCCGAGCCGGCGCTCAGGGCAGCCGAGGATACCCTCCGGCAGATACTCGGGACCAAGGTTCAAATCTGCAAGAAGGGGGCGGGAGGCACAATCGAGGTCGCATTTTACTCGATGGAGGACCTCGAAAGGATCTATGAGTGCATCTGTGGGCGCGGCTGAGTGATGGGTGTTGCACGTGAAACACGACAGAGGCAGGTTTGCATAACCGAGCCGCAAGGGCGCTGGCCTTTCCGCTTGGAGACCGTCAATGGTTGCCGAAGCTGATCGTTGGGGGCAGCGTTGGCCTTCTTCTGGAGGCCCTCTTTGTGGCCCTTGGCTTCCTGCTTACCGGGGAGCTTGACCTTGACGAATCCCTGTTAGCGCAGGCGGCCAACTTCCCCGCGCTCGGTTTTGCGCTGGCGACCTTCCAGGGGGCTCTGACAGCTCCTCACGCAGATGTAATGCCGTCGTGGAGACAGTGGCCGACCTTATGCGTGAAGGGATTGCTGCTGTTTGTGATTACCATGGCGTACGAGATCGTCCCCCTTCTGTTCGTCATCTCCGGCTTTGGCCTCTGGGTAAAAGGGGGCACGGTACTTGTTCTGGGCGGTGTGTTGATCATGCTTGGGATGCTTACGGGGATCACGATCGGATTCTTTCTTCCGATGGGCATTGCGCGCTACCTGTCGGATCGCCGGCTGGAAGCAGCCCTACATCCGCTAGCTAGCTGGTCCAGGATTCGCAACGTGCTTCCCGAGTATGGGGCAGCGTACCTGCTCAGCATCGGCTTACTGATAGCCGCAGGGCTCATCGGAGCTATCCCAACCCTGGGGGCCTTCGTGTGGCCGTTTCTGACGTTCTATCTTTTGGTGGCGAGCGCCCGCCTGTTCGGAGAGGTCTGCTCAGACGCGGAAGGCCGTAACGCGTAGCGCTTGGCGGCACATGGCCCCGCTGATCGTAACCAGCCGCACATGAACGATTTGTCCGCACAGTAGCGAAAGGAGAAGCCGTGTTCTCGACGCGCGCGAAACCACCGGACTATGGGGACATTCGAGCATTTCTGGGGGAGGGAACCAGTTTCAGCGGGAACTTACAGTTTGAAGGGACGGTCCGTCTTGATGGGCGGTTCGAGGGGGAGATTTCTGGAAGCGATCTGCTCATCGTTGGCGAGACAGCGGCTGCCCGGGCGGATATCAAGGTTGGCTCGCTCGTAGTAGGCGGCAGAGTAGAAGGCAACATTACTGCGAAAAAGCGGGTAGAGCTCCTGTCGACGGCCCAGGTGATCGGATCGATTAAAACGACAAGTCTGATCGTGCACGATGGGGCGACCTTCAGTGGCAATTGTGAGATGCGACGAGAAGAGGCAAAGGTGGTGCGCTTGAGCCAGAAACGGGGAGGCGAGGCTCAGGGCATCTAGCTTCGCTGAAACACCTCGAATACATCGCCATAGGATATGAACCACAGCGAGAACCCTCGGTGTTCCACCGCAGACCTCCGCCCCCTGCCATGTTTTTGAGGAATCGATGGGCATCTACCTTGACTATAATGCCACGACCCCGATGCGGCCAGAGGTGTTGGATGCGATGAGGCCATACCTCGATTCGCGCTTTGGCAATTCCGGTTCGGTGCACAGCCGTGGCAGGGAGGCCAAACGAGCCCTGGAAGAGGCGCGCGAGGCTGTAGCAGCGGCCCTGGGGGCGCGAGCGAAGGAAAGCATCGTCTTTGTCTCGGGGGGAACTGAGGCGGACAATCTGGCCGTGAAGGGGGCTGCCCTTGCTGCCCAGGGGCGAGGGAGACACATCGTTACCTCGGCGGTAGAGCACCGAGCCGTGATAGGCGCGTGTCAATCCCTTGCGCAGCAAGGGTTCGAGGTGACCTGTCTGCCGGTCGACGCAGACGGGTTGATCGAGCCGGAGCAGCTTAAGCGGAGCCTTCGACCTGATACAACGGTGGTCTCTTTGATGTATGCCAACAATGAGACTGGAGTCGTCTTTCCGATTGCCGAGCTCGGACAGCTCGCGCGAGAGCGGGGTGCCGTATTTCACACGGATGCCGTCCAGGCGTTCGGTCGCCTTCCGATCGATGTTGAGGTTGAGGAAGCGGATCTGCTCACGTTATCGGCACATAAGATCTATGGACCGAAGGGGATCGGTGTCCTGTATGTCCGCCCCGGGATAGGCATGATCCCCCAAATGCATGGGGGGGAGCAGGAACAAGGCGTCAGAGCCGGGACGGTGAATGTGGCAGCGGCTGTGGGCCTGGCCTGTGCAGTGCGGCTCGCTCTGGAATCGATGCGGGCCGAGCAGCGCCGTCTGGGGGCGCTCAGGGATCGTCTTGAGATGGGGATTCTCAGCGCGATTGCGGGGACGCGACGAAACGGCGATCAGGATCGGCGATTGCCCAACACCTCAAGTATCTCATTTTATGGGGTTCGAGGGGATTCATTGATGGCTGCATTGGATCTGGAGGGGATCGAAGTCTCCGCAGGCGCTGCCTGCGATTCAGGCGCATCTGAGCCGTCGCATGTACTGCAGGCAATGGGTCGACGGCCGGATATCGACGGCGGAGGGATACGATTTTCTCTGGGCGCTGCCACGACGGACGCCGAGATCCAACGCGTCCTTGACCTGCTGCCTGGGGTTGTGGAACGGCTGCGCGCCGCCAACGTACAAGGGATCGGGGTGAGAGGTGAGAGTCCAAGGCAAGAGCCAACGCCATGAGTCGTAAGCCACGGGTTGTTGTGGCGATGAGCGGCGGGGTTGACAGCGCCGTGGCTGCGGCGCTCCTCAAAGAGCAAGGGTATGAGGTGGTTGGGATCAGTCTGAAGCTGTTGCCCAGGGAAGCGGGGAGCGGCTCGGAGCGGGCGAATCGCTGCTGCTCTGCTGAGGATGCCGAGGACGCAAGGGGTGTGGCTGCACAGCTCGGGATCCCCTACTATGTATTGAATTATGAAGCGCAATTTCATCGCGAGGTGGTTCAGGAGTTTACGGCAAGCTACCTGGCAGGCCTGACACCGAATCCCTGCGTACGCTGCAACGAACTGCTCAAGTTCGGGTCGTTGCTCAAGCAGGCGATGGGGTTTGGCGCCGAGCTGTTGGCGACGGGACATTATGCGAGGGTTGAACGGGAAGACGTAAGTGGCCGCTACCTGCTGCGCTGCGGTATCGACGACGAGCGAGATCAGAGTTACTTTCTGTACAGCCTGACGCAGACTCAACTCGCTCGCATTTGCTTCCCAGTTGGTCAAATGACTAAGAATCAGGTCCGGGAGCGGGCCGCGGGCTACGGTCTGCGAATTGCCGCCAAGGCCGACAGCCAGGACCTCTGTTTTGTCGGCCGGGATTATCGGACCTTCCTTCGGGAGCAGTGCGGGGATCGCCTGAAGCCGGGCCCGATTACAGACCGTACCGGTCGGATCCTCGGGCAGCACAGGGGTGTGGCGCTCTATACTGTAGGCCAACGTAACGGCCTGGGGATCGGGGGTGGTCCCTTTTACGTCGTTCGACTTGATCCAGGGAGAAATGAGGTTGTGGTTGGCAAGAGGGATGATCTGCTGCAGGTGGAATTTCTGGCTGAGCAGCTCAACCTCGTCGCATGGGACCGCCTCAACCATGAACGCCCCGTTCTGGTCAAGGTTCGATCTCGACAGGCTGCCCAGCCGGCCACCATTCTGCCTCTTGATGGCGGGCGCATACGAATCCGATGGCAGCAGGCCCAGCCCGCTGCTGCGCCAGGCCAGGCAGCCGTCTTCTATGATATGTCTGAGCCCGATCTGCTTGTAGGCGGCGCTACCGTCGCCGCCGCCCACGAGACGCAATGAGCGCGCCAACCGCCGCGGCGCTCCTCGCGCCCTCATTCGGTGGGACGATGAGAGGGCAGAGACGCAACAAGGCCAAAAAAGTCTTGACAAAATATGCCCCATTGGGCAAACTAAAGGGTCTTTTGGCTTTTCATGGCTGCCAGGTCCTACTTAGGAGATCCGGCAGCGCTTTTTTGCTGGTGGGATGAACGAGCGGGGGCAGTTTGTCCGAGGCGCACTAATGGGTGCGCTAGGTCTTGTTGCAGTCGGGCTCATCGGGCTTGGGCTCTTCAGGATGTGGGACTGGGCGCTGGGGTTTGCCACCGGTGCCCTTATAAGCCTGCTGAGTTTCAGGCAGATTGTTGCGTCTGTGATCCGCCTCACAGAGCGTCCTACTTCGCCGGTACACGGTCAGTGGATCTGGTGGGCCCGAACCCTTTGGAGACTTATCGGAGCCGCCGTCATTATGTCCCTTGTGATCATGTATCTGCCCGTGAATCTGATCGGGGTGGCGCTTGGCCTCCTGGCGGTTCAGGTTGGGATGGGCGGGTATCTTGTTGTGAGTTCATTGTATTCGCAAAGCAGTAATGCCGGGATGGAGGATCAGAAGCTATGACGAAAGATCGCATCCGCGTTATCGCAGTAGCCGCCTGTTTCCTTGGCCTGACGCTTTTCACCGCCTTTTCTGTGCTAGCCGCGGAGGAGGCCCATGGAGCGGAGGAGGTCGGGATCATCAACCTGAACAGGACGCTACTCATCCAGGCCGTAAACTTTCTCATCTTAATCGTTGTCCTGCACCGATTCTTATTCAAGCCGCTGACCCAGTTCCTTGCTACGCGAGCCGATGGCATCAAGCGCTCCCTGGAGGAGGCGAAAACGGCCAGAGAGACTGCAGTGCAGACGCAGAAAGAGTACGAAGCGCAGATTCTTGCTACCCGGCGGGAGGCGGCCGCCCTGCGAGAGTTGGCAGTCCGCGAGGTAGAAGAGGAGCGGCAGCGCCTGCTCAAGACCTCGCGCGAAGAGGCCGCCCGCCTTGTGGCAGAAGCCAAGGTGCAGATCGAGCAGGAGGTAAAAAGAGCAAAGACCGAGCTTCGCGCAGAGGTGGTGAGTCTCTCGCTCGGGGTCGCGGAGCGCGTCATTGCCCGCAGTCTCACGGATGATGATCATCGTCGTCTGGCGGAGCAGGTGGTGGCCGAAATCGGGAGTGGGCGGTGAAAGCCGGCGGCCTCGCCAGGAGATACGCAAAGGCATTGGCTGACGTCGCGACGGATCAGCAACTGCTCGAGGCAGTCGGACGCGATCTCCATGCGATTATTGAGACGATGAAAAGCACTCGTGAGGTAAGCGCCTTCTTCGCGAGCCCTGCTATTCCACTGACCGATAAACGGCGTGTCATGCAGACGATTGCGGACGGGGTGGGCGTAAAGCCGCTTACCGCGAAATTTCTAAATCTGATCCTGGAAAAAAGACGGCTCTCGTACCTCGGAGAGATTGCCATCGCCTATGAAGAGTTGACCGATGAGCGGATGGGTCGCGGAAAAGCCACGGTGACCTCAGCGGTCGCGTTATCCGAGCCGATCATTCGCGGGCTTCAGGAGCGCCTGCGGGTGGCGACAGGAAAAGAGATTTATCTGGAAACCCAGGTCGATCCCGCCATCGTGGGCGGGTTGATTGCGCAGATCGGCAGCACCATCTACGATGGGTCCGTACGGACACAACTGAAAAAGGCGCGCGAACACCTGCTGAAGAGCGAGTATCGCTGATGCTGAAAGGGTAGCGGCAATGGCGCAGATCAAAGCGGAAGAGATTACTGAGATTATCAAGCGGCAACTGGCCGGATACGAGGCGCTTGTGGATGTGGCCGAAGTCGGCACCGTCATCGAGGCGGGCGACGGGATTGCCCGCATCCACGGCCTGGAAAAGGCTATGGCCGGCGAGCTGTTGGAGTTCCCACACGAGGTGTTCGGCATGGTGTTGAACCTCGAAGAGGACAACGTCGGCGCGGTCCTGCTGGGCGAGGCTGAGGCGATCAAGGAGGGTGATCTGGTCAAGCGTACGGGTCGGATCACCTCTGTGCCGGTGGGTGAGGCGCTGGTGGGGAGGGTCGTAAACGCCCTGGGTCAGCCGATCGACGGTAAGGGGCCGATCGACTCCAAAGAGCTTCGGCCCATTGAGCGGTTGGCCCCCGGGGTGGTGGACCGCCGACCGGTCAAGGAGGCGCTTCAGACAGGGATCAAGGCCATCGATGCGATGATCCCGATCGGACGAGGCCAGCGCGAACTGATTATCGGCGACCGGCAGACCGGTAAGACCGCTGTGGCTATTGACGCGATCATCAATCAGAAAGGCAAAGACGTCTTCTGCGTCTATGTAGCCATCGGCCAGAAGCGTTCTACGGTGGCCCAGGTGGTCAAGACGATGGAAGAGGCCGGGGCCATGGCCTACACCACTGTCGTTGCGGCCACCGCCTCGGAGCCGGCGCCGCTTCAGTATATCGCCCCCTACTCCGGCTGTGCCATGGGCGAGTACTTCCGCGACTCCGGACGTCACTCCCTCTGCGTTTACGACGACCTGTCCAAGCATGCGCAGGCCTACCGTCAACTCTCGCTGCTGCTGCGCCGACCGCCTGGTCGAGAGGCCTATCCGGGCGACGTCTTCTATTTGCACTCGCGCCTTCTGGAGCGCGGGGCCAAGCTGAATGAAGAGCTGGGCAACGGATCGCTGACGGCGCTGCCGATCATCGAGACTCAGCTCGGCGACGTCTCAGCCTACATCCCGACCAACGTCATCTCGATTACCGACGGCCAGATCTATCTGGAAACCGACCTGTTCTTCGCCGGCATCCGGCCCGCCATCAACGTCGGCCTGTCGGTCTCCCGGGTCGGTGGCTCGGCCCAGATCAAGGCGATGCGGCAGGTGGCCGGTAAGCTCCGGTTAGACTTGGCACAGTATCGCGAGATGGCCGCATTCGCCCAGTTTGGGAGCGAACTGGACAAGGCGACCCAGGCCCAGCTCAATCGTGGCGCGCGGATGGTCGAGGCGTTGAAACAAGGGCAGTATGTGCCTCTTGAGGTCGAACGACAGATACTCGTTATCTACGCGGGGACGGCCGGTCACATGGACGAGCTTCCGATCGATACGGTCCTGCAATTTGAGAAGGCACTATGCGAATCTGTTCAAGGGCGATATCCGAGCATTTTCCAGGAGATCAAAGAAAAGCGCGAACTGAGCGATGCCCTTCGCACCCAGATGGACCATGCGATTACCGAGTGCAGGGCCGAGTTTCTGGCCGCCCAAAAGGCAGCATAATATAGCAGAGCGGCTTTTTGTGGTCAGCAGTATGCTGATCGCTGCAAGCTGACAGTTGATAAATAATGGCGACATTACGCGACATTAAGCGGCGCATTACATCGGTTAAAAGCACTCAGCAGATCACCAAGGCGATGAAGCTGGTAGCGGCAGCCAAGCTGCGCCGGGCTCAGGATCGCATTCTGGAGGCCCGCCCCTATGCATTCAAAATGCAAGAGGTGCTGGCCAGCTTGGCCTTAAGAGCCGACCCCCAGTATCACCCGTTACTCCGCCGACGCGAAACCGGTAAAAAGATCATCGTCGTCATTGCCGCCGATAAGGGGCTCTGTGGCGGGTTTAACAGCAACATCATGCGCCGGTCGCTGGATCTGCTGCGCGCCACACCCGGCGAAACTACCGTCACGCTGGTTGTCGTAGGGCGTAAGACGCGTGATTTCTACCGGCGTCGCCCCTATACGATCCGGTCGGAACAGATCGGTTTTTTCGACCGCTTGGCCTACAGCCATGCGGCCGCTTTGGGTAAAGAGCTGGCGAGCGCTTATGTGGCTGAGGATGCGGACGAAATCCATCTGATCTATAATGAGTTTAAGTCGGTCACGACGCAGCGTGTCGTAGTGGAGCGGCTGTTGCCAATCGAGCCGCTACAGGCACCGGAAGAGTTGGCCGCCATCGATTTTATCTATGAGCCGTCGCCGCAGGCGATCCTGGAGGGGCTGCTACCGAAGCACGTTGAGGTGCAGGTGTACAGGGCACTCATGGAATCGTTGGCCGGTGAGTACGGCGCCCGGATGACCGCTATGGATGCGGCGAGCAAGAACGCCTCAGAGATGATCGACCTGCTGACATTGCAGTTTAACAAGGCACGGCAGGAGCGGATCACGAAGGAACTGCTTGAGGTTGTCGGGGGGGCTGAGGCGTTGCGGTCGGCCCGCGGCTAGAACGTTTCAAGTGTGTAGCATGAGGCAAAGGCGAGGAGCGGGATCATGAGCGCAGGAAAGATTGTGCAGGTCATTGGGCCTGTCGTCGATGTCGAATTTGAGCCGGGCACACTGCCGGCTATTCATAACGCCCTTGAAGTCAAGGCCCAGCAGACCAAGGATATCTTTTCCTACAGTGAACGGCTGATCGTGGAGGTGGCCCAACACCTGGGCGAGAGTCGGATCCGAGCTATCGCCCTGTCCTCCACCGACGGGCTTGTCCGGGGGATGGAGGTCGTTGACACCGGTGCGCCGATTACGGTTCCTGTGGGTCGGGCCACTCTCGGCCGGATCATGAACGTCATCGGGGAGCCGGTCGATAAACAGGGGCCGATAGACGCCAAGGCGCACTACCCGATCCATCGCCCCGCCCCGGCCTTTGATGAACAGGCGACCAAGGTCGAGATCCTGGAAACCGGTATTAAGGTCATTGATCTGCTGGAGCCGTATACGAAGGGCGGTAAGACCGGCCTCTTCGGCGGCGCCGGGGTCGGTAAGACCGTCGTCATCATGGAATTGATCCGTAACATCGCCATGGAGCATGGCGGGATCTCGGTCTTCTCAGGGGTGGGCGAGCGGACCCGCGAAGGCAATGACCTGTGGCTGGAGATGAAGGAATCAGGGGTTATCGAAAAGACCGCTTTGATCTATGGTCAGATGACCGAGCCGCCCGGGTCGCGGCTGCGAGTGGCGCTGACCGGGCTGACCGTCGCCGAATACTTCAGGGATGAAGAGAAGCAGGACGTGCTGCTGTTCGTCGACAACATCTTTCGCTTTACGCAGGCCGGCGCTGAGGTCTCAGCGTTGCTGGGCAGGATGCCTTCAGCCGTCGGCTACCAGCCGACGCTTGGCACAGAGATGGGCGAACTACAGGAGCGGATCACTTCGACCAAGACCGGCTCCATCACGTCAGTTCAGGCCATCTACGTGCCGGCCGACGACATTACCGATCCGGCTCCGGCTACGGCCTTTGCTCACCTGGACGCGACGACGGTTCTCTCTCGACAGCTTACCGAGCTGGGAATCTACCCGGCGGTCGATCCGCTGGCATCCACATCTCGCATCCTCGACCCCCATATCGTGGGTGAAGAGCACTACGCTGTGGCAAGATCGACTCAGAAGATCCTGCAGCGCTATAAAGACCTCCAGGATATCATTGCCATCCTGGGGATGGACGAGCTGTCCGAGACCGATAAGCTCGTCGTCGCGCGCGCAAGAAAGGTCCAGCGATTCCTTTCCCAGCCCTTCTTCGTGGCGGAGCAGTTCACCGGTCAACCGGGCCGCTACGTTAAACTGAAGGACTCCATTCAGGGATTTAAAGAGCTGATCGATGGGAAGGCGGATGATCTGCCGGAACAGGCCTTCTACATGGTCGGAACCCTCGACGAGGCACGGGAAAAGGCTGAAAAACTCGCAGGACACAAGTAGGCCAGTTCGTAGTTGATAGTTCAGAGTACATAGATAACAGAAGAGTACGCGCAGCCGTCGGTCTTCATCCCGGTCTATGAACTATGAATCCGTTGAACGGAGCGTAACACCATGGCAGAACAACGCAGTCACACATTCCTGCTTGAGATAGCGACGCCTCAGCGGCTGATTATCAGCGAAGAGGTCGAAGAGCTGATGGCCCCAGGGCAGGAGGGTTACTTCGGTGTATGGCCCGGCCATACACCCTTTATGACCACGCTGAAGAGCGGAGAGCTTTCCTATACGCGGGGACGAACGGAACGGTTTCTTGCCGTAAGCTGGGGATATGCCGAGGTTCGTTCCGAGAAGGTCATCGTTCTGGTGGAGACGGCAGAGCGTCAAGAAGAGATCGACGTGGCCAGAGCCGAACAGGCAAGGGCGAGGGCTGAGGAGCGGCTGCGCAGCTTCGGAGACGAAGCGACCGATCATGCCAGGGCCCAGGCCGCCCTGGATCGAGCACTTGCCAGAATGACGGTTGCTGCCAAGGGAAGATGACCGCGAGGGGATAGGCATGATTATTGTGATGAAAATAGGCGCCCACGAGAACCAGGTCCGAGAGGTTATTCAGCGGATAGAGGGGCTCGGATATCAGGCCCATATCATCGAGGGGACGCAGCGGACGGTTATCGGGGCTGTGGGGGATGAGCGCGGCAAGGACCGCTTGCAGTCGCTGGAGGTGATGCCTGGGGTAGAAACTATAGTACCAATTTTGCAGCCGTTCAAGCTGGCCAGCCGTGAGGTCAAAGGCGGCAAAAGTATTATCAAGGTCGGGGATCTGGAGATCGGCGGGCCGGCGGTCGTGGTTATGGCCGGTCCCTGCTCGGTAGAAAGCGAAGCACAGATGGTGCAGACCGCTCAGTCGGTCAAGGCGGCCGGTGCTACGGTCCTCCGGGGAGGAGCTTTCAAGCCGCGCACATCGCCCTACGCCTTTCAGGGCCTGGCTGAAGAGGGGCTGAAGTTCCTGGATGCCGCCAGGACTGCGACAGGTCTGAAGATCATCACTGAGGTCGTCAATCCTGCGGATGTCGAATTGGTGGCAGCGTATACCGACGTATTGCAGATCGGTGCCAGGAACGTCCAGAATTTCGCCCTGCTGAAGCGGGTCGGTGAGGTCGGGAAGCCGGTCCTGCTCAAGCGTGGGATGGCGACTACGATCAAAGAGTTTCTGATGGCGGCCGAATACATCCTGTCGGAAGGCAACTATAACGTCATCCTCTGCGAGCGCGGGATTCGCACCTTCGAGACCAGTACCCGCTTTACCCTGGACCTGAGCGCGATCCCGGTTCTTGGTAAACTGACCCACCTGCCATTATTCGTGGATCCCAGTCACGGGACCGGCCACTGGGAGTATGTGTCGCCGATGGCAAAGGCAGCAGTCGCCTGCGGGGCCGACGGGCTCATCATCGAAGTCCATCCGAATCCTGCGGAGGCCCAATCGGATGGTCTGCAATCGCTGAAACCCCAGAAGTTTCAACAGCTTATGGATGAGCTGCGTCCTGTCGCCCTGGCCGTCGGCCGCCGGCTGTAGTAGCGCCTCTCAAGCGCAAGCCCGCCCCACCCCACTTCGCTTTTGACCCTTGGTCAGACCGAACGCCAGCATCCTTTTTTTGTTCGCCCGTAACGGCATCTCCCCAACAACCTTGACAACTTCATAGAAACCAAAGAGAATTGTCGCAACAGCGATCCGTTTATCCCAAAGGCCAAGGCGCTGGAGTCGGCGCGCAAGACCCGGATATTTGCGGAGGCAGAGGCGTGAGCGTAAAAATCAATATCCCGAAAGATAAGATCGCGGAGTTTTGCCGGCGCAACCAAATTCACCGGCTGGCGCTATTCGGCTCGGTATTGCGAGACGATTTCGGACCGGAGAGCGACGTGGACGTGTTGGTGGAATTCGAACCGGGCGCGCGGGTGGGCTTCTTCGAGCTATACGATATGGAGCAGGAGCTCGCGTGCCTGCTGGGAGGCCGGAAGGTGGACCTGAACACGGCAAAGAGCCTGAGCAAGCATTTCCGCGATGAAATCATGCAAGAGGCGGAGGAACAGTTTGTCCAGACGTGACCCAAGAGTGCGGTTGCTACACATGCGCGACTACGCCCAAAAGGCGGTTGCCATGGTCGAAGGACAAGCGCGCGCTTCTTTGGACCGCGATGAAAAACTCCGGCTGGCCCTGACGCATCTGGTGGAATTGGTCGGTGAGGCCGCCGACCATGTGCCAGCCGAAATCCAGGCACAATATCCGGAGATACCTTGGCTAAAGGCGATCAGCATGCGTCATCGCCTGATTCACGGATACGACTTCGTTGACTACGACATCTTGTGGGATACTGTCACTCAAAGCCTGCCCGGACTGATTGCAACGCTGGACAGGATTCTTGAGAAGGCATAGCCGATAGCCCGAGCGCGAACGGTGGTCGGTGCACCTCGCGCTCGATCAGCGGCTGGGGCCCTACTGGACCGGCTGAACGGGTTCTTCATTCAACTATTTCCAGGATACTCACGTCCAGCCTCGAAAAGGTTATAGAAAATTACCGCAGTTCTGGGAAATTTTAGGATCGGACTATGTTAACCAATGTACTCAGTGATTAGCCCGACAGGAGGAAGGCGTCGTGGTTGTAGCGAAGCCTGTGGTTCAATGGGAAGAGGTGGAACAAGCAGACTGGCACGGTCGAGGAGTACTGCAACGATCGGTATCTGAAGTAGGTTGTAGAGAATTTCGAATGGCCCCACGAGGCACGCTAACAAACGCATAGACCTGTCCTGGCGCGGTACCGTTTGGGCAAAGCCGCCAGCTGGTCGTACCCGCCACGAGTTATGCGGAGCGCTCGCGCAGGAGGCACTACAGCGCCGCCGAAACCTATGATGCGATTGCCACTAGGTCGATTTCGACGATAGCGCCGCGTGGGAGGGTGGCGACGCCGACCGTCGAGCGAGCGGGCTTAACCTTACCCAAGTACTCAGCATAGACCTCGTTCATCTTCGCGAAGTTGTTTAGGTCGGTTAAGTAAACGGTAGCCTTGATCACATGATCGAGAGAGCTGCCCCCTGCCTCGAGGACGGCCTTCAGATTTTCCAGGACTCGACGCGTTTGGGCCGACACATCGCCCTCGACCAGTGTTCCGGTGGCCGGATCAAGCGCAATCTGACCAGACGTAAAAAGAAAGCCGTTGAACTTGATAGCCTGCTCGTAGGGCCCGATTGCCTCAGGCGCCTTCTCGGTGCTTACGACTTCACGCGACATCTATTCCCCCTCACCATGGCCCTCTCCCCGCCATAGGGAGAAGGAAACGTTAAATTAGGCGCTGATAGCGCCGACGACATCATGAATGGTTGTAGCCAGCGACTCAGAGATCCCGGCGGCGAGCCGCAACTCTTCAACGCTGGCCTCGCGCAGGCGACGGAGGGTGCCGAATTGGGTGAGCAGCGCGCGCCTACGCTTGGCTCCGATCCCTGGCACGTCGTCCAGCAGCGAACGAATGGCCGACTTACCCCGCAGCGCCCGGTGATAGGTGATGGCAAACCGGTGCGATTCGTCGCGGACCTGCTGCAACAGTTGCCTGGCCCGTGATCGTTCCGGGAGCGCGATTGGCGCGGACTTACCCGGTTGAAAGACCAGCTCCTCCTCCTTAGCCAGGCTCACCATCGGCAGCGCTTCCAGCGCCAGTTCCCTCGCCACGCTGAGTGCGGCATTGAGCTGACCGCGGCCACCATCAATCAGGATGAGGTCCGGAAGCGGCATCTCCTCTGTCTTGTGTAGCCGGCGTCGCACCACCTCGGCCAGCATGGCGAAGTCGTCCGGCCCCCCTACGGTCTTAATCTTATAGCGTTTATAGGCCGATTTTTTTGGCTTGCCGTCCTCCCAGACCACCTGCGAGCCAACGGCCAGCGTCCCCGATAGATTGGAGATATCATAGGCCTCAATCCGCTTGGGCATGGTCGGGAGATCTAATACCGCCTGCAGCTCCTGCAGGGCCTGTTCGCGACTCTGTGAGGATCGGAGCGACAACGCAAGTGCCTCCTGTGCGTTGCGAAGCGCCATCTGAACCAGTTGCGCCTTACGCCCGCGCTGCGGGATCAGCAGGTCTACGCGGCGATTGGCCTTGGACGTCAGCCATGTTGCGATAAGCGAGGCGTCGTCCAGGGGATGAGACAGCAGGATCTGCCTGGGGATATCTCGGGCGCCAAGGTAGAACTGCCTCAGCAGGGCGGACAGTAGACCGCCGCCGGTCTCAGCAGCGGGCTCGACGGCAAAGGTCTCGCGGCCGATCAATCGACCTCGCCTGACTAAAAATAGCTGCACCTGCGCCTCTCCTCCTGCCGTCGCAAGAGCGAAAATATCCTGGTCTTCACCCCGTATGGAGATGACCTTCTGGCGCTCAAACACCTGGCGCAGCGCCGCAATCTGATCGCGATACCCGGCCGCCCGCTCGAACTGGAGCGCCTCGGCCGCCTGGCGCATCTGCGCCTCAAGTCGCTTCGTCAGCTCCTGATCCTTTCCTTCCAGTATAAGCCGCGCCTGATCCACCAATTCACCATAGGCCTCTTGGCTGATCAGCCCCTCGCATGGACCCGCGCAGCGGCCCAGATGGTATTCGAGACAGAGCCGTCGACCCTTCATTGATCGGCACTTCCGGAGAGGGATCGTCTTGTTGACGAGGGCCAGCACGTCCCACATTGCAGCAGATGGGACATACGGGCCGTAATAGAGCGCGCCATCATCCTTGATCCTACGGACCACCTGTACCCAGGGGAATGGATCGTTCAGGTCAAGCTTAAGGAAGGGATAATGCTTGTCGTCTTTGAGGATAATGTTATAACGCGGCTTATTACTCTTAATGAGGTTGCTTTCCAGGATAAGGGCCTCCAGCTCATTTTCCGTGAGAATAAACTCCAGATCAGCGATCTGCTCCACCATCGGCCGAATCCGGGACCGCTCAGCCGCATCCGCCGCTTCAGCAAAATAGGAGCCGACGCGCTTTCTGAGCGACAGGGCCTTTCCGACATACAGCACGTGGCCTCGCGCATTACGGAACAGATAGACACCCGGCGCGTCCGGAAAACCCCGCACCTTTTCTTGAAGCCGGTTGATAGTCTGCATCATGGATAGAAAATGTCATAGGCGGACGAGCCTGTCAAGGCCAGCATCCACGCAAGTCCCTTGACAGCACTACTCCGAAAGCGTAGGCTGGTGCAAGGTGCTCGCGGCGTGGGGCTAGGCGCGAAGAAGAAATAAACGATCACAGAAAGGAGAGCATAGATGGCGGGAAAGTTCCAACCGTACCGAGGGGAGAAGCGGCGAAAAGAGACCGCGCGCAAGACTAAGCAGGAGGAGAAGCTCCGAAAGAAACTGGAGAGGAAAGAGAGTGTCTTGCCGACCGGGGATGGCGAACAGGGGCCAGAGACGGAACTGGAAGAGGATGGAGCTTCCAATGAAGAACTGCCACCCCACCCGAGATCGTAGTGTTGGGTGGGGTTAGCGCGTCATCGCCCCGCGACCCTCACCCGCTTTCTACCATGCCTATCTAGTACCTTCTTGCGTAGCCGTAGACTCTTCGGTGTGACCTCCAGCAATTCGTCTTCTGCCAAATACTCGACGCAATTGTCGAGGCTCATCTGCCTCGGCGGTGTGAGGCGCACGGCAATATCGGAGGTCGAGGCTCGCATATTCGTCAGGTGCTTCCGCTTCGCGACATTGACCTCCAGGTCTCGCTCCTTTGCCGCCTCACCGACGACCATCCCCTCATACACCTCGATTCCTGGGCTAATGAAGAGTATCCCGCTCGCCTCCGCACTCGCCAGGCCGTAAGACGTAGCCACCCCCGCCTCCCACGCGACCAGCGACCCGCGGTCACGCCCTCGGATCTCGCCGACCATGGGTTCATAGGCGTGAAACAGGCTGTTGAGCAGCCCGGTCCCGCGCGTCGCGGTCAGGAACGCCTGCCGAAATCCCAGTAACCCTCGCGTGGGGACCGTGAACTCATAGTGGACGAAACCCTGATCACCCGTCCGCATATCCTGCAGACGCCCTCGTCGCACCCCCAACATCTCCATCACCAACCCTGCCTGCTCCTCCGGCACCTCGATGCTGACCCGTTCGAACGGCTCCAACCGCTCCCCGGTCTGCAAATCGGTTTGAAAGATGACCTCGGGCCTCGAAACCTGCAGCTCATACCCCTCGCGCCGCATCGTCTCGATCACGACGACCAGGTGTAGCTCGCCTCGTCCGGCCACCAGGAAGCTGTCGGGGCTCTCTGTATCATAGACTCTCAGGCTGACATTGTGCTCGAGCTCCTTAAACAGACGCTCGCGGAGGCTGCGGCTGGAGCTCCACTTCCCCTCCCGTCCCGCAAAGGGGCTGGTATTCACGCTGAAGGTCATCTGTACTGTCGGCTCGTCTACCAGGAGCGGGGGAAGGGCAATAGGGGTATCCTTGTCGGCAATCGTCTCCCCGATCCCAATCTCCGCAAGGCCGGTTACCGCCACAATTTCGCCAGCCTCTGCCTCCTCTACCTCGGTTCGGTCCAACCCCTGATGTACAAAGACCTGAGCTATCTTACCGGAGTAGCAGGTTCCATCCTTTGCGATCCGGATGACCTCCTGGGCTCGGCGCAGACGGCCGGCGTACAGGCGGCCGATGGCGATCCGGCCCTTATAATCATCATAGGCCAATAGGTTGACCAGCATCTGCGTGGGACCATCCCGCTCGACCATGGGGGGAGGCAGGGAGCTGAGGATGGTCTCGAACAAGGGCTGCAGGTCAGGGGCCAGTGAGGTTGGGGAAAGGCCTGCCCGTCCACGGAGGCCGTCTGTATAGACGATCGGGAAATCCGTCTGCTCTTCTGTTGCGCCAAGATCGATGAAGAGATCGAAGGTCGCGTTGGTCGCGTAGTCGATTCGGGCGTTAGCGCGGTCGATCTTGTTGACAACCACCACAACCTTGTGATGGAGCTCCAGGGCCTTGCGCAGCACGAACCGGGTCTGGGGCATTGGCCCCTCTACGGCATCCACCAGCAGCAACACCCCGTCCACCATATTCAAGACTCGCTCGACCTCGCCCCCGAAGTCGGCATGCCCTGGCGTGTCCACGATGTTGATTTTCACTTTCCCATAGGTGACGGCGGTATTCTTGGCCAGGATGGTGATGCCGCGCTCTCGTTCCAGGGGGTTAGAGTCCATAACCCGTTCAATCATCACCTGGTTGTCCCTGAAGATATGGCTCTGCTTCAGCATGGCGTCCACGAGCGTCGTCTTGCCATGGTCCACATGCGCGATGATGGCCAGATTCCTGAGATCGGTACGCTGCTGTGACATAATGTGCCTTCTTCGATGCGGTTATAGACTGCGCCGTGCCCGGCAGTGGGCGGCACGAATGCGGAAAACGTAACGTATGCTCAAAACTCAGTATGGGGAGGCGCGCGAAAGGTCAGAGCCCGAAGGGAAACCGGCTGCGGACCTGCTGAGGCCGTTCCAACCGATGTGGCGTATCACGTTGAAAGGGCACGAGTCAATCACCTCACGAACATTATGCAGTGTATCGTAATACGGCGGATTCGTCAAACAGGTTCCTGCGCGGCAGCAGAAGAGGAATAGTACCGTACCGACGACAAGACTTTTTGATTGCGCCACAGACTCGCCGGGCGTATGATGCGCCGGTACGTACCTGCCATATGCCGTACGGCGCATGGCCGGCCTGTGAGCTGTCGAGTTGATGTTCCGATATATACGGAGGAGGAAAGATGAGGATGAGGCGGGCCCGATTTGTATCGATGGTTGCATCTACCCTGGTGATGATCCTCGCCATGGCAGCAGGGTCCGCGCACGCCGAAGCGCCTGACAATGCGTCGACTACAGGCAAACCGAATAGTCCTGCGATTCAGAACGGCTCAATCGTAAAAATTGAGTACACGCTGACAGACGAAAAGGGGGCATCCCTGGAATCGAACAAAGGGCTGGAGCCATTGCAGTATACCCATGGGCAGCGGCAGATCATCCCGGGACTGGAAAAGGCGCTGGATGGTCTGCGCGCAGGCGACGTGAAGCACGTCGTTGTTCCGCCTGACGAGGCCTACGGGCCCTTTAAGCCCGAGGCAACCATTGAGGTTCCCAAGGAACGAATCCCGGCGAATCTACAGACGGTCGGAACCTCTCTTTTGGGCCAGGGGCAGAACGGACAGCCCCTTCATGCCCGCGTGAAAGAGGTCAAGGAGCAGACGATCGTCCTTGACGTTAATCACCCCATGGCGGGTAAGGTTCTGACCTTCGACGTCAAGATTCTTGAGGTAGAGGCCGTCCAGACTAAGCAATGAGCGGTCCGGCGACGGGTCGGGTCGTTCTTACGCCCCCCGCAGTCAGGGAAAGTAGAAGCATGCGAGAGGGGATGAACCCGGAATTGCTGGAAGTCTATTGCCGGAACGAGCGGTGCAGCGACCTCGGAGCGGATACGGGAGCCGTGGCTTCCACCGCGCAGCCGAGGAAGCCACGGCGTATGGATTACAAGGGTAAGCGTCGAATCGGCATCGGCCGAGCCTTTCTCTCAGGCCTCATCATGTTTCAGTTTGACCCTGGCCTCCATTCCCTTCCGGCAGGCAGGTACCATATCTTTCAGTGTGCTGCGTGCGACCACGAACGCATTTACCGTGAACAGGGCGAACTGCTGACGGAGGTGTGACCACAAGGATCTTCCGTAAGGGCTATTCTGTTGCCCCGGCTTCCTTCAGGATCTGCACCGCCTCGTCCTCGCCCCGATTAAACGCTATCATCATGGCCGTAACACCCTTGTTTGTTTTATATTGCACATTCGCGCCTGCCGCAAGTAGCACCCGTATGATCTCTAGATGGCCTTCCTGAGACGCCCATATAAGGGCTGTGGCACCATTGTCCTGTTGAACATTCACATCCGCGCCCGCCGCAATCAGCGCCTGTACGACATCGAGATGACCCGCAAGCGCCGCTCTCATCAAGGCTGTCCAGCCCCCGTCGGATCTGACGTGCAGAAATGCGCCAGCCGCAAGCAGCACCTGTACGACCCCGAGATGACCCCGCAGCGCCGCTCTCATCAAGGCCGACCAGCCATATTCATCTCTGGCATTGACTTGTGCACCTTGCTCAATCAGCGCCTGTACGGCCTCTGGACGGCCGTCCTCAGCCGCTCTCATTAAGACTGTTTTGCCGTGTTTGTCCGCAGCGTTTACATCGTCACCCATGCTAGTCCCTCCTTCGTATGTTGAGGTCATGTCACAATGTATGCAGGCAGTAGAATGATCTTCAGACGAGTAACGTGCCCCGCGCGGGAGAAGAGCCGTAGCCCTAGAAGGTCGTCACCGCAGCTGGAACGAGGTAACGTATGGGAGCCGCGAGAAACACCAGGCGGTCAACTCACTCAAGGTAGACGAGGCCCTGACGGTCGATCTCCAGAAGGCACACACGGTTCTCGATCCCGAACTCGTTCCGCCAGCGCTCCCCCATCCGTCGGCCGATCTCCTTACCATCTCCACTGACCAGTGCCAGCAGCGAAGATCCCGCGCCGCTCAAACAGGTGGCCAGCGCCCCGGCCCGCCGCCCCTCATCCAGGATCGCCTCCATCCCAGGGAGCAATGCGGCTCGGTAGGGCTGGTGGAGGCGGTCTTCAGTCCCTGGCGCAAGCAGTTCCAGGCGATCGGTGGCGAGGCCCGTGAGCAGAAGGGCCAGGCGGGTCAGGTTGAAGACGGCATCAGCAAACGGGACCTGTTTGGGGAGGACCTCCCGTGCGCGTTTGGTGGCGAGCTTGAGGTCCGGAATCACGACGACCGCCTGCAGGTGAGCAGGAACGGGGATCCTGGCGGCTATGACGCGGCCCGCGACAATGGCGGAAGCCGTAAGACCCCCCATCAAGGCCGGCGTCACATTGTCGGGATGGCCTTCAAACGGGAGAGCTCTGGCGAGAAGATCATCCGTCGAGAACTCGACGCCGGCCAGACGGGCGGCAGCGGCGATCCCGGAGAGGCAGGCAGCAGCGCTGCTGCCAAGGCCGCGCCCCAGTGGGATACGGTTGATCTGGTGCACTCGCAATCCGGCAGGCTGAAGGCCCAAATCCCGCAGCGTCTCCTGTGCTGCTCGAACCGCAAGATTCCGCTCACCGGCTCGTTCCAGCTCGACCCTTCCCTCACCCTCGACCTGAAGTTGAAGTCCCTCGCCTTCGTCGCTGAGCTCTACCTCGTTATACAGGCTCAGCGCCATCCCCAGCGTATCAAATCCAGGTCCAAGGTTGGCGGTTGAGGCCGGTACCCGCACTCTTACTCGTCGCATCGGCACGTCCCCCTCTGATGTCTACATCGCGTCTGGACTGCCTCCACCATATACCGCACTTTATCGATCCTCGCAAGGGGTAGTTGACGCCCAACCATAGACATTGATTGCGCAATCCATTCACATATCGGTCATTGCAAGCACCTGGCTGGTATGCGGCAATCTCATTGCTCTGCTCTCATGAGTGTGGCGAACTTGGGAAATAGAACGGTTGGATAGCGTACGGCGCTCGCAATGATGTATTCCGAGGATCGATATGAATCGGAGGTCACCCTCCACAGATACGGGGAGGGTAGTCCGACCCCCCAGTCCCCTTTTTGTTGCTGACTGCTGTGGAATCGCACAATCTCACTCGACCGTGCCCCGCACGCTATACACTCCGTACGCAAAGAACAAGACCTGACCCCATATTTGGTCCGTTTCCCATCAGGCCCAGTATTTTCGCTTGACCTGTATAGAGGAACGTGATCGGGCTCAGGCCTAAGATTCGGAGCAACGGGCGGGCCTGTCCCCGCGTGAACAAACCAGCGTGGACTTCTCAAGATCCAAAGAGGAAGAAATGCGAGGCGTGATAGGATGACGCGGGGCGGGCGCTTAGACGCAGGGCGCATCTGGAGTCGGCTGATGCCGATGACGGCGCTCATGCTGATTGTATGGTCTCAGCCGGAATTGGCCGAGGCTGAGTTTACGTACACCCAGCTTACCGCCACCACTGAGGGCGACAGCCATCATCCCTCTATGACCGCCGACGGCACCCGGATCGCTTTCTCCTCCAGCGACGACCTGGTCCCAGGCGGCAATCCGGACGGCAACTTCGAGATCTTTCTTTGGACTCAAGGAACAGGCTTCACCCAGCTCACTAATACCGCCGGGGGCGGCAACCGCACTCCCGTCATCTCCGCCGACGGCACTCGGATCGTTTTCTCCTCCAGCAGCAACCCGATGGGCACTAACGCAGACGGCAACGGCGAGATCTTCCTCTGGACCAGCCCCTCTACCATCACCCAGCTCACCAACTCCACGAGCGGCGGCAATTCTACTCCTTCTATCAATGCCGACGGCACTCGGATCGCTTTTTACTCTGATCGTGACTTGGTCCCTGGCGACAATCCGGACGGTAACTTCGAGATCTTCCTGTGGACTGACGGCACCCTTACTCAACTCACGACCTCCACTGGGGGCAACAACTTCGAGCCCTCTATCTCTGCCGACGGCACTCGAATCGCGTTTTACTCCAGCCGTAACCTAACCGGCGAGAACGCAGACGGTAACTTCGAGATCTTCCTGTGGACTGACGGCGCCCTTACTCAACTCACTGACACTACGGTGAAGACCAACTTCTCTCCCTCCATCTCCGCCGACGGCACTCGAATCGCCTTCGCTTCCGCCAACGACCTGGTCCCTGGCGGCAACAAGGATGAAAACTTCGAAATCTTTCGCTGGACGGAAGGCACCCCCTTCACCCAACTCACTGACACCACCGAGGGCGATGACTGGGATGCCTTCATTACTGCTATTGCCAATGGTGCTAGGATCGCCGTCGCCTCTGTCCGCGACTTGGTCCCAGGTGGCAACGTAGACGGCAATACGGAGATCTTCCTCCTCCAGGAATACCATACCCTCACGATCACCATTGCCGGGACCGGCGCCGGGACGGTGACCGGCCCTGGCATTATCTGTCCCGCCGATTGTACGAAGGCCTTCCCGGCCGGCACTCCAGTCGCCCTCAGCGCGACCGCTGCCCTAGGTTCTGTCTTCAGCGGCTTTAGCGGCGATCCGGACTGCACCGATGGGACCCTGACGATGCAAGCGGAGACGCACTGCATTGCCACCTTTGCCCCCGCCGTCGGCCCGGACCTCACCGGGACCTGGAGCCCGGCAAGTCAGATCTGGAGCAAGGGGCGGTACACGCTCCGCAGTGCGGTGCGCGTCGTCAACCAGGGGACCACGACCGCCGCCGCCTCCCGCCTGCGGATCTTCCTGTCCGACGATGCCGTCCTGGATTCGGGGGATGCGCTCCTCAAGGACTCCAAGATTAAGAAGCGCAAACCAGGACGGGGAAAAACGAAGGAACTCAAAGTCAAGCTGTCCGTGGGGGTGAGCGCCGCCGGCAAGTATCTGTTTGCCGTTGTCGATGCGCTTCATAGCGTGACCGAGATCAGCGAGGCGAATAATACGCCGATGACCGGCCCGATCCCCTGACCGGACGCCGCCGCCCAGCATCGTTCTATCCTGATCGCCACACCTATCCCTCAGCTTATCGACTCAGCCCGCTTTCGGCCTCGCTTCTCTATCAATGACGAATCTTTGATCGACGCACATAAGCCAGAAGTCCCGATGAGGAAAGGGTTGCCGGGCGAATCCCCTTGACTCCCTCCCCGGTTTAACGCTATAAGTCGAGAGGCCTTTGGGACGTAAGGAGTACACTATGCTACAAGGTCGGACGATCGGATTCATCGGAGCCGGCAATATGGCCGAGGCGATGATTCGAGGTCTGCTCGAAGCCAGGCTGGTGACGGCGGATCAGCTTATCGTCTCGGATATCATTGAGGCCAAGCGACAGCAGATCCACGTACGATATGGCATCCAGACCGTGACCGATGGCGGTGATGTAGCGGCGAAGGCTTCAATCCTGGTTCTTGCTGTCAAACCCCAGGATATGGCGGCGGCGCTGAATGGGATCGCCGCTTCTGTCGATCAGACCAAGACCGTTATCTCGGTTGCCGCAGGCATCACAATGGCCTTCATCGCCGAGGGCCTGCCGACCAAGACGCGGATCGTTCGCGCCATGCCCAATGCGCCCGCCCTGGTACTCGCCGGTGCGGCCGGTCTTTCAAAAGGTGAGTACGCAACAGCCGAAGATCTCCAGATTGCGGAAACGATCTTTTCCGCGGTCGGGAAAGCGGTAATAGTCGAGGAGAAGCATCTGGACGCCGTAACGGGACTGAGTGGTAGCGGTCCCGCCTATGTCTTTCTGTTTGTTGAGGCGCTGGCCGATGCCGGCGTGAAGATGGGGCTTGCGAGGGATGTCGCCGGACTGCTGGCCGCTCAAACCGTTCTGGGCGCCGCAAAGATGGTGCTTGAGAGCGGGCGCCATCCGGCTGAGTTAAAGGATATGGTTGCTTCCCCGGGCGGGACAACGATTGCCGGACTGTATGCCTTGGAACGCGGCGGATTACGTGGGACTGTGATCGAGGCGGTAGAGGCGGCCACGATTCGGTCTCGGGAACTGGGCAGGAGATAGTCACGATGCCGTTTGTTGCGAACTTCATCAGCGCATTTGCGTCTATCCTTGGTACGGTATTGTCGATCTATACGTGGATGTTTATCATTCGGGCGGTGATCTCATGGGTCAACCCCGATCCCTGGAACCCGATCGTTCAATTCCTCGTACGCATGACCGACCCGGTATTGCAACCGATTCAACGCATGATACCGATGGGGCGATTAGGGTTCGATATCTCCCCCATTATCGCTATCATGGCGCTTCAGTTCATTCAGCGGTGGATTATCCCCTCTCTGCACCAGATCGCCTGGACCCTTCAGTAATGGTTGCCGTTCGACAGGATGGCGATGTCGCCTCCTTTCGTATCCATCTGCAGCCGAAGGCGTCCCGCGCATCGATTGTTGGAGAAGTCGACGGCATCCTGCGACTTCGGGTGACTGCCCCGCCGGTAGATGGACGAGCAAACGAGGCCTGTATACGCCTGCTCGCCAAGGCGCTTGACCTGCCGGCCTCTCGTCTTCGGATCGCCGTTGGAGAGCATGCCCGCGTGAAACTCATTCAGATCGCCGGCGCCTCGGCTGATCGTATTCGCACCACACTCTGCGATGTGCTGAAGCCCCCACACCACGAATCCTCCACTGCCGTCCGACCAAACAACCCGGAATAGTATCAAATCGGCTAAGCAGTTATAGAGGTTGGACTTGACTCGAACCCGCGTATTTCCTATACTTTGGTCGGTTTCTGGGGATTCCAGGTGTGTTTGGTCTAGCCGGTCCATCTGGTCCAGACCAAACGATGTAACAGACCGAATAGACGAAATCGCCCGGATGGCGCATAACTATATAGACAAGACGCAATAGACGTTTTCTACGGAACTGAGAAGAAAAATACGATGGACCGAAATTTGGCCCTTGAGTTAGTACGGGCGACCGAGATGGCCGCTATTTCGTCCGCCCGTTGGATGGGGTTAGGCAATCCGAGCGCGGCTGAGCAAGCTGCGATCGACGCCATGCGTCACGCCTTCGATAACGTCAGCTTCATGGGTTCCATTGTCATCGGTAAGGGCGAGCGTGGGGAGGCGCCGACCCTCTATGTCGGAGAGGTGCTTGGTCAGGGCGATGCCCCCGAAGTGGACATAGCGCTTGACGCTGTTGAAAGCGGGGCGATCGTGGCCCATGGCCGCCCGAATGCCATCTCCGTCATTGCCGCTGCCGAGAAGGGGGCGTTGCGCCAGATACCGGATGCCCATATGGAAAAGATCGCCGTTGGGCCGAAGGCAGCCGGAGTGATCGATATCACTGCTCCTCCCGAGAAGAACCTTCACGCCATTGCCGAAGCGATGAACTGTTCCGTAGAAGATCTTACGGTGGTGATCCTTGACCGACCTCGTCATGCTGAATTGGTGAGGCAGGTTCGCGGCATCGGTGCGCGCATCAAACTCATCCAGGATGGCGATCTTTCCGCCACGGTGGCCGTGGCATTCGAGGGAACAGGCGTCGATGTGCTCATGGGGGTTGGGGGGGCGCGAGAAGGCGCGCTTGCAGCGACCGCGCTTCAGTGTATCGGGGGCGACATGCAGGGTCGTCTGAAGCCGCTGACGGAAGAGGAGGCGGAGCAGGCGCTGAGAATGGGAATCCGTGATCTGGATCGGGTATTTACGATCGCAGATCTGACTGGCGGGGAAGAGCACGACATCATGTTCACCGCAACCGGGGTGACCGATGGCGATCTTTTGAAAGGAGTCCGTTTCTTCGGCGGAGGCGCCCACACGCACTCCCTCGTAATGCGATCCAGCTCTGCGACCGTCCGCTTTATCGAGTCAGTCCACCGTTTCGATCGAAAGTCCGTCTCGTAGGCCCGCCTTGCGCGATTCCTTCATCAGCCATCAGCTCTTCGTTATCGGATCCCAGTGACCAGCATGAAACTGAAAGGTGTGCGGGGAGCGCCCGACCTGTTACCGCAAGAGTCTGCGAGGTGGCAGTCTATAGAAGCGACGACGCGTTCCCTCCTGCAGCGATACGGCTACGCGGAAATTCGGACCCCTGTCTTCGAACGAACGGAGCTGTTTGTCCGCGGCATCGGCGAGGGGACCGATATTGTCGAGAAAGAGATGTACACCTTTACCGACCGGGGCGATGTCAGTCTGACGCTTCGACCCGAGGGGACTGCGCCGGTTGCCAGAGCCTATCTCGAACATCAAATGGCCGCTCAGTCCCCCTTAGTCAAGGTATTCTATCTCGGTCCGATGTTTCGCCGGGAGCGGCCACAGTCTGGACGATATCGGCAGTTTCACCAGATCGGTGTTGAGGCGATCGGCTCTGACCGGCCGGCAGTGGATGCAGAGGTCATCGACATCCTCTGGGCGCTTATGGTGGAGGAGTTTCGGATTCCCGATCTGCAGCTTCGTCTCAACTCCATCGGTGATGCAGTCTGCCGGCCCACGATCCGAGATCGCCTTTCTCGCTACATGGCAAATCGATCGTCAACGCTCTGCCAGGATTGCCAGGGGAGACTGACCCGTAATCCGCTCCGGATCATGGATTGCAAGCAGCCGGGCTGCCAGCAACTGGTAGCGGAGGCGCCAAAGCCGATTGACGGGCTGTGTGACGCCTGCGCGATTCACTTTGCTGAGGTTCGGGATCTGCTGGATCTCCTGAAGATCCCCTACACCATCGATGATCGGCTGGTCCGCGGCCTTGAATACTACACAAAAACGGCCTTCGAGGTGATTAATCCCCGCCTTGGCGCGCAGAATGCCCTGGCCGGCGGCGGGCGCTACGATGGGCTGATCGAGATGGTGGGCGGATCCCCTACCCCTGCGATGGGGTTCGCTGTGGGAATGGAGCGGGTCATGGCCTCGCTTCCGCTGGCCCCGGAGGAGAGCGCCCTGCATGGAATCTATGTTGCCACCATAGGCCAGGAGGCCCAGCGCATGGGCATGGGGCTCTTGCAGGATCTGCGCCGCCGTGGCGTTCGAGGCTTGATGGATCTCGAGACGCGCAGCCTGAAAGGGCAGATGCGCCAGGCCAATAAAGAGCGGGTTCGGTACTGCCTGATTGTGGGGGAAGAGGAACTCAGGCGAGGTCAGGCGATGCTGCGAGATATGGTGAAGGCCGATCAGGCCCCCGTAGAACTGGACCAGATCGTTGAACGCCTGATGGGACTGGAGGGGATGTGAGGACAGATATGGGACTCCTCAAGCGGACAGAGTACTGCGGTCTATTGGGCTCGCATGACGTGGGAAAGACTGTGGTGCTGATGGGTTGGGTACATCGGCGACGCGATCACGGCGGTCTTATCTTTATCGATCTTCGGGATCGCGAGGGCGTTGCCCAGACTGTCTTCAACCCCGAGTTTAACCCGGAGGCCCATGAGGTGGCCAAACGGATGCGCGCCGAATTCGTGGTCGCAATCAGCGGAACGGTCCAGACGCGCCCATCGGGAACTGCAAATACCCTACTGCCTACTGGAGCCATTGAGATCGTAGTAAAGGAGGCATGGATCCTGAATGAGGCCAAGCCGCCGGTCTTTCCAATTGAGGAGCAGACCGACGTGGCTGAGGAGATTCGGCTGACGTATCGATATCTGGACCTCCGCCGTCCGTCAATGCTGCGCAACCTGCGCCTGCGCCATAAGGCCTCCCGAGCGGTTCACAGCTATCTGGACAGCCATGGGTTTGTTGAGGTCGAGACCCCTGTGCTGACCCGAAGTACGCCTGAAGGGGCTAGGGATTATCTGGTCCCAAGCCGGCTGAATCCCGGTGAGTTCTATGCCCTGCCGCAGTCGCCGCAACTCTTCAAACAGCTCTTAATGGTCGCGGGGATGGATCGGTACTATCAGATCGTCAGATGTTTTCGAGACGAGGATCTGCGGGCCGACCGACAACCGGAGTTTACCCAGATCGATATGGAGATGTCGTTTGTAGATCGAGAGGATGTGCTCGAGGTGACGGAAGGACTGGTAGCGGCTCTCTTTGAAGCAGCCGGCAAGCCTGCTCCATCCAGACCCTTTCCGCGACTGACGTACACCGAAGCGATCGATCGGTTCGGTCTTGATACGCCGGATACCCGATTCGGGATGGAACTTGCCGATCTGACTGAGACATTGCGCGGGGTTGAGGCCAAGGCATTCGCCGAGCCGATTGCACAAGGCGGCGCCGTAAAAGGGATGAACGTGAAGGGGTGCGGCGCATTCTCCAGAACACAGATCGATGGGCTGATTGACTGCGCGAAGGGGTATGGGGCGAAGGGCCTGGCATGGTTCAAAGTATCCGCAGATGGGATCCAATCGCCACTGGCCAAGTTTCTCGGGCCAACGATCCTCGAACGGCTTGCTGAACAACTGAATGGAGAGGAAGGGGATCTGCTGCTGCTGGTCGCCGATCAGGCGAAGACAGCATCTGAGACGCTGGGGCGTCTTCGGGTGAGGCTGGGCCGCGAGCTGAAGCTGATCGACGAGAGCGCACTGGCGGTTGCCTGGGTGATCGACTTTCCGCTCCTTGAATTCGATCCCGAGCAGAGGCGGTGGCAGGCGATGCATCATCCCTTTACGGCGCCGCTGGACGAGGATCTGTCGCTCTTTGACGTCGACCCGGGAAAGATCCGCGCCAAGGCCTATGATCTGGTCGTCAACGGGCAGGAGCTGGGCGGCGGCAGCATCAGGATCCACCGCCGGGATGTGCAAAGTCGGATGTTTGCCGCATTGGGGATCGGCGAGGAGGAGGCGAAGGCCAAGTTCGGATTTCTTCTGGATGCGCTTGAGTATGGCGCCCCACCCCACGGCGGGATTGCCTTCGGATTTGATCGGGTCATCGCGCTGCTCGCAGGAGTTGCCTCGATCCGAGACGTGATTGCCTTCCCCAAGACCCAGAAAGCGCAGGATCTGATGACACAGGCCCCTGCACCCGTCGACGCGAGGCAACTAAGGGATTTGAAGATCAAGCTGGATCTGGATTGAGCCCCGGAAAAGACGTTCAAGGTGTAAGGTTCGAAGTTTCAAGCAACCTGGAACGTGGAGCTGCGAACGCTATTGAAGTTGTCGCTGTTGACAGGCCTGCTGGGCGGGGCTATGCTGGATATAGGACAGGGGAGCGGCCTTGAGGCACCAGCCCGCATCGGATACAAAAGTCGCCGCACCGCTGACGGCCAGTCGACGAGAGCGAAACGCTGCATGACAGGTCGTGACGCATGGAGATGACGAAGGAACAGACTCGGCCGGACACGAAGGTCTCTCTGCCGATCGGAGAGGAGATCCGGCAACTGTTCGGTCGTCAGGATGAGGTCAGAAAGCTCATCGAAGAGGCGTTGCGGGTTAAGTTGGTTGCGCGAGATGGTCTTGTGAGTATCCAGGGTGCGGCCTCAGATGTAGCGGTGGGAGAGCGGGTCGTATTGGAGCTGATCTCGCAGTTGACGCGCGGTGAGCGGGTTGCCCCACAAGACGTCAAGCTGGCCCTGCGGCTCTTCAGCAAAAAGGAAGAGGAGGAGTTCAAGCGGATCCAGGGCGAGACGATCGAGGTTTCATCAAAGAAGCGGTCGGTCCGGCCAAAGGGCCCAGGCCAGCGATCCTACATCGAGGATATCCGCCGTCACGATATCGTATTCGCGATAGGCCCGGCCGGGACAGGCAAGACCTATCTGGCAATGGCGATGGCGGTATCGGCCCTCTTGAAGCATGAGGTCAATCGTATCATCCTGACCAGGCCCGCCGTCGAAGCGGGGGAAAAGCTCGGTTTTCTTCCTGGGACGATCTACGATAAGATCAATCCCTATCTTCGACCCCTGTATGACGCGCTCTACGATATGGTCGAGCTGGAGCGCGTAACCCGTCTGATTGAGATGGGCACCATCGAGATCGCCCCGCTGGCCTTCATGCGAGGCCGGACCCTGAACGATTCATTCATTGTGCTGGACGAGGCCCAGAATACGACCTCGGAGCAGATGAAGATGTTTTTGACACGTCTTGGCTTTGGCTCAAAGACCGTTATTACAGGGGATATTACCCAGATTGATCTGCCAGCCGGCAGACTCTCGGGGCTGATCGAGGTACAACGTATTCTTAAGGGGATCGACGGGATTAAGTTCGCCTATCTCGGCGAGGAGGACGTGGTGCGACACGAACTGGTGCAGCAGATTGTCAGAGCCTACGAGGCGTACCGGCCCAACGTGTTACCGGCCGAGGGACGATAGGAGGGCGCCCGATGGCGCCCAATACGAGCAACCGCGACATCATTACCGATATGCAGTCGATAGCGACGCGCCGGCTGTTAAGCGCTCCGCGTATCGCATCCTCTTGGTTCCATTGGGCTACCGGGCGCCTCGAGCACCATCCGGTCGTGCTCCATACGCTCTGTGGCCTGGCGGCCCTCGCGATCATTTTCCTCATTGCGTCTTCCCCAACACTGCCGGCCGGCATCCTTCCGCTTCTCGGGATCTGTCTTCTGGTCGGGCTCCTGCTGGGGAGCTTCTACCTGTACATCTGGATGCTTCAGCCCAAATCGATACGGCAGCCGAAGAGTCTTTTCCTGCTTGCCTCGGTGATCCTGTTGACGGTGGGTATCACCCGTTCCTATTTCTTCTTTCTCCCCTCCGTTCACCAGACACTCCCCAGTGTGCCTGCCAGCGCCCTCGAATACGCGATTCCTGTTGCGCTTGGGGGTCTACTCCTGGCAATCCTTTTTAATCGTCGTCTGGCCTTTGCAGGGGCTCTCGTCACCAGTATTCTCACCGCACTCTTGGCGGCTGACGGATTTCGCTTCTTCCTGTATAGCTTTGTGGGCGGCCTTGCTGCGATCTTCGCCCTTGTCGGTCGAAAAGATCGCGCGATTCTGCTGAAGGCGGGGGTTGCTGTCGGACTGGTCAACCTCTACTCAATCCTGGCCTGGTCGCTACTCTCTGGAGACACAGGGCGGCTTGGTGTTCAGCTGTTGTGCGGTCTGGTCAGTGGTCTGTTTGTGGCGATCCTCTCGCTTGGTCTGCTCCCACTGTTCGAATATCTGTTCGAGGTGGCCAGTGATTTTCGAATGCTGGAACTCTGTAATCTGAATCATCCGCTTCTGAAAGAGCTGATACTCAAGGCCCCAGGCACCTACCACCATAGTATCGTCGTAGGGACCCTGGCTGAGGCAGCCGCAGAGGCGATCGGCGCGAACACCATTTTGTGCCGGGTGGGCGCGTACTACCACGACATCGGTAAGATTACCAGACCGTCGTACTTTGTCGAGAATCAGCAGAATATAAAGAGAAGTCGGCACGAAAAGCTTGATCCAAGTCTCAGCAGTCTGGTGATTGTGTCGCACATAAAGGCGGGTATGGAGTTGGGCAGGACCTACGGCCTTCCGCAGGCTGTGCTGGAGATGATCCCGCAACACCATGGGACCAGACTCATTTTCTTCTTTTACCATAAGGCAAAGGACGCAGAGGTCAGCGACCAGGGCGGGGTACAGGAAGAGCGGTTCCGGTATCCGGGGCCCAAACCTCAAACCAAAGAGGCGGCCATCCTGATGCTGGCTGATGCTGTTGAGGCGGCCTCGCAAACCCTTACCGATCGGACACCAGGGCGATTCCAGGCGCTGGTGACGAAGATCGTGAATGCGATTTGTACGGATGGCCAGCTCCGCGAGTGTGAGCTGACCTTCAGCGAACTGCGTCTTATTGAGGAGACCTTTGTTCGGATTCTTTGTGGGATCTACCATCGGCGGGTGGAGTACCCTGGCTTTACCTTTGGGGAGTCTGCCGGTAAAAGGGGGACGAATGGCGCTACAGGTCATAAACCGGCAAAGGAAGATCCGTCTCGACACGAGATTTCTAAAAAAGGTCGGGGAGACCACCCTCATTAGTGCGGGAGTGGTCGGGGTCGAGTGCGGGGTCGTGCTGGTGGGCGATCGAGCTATGACACGCCTGAACCTGCTGTATCGGGGGATAGCCCACAGTACGGATGTCCTCTCGTTTCCCATGCGCGAGGGTCAGTTTGCGTCCGTGTCGCCGACTCTGCTTGGCGACGTGGTGATTTCGGCCAATATGGCCGATCGACAGGCTGCCGCAGCAGGCCACTCGCTTCATCACGAGTTGGCCGCGCTCCTGATCCATGGTATCCTCCATCTCCTCGGCTACGACCATCAGACGCCATCGGACGCAAGGAAGATGAAGCGACTCGAGAGACGGTTTATCCGCCCGTTTATCGAGACAGAAGGGATATAAGAATGGTGGGTACAAGGCATCCGTTCCGCTGTGCGCTGCAAGGGATCGAGGACGCGATCTCAACGCAACGCCATCTGCGCATCCATGTTGTTGTGGCCGGCTTTGTCGCCCTGTTTGGAATGCTGCTCAGGTTGCCGTATACCGATCTTGTGCTGCTGCTCATGGCGATTGCGCTGGTCGTCATTGCAGAGCTCCTGAACACGGCGATCGAGCTGACCCTGGATCTCGTATCGCCGAACTTCAATCCGATCGCCGGACGGGCAAAGGACATCGCCGCCGGCGCAGTTCTGATCGCCGCATTGGTCTCAGCCACTGTCGGCATGATGATCCTTGCGCCCCCCTTGTATCGCACTCTCACCGCAAGTCCGCTTTCAGCGAGGTCGGTCATGCTGGCGGGTACTGCCCTCGGACTGGCGGGGAGTATTGCTGCAGCACTCTGGCCACGTCGTTCCAGCTCGGAACGCGACCAGTTTTCAACTATCAGCCATACGCTAAACGCCGATCGCTAAGGCATGGACGCCCCAATAGATATGCACAACTATAAATCCGGATTTGTGGCGATCATTGGACGCCCCAACGTGGGTAAGTCAACCCTGATGAATCGCCTGCTTGGGCAAAAGGTCTCGATCGTGTCCCCCAGACCGCAGACAACCAGGGCCAGAGTCATGGGGATCAAGAGCGCGCCTGGCTCGCAATTGATCTTTCTGGATACGCCTGGTATCGATAAGGCGGGCGGCTACTTTCATCGGCTGATGGTCAAGACGGCCACAAATAGTCTGGAGGGAGCGGATCTGATCCTCTGGATAGTCGATGCCTCTGATCCACTCTCTCAGGATGACAAGATGATCCTGGAGACCCTTAAGCGCGCCAAGCCCCCGATCCTGCTCGCGGTCAATAAGGTCGATCTTGTTGAGAAAGAAGGACTGCTGCCCCTGATCGATCGTTTTCGAACGCTGCTGTCGTGTGCCGAGATCATTCCCATCTCAGCCACGAAAGGCGATAACGTTGAGCGCCTCGAGTCGCTGCTGGTCCAATACCTCCCGGAGGGACCGCCGCTGTACCCGATCGATCAGTTGACCGACCAACCCGAGCGGTTCACTATTGCCGAGCTGATCCGCGAGCGTGTCTTTCGTCTGGTCTACCAGGAGGTCCCGTATGCGGTGGCCGTGTTGGTGGAAAAAGTAACGGCTCGGGAAGGACGGCCGCTCACCGACGTCGAGGCCACCATTTATGTCGAGAAGGACTCGCAGAAAGCGATCATCATCGGACGCGGAGGGAGCATGCTGAAGAAAATCGGCGAGTCGGCCAGGCCGGAGATCGAAAAGCTGCTTGGTAACCAGGTGTTCTTGAAGCTGTGGGTCAAGGTTCGCAGCGATTGGCAGAGGGATGATGAGACGCTGAAGCGGCTCGGTTATCTGCAACAGTAAGAGCGCCTAGACCCCACGGCATGGACCGTCGCACTCAACAAGCTCTTTGACCTTAAGCTTTGAACGTCGAACCTTGAACTTTGAACATACAACATGCCATTACACACAACCGAAGCGATCGTGATCGGCGGGCACAATCTTGGTGAGGCAGATCGCATTATCCCATTCTTCACGCGGAAGCTGGGGAAGGTTCGGGCAGTGGCTCGTGGAGCAAGGCGAGTGCGCAGCCGTTATGGCGGAGCGCTTGAGCTGTTTACGCTTGGGCAGTTGGTCTACTTCGGATGGCCTAACCGGACCCTCCATAAGATTAACGAGTTCTCCGTGGTTGAGCCGTTTGCTGCACTGAAAGCCGATCTGGGAAGGCTAGGCCGTGGGGCCTATCTCGTAGAGTTGGCCGGCGTATCTGTCGAGGAAGAGGAGCCAAACGAGGAGATCTTTCTCTTACTTCGGACCGCCCTTACACTGCTCGCCGCCCATGATGACCCGCGACTTCTTAGGGCATTCGAGATCTGCCTGTTCAGAATCGTCGGATACCTTTTGGAGCTCTATCGCTGTCTGGTCTGTCGATCGATGTTGGAATCGCACATTGAACCCGCCATCAGCCCGACCCGCGGAGGGCTGATCTGCTCAAGATGCCTCTCGCGGGCACCGGACAATGTGCCTATCTCTATGGAATCATTGCAATTCCTACGCTCAGTGCTGCACGGCGGACTTGAGCAGTCGCTTGCGTTGCCGCTTACCCATCCCCACAGCACCAATCTTCAAGAGGTCTTGAGGGCGTGTATCGTACATTTCTTCGGTAAACGATTGCGATCGATCGCCTTTCTCACCCTTGTGGAATAAGGCGTGAGTGAAGAGACATACATGCGGGCGCTCTATGTCAGCAGTACGCGCCCGATCGAAGACGATCCGCTCGTACCGGTCGAACTGCCAAAGCCGATTCCTGGTCCTGGCGAGATCCGCCTGCGAGTCGATGCCTGCGGTCTCTGTCGGACCGATCTGCACATTATTGAGGGCGATCTTGCGCTGCCCATGCTCCCCCTTATACCCGGCCATCAGATTGTCGGCACGGTTGATCAGGTCGGAGAAGGGGCGACCCGTTTTCATATCGGCGATCGACTAGGCCTTCCCTGGCTGTATTCAACCTGTAGTCGATGCGCCTTCTGTAGGAGCGAGCAGGAAAACCTTTGCGACGCGGCCCGCTTTACCGGATATCATGTCAATGGGGGGTATGCGGAGTTCGTGGTCGCGCAGGAGACATTTGCCTATCTGCTCCCGACCGGTATCTCGACCGTCCATGCGGCCCCGCTACTTTGTGCAGGGGTCATTGGCCTGCGCGCTCTCCGGCTGTGCATGGTCAATCCCGGCGAGCGCCTGGGGCTGTATGGGTTCGGTGGGTCGGCTCATATCGCGATTCAGATTGCGGTCCACTGGGGATGCAAGGTCTACGTATTTACCAGGAGCGAGGCGCACCGCGCCATGGCCAGGCAGCTCGGCGCTTACTGGGCGGGTCAGGCCGAGGACGACCCGCCAGGGCGACTCGACAGCGCGGTGATCTTTGCGCCTGCCGGACGGCTGGTGCCTGAGGCGCTTCGGGTGCTCAGAAAGGGCGGCACCATTGCGCTTGCCGGCATCACGATGAGCCCGATCCCGGAGCTTGACTATAGCCTACTCTATCAGGAGCGGACCGTCCGGAGCGTGGCCAACAGCACTCGGCAGGATGTGTGCGACCTCTTGCGCCTGGCAGTAGACATCCCGATTCGAACCGAGGTTCACCCCTTCCCGCTCGAAGAGGCCAATCGCGCCCTTCAACTCATGAAACACAGCCAGCTCAACGGTGCTGGTGTCCTGACTGGCTTCTAGTGTCTTCGAGTGCTTAGTTTTCGTTGACAGCCTTGGGGGGATGATGTAAAGTCATTATTCGTCGCCCTGCTACAGAATCGTCACATGCGCTGGAGTATGCTGTCGGAACATGCTAAGCCCAGGATGACCACAGTCATGGCGAAGTGTATTGTTAGCCATCAGGGAACCCATGCACGAGTGTACTGAAGAGCAGCAGTCCCTGCTCCTTCCTCAAGCCCACAACTACAAGACGCTCCGAATCGTCCTCATCAAACCATCACAATATGATGATGATGGGTACATGATTCGCTTCTGGAAAGCCGTACTCCCCAGTAATACACTTAGCGTGCTCCAGGGCCTGACCGAAGACATCAAGCAGCGCCGCGTCTTTGGCGACATGACGATCCAGGTTGATACCTTTGATGAGGTGGCGGAAAAGGTCCCCGTGGCACGGATCGTCACATGGGATCGCCATCCTTCTGTCAAGCTGCTCGTCTGTCTGGTTGGGGTCCAGACCCCACAGTTCCCAAGGGCAGTCGAGCTGGGGAAGCAGTTCCGTAAGCATGGCATTGACGTCCTGATGGGCGGATTCCATACCAGCGGCACTATCAACATGCTGGGCGATCAGGGGCCAGACATCCAAGGGCTCTATCGAGAATCGATTATCGTGATCGCCGGCGAGGTCGAAGGGCACTGGGAGGGGATATTGGCGGATGTTCTGAACGGCCAGTTGAAACCCCTCTACTCTTTTGCACAGGATCTCAAGCAACTTGTAGACATCGATAACGCTCCCCTGCCTATCATCAGCCGCAAAACGATGAAGCACTTTGCCCGACCCAACTTCGGGACGGTTGAGACGTCTCGCGGCTGCCCATTTACATGTAGTTTTTGCACCATCATCAATGTACAGGGGCGGATGATGCGGGAGCGCTCTCCGGAAGCCATTACAGAGCTTGTCCGAAGAAATTATGTCGAGCGCGGCATCGACTTCTACTTTTTCACTGACGATAACTTTGCCCGAAAGAAGTGGTGGCGCGAAACCTTTGAAGCGATCATCCGTCTGCGAGCAGAAGGGATCAAAATTACCTTTATGATGCAGGTGGATCTGGCCCGTAAGCCGGAGGATTTCGTGCGCCTCGCAGCCGAGGCTGGCTGCACCCAGGTATTCGTCGGTATGGAAAGCGTCAACCCTGACAACATCAAGGCTCAAGGCAAGGGTCAGAACAAGGTTGGGGAATACAAAGCGATTATCCGCGAATGGCACGATGTCGGTGTCGTTGTCCACGTAGCCTATATCATCGGCATGCCCTTCGATTCTGAGGCACAGGTCGCCCTCGACATCCAGTACCTGATGGATGAGATTGAGCCGGATCAAGCCTCCTTCTTTATGTTGACCCCGCTGCCGGGATCCCAGGATCATAAGGAAATGCATGAGAGCGGTGAGTGGATGGACCCCGATCTCAACAAGCGCGATTCGTTCCATGCCACGACCATACATCCCCTGATGACTACCGAGCAATGGACTGCTGCGTATCAGGGCGCCTGGAGGTCGTTTTATAGCAAGGAGAACATGGCGAATGTCCTGGCGCGGTGGCAGCACAATCCGCGGGCCTACTGGAATCTTCTCAACGTATATCTGTGGTACAAGAATGCCGCCCTGATTGAAAAGCAGCATCCGATGGTCGCCGGCTTTTTCCGCCTAAAGGACCGGCTTATACGAAGACCAGGGTGTTCGGTTGATCCGTTGCCGGTCCATCTCTGGAAACGGTCTAAAGAGGTGTGCTGTCTGTTGGTGTCATGGGCTCGTTTCCTGAAAGAGATGGAAGAGGTATGGCTCCAGACCCGTCCTCGCAGTGAAAGAGAAAGACAATTTTTCGACGAGGTTCAGCGCATTCAAGGAGAAATCTGGCAGACCCTGAAGATCGCAGAGTGGCAAAAGACGTATAACGACGTGAAGACAGCGTTGCCTGCCAAGGCTAGGGCCCTCCTCGATCCATTTGAAGAGCTTACCTCCAGGATGTTGCTCAGTCGCAACGACCTGAATGCGTTTCTTAAGAAATGGGGAAGCCTTCAGGCCCAGATCCAGACGCTCCATCGCTGTTGGGCATGGGGGGACGGACCCGCCAAGAAGTGGCTTGAACAGCTCCAGGTCCTCCACCGGGATACCCGGCAGAGTATGAAGGTCCATGAATGGCAAGCGGTCTACGCAGGGTTCAAGGATCGGCTCCCGTCGAGACTGGATCTGCTCTACGCGAGATTCGATGTGTTAAACAACCGAATAGTCTATTCTCGCCAGAATCCTAATACGTGTTGGATGAAAACGCGAGAACGTCTGAGTGGGATGCATTCCTGGTATATGCAGCCTTTCAGGTTTGTGATTACCGCATATAAAGAGTTGTTGTTGGCCAAGGCGTTTATTCGAAGCCTCCTCGCATCGATGCATGAGAAGCGAACGGAGGAGGGGCGATCGCCCCAACACAATGCGCGATGATTATCGTCAGACCCTTTGACCCCGTTGTTCCTATAGAACATATAAAAAGCCCCGCGTAAGAAAGAATACGCGGGGCTTTTTATATCAGTTATTAGCCGAAGCCAAACGCTGTGCTCAGTGCTCCACCTGGTTGATGGCTGTAAGGATCCACGGATTCGACCCAACCTGGCGTGTAACAGTCCAATATTCTTCAAACTTCACGGGGTTGGTTCGGCTGCCATCCAGAACCTTGGATGTCGCTTCGTCCACGGTATAATCAAGAAGATTCGCCATGAACCGCACCGTGATATAGTCCTGCCCACGCTCCTGCCACGCTTCCGTCAGCTCGACGGAGCGAACAGCGATATTTTCCAGGCGGTTGATCTTACGCTCGCTCTTAAGCCGTGCTACATCTTCGCCAAGCTGGGCATACATCTCAGACGTAAGGATCGTGCGAACCGGCTCAAGATCACGATTGCCCCACGCGGCCTGCACCTGAAAGAAGAGATCGGTGCATGTCTCCTTGAAGCGCCCTGCCTCGAAACCAGGGTCCATCTGTCGGATGTGCGCTAGCCCCTGATCCATATCGGACTCTTGAGTCATGGTTGCTTGCGACGTCGCTCCCTGGTACCGATCGGGTTCGCGTTCGGCAAATCCGGTGCGCTGATGCGGCCCCTCGACGAGTGCTGGTCGAGACTTCTGCTTCACGACCCAGTAAATCGCCAGGCCGATTCCACCTAGGATCACCAAGTCCATCAGGCCGAATCCCCCGCCCATGCCGCCACCAAAGCCGGCGAAACCCAGGCTCCGGAACAACATTCCGCCAAGCAACCCGCCCAACATACCGCCGGCCAGGCTTCGCATAAAACCGCCACCTCCAAACATACCAGACGCCGGGGTCGCGATCGGGGATTGCGGGTCAGAACGTGGCTGAGCGGGCGTTGTTGGCCTATAGGCGTTACGGCTTGGGCTGGAGTAGCTGCGACCGCCTCGGCTCCCAAAGCCGCCGCGACCGCCGCCTGCCCTCGCCCAGGCATCGAACTCTGTTGCTGCCAGCGTAACAACTACCGCAATAACGAGTAATCCCAAGTACTGTCCGTACTTCCGTATCATGTACCTCCTCCTATTGCTGCACATTACTACTCCACGAGCGTCATACACTTCAATTCATTATCAGCGATTCTCGCTCACAGCGCAAGTACAAACCGAATATTGGGGAGATCAGCATCAGGAGGTGCGAACCATGTGTAGCAGATGAGGGGTAGTTCGAAGAACGTCTTACCTCTGTGGAGACTCGCCCTCCACGGGAACCTGGGGTCGATCTTTCGGGGTGGGCGATGCGACGCCTTGGCCGGGACCGGACGGAACCCCGCGTCGGCGCTGTCTCAGATCCTGGATGACGCGGCGCATCTCGGTCTCAAACCGGTCTTCGAACAGGGTAAAACGGGCCTGTTGTTCCAGGCTCAAGACGGACCGAAGCCCGCCCCTGATGGCCTGTTCTTGCACTCTGAAGTCGACCTCAGTGCGATCTAATTGGTCGAGCCTCGCCTTGATCTCTTCCTCTCGCAGAGGCCGCTGCCTGATAAGCTCTGCCAACTCATCTCGGAGTACACGCTGCCGCCTATGGAATTCGCGGCGTGACGCCTCCAATTGGGTAAGCTTCGGAAAGAGTTTGGCGGCTTGATCCTCATCCAGGTTCAGCGCCTCGGTCATCTTCCAAATCTTGATCGTCTCGACCAGGCGCCTTCCTTCTGGTACGCCAGGCGGTTTGGACGTAGGAGGCGCAGGTGATTGCGCCATAGCTCCAGAGGCCAAGCCGAATACCAAGAGCAGTCCCGCAACAACGACCCTCATGGACCAAGACTGGATCACAGAGCACTCCTGTAAGTATTTCATGACTCTGACCATCCAAGACGACTGAGATGATTCAGTAGAATCCGCTGCTCATGTTCGTTGAGCGAGGCCATCGAGTCTGTTGGGTTTGCCTCTGGACGCAGGAGCCATGCCGTCTCGAGACGATCCGCAATCTCATCGACCCAGCCGAGTCGCTGAAGCGCTGCCACCAGGATCGAGGGTTCCTCAATGGTCTCCCCGGCAATGACGAACGGTTCATCGGGATGTTGATTCCCGTTGTCTGGACGTAGCGCTGTCGCTGTACTGTCGCCCCCGCTCTGCTGATCCGCGACCTTTTCTGCAGCAATCGGTGCCGTCTGGCGATCTGCCCTGACGGGTAAGAAGCCTGGTAGCCGGACGACGACAAACAGTGACACCGCCGCGACAGCCAAGCCGGCGATAAACCGTGGTTGGAAAGAAAACCACGACGCTGCGCCGGCCCACCAGGCGGCGGGTGCCGGCTTGCGCTGATCGGCAGTGTCCTGCTCGATTCGATGCTTCAGCGAGGGCAGAAACTCTTGCCAAAATTCCGGCGACGGCTCAGGAACATGGTCAGCCTGCATAAGCGCGAAGAGCTCGCGATAGGCAGAGAACTCAGCGGCGCACGCCGTACAGTCATGGAGATGTGTCAGGATCTCAATGTGCTGTGCCGGAGGCGCCGCCCCCTCAATCAATTCCAGCAGTTGTAGCTCAACGTCCCGACATTGCATACGACGCTGGTCCTTTCCCCTCACGCGCCTTTGTGCCAGTGGGCCAGTTTGCGCCGCAGGGCTTGTACAGCGTGAAAATAGTGCACCTTGGCCGTTGCCTCAGAGACCCCCAGAATCTCGGCGATCTCCCGGTGCGCAAGATGATGATGGACGCGTAATGTCAGACTCGCCCGCTGTTGCGGGGGAAGGGTTTCGATGGCGCGCGCAAGCGCATCCGCCCGCTCCTTTCCCTCCAGTTGCGCAAGCGACCCTTCCGATGAATCGGCAGGATCAGCATACTGATCAACCGTGGCATAGAGAGGCCGCGAGCCCCGGCTCAAATGGTTGAGACACAGGTTCACGACGATCCGGTATAGCCACGTGGAAAGGCTGGAGCGACGATCAAACCCACTCAAGTGCCGATATACCTGCAAGAAGGCCTCCTGGGAAACGTCACGCGCGTCATCCGCATTCCTGGTCATCCGATAGGCCAGATTGTACACCTCCCTCTGGCGCTTCCGGACCAGTTCATCGAATGCCGTCCCATCGCCCTGCAAGAATCGATCGATTAATTCGAAGTCCGCCTCGCGCAAGGCCTTCGTCTCTCACCGAGAGTCATCCCCCGTCCGATCGGCCCAGCCCAGCAACGGTGCTCTTGCAGGGCGCATTATCCGAATCCACCCATTAGAATGGCTCAGTCGCTCGAACGTTTAATGCCCGGCTTTATTTCTTTCGACGTTGGTGCCTGGTCCGCTTCAGCAGTTTCTTATGCTTATGCTTACTCATCTTTTGCCGACGCTTCTTGACGACGCTTCCCACTCACATCCCCCCTTTCTCTCCGTACATCTGCTCAGCTAATCCGCTCTCTGAATCTGCAGGAGCGGTCATCATGTCCCGTTTAATCTGAAATTTCTCCAAACGATACTGTAGTGTCCGGTAGCTCATACCCAGAAGGCGCGCTGCCTTTGTAATGACCCAATCCGACCTCTCCATCGCCTGCAGGATCAAGTCGCGCTCCAACGCCTCAAAATTGATCCCTTGTTCGGGAATCTCGATCGTAAACTTTCGGTCCGGTGTCTGCGATGGGGTCAGCTGGACCGGAAGGTCAAAGAACCGAACCTCAATAGGAAGGTCGTAATGTGTAATCTCGGGTCCCTCAGAGAGTAGGCTTGCCCGCTCGACCACCGCCTCAAGCTGCCGGATATTGCCCGGCCAGTGGTAGCTCATGAGAAGCCGCATCGCCTCGTTGCTGATCCCTTGGATCGACTTCCCCGCGCTCCCGCTGTGCTTTTTGATAAAATACTCGACAAGCTGAGGGATATCGGTACTTCGCTCGCGAAGGGGCGGCATCACCATGGACACAACATTGAGCCGGTAGAACAGATCCTCCCGGAGGAGGCCATCTTTGACCGCCTCAGCAGGATCCCGGTTCGTTGCGGCGATGACGCGCACATCAACGGCGATCTCATGTTTCCCCCCCAACCGTCTGAACGTCTCTCCCTGCAGGATGCGCAGAAATTTCGCCTGAGTCGGCATCTGCATCTCGGCGACCTCATCGAGGAATATCGTTCCGCCATTCGCTAATTCAAAACAGCCGGCCCTTCGCTCCACCGCCCCGGTAAACGAACCGCGCTCATGGCCGAAGATCTCGCTTTCCAACAGGCTTTCAGGGATAGCCGCGCAGTTCACGGCAATAAATGGACGGTCATGGCGCTGACTTTGTCGGTGGATGATTCTGGCAATCAGCTCCTTTCCGGTCCCACTCTCCCCGATGAGGAGCACTGTGGAGTTGCTGTTCGAGATCTTGCCGATCTTTTCGAAGACCTCCTGCATCCTGAAATGACTGCCCACGATCCCTTCGATACGAAAACGCTCCTCCAGTTGCTGCCGTAACAGCCTATTCTCCCGGCTCAAGTGGATCCGCTCAAAGGCCCTCCGCACAGTAAGTAGCAACTCCTCTCGCTCCAACGGCTTGGTCAGATAGTCGAAGGCGCCCCGCTTCAGCGCCTGCTCAGCCGAATCGAGCGAGCCGTAGGCGGTCATCAGAATGACCAAGGTAGCAGGATGGTCTCTGGGCAGCCGCTCTACAAGAGCCAGACCGTCGGTTCCTGGCATTCGAAGGTCGGTGAGAACCAGGTCATACGACTTCTCCTGGCAGCGCCGGATGGCCTCTGCTCCTCCGGACGCCGTCTCGACTGCGTAACCTTCGGCCGACAGGATGGTCCGCAGGATCTCCCGCTGGGATGCCTCGTCATCGACGACCAGAATTCGTCCTTCCCGCATCAAGCGTACCCCTCCACCGGCAGCCTGATGCGCACAGTTGTTCCCTGATCGAGAATACTGTCAAGGGCAATCATCCCGCCGTGCTCTTCCACAATCTTTTTCGTCAGGGCCAATCCTAGTCCGATTCCGACCTCCTTTGTCGTAAAGTACGGCTCGAAGATTTTTGCCAGGTCTTCAGAGGCGATCCCGCAGCCGGTGTCTTGAAAGCAGACCTCGACCCATTGTTCGTCTCCAGCGGGTGGCGAGGAGACGGCTGAGCCGGTTCCGTTCATCAGTCCGGCGGTAATCGACAGCCTCCCTCCGGAGGGCATAGCCTGGAAGGCGTTGACCAGCACATTGACGAAGCAGGTCCTGATCTGCTCGCTGTCCACCACGACCCTCGGCAGATCAACCATGTGGTCATACTCAATCGCGATGCTTTGCTCTTCGGTCTTACTGCGGGCCATATTCACGACATCGTGGAGCAGCGGTGTCAGGTCGCATGGGTGCGGCTCGAGCTTGAGCGGCTTGCCATAGGTCAGAAAGTTGGTGATCATGGTGTTTAGCCGGTGGATCTCGGCCTTGACCCACGAGACCAGGTGGGTAAACTCTTGTCGTGCGAGCGGATCGGTGGGCGAAAACCGACTCTGGAGATGATCGATGCTCAGATTGATGAAGTTCAAAGGATTACGGATTTCGTGCGCAATGCCCGAGGCCAACTGGCCGATGCTGGAGAGGCGCTCGGCCTGGTATAGACGCTGCTCCAGCTCTTTATTTGCCCGCAGTTTGACGACCATGTCATTGAAACTGGTAGTGAGCTCACCGATCTCATCGTGACGCTCCACCGGCAGACTCTCGCGGAGATCGCCCTGCGCTACCCGGCGTGCCGCCTGAACTACCCGGTCGATCGGTTCGGTGTATTTCCAGGACAGAATGAGGGAGGCACCCATTCCGAGGCCAAAGACCATCACGGTAACAATCAGCCGCTTGATAAAGTTGAGTCGCGAGATTTGGGCAAAGTCATCCAGCACCATACTGATCAGCGCATACCCCATCCGCTGATTACCCACTACGATCGGCACAATCAGGTTGTAGTTCTTTTGACCATGCTCGGCCTTCAGTGTCTCTCCCAGTCGCGCCGTAATAAATAGGTCCCGGCGGCTGGGGTCGATGATCGCGCCAACCCGCTTCGGATCGCTGCTGGCAATGACCTCTTCCTCATTGCTGATGATCGAGATCTCATTCACCCCTTTGCGTTGCAGGCGCTTGACATAATCCTGCAGGCGCGCCTCGTCTGTTCGCTCCTGAGAGGTAAGGCGCTCCACGCTGATCTGAATGGCGGTGGACAGATCCTCCGTATGCTTCTCTACCTGTTCGATCAGCGTTCGCTCTGCATGCCAATACAGCACGAAGAGCGACGCCAGCGTCAGCAGCAGGAGAGAGAACATCATGAGGAGCAGCTTCGCCCTCAGCCCAAGATTATCGAGTAACCCCTTCACCCTTGGACCCCCTTAGACCCCGTACGGTGCAGCCTGGCGCTGCAAGCCAAGGGCTTAGCTTATCGGAAATACCGGGTTTTGTAAAGATGATAGGGACTTACGACAGTCCACCATCCGGTAGTGGGGACGAGCAGAGTCCTCGATGGTGGGAACCGACTGGGACTACCTGACAGCAGTCGTGGAGGCTAAAGGGCTTGGGTAGTCGATAACCTACAAATCATTCCCCGCGTAGGACAGGTTGAAGCTCTTGTTGACGAGCGGAAAATCGGGCACGATATTTTTTAGAATAGCGTAATGAAGCGCCGGCCAGTTGGCAAATGACGGGTCTTTAATTTTCGCACGCGCCAGCCGATTCTGCTCACCGGCGACAAGCCAATGCCAGATCGGGCCTCGCCATCCCTCAACCAGACCGAACCCGCTTGCGCCCACCGGCAGCGCCGCGAGCGGCACCGAGGTGATACCCTCAGGGAGCCTGTCCAATGCGTGCATGATCAGACGGGCGGACTCGCGCGCTTCGTCCACCCGCACCATCAATCGCGCCCAGACATCACCTTCGCTGTATACCGGTACATGCGGCGGCACATCCGCATACGCGGCAAAGGGATGATCCCGTCTGACATCCCGATCAATGCCACTGGCGCGCGCTACAGGCCCGACGACCTGCAGCTCGCGTGCGGTCCGGTTTGATAAATACCCTGTCCCGTGCAGGCGATCCAGCACCAAGCTATTGTTCAGCGCGATGTCTACTATTTCGTCGAAGTCAATCGCTGCGCGTCTCACCGTCTTTCGCACATCTGCGATCTGCTCTGCTGTGAAGTTATGCTTCACGCCGCCCGCGATCAGCGTTCCGCGCAGCAGACGATGGCCGGCTAATCGGGTATTCAGACGCAGGAGATCCTCACGGATCCTCATAGCGTGCGCATTCGCTACCGCAAAGCCCGTATCGGTACAGATCGCGCCGACGTCCGAGATGTGATTGTAGAGCCGCTCGAGTTCAAGCAGCACCACGCGCATGTAACCCGCGCGAGGCGGGATCTGTAGCCCCGCCAGCGATTCGAGTGCCTGGCAGAACGCAAGCGCGTGCGCCACGCTCGAATCCCCGGAAATCCGTTCAGCCAGCTCCACCCCGCGCGTGAGTGGGATCGTCTCAAAGAGCCGCTCGATCCCCTTGTGAACGAAATAGAGGCGGGATTCGAGATTGACAATGGTCTCGCCCTCGACGCTGAACCGAAAATGACCAGGCTCGATGATACCCGCATGCACCGGGCCGACGGCGATCTCATGAATCCCCTCGCCCTCAACGCGGCGAAACGGGAAGGGCGTACCATCATCCGCAAATGCAGGAGGCGATGGGGCGTCCTTCAGCAGCGGATGATACGCTGCGGGCCAGAACTGATGTAACGGGAGGCGGCGCAGGTCGGGGTGATCAGTCGGTACAAGACCAAACAGATCATGAATCTCGCGCTCGAAAAGGCTGGCCAGATACCAGCGCGTCGCAAGGGATGGAAATCGGCGATCGGCCTCCGGGACCGTCACCGACGCGACGATGAACAGATCTGCGCCTTCAAGCTCGAAGAGGTAGCGGAGCGTGAACGCCCTGCCCGCCGCGCGCGTATCCTCCGCCAGGATGAGTTCGGGCCTCGCGCTGAACCTGTCACGCACATAATCAGCGAACGCGGGTATCTCATCCCGCTCGACGCTTACCCGCACCTCCCGCGGAGGACGCACCTGCAGGTCAGACAGTTTCAGTGCCGTCGCGCGAAGCTGCCTGGCGACACCGTTCAGATCACGCATGGGGAATCCCGAGCACCCTGAGCGCCTGTTCCAGAGCATCAGCCACCGCGTGTGGGAGCGTCAGTCCCAGTATAAGCAGCAAAGCAAAATTCACCACTATCGGCGCCAGCGACCACCTGAGCACATCTCCACACTCAATCTTCTCGGGAGGCGCCCCGTAGAGCATCTGGTTCACGCTGCTGAGCATACCCGCGAACACGACTGCAAGCAGCGCTATCCCCAAGACCACCACCCACACAGGCCCACTCTCCAGGCCCGCACGAAAGATGAGGAACTCGCTCATGAATGGTCCGAAGGGGGGCAGGCCTATCAGTGCGAGCGTTCCCGCCAGAAACCCGCTGGCTGTCAATGGCGATGCCCGCAACAGCCCGCGCACCCTCCGGATGTCGGTGGTCTGATATTTCAGCAGGATGTTTCCCGACAGGATAAACAACAATGACTTTGACAGCGCATGATTGATCATGTGCAGGAGCGCGCCAAGTACGCCCCAGTAGCCGCCAAATCCCAGTCCCATGCAGATAATGCCGACGTGCTCGACGCTCGAATAGGCCAGCATGCGCTTGTAGTTGCGCTGTCTGACGAGAAAGGCCGCGGCCACTGCGAGCGAGAGCAGCCCGATACCCACAAACCAGGGGCCGGCGAAATTCGCGCCGACCGCGATGTCCGCGATCGCCTTGAAGCGCATCAGTGCGTAGAGTCCCACGTTAAGCAGGACACCGGACATCATGGCGCTGATCGGTGCGGGCGCTTCACTGTGGGCATCCGGCAGCCACGTATGCATGGGGGCCAGGCCGGCCTTTGTCCCGTAGCCGATAAGGATGAAGGCGAAGGCGAGCCGTACCACCTGGGGATTCAGCGATGACGCGGCAGCGTGCAGCGAGGTCCAATTCACTGCAATCTCGCCCGCGCGCGAGGCCCCAGCGTAATACATCAGCACCGTGCCGATAAAGGCGAGGGCGATACCCACCGAGGAGAGGATGAGGTATTTATAGGCTGCCTCAAGCGAGGTGCGGCTGTTGTGTAGGTTCACCAGAAAGGCTGTTGCCAATGTCGTCCCCTCAATTGCCACCCACATGATGCCGAGGTTATCCGTCGTCACCGCCAGCAGCATCGTGAAGATAAACAGATGAAACAGTCCAAAAAAGCTCCGCGCGCGGGGCAGGTGGGCGTCGTCAAAGGCTACCCGCATATAGCCCAGTCCGTACAGCGCCGCGATCGTTCCCAACAGGGCGATCACGACGACCATCAACGCCGAGAGCCCGTCTGCGCGAAGCAGCCCCCCGACCGCAGTAGGCACCTCGCCCCGCCACACCCGCACAGCGACAATGAGACCGGCGGTCAGTTCGCTAAGGGCAGCGAGCGCGTGGATGATCTCGATCCACGCCCGCGGGCGCACCAGCGCGATGAGCGCTGCCGCGATCAGCGGCACGAGAAGCAGTACGACAAGCATCACCCTTTGAGCCTCCCCAACTGGTCCACCTCGATCGAATCGAAGTTCTCCTTGATGCGGTAGATGAACACCTCCATGATCAGCACAGCAACCAGCACATCAAGAAAGACCCCCATCTCTACGATGAACGGCACCCCATAGGTGGCCAGCAGCGCAAGCAGAAATATGCCGTTCTCCAGCATTAGGAAGCCGAGGATCTGCGTTAATGCACGCCGGCGATTCACCATCACAAAAAAGCCGATGAGTACGCCGGCAAAGGCGATCGGAATAGCCTCAGCGGTAGGGAGCGGGTTTGACGCAGCAATAGGGGCCATCACGTAAAATGCGATCACCACCAGGCCTCCGCACACCACCAGCGTTGCGGGCGTGCCCAGATACGGCAAGGCGACCCGCTGCAAACCGATCTTGGCCACCGCGCGATTGAGTACATGCGGAATGACGACCACCTTTAAGAGCGCCAGCGCCAGCGCGACACTGGCCAATTCAACGCTTCTCGTGAATGCGGCGACGACCCCCGCGGCAATGGCCAGGATCAACGATTGCCCCGCGAATATCCGGACCTGTCCGGCCAAGTCCCGGCGCACGATCAGCAAAAATGCCGCTCCCAGCGCCGCGAACGAGAGTAGCGTCACAATCTTTGGAAAGAGTTCGGTCACCATTCACCCAACCTATTTGACGAACAAAAACGAGATGACTGCCAACAGGGCAAGCGCAAATGACCCGCTCAACAGTGCCGGCAGGCGGAACAGCCGCAACTTGGCCACCGCCGTTTCGAGCGCCGCGATCCCTACTGCGAGCGTGCCCACCTTCGCGACCAGCGCGACGAAGGCCACCGCCAGCGCCGCCGGCGTCACCGTCAGCGCAACGCCCCACGGAAAGAATAAGTTCGAGAGCAGCGCCAGGAAGATCAGCAACTTCATCCCTGCGGCCCACTCGATCAGCATGAGGTGCCGCCCGGAGTATTCCAGCGCTATCGCCTCATGGATCATCGTCAGTTCCAGGTGCGTCGCAGGATTGTCAACCGGCAATCGTCCAGTCTCTGCGAGCGCCACGATGAAGAACGCCATAAATGCTAGCAGATGCCCCGGGGTCAGCAGCAAAAGCGAATCGGTTGCGCCGCGCCTGACAATCTCATCGAGACCGGTATTGCCGGCCCGTAAGGCTATCGCGACGATCGCAATCATCACGGTCGGTTCAGCCAGGGCGGCAATGGCCATCTCACGGCTCGATCCCATGCCGCCAAACGCACTTCCGGCATCCAGACCCGCCAGAGCCAGAAAGAAGGTGCCAAGCAGGAAGAGATACATCAGCACGATGATATTGCCGATAAAGCCGAGCGGGGTCTGGGTCGTGAGAAGAGGCACCAGAAGCGCTGATAGCAGCATCGTCGCCACAAGCAGATACGGTGTGAACCGAAAGATCCACGAGGTGGTCTCCGACTCGACTGCCTCTTTCGCCAGGAGTTTGCGAAGATCGGCATATGGCTGTAGCACGCTTGCACCGCGCCGCCCCTGTAGCCGGGCTTTGACACGCCGAACCAGCCCCACCAGAAACGGTGCGCCAAGTCCGACGATGAGCAATTGGATCGTTTCGATCAGAATCTGTATCAACATCTGTCTTGCCTTAGTAAAAGTCTATTTCGTCTGTTCGGTCTGTTTCGTCGTTTGGTCCCGGCCAAATGGACCAGAGAGACCAAACAGACAGCTAACCCGCCAGCGCAAGCAGGACCACCAGCGCCACCAGGATATACAATAGGTAGAGGCTCACATTGCCCGACTGCAAGACACGGGCGCGATGCGCGACCCACTGCACCAACCGAGACATCGGGCCATACAGCGCCTCCTCGAATATCGAGCGCGCCTCATTGCGGTAGGTGATCGTCTCGACGAAAAAGCGGGAATCCGGATGGAACTGGATGTCCAGCTCCTTCACCGGACGGTACAAAAGACTAAACACCCGCTTAAACGGGTTGGCGAACGCTGTCGCGGTATATTCAAAGCGCGACGTCTGCAGCGCGCGGCCGCACCCCCATGTCTCGTACGTGCGCCACCCCACGTTCGCACCGATAACGCGTAACACCACCGGAACCAGCGCAAGCAGCAAAACGAGAGCAACCGCGATCCACAGCGGCGACACCGCGGCGAATGCGTCATTGGCGACAATGACGTTCCAGTTGAAGCGCAGGTCTGCATGCGCGCCTGTCAAGTCGGCCGCTGTCGCATCCAAGAGGCGCAAAAAGGCAGTCGGCGCCACCCCAAGCACAAGGCACGCGATGGCCAACAACCCCATCGCCCCACGCATCATCCACGGCACCTCCCGAGCCTGTGCGGCGTGTTCGCTGCGCGGGAGCGCCAGAAAGGTAATGCCGAAGGCTTTGACGAAGCAGGCCGCCGCGAGTCCGCTCGTTAACGCGAGCGCGGCGATCGACAACGCGAACAGCAGATTGGTTCCCGTTGCAGAGATCCGGAAGCTGAGGAGCAGCGATTGAAACATCAGCCATTCGCTGATAAAGCCGTTGAACGGCGGCAGCGCTGCAATCGCCACCGAACCGACGAGGAAATAGACGGCAGTCTGCGGCATCCGCTTGATAAGGCCGCCCATCTCCTCTGTATTGCGGGTTCCGGTCGCATGCACAACGGCGCCTGCGCCCATGAAGAGCAGCGGCTTGAATATCGCGTGATTCAAGGTATGGCACAGACTCGCAACCAGCGCCAGCGAGGCCAGAGTGTCGAGGTGGTAACTCTGGAACAGCATCCCCGCCCCCACCCCGAGTAGAATGATGCCGATATTCTCGACGCTGGAATACGCGAGCAGGCATTTGAGATCGGACTCTACCAACGCATACAGGACGCCGAGCACCGCGCTCACCGCCGCGACGACCAGTATTGCGCCGCCCCACCAGGATGCGCCGACCCCGAGCCAATCGAACCCGATCCGAATAAGCCCGTATATGCCGAGCTTGATCATCACCCCGGACATCATGGCAGAGACGTGACTGGGCGCTGCCGGATGGGCCTTGGGAAGCCAGACATGCAAGGGAACCACGCCTGCCTTTGCGCCGAAGCCGAGCGCCAGCAGGACGAATACCGCATGGCGCATTGGGCCGCTTAATGTCGCCGATGCGGCGCGCCATTCACTCAGGTTCATCGTATCGGTCCCATGCGCCATGACGAGAAAGCCGATCAGCAGACACGCGAAGCCTGCGTGCGTCATCACCAGATAGATCCAGCCCGCATCCTGTGTGTCCCGATGCTCAGCCTCTGTCATCACGAGGAAATACGACGCCAGCGACATCGTCTCCCACATGACCAGGAATGTCAGTACGTTGCGGGCCAACACGACCAGCACCATCCCGGCGAGGAAGGCGTTGAACCCGAGCCCCATCCCCGCCAGTGACGATTTTCCTTCATAGGCGTGGGTATAGGTGATCGCATAGACCGCGGACGGGACCGCCGCGACCGCAATCACCAGGACAAAGAATGCGCTGAGGCGATCCATGCCGAGAGAGAGTCCGCCGACAGGGAGGATCGTCGGGAGCATTACATCCAACGTGCCGCCCGTCAGGCCCGCCACGCCCAACGCGAAGGTGGCCATGGCGCCGATGAGCGCGCCAGCGTGTCCCGCCCATCGTGAGACGCGCGGCCGGTGCGCCGCCAGCACCGCTCCTACCGCGCCGGCGCCGAAGCCGCCGAGCGTCAGGAGCAACAGGTTAAGCGTCACCGTCTCACCGGGCGCAATTGTCACCGAGCCATCCCTGTGTCGAACATATTAACGGTCTCATCATAATAGTTTTAATTATCGAACAATCCCTCCTCACCTCCCTTTGCCAAAGGGAGGATTTACCCCTCTTTGAAAAAGAGGAGCGAGGGGAGATTTTTTCAATGGAGGTCGATTCAATAATGAGATTGTTAATGCTGATGGTTAGCCGCGCCCATCGAGCGCCGTCAGGATCCCGGCCAGGATCATCGACGGGGGCGGTGGGCAGCCGCCGACGACTACATCGACCGGCACAATCGCCGATACGGGTCCCACGACCCCATAGCCGCCCGCAAAGATCCCGCAATCCCTGGCACAGTCGCCGATCGCGACGACGATCTTTGGGTCGGGGGTCGCATCATAGGTACGCTTGAGGGGATCGGCCATATTGCGTGTCACCGGACCTGTAACCAGCAGACAATCCGCATGGCGCGGTGAGGCGACGAAATGCATTCCAAACCGCTCCAGGTCATAGTAGGGATTATTCAGCGCCCCGATCTCCAACTCGCACCCGTTGCATGAGCCTGCGTCCACTTGGCGAATATGAAGTGAGCGCCCGAAAAGACGGCGTACCCGCTCCTCAATCCGCCTCCCAACGGTCTCGATCTGCGCGTCGTGACCGGGCTGAAGTAGCGGCTCGGTCACGACGGGCGTTGTCCAGATCTTTCTTACCAGTGTCAACATCCCGACATACCAGTGCCCATCGCCGACACCTCTCTCCTAGCGGTGCTTAGGCGTCGGTGGCTGTTCTCGTCGCATCTCTTCAAGCATCCCGCGAACGCCGATCAGGTGGTTGTTGAAGATCTCTCGGGCCGCATCGAGCAGCTTAAAGAGGGACGGGTCGCTGACGGAATAGTAGACATTCGACCCCTCTTTGCGAGCCACCACGATCCCCTTATTGCGCAACACCCCAAGCTGCTGGGAGGCGTTGGCGGGTTCTACACCGAATTGCCGACTGATTTCGTTTACGGTAAGTTCTCCCACCCGCAGCGCATCAAGGATCGAAATTCGCAACGGATGGGCCAGCGCTTTGAAGAAATCCGCTTTGAAGTTGCTCAGCTGTTGTCTCATCGCGTTCGGGTACTCGTAAGGTTGCGTGTTATTGCATCTGCAAATATGCATATATATACATGCGTTGTTCGCTCTCGTCAAGCATGAACGTGTGTCCCTGTGTTTACTTGTGCTGAAAGAGTCGCGCCGACTGGCATCCTGGTATACAATGCGATCGGAATAAGGAGCAGCCATGGTCGAGTGGAAGCGAAAATGGATTGAACGAACCTATCAGCCAGGTGCTGAACCCGAGGCCGCGCACGCCAGGCTCAGCACAACGCTCTTGCGCCTGATACAGGAAGAGCCGCTGTGCGAGCGGACTGTACTGGATATCGGATGCGGTAATGGGCGCTTAACCTTTGCCCTGGCAGATCAGGTCGGCCGGATCATCGGGATCGACTGGTCGGAGCAGGTCATCCGGCAGGCGGAGCAGCGTGCCCGCACCCTTGGCCTTGACCAGATGACGTTTGTGTGCGGCGACGCGGAGCAGACCGACTACAGCGAGCTTGGCCCAATCGATCTGGTGGTGGCCCATCTCTGCATGTCCGACGAGATCATCCGACGAGCTGCTGCGGTGTTGGCGCCGGGCCGCTGCATCGTCTTTTCGACCCTTCACCGGGATCAATGGAAGGAGAGCGGCCGAAGCTCCCGTTTCGCCTACGGAGAACAGGACGTCGAGACGGCGCTCACAACCGCGGGATTCGAACCCGTCTATCTGGGGAGTGAGCACGAGACGTTGTCCTTTACCGCCGCCGCTGACGCCCTGGCCCATATGGAGGCCTCAGATCTGGTCGGGAAATGGAAGGCCGATAGCCGTTGGGAGGGGTTCCTTGCCTATCTGGATCGGGGCGGGAGAGCGTTAACGGTCAGGGCCCGTGTGACGGTGAAGGCACGCAGGCGGTAAGCGCCTGCGCGATCTCCGCTTTCGCGTCGGGATCGGTTTCGTGAGTATACGCTGCGTCGAGCGCCGTCCGCGCCTCAGTCGTGCCGATCTGCCCCAGGGCCCAGGCGGCATGACCGCGGACCAACGGTTCCGGATCGGCAAGAAGCGTGATCAGATCCGGGACCGATTCCGCAGAGCCTGCGTTGCCAAGCGCGACGGCCACGTTTCGCATCAAACCCCGCCGCTTTGAACGCTTGATAGGACTCCCCTTGAACCGAGATCGAAACTGTTCGTCGCCGAGTGCAAGGAGCGGGATCAGTTCCGGCGCATGCAGGCCCTCGCGGGGCTGAAAAGCGGGCTCCGTCGAGGTCTTGATATTGATATTATACGGACAAACCTCCTGACAGATATCACAGCCGAAGATGTGATCGCCGATCAGCGGCCGTATCGACGTCGGAATACTCCCCTTCAGCTCGACCGTCAGATACGAGATGCAACGACGGGCATCCAGCCGATATGGGCCGACAAAGGCGTCGGTTGGACAGGCCTTCAGGCACAGATCGCACGATCCGCACCGGTTCTTGATCGGCTGATCCGCCGGCAGATCGAGGCTGAGGAACAGCTCACCCAGAAAAAAATACGAACCGTGTTTTGGAGAGATGAGCAGCGTATTTTTGCCGATCCACCCAATCCCCGCCCGGCCCGCGAACCCCTTCTCCAACACCGGCCCAGCATCGACGTAGGCCTTTCCCTGAATCCCCTGCCCGATGGTGTGTCGAATCCAGCCGAGCAGCGAATCAAGTCGGCTTTCCATCATCGTGTGATAGTCGTCCCCCCACGCATAGCGGGAGATCCAGCCCCTAGATGCGTCTGTGTGATCTGCCTCGCGCGGGAAGGGGGTGTAGTAGTTCATAGCGACCGAGACCACCGAGCGCGCCCATGGAAGCCAAGTATCCGGGTGGCGTCGGGCCTGCTCAGTGCGGGTCAGATAGGCCATTTCTCCGCTATAGCCCGCTTGCAGCCAGTCGGCGAATGATTGCGCATGGGGTGGGTCGCTGACCGGCGAGATCCCGACCAGCTCGAACCCCAGCCTGTGGGCCTCTTCCTTGATCGCCTGAGTCAATTGTTCGGGGGGCTGCACAACGGCGGAGTATTCCTGCTGCGTTGCGTCCATATCCGTTTACCGCGCCGCCTTCACGATTCGCGGGAGCAGCGGGTCTGCCCGCTTTCCCAGCAGTATCTGGAATCGAACCGCATCCTCGGCCATCAAGAGGTTATTGAACAGGCAGTAGGTAGGCAGATCGCCCTCACACGCGGCCTTCAGCCGTTCGAGGTCCTGATCGGTGTGGACGTATCGGTAGCCGGTGACGCCGTGCAGCCGGTAGTAGCGGATCGCGCCATGCAGCGATGCTTCCTTGATCGGATCAACCACATGCACCAGATCCAATTCGCGGCAGAGTCCCTGGATCAGATCCGCCGTCCAGACGCCGCGAGGCTCCCATGCCGCTTGCCATCCGGTGCGGTCGATGCTGGTAAAGAAGTGGCGCAGGTTTGCAATGTGCTCAGGCGTCGGTGTAAAGCTTGGCGGGCACTGAAAGACGATGATCGAGACCCCCAGGGCCTCAGCAAATGCTCGCGTCCTGGTCCAGGCGTCGACGACCTCATCGGTGGGCCGAAACGCACCGTAGTGATCTCTCGATTCGGGTGGGATCGGCTTGGTAAGGCGGCGATAGGTCGGACTTGAGGGCTCGTGCGTGATAAGCTGCCATGCCTTCATCGTAAATTCGAATCCAGCAGGTGCCCCGGCCCGCCACCGCGCCCCCGTACTGAGCCTTGGCAGTTTGTAAAAGGTCTGCTGAATTTCAACGACCGGAAAGGTTGTGTAATACTCCGGATGCCTTATGGCGAAGCCGCAAGTCCCGACCGTGACCCGGCTCGCACAAGGATCAGCGGTATCGCTCCGGTCTGTGCGCGTCATCCCTGGCTCGTACTATCCAATTTCCCCTCTGTCGATCGGGGTATCTTGGGACGGTGAAGAAGACGACTGTGGTCCGAGGTTCCTTAAGTCCAGCCACATTCGCGTGGCGGCAAGGGCTGACACGAGGAAGGCCGCACCGGAGGCCAGGTATTCGCTGGTTAACCAGTGTATTACCCAGATCGTCTCAGGCGACGGCTCAGTCCAGAGCCACTGCACCGCCTTAATCAGCATCAGCAGAAAGCCCGCCCAGGCGATAATGGCGATTGGCAGCCAGTGTCGCGGTCCAGACGCCTGCCGGTAGGCTCGAAACAGCAGCGCGCCCAGCGCAAGCGATACGACAGGGATAAGCCATAGAAGCGGCTCATACGGGACGATTTGACCTCTGAGCGTCCGACCAAGGGCGAGCTCAAGGCCCGCAATCGTGACGACTCGATAGACTCCGTATCGGCCGGCGATGACCCATGGCAAGAAGAAGAGCCCGAATGGGATGACCCCCGCCCACGGGAACTTCACCCGGCTGAGACGAGAAGCCGGCGCTGTCGGCAGGGTGGCGAATGTCACGCCGCACTGCCAGCACGCGCTGGCTTCAGCCACTCGACGCGCACCGCATGCCGGACAGGGATCAATCGTGTGGGTACTCATTGATGCTCGCGAATCGCGCATCACAAGGTCCGCCTCCCTCCGTATCTATACTGTGAACGCCAAGGCCCTACTGTCAAGGATTTTTCATCCGATGGTGCCTACATCTGACCGGATATTCGATCCCATTCCGCTGTTAACTCCTCGACCCTTCGCTTGGCCTGCGCATGCGCGTCCAGCGTATCAAGGAGTTGTTCCTTATTCTGGTAGATCTTCGGATCGGCGAGGGACTGCGAAAGGTTCTGCAGGATCTTCTCGGCCTCGGCCACCTCTTTCTCGATTTTGGACAGGGACGAGAGAAGATGACTAGACTTCTGGTGTGTCTTATTGCGCGCCTCGGCCTCGGCCCGTTTCTGCTCCTTCGTCTTGCGTTCCTTCGAACGCTCTTCCTGTGCTCCGGGGCCCTGTGTTGGGGCAACAGCGGGGGCATTCGTCGACGCGCGACCTATCCTTCCGGCGTCCAGATCCATGGAGCCGGGTTCGGCCTGGCCGCTGTCGGCGACCTCTTCCGTCATCAATTGCTTCTTATGGAGGTAGTAATCGTAATCCCCGGCATACGGCATGGCCTCTCCGTCTCGCACATCGATGATCTTATTGGCGACGGTTCGGATAAAATGCCGGTCATGGGTGATGAAACAGATCGTCCCGGCAAAGTCGCACAACGCCTCCTCCAGCACGTCGCGCGACGGGATGTCCAGATGGTTCGTCGGCTCGTCCAACAACAGAAAGTTCGCCGGACGGATCAACATCTTGGCCAGAGCCAGCCGGCTCTTCTCTCCGCCGGACAGGACGGCGACCTTCTTTTTGACGTCATCCCCGGAAAAGAGAAACCGCCCCAGAATTGCCCGGAGAAAGGACGACTCTTCCATAGGCGCGGCAGCGGTAATCTCGTCCAGAACCGTATTGGCGGGATTCAACAGTTCCAACTGATGCTGAGCATAATAGGCCGTCGTGACGTTATGCCCCAGTGTCCGTTCGCCCTTCTCGAACGGCAGGACGCCGGCCAGCAGCTTGAGCATGGTGGATTTCCCCGCCCCGTTTGGACCGATCAGGGCTACCCGTTCCCCCCGGCGAAGCTCGCTATTCAGGCCGCGGTAGATCGGATTATCGTCATAGGATTTGTCGATGTCGATCAGCCGGATAACCGTCTCGCCGCTCCGCGGAGGCGCCGGAAATGAGAACCGGACCCGTTTCTGCTCTGGGGCCAGTTCCGTCTTGTCCATCTTCTCCAGCAGCTTGATTCGGCTTTGGACCTGGCGGGCCTTGGTGGACTTATATCGGAAACGGTCGATGAAGGCCCGGGTATCCTCAATCTTTTTCGCCTGGTTCTTAGCGGTCGCCTCTAATATCTGCCTGGCCTCGGCCTTAGCCGTCACAAACTGGTCGTAGTTTCCAGTGTAGGCAACCAGTTGTTGCTGTTCCACCTCTACCACCCGCGTGGCCAGACGGTTCATGAAATTCCGATCATGAGAGATGAGCAGGATCGCGCCGGCATATCCGGACAGGAACTGCTCCAGCCAGATCACCGACTCCAGATCCAGATGGTTCGTGGGCTCATCCAACAGCAGTGCATCAGGAGAAGACAGGAGGAGTCGAGCCAACGAGGCGCGCATCCGCTGGCCCCCGGAAAACTTCTCCAACGGTCGGGACAGATGCTTTTCCTTGAAACCGAGACCGAAGAGGATCTCCTTTGCCCTGGCCTCCAGGGAGTATCCGCCAAGTTGTTCGTACCTGGTCTGAAGTGCCCCGTAATGGGCGAGCAGCTCGTCCATTGTCGCCGGCGGGGCCGTAGCGATCTCCTCCTCCAACAGGCGAAGATGGCGCTCGATAGACGACGCCTCCGAGCCGCCGGCCAGTACCTCTGCAAGCAGGGATGTGCCCTGATGGGCCTCCAGCTCCTGGGTCAGATAGCCGATGACGGCCTTTTTGTTGATCGTGATCGCGCCGCTGTCAGGGGACATCCTTCCCGCGATCATCTCCAGGAGCGTCGTCTTCCCTGCGCCGTTGGGTCCGACCAGCGCGACCCGATCCTCAAGTCCGATCCGAAGGGAGGTGTCCTTCAACAGCACGCGGCTGCCGAAGCGCTTTGAAATCTGTTGAATCGAGATCATAGAGTGTCAGTATAGGAGGGCGAGTACGGCAATGTCAAACGCGGACGATCCGGAGCGCATGGCAATCCATGCGCCCACGCGCGCGCGCAACGCCAGATGCGGGGCCGATTGTTGGCGTGCTTGACTCGTCAATCTACGCTTCCACCTGATGGTCGTCGGTCACGCAGCAAGAGGAGAGTCTCTGCGCGCTTGTACCCATGTCTCTTGACTTGGCAAACGGTATCATATACGATACCGTAATGAGGCCGCAGATCGTCATCGATACAAACGTGTTTATTTCCGCTCTGCGGTCACGCCGGGGCGCGTCCTACCGACTGTTCACGCTGCTCGATCGCGGCGCGTTTGACATCACCATCTCGGTCCCGCTCATCGTGGAATGGGAGGATGCAGCGAAGCGGATCGCGCGGGAGGTTGGCCTGACTCACGCGGACATTGATGACATACTCGACTATATCTGTCGTGTGGGTCACAAACGTACCATTCACTTCCTCTGGCGGCCATTCCTGAAGGATTCGCAAGACGATCATGTGCTCGAACTGGCCGTGGCGTCCGAATGCGATGTTATTGTCACCCATAACGTTCGAGATTTTTCCGGATCGGAGCAGTTTGGTATTCGCGTGGTAACGCCCAAAGAGTGGCTACAAGCAATAGGAGGTATGCCATGAGCACGATCAGCCTGCGTCTCCCGGCGTCGCTTCATAAAAGCGTTCGGGAGTTGGCCAGGAAGGAAGACGTGTCGATCAATCAACTGATCACTACGGCACTGGCAGAGAAGTTATCGGCGCTGACGACGGCGGAGTATCTGAATGACCGCGCCAAGCTGGGCAGTCGTAGGAAATTTGATCGCGCCATGACGAAGGTAAGGGATGTGAAACCCGAGGAGCGAGACGAATTGTGACGTGAGCCCTGTTTCAATCCACGCCCCTGCCCGCGGGACGACCCTTGATAACAAGGCTACGTAGAGGTCTAGTTATTGCGCTGTGTCGCCAAATCAAGCCGACCAAGCGATTTGACACTGGACAGGGATGGTACTACACTGTTAGTACGTTAAGATAACATGAGAGGAGGGATCGCCATGGTGAAGCACCTGACCAAACACGGCAATAGCTTGGCTCTTGTGATCGATCGCGGGGTATTAGACCTTCTTGAGATCAATGCCGACACCCCCCTATCGATGACAACCGACGGGAAATGCCTGATCGTCACCCCGGTGCGGGACCCGGAGCGAGAAGAACGGTTTCGCGCCGCGCTGAAAGAAGGAAATCGGCGATACGGCAAGATGCTCAAACGTCTGGCCGATTAGCGCATGGTGCCCGCTTTCCTCAGCCTTGAGGAGGTCATCGAGATCCATCGGGATATGATCGAGCGGTATGGCGGCAGTACCGGCATCCGCGATATGGGCCTGTTACAGTCGGCCGTTGCCATGCCCCAGGCCAGCCTTGGGAGCGAGTTTCTGCACGCTGATCTTTTCGAGATGGCCGCTGCCTACCTACTCCATATTGTACAAAACTACCCATTTATCGATGGCAACAAGCGCGTCGGATCGATGGCCGCATTCACCTTCCTCCAGCTTAACGGGTTGACGCTTGCAGCTTCTGACACCGAATTCGAACGGATCGTTCTGGAAGTCGCAAAGGGACGATCCAACAAAGCCGCGATCGTCGAGTTCCTCAAAACGCACTCCCACCGTTAGCATCGCGCCGGCGTAACTCCAAGGCGGACTTAGCCTGTCAGTTCATTCACCGTTTCAATCCACGCCCCCGTGCGGGGGGACGACTTATGCAGCTATTCGCGCCGCCGCCTCTCAGAGCCCCCAATTCTTAAACGCAGCTCTACAGCCTCCACGCCGTCGCACCCAGCGGCAACTCGTTCAGCTCCGCCCTGGCCTCGCGCCATGCTGGGTAGTGTGTGCTCAGCAGTATCACGAATCGCTCGCTATGGATGGGCTCGATCAGGTGAAGCATCTCATGGACCACCACGTACTCAAGCAGATCCGCGGGCTTCTTCACGAGTTCGGTGTTCAGGCGGATGTTCCGCGCCCTGGGGTTGCAGCCGCCCCACTTTGTTTTCATGCGCTGGAGGAAGTAGTCGGCCACCTCGACTCCCAGCTTCGGCTCCCACCTCCGGATCAGTTCGGGCACTGCGTCGTGCAAGAGGGATTTGTGCCACTCATGCACGACGGTCTCACGCCTCTGTCAGCGGGCATGCAATAATCCCTACCTGTGGGCATTGAAAATTCCCTACCCTCCATCGCCCTCCCAACAAGGAGGAAGAAGGATGATCGACCTGAGGACCACCTGTAGTACCCTCCCGGCTACAC